>Ga0136643_10001366_pt1 | contig 29525 bp, 16 predicted proteins | sample TergutLab28metaG_FD_96883 | JGI IMG/M metagenome (GOLD analysis project Ga0136643, IMG submission 96883) | Labiotermes labralis P1 segment gut microbial communities from Petit-Saut dam, French Guiana - Lab288 P1 (version 3) (version 3) | ecosystem: Host-associated > Arthropoda: Insects >... | reverse complement strand
TACCTTCCTCCAGCGTGGCCAAGCTTCATCAGGAGTACACAAAACTTTAACTACAGCCTCCGGTACTAGTCATATTTTTGTGCAGCTACCTCCCTCCTATGTGACCAAGCTAGCTTGGCCAAGCTTCATCAGGAGTACACAAAACTGTAACTACAGCCTCTGTTACTGGTTATATTTTTTGTGCAGCTACCTCCCTCCAACGTGGCCAATTTGGCCACGTTGGAGGGAGGTAGCTGCACAAAAAATATGACCAGTACCGGAGGCTGTAGTTACAGTTTTGTGTACTCCTGATGATGTGTGTGGTTGACACCCGAAACATGTAGAGTGAACTTGCAGATTAATGAATAGACTACTTTGTGTTACATCTCGTCGGACAGTTATTAACATAGGTTGTAAGTAAAACCCGAAGCAGATTGAATTTTCATGTAACGGCATGGCGAATTCTACTAATATTCAGGCTCTGCAATGACAAGTAAGTTTTTGAGTGGGTGAACCAGACTCATTCACCATGAAATGGGTGCCGTACTTCCATGTGGAACATCGGAACACTCATTTAATATACGGCACAGGAATTCTAAGGAAGACCATTAACTGCCGTGAACATTTGAAAACTTATAAGTGTCAGCTTCCCAGCTACTGTCCTTTGAGTTTATCAGAAGTCAGATAAGTTGTAATTTTCACTAGCACACTGGTTCTTGACATCCAGTGAGGGTCAGTTATAAATTTCCAGTTGCCATTTCGGGCCGCAACTTTCAGGTAGTCAAATCTTCGTTGAAGCGTGTAGGAGAAACTGCAAACTTTGTAGTGGAATTAAGGTTAAGTGCTAGTCAGCTGCAGTGGTTATTGGCTTTTGGTTTTCCGTTTCATAAACATGCTAGCTCACATTTCGGAATTTATTGAAAATTAGAGAACATTCTAGGCGAAGACAGCAATTGGATGCACAGTCTTTAAAACTTTTGTAATAATCAGTAGACTTGTCAACTGTATATAAATTACAGTGACACCTTATTGACACTTTAAAGGCGAAAATTATCTGAAAATATTGAGCTGGTACCGCGCAGTGATGACTCGCCGTCTTCTCTTCTTCTTCGTCAGGCGCTGAACCTCTTTTAATTGGAGGTTTAGGCCTTCTCAACGACATCCTTCCACTTTGCTCTATCCTGGACACAGGTTATCCAATTTTTGATATTCATTTGACCAAGGTCCTGTATGATGTTGTCCTCCCATCTGTGCTTGGGTCTTCCTCTTGGTCTCGTGGTTAAGGGATTCCATTTAAATTTCTTCTTAGCTGCCCTGGTTTCAGGCCTTCTTTGTGTATGGCCGAACCAGCTCAGTCTTTGCGCTTTAATGTGGTTGACTATATTTCCGTGATGACTCGCCGTCTCGGTTATAAAAATAAGTAAGTTACTACAATCCATTCATTGTGTTGTCTTTCTAACGACAGGTCTATAGCCTCTTCCAAACCGAGTTCCCTACACGGTGCGATCTACTGTTTCCTCTTTAAATTCCCAGTATCCTCTCGTTTCCTTAAGGTCATCCAGTAGCTGTTTAGGTCTTGTTAATCGTCTTCCCTTTCCTTCTATCTTTTCATCAATAACATGAAAATTTTAACAAGCAGTTTCTACGCAAGATGTGACCAATCCAGTCAGTCGTCCTTCGTTTTGTTTTTTGTGGCATCTTTTTTTGACTCCTGCACTCAGGTTAATACTTCATTTTTCATAGATCGGTCCAAGTGATTTTTTCCGTCCTTCCACAGCACCACACTCTGAAACTTTCCAGGCATTTCTGATCTATTTTTCGAAGTGCCCGATTTTTAGCACCATCAAAAGCTGTGCTCCAAATGAAGCATTTCGCTGTTTTCTTCCTTAAATTTAAGTCCAATTTGCCGGTGAAATTAGTGTTCTTCTAAAGATAAAGAATGATGCCGTCTATCACCAGTAGGGGTTGTTTATTATGTATATGGGAAATTCGTTTACAACATGTTTCGCTCCAAAGGGACCATCTTAAAGTAATAGGTTTATCTAAATCACTAAAAGAGTTACTGGGCTATGAGTGGTTTTTATGTAATGGTATCTCATTATTACAATTATTCGGTTTATACGGGCGTTGATGGGTGATAGGGGTGTGTACAAATGTCGTTTGTATAGTGATTTTGTGGAAAGTGTATGGTAGATTTTTTTTTCCCCTCTGAGAAGTCTGTTGATTTTAAACGTTGTAATCGAGGTGACTGTTGGTAAGTGAAGAATTCAAAAGACAAATCATAAGCCTCCTTCCATACATTCTTAACGTACTAACAGTAGTTTTTTTATCTCTATTAAACGGTCAAAATCATCAGATTCCTGGGAAAAAAATATTCTTTCATCCACTTTCTGCAAAATCTACAGTACAGACCACATCTACATGCACCTCAATTACCCTTAATTATAAAACTATTAATTGTAAAAATGAGATCTCATTTATTCAAAAACCAGTCTTAAAACCGTAACTGTTCATAGTAATTTATATATATATATATATATATATAACTTGAAGATGGTCCTTCTGGATCGAAACGTGTTGCAAACAAATCCTGCACACACATAAAAACAACCAGTAATTGTTACACAACATTTTTCTTTATTATTCTTATTATTATTACAAAGGCACGAACAGCTTTAAAATTCTTCTTGTTGTGTGCTGCTATTGCCTTGACCATTGTGTGTTTGATTACAAGTGAACATATTTGCATCATTTGTTACCTTGCTAACAAAATATTTGAATTATTCCACATTTTCCAGCGGTTTTTGATTTATTAAAATCTGCATTGGGGATAGTTGCTTGAGTTTCCCATTACCTTCGTTTTTTTCCACATTCATTTCCATTCCACAGCACTTTCCTATTTCAATTAATCCATCGGTCGTGACCTGTAGTAGCGTTTTTTCGTTAGCCAGTAGCTCAAGATCATCTGTATATTTCACAGTGATAATTACATGTCGTTCTGTTTTGATGTCTTATGAAGCTTCAAGAACTTTCTTGGTAATAATCGCCCATATTTCTAGTGTCCATACAAAACACATGAATGCGTTCTGTGGTCACAGCTTAGAAGTTCTTAACACTGAAGCTGATTCTATGTACATAGCTAACCACTGGGATATAAATGGTTACGCTAACCTTTCTGGAAGTATAAATATTTTTCGTGTCCAATATTTCCGTGACGGAAGAGTTTCATTGACATGGTATGTACGTCGTGGCTTCAAATTTTCACGGAATCACTGCATTTTTTAGAAATGCAAAACTTTACAAATATTTAAGCGATATTTATTTCAGAATAGTCCCATTTTGCAACTGTGAACTTCTGCTACCGACCATAATGGTGTTGGAAATATTCCTGGAAGCCATTTTGTGAGCGCCTTTTCAGCTCAATCGTCGCATTCTTAATTATGTAATTTGTACAAAACAGCGCCGTCCCTTCAACGCTGATTTCCCACTAGGAAAAGGTAAAAATCAGCTGGGGCTAGGTTGGGAGCATGGGATTTGTTCCAGTGTAGTCACATTGTTCTTCGCTAAGAAATCATTGACCAAAACAGACCGGTGTGCTGGAGCATTATCGTGAAGGGGAGACCAACTGTTTATTTTTCATTTTTCGGGGCGTTTCCTTCAGATAGTGTCCATAAAATGACGAGGAGTATCAATGTACATTTCTTTATTCACCTTTTAACTTCAGGAATGAACTCATAATGGAGAATGCCCGGACATTAAAAAACATCCTGTAAATCGTACCAAAGAATTCAGGGAAATTTTGAAACTACTACGTGTTATCTTCTAAGTAGTTATGTTTTTAATTAAGAATAAGGCGATGGCACATGTCCAATATATGTGTTACACGTCAGTGCTTGTATTTGCGTTAGTCTCTTTAGATTAAAAACGGGCTTGGTAACATTACTGATAAACGGTCAAGTTTTGACTAGCTGATGCGGAGAAAGGGCAAACAGCACAACAAGCAACGTGATAATATCAAGTTATGCTTGGACATGGCTTGAAATAGAATCTGGTTAATTCTAACCTAATATTACGTATGTGAATAATGCATTAGAATGAAACATTCCTAGAATAACAACGACCATACACAGCATGCAAAATTGTTTAAACGCAATATAATTACGTGCACCACGAGCTGTAGCTTTGTGGCCAGGAGACCACAGATGTAAACTCTTCGTCCATATTTACATTTGAAACCCAGAACACGGTTCTGGAAAAGTAAATTATTGGCTAATCGAGTGGTAGTAGAGCAGTTGCATTCCTGTCTATGGTGGATGTTTGTACTTCCAGTGATAATGTAGCTAAACGCAGGCAAGGATGTGGTTAGCAGTAAACTGGCGCTGGGAGTTGAAGGGTTTAGAAATAGGGGGTGGCTATGTGTATCTGTGTATGTGTGTGTGCATGTGTGTGTGCATGCGGGACATACGCGCCATCAATCAATCACCAGCAACACGTTGCACGATGGAGGGGGTGTTTCCTCGTTATTACTCTCTCTATATCCCGAGTTCCGACTGTGTGGTCGTCTCTTCTCTTTCACATAGTGGCTTATTGGAATCCCCTCTGCCTGTCGATATAGACGACTGACCATCTACCAAGATGGGTAGACAGACATCAGCTTATATATCCCCCGGGCAGTGTAAGCATCGTCTCTCGAATTACTTGTTCTTTAGTGGTCATTACTTCCAACCAAAGAAAGCCGAGCTATCCAAATTGAATAACAAGCGAAGGATAGCCATGGTAACTCTCGATTCCTTCTTCGCCTTCTACGTAGTAGGGGGTAGAAGACACTACCTTGTAGCGAAAAAAGAGGGAGATATATTATCGATTGATCTGTTCTTGGAGATGTGTTGTTCCGTAGTAGATCATTATTAACAAATTTTACACGTTTTATTTGCGTGTGATAATCTTAGAATGTCTGCCTTTCTGTGCCCCGCTGAATCTCCGTTTGAAATTACAGATTAAATCAAGATCAGAAGCACAATACACGTATCAGAGTCTTGGTTAATGTTCAGAAAAATTGGAGTAGCCGGGAAATTAGCGTATTGGAATTGAGAGGTCTTTATCGAACGTTTAAAATTAAGGTCCTTTGTGTTGTAGCCCTTTGTAAACTGTCAGATACCAGCGTTTTGGAGGGAAATGTATCTCCATCTCCAAGGCACAAGACTGTTCTTCACGAGGGTAGGTATCGGGATTTTCCTAGGGGCGTTTCACTTTTACCTAGGAAAAGGAGGCAAAGGGTTCCTCCATAACGCTGATAATATTAATTTCCCGGCGTGGAATTCTCGAAACTAAATTTATAACATATCGTAAAACGATTAATTTTTACGACAAGAATAACAGGTTTATTGAAATTGCTTCATCGATATATGTGAGATGCAGATTGGCAAGCTTAAGCATGACCTCTGCTGCATACCTGCATTTTCTGCAGTTTGTGAAAGTACAGCATAATAGAGGTGTCTCTTTTATCTTGTCTCCGAACACAACATATTTGCAATATGTAAAGGCTGTATAAGCTGGGACAAACCGTAAGCCCTGCAGTGCTCAAGGACACGATTTATCGTGTCCTTAAGCACTGCAAAATCGTGTCCTTGAGGACTGCAGGGCTTCTCTCTATTGATATCCTTGAGAAATTCCTTAAATAAAATTATAGATAACTATATAATATATACATTTATACATAATTATATATAAATATAATTATACGTACATTAATTTTCAAATATATGTGAGTCCGTGTGTGTTTTTGTTCTTGTTGGAATTGAAAATGCATTGCGCGAGACTGTTACGTATACAGTATAGTTTAAATGTACATTGTGGTTTCAAAGAGTAGTTAACTATTACACCATTGCCTTGAATATTATTGTGACTTCGGTGCATATATGGAAGAAGCGTAGCAGATGGTGCACATCAGAGTGCAAAGCAGTCACCTTTGACATATAAGCATTTGTCTCACTCTGATACCAAGACTTGTATCCCGGCGTAGAAGAAATCAGTATCAAGCGTCTACACCCAGGAGGCGATAGCAGGCTTCACATCGGCGTCTGTTGCAATTTCCTGTCAAGCTCGATTCTTGTTAAGGGATCCAAATATGTGCAAATTACTGGTCTAGAGATCGGGACAACATAGCAGGAGGTCCATATCCTACCGCCTGTAGCACTGTAACGCCATAAGAGTCACAAGCCCGGTTGACAGTATGGGGCCCCATGATCTTAATGTATTTGAACCTCTGTAGAAACCCGTGGCTGGCGGGCGGTTTCCAGCAGCCTACAACCTGAAGCAAGCTGTCACCTCCTTGGTATAGGTATTATAAACCGATTTCTCCTGCGGTAAGGCGCAATCCTCGATGTCACGCTGGGACATGTGTGGACTCTCAGTGATGCCTATATGAATATCTGATGTGCACCACCTGCTAATCCTGTGCCATATATGGGGCTTAATAAGAAAAAATTTCTTGACTGATCGTTACGTTATTTTTTTAACTTTTCCTACTTACGGAAGGCTATTTGTAAATGCTATGTACATGACGAGGTGATTGTTTTTGTGAGACAAGATACGCACTTTGCATTGTCTTTATATTCCGAGTGTGTGTTTCCGCAGATTAATGTCAAGTATACCGGCGTTTGTTTATTAGATTTAGTGTGAACATAATATCGTCACATTCTATAATGCATGGTACCAACAGAAAAATTGAACCGGGTTAACGTAGTCGGTTAGCGACTAGACTATGACCTGGACAGTTTGGGGCTCGTATCCAGGCAGAGGCAAGAAATTTTTCTTTTCCCCAAAATATCCAGACAGTTTCTGGGGCCCAAACAACCTTCAATTCTACTGGTACTGTGGTTCTTTCCCTTTGGTAAGACTACCGGGTCGTGAAGTTAACCATTCACCTCCATCTAGTGTCGAGATTGGGTATGACGGAAGGTATATCTCCACTCCCTTTAATGTACCTTCATGGAGTGAACAGAGAAAACTTCACCTTTATTTGACAAACAAAATATATTGTCTTGGTGAAATTGTAATAATATGACATCTGCTTTCATGTAGCACCAATTACTGTTGCTTCTTGTTAACAGATAATCGAAAATGATGCAGTTCTTGTTACAGCCACAATTTTGTAGAATTTTAATTTGTGTTGTGCTCTTAACAGTGACTGCTGAAACATTTAAGAAACTGGGTGCCTGAATAGATGAAACAAAATTCTGACTGTGAGTTTTTATAATATATAACATGGGAAGTGAGCTGCCAATCAAACAAAACTGTAAAATAGACAGTTAGTTCAAGAGTGTAACAGCATTGGTCACAGCACACCGAAAGGAAAAAAAAGACTGAACGGAAAATACGCCAAGAGAACAATGAAGCCCGCGAAAAAATACATGAACAACCGTCCCGTGTACACCCCTTTAATTAGACTGCTGGTGTATCCACAATATATCACGCACTAACACCCACTCTTATAGTAAACACATTATTTTAATATCTGATTTTATTGTATTATAATATTTTTAAACAGTACCTTAATTCGAGAAAGGTTTGGTAGTTATATTGTAAACCATGGGATTCCATAGGTAAAAACCACCGAATGTACCTTGACTAATACCACTGTTCTGTAAGCCTGGTGATGGCCGAGTAAGGCCGAAACATGTCGCTTAGTTGAATAGTATTAATAATCTGCAACTGTCATTTATATTGTTGTGTAAAGACGTTTTTAATTAATACGTTTCAAAATTCTGACAGTTTTAAATTTAAAAGTTTTAGGCCTGTTTGCATTACTGGGGCTCATCTATTAAAATTTCTGCCCGAAGGCGTTGCATGGCAGATCGAGGATAGGTGAAAAAACTTTCATGTGGTGGCTAAGCGAAATATTTCGACAATTTAAATCTTAATTTTAGATCTGGGAAAATGTAACAAAATCTTCTGCATAAATATCTACAAAACCCTTATCCAACCCTATTTGTTAAATATTTGTCAGAGCGAAAGAAAATGATTTGGAAGAAGTTCCAGAAGTAAATGGAACATGCTTTGTATGTCCAATATTCGTATTTTATGTTACTGTTGTCGATAATAACAAAATAATTGCGCTACATACTCATTGCATAGCTTACTTAACTAGCGATCAAAAGTGGTCTCCCGAAGGCAGAAGAATGTTTCGAAGAATCAGCAATAATATATAAGATTTTTTAAAAAGATCAACATTATGCTCTTGGGTGTGTGAATATAGTTTTGTTATATAGTAATCACCCATATGTTTCGGCAACTCATGTGGTGTTGGTTGTTACCACTGCCGGTGATGTGTATGTACATTTGAGTTAGTTTTTTTAATCGAGGCATTTTATCGAACCAGATAGCGGCCTTTGTTTATATAGTCTTTGTTTTTTAGCCTTGTAGCCATATGTAGATTTTTTCTGTTGGCCATTAATCAGTTTTATATGTTCTGTGGTCCCTACGTTAATCAAATCGCTCGAAACAGGTCGGTGATAACTATGTAGACCTAATAAAATTACATTCATGCACACAAGTGCATTTGTTAGTCTTTTAAAAAAATGAATCTAATTATTGCACGGAACAAGGAACATATAAAACTAATCAGCAATGATCTTCCGTATTCTCGCGAAGGTGTCTAATATTCATTATTTTTTTACTTACTTATTTATTTCTTATATTTTTATGTTCTTAAACTTGGTTTGTCGCATAAAATGTAGGACAATTGAAATATCGATACTTTTATTTTGTCCACTTCAGATAAGACTACGCCATTTAAAATTCCGCATAGAAGTTTAAATTGACTAATTAAACACTTAAGTATAATTTAATTTTCGTCTTTAAGGGTCAATATGTTTGGAAAGGAATTTTTCGACAATGTTCATTGAAAATTTCAATTTAAATTTAAGAAGAATCGAGAGTTCAGGCACAGTACTAGTTCACTGACGAGTGGACGAGACTTCTAATGCAGTTTCTTTTACTTTTTAAAAGTAGCCTGACATTGAAATTAGGGACAGGCTACCTGAGCAGGTTTAAGGAAAAAGTATCTTAATTTTTCAGGTCGCTATAAATTCTACCCTTCTTCAGAGAAGCATTCCTAATTTATATCATAGCGGCAGTTTGATTGTAACGGAATTACACCGTTCGCTTCCGCTACAGATCCTTCTGTTGCCTCAAATTGATGTGACATGTAATACAATTTCAGCACTTCATACAACTACAGAGGTTACACTTTCTAATATAACAGAAGAGAGGTGAGGTAGTAGCAGAAATTACGGTTTTGGAATTTTTTTAAGCAATCCCGTTACAGGCCTGGAGTGGCCCAGAGGGCTCCAGGAAGTTAAGGTTCCCAGAATTCATGACAATGGCACAGGATGGTGGTAAGGTTGTCAGCCTTACGCACCGGTCGCCTTTAACCCCAGAAAATACTCCTGGTACTCATTTCTGTTAGAGGCTAAGTCGACCCCAGGGCCATAGTGCGATCGGAAGGATTTTATGTCAATGAAAAATTCCAATGATTCCATCTGGGATCGAACCAGCGACCTTCCGGTTTGTAGCACAGCAACGGTATTGGAATCCAGTTTGAAAAAAATGGTCCAATTGAGACCTAACTTTACGTGCCCTCTCGTAGTCTACAAATAACACGGCATGTCTCTTATACCTTACTGATGTGTAGGTAAACGAGAACCTTAGTTGTTTATAGGTAGATTCTTGTTCATTTGGCTACTAATAGAATCACGAATAATTATTTTGTTATTTTTCCTCTTTCTCTCTCTCTCTCTCTACACACTTTAAATATCTCCACCACTATTTTAGACAATAGAAAGTTAATTTCATTAATTCATGGTCTTACTCTTGTGAATGATGTATGTTAATATGCAGAGTACTGGTGGGTGGCTTTACGGTAGAAGGGGTAGCGTGTATGCGGACCGCTAGCAAGAGGGGTATAGATAGAGACCCAGCGTTGTGATGCGAGGCAGAAGTTGTAAGAGGTGGTGGGGTGGGGGATGTGGGAGCGGGTGAAATTATACTGATACAGCACAAGCGACATAAGGACGATGTCCAGAGCGGAAAAGTTCCTGGTAGTCACGCTACTGGATGAAGGTTGTATTTGCTGGTCAGGCTGTTTAGGCAGGCGGGAAATAATGAGCTTAACTCTTTAAACGCCAAGTTAAATCCCATCTGCCATTTGCTGGCATTATTAGGAGCTCACCATATTTTCTACGTTAGCGGTTTAAGGGTTAAATTTTCGAAGAGTCTGTTCTTCACACGGTGCTTTTAGCTAAAGTGACGTAAGTTGTTCCTCGGGGGCGTAGACTTACGTCGAGGCAGTATTTAGGGGGAAATAAAACAGCTGCTAACGAAAGCTGGTTCAACAGGGTATGACGTTCGATAGAGCGCGTAGGGAAGTAGAGTATTTCTTTAACCAGGTTAATTTATATTAAATGTTGCTTGAATAATTAGCCGGAGTCTCTTAATGCTCTTATGTGGTTAGAGATCAGTTGAAACCTGATGCCACACGGTGACGCACGGTAGGGGAAGTGAAGGGGAAACATGCGAGTGCAGTTGGTAGCCAGTAGTCTTGCACTCTACCTCAGAACATGGTGTATCCAGCATTACTATCATTACTACTGCTGATGTGCACACCTCGGTTGCCAGTAGTCAACTAAACTGACCCCCGCGCCATTTGAAATAAACTCGTCCATTTCGCTGAAAGACCAAATCTGGTTTCTGCGCGTGTGCTAACACGTTTCAAAGTGCTCTAACTCAACTACACGCACTTTCCACTGATTTAAGCACGGCACGACAACCGAACAAGGAATAAATCTGAACAAGTGAAAAAAAGAAACCATTATTTCTGAGACAAAAAATGTGATTTCTATTTAATAAATCCTGAATAATTAGGAAGGAAAAAGTAATGCCGACGTAAGAATTCCATCCCGGAACAAAAATCTTTTAACAGAATTTTGACGTTTTGCTAACCGTGTATCTCAGTATATTTATCTCAGTAATTAACCAACCTGATGCACAAAATTTTTGTTTTACAATAAGTTTATTTCATGCCTCTACATGTTTCGAGCAAATGTACTCGAAACATGTAGAGGCATGAAATAAACTTATTGTAAAACAAAAATTTTGTGCATCAAGTTGGTTAATTACTGGGATAAATTTTAACAGAATGTTTCTCGAACTAAGAGTAATTCACAAACGAATTCAGAATTCTAAATGATTAAGACAGCCGTCTCGCACTGTTCAGGCATCTTTTAAGAAGCGCTACACAGAGAAATTGCTGGTCTTAAATTTTGAATCGGAGTTTGCAATTAGTTCTGCACATCTAAGATGTAGGACGTCGAAACCTTGCGAAGATACCCTTAAAACCTTATTATCTCTTACTAACGTCACATGATCCGCATTTCTCGGTGATATCTTGGCGTATGGTAAGGATTACCTTTGAGCTGAAAAGCTGAAATTTGTCCTTACAATTCGTCTGAGAGACGTTATGATCCTCAAGCCAAGTGCCTATTAAGTCCCATTTTGAACATTTCTCCACATATGCGAGAGCCAAATATTCTATATTTTTTACTATGTTTTGACGGATGACGAAATGTGGGTCATAATAAGGTAAGTTAAAGGTAATTTTCTCTTAATTTAACTGTCTCATAATTACTGAAATTGCAAATTTGTGGTCTGAGATAAGTTCTTCCCGAGGATCTAACTGCGAACCATAGCCTGTCGCAGTGTAAAATAAAGTTACGAGTTACAATCAGAAATTCGTACCACATGTCTTGGAAACCATCATTAGTGGTCTTATAACCAGCAGCGCTACTATTATGCTAGTTTGCTAGTTATTCTTCGAGTCATTCAGGGGTGAAAGTTACTGACGTATTTTCTTGCGTGTAAACGTGCGAGTAAAAGTCTTAAATTTGAATCGTTGAATTCCGTAATGACATTTCATTTTTCAAAACGATTTTAGTACCCGGAATGCGCTTTATTTTTTTAATTTAGTAAATCCTTTGAAACAATATAATAATTACATGAGCCACTCATTGTGGCACTTAAAACTTTGTGACTTTCGCACACAGTGTATTTATTTTCTCGTGCATTCCTTACTCTCAAAACCAACAATTTCCTTTTGACGTACATTAAGTGACTATTCTTTGTTGTACGGATTGGAGTATTTCTTTTGAGTTACAAACTGAAATTTGATAAAAAAAAAAATATAAATGCTTTTGTGGAAAATCGCCTATTAAAATGTTGCGGCACTTTAAATTTGTCACACGTTAAGATGACAGATGTAGCATACTGTAGCATACTGTAGTTTAGGCGAGTTATTTGTTTTCCCTCTACGTAAAAACACAGTCTTCGAGGCAGGCGGGGGGGGGGAGGGGGGGAGAACAATTTTACAGACATATGGGAGTTCGTCCTAGAACAGGGTACGAAGGCTCAAAGGTATAGCTGTGCTCTGGAAGCCATATTCAGATTTGATGTACCATTGAGAGATATGAAACAAATTTCATACTGAGCACCCCTAAATGTTAGGCGCCACAGCACACAATTCATTTGCCTGGACAACCAGGCACCAAGGATACTTGTATCCTGTGTGCGATAACAAGGTATCAGGTTAAGCGTTTTATTGAACGTCATAATCATTATCTTTATCATCATCATCATCATCATCATCAAATTATTATGCAGTGTTCTAATACGAGAAGGTAAATTGTAATTATTTTATTTTCGTCATCATAATCATTATGCGAAAACAATTCACCAGCATGATCACACTTACCTTACAATAATACGTTGTACGTTGTTTGAGACATAGTAAATGGACAAGACGTTGAGGAAGCTGGCCGTGTATCTGTCGTCATGAGAGAGATTAGCTCGATATAATGGATCCAAAACAAAATTATATGGTATTACCTTTATATGATAATGGAAGCATGGAGAAGTTTCTGAACGTCGTGTGCAATAGGTAAGCTTCAGGAAGCACTTCAAGTATTATAATTTTATGAGCCAATCATTGTCACAGTAAAGCATCATGTGTTCCTTCAAGCAAGCAGTGCTTTAGAAGAACCGTAGAGTCAACGTGGTGGGAATGTTGCCTATATACCTCGGCCATCTCTAAATTCCGCTGCTAGGTAAATAACTTGGAAGAGGTGTTGTTTATATGCTTGTGGGTCGGTGGTATTTATGGAAAGGAGGGCAATGTTTCGTTTTGTCGTTTCAAAAACTGATTTTTTTTCGGTGTTCTACGATAAAGTGAAAATTAACGTTTAGACGCCTAACGTCAACTATAGTTGACGTACCGCACCGCTGACCTCCAAAGTTACATTTTATATATTTATTCAACAAATATAGGTACTGAATATTTTAAACATGGTTTATACTTTCCGGTTTTTTCTCTTCAAAATGCAGTTTGTTTCATAACTCTAACTTATTTGCTTCCTGTATTATTCACATTTTATATACAGGATGTGCTAAAATTTAAAAAAATAATTCCGGCGCCAAAAGGTTAAATTATGAATACGTAATAGATCGAATTATCTTGCCGAACTGTAAAGTACATGGAAACAGTTTTTTTCCAGATAAGCGTCGCTTCTAGTAATGCCCTTACAGGAACAGTAACAGGCTGCTCCGAAACGTTTTTACCTATGTACGAATTCATAAGACGTCATATAACTTGCAAGATGTAATTATATGAACACTGTCATAAAAATTTAATATTCTTTAATGTATATATTACCAAATGGCATAAGGGATTTACAGTCGATATATTGCTCACTTCATTTTTTATATAAAATTTATACATGCGAAGAAAAGGAAGCACGCTTGACTGCCTTTGAACCCTTATTTGATGTCCGTGTGACCGTGCATCATTAATACAATAATATAAACAGCCAACTAGATTCAACAATAATAATTTTATTAATAATTTCAATTAGTTCGACATGTTTCGGGCGATAATTTCGCCCATCCTCAGGAGCACTAGACTGTGTTTACAGCTTGTGGTATAATGCACCGACGATGCTGCCTGCAGGCAACTTCTTCGTTTCATTGTACCACAAGCCGTAAACACAGTCTAGTGCTCCTGAGGACGGGCGAAATTATCTCCCGAAACTTGTTGAGGTGATTGAAATTATTAATAACATTATTATTGTTGCATCTAGTTGGATGTTTATACTATTGCATTTCAACCCTTAATTAATACGAACTCTTTTCTATTCCTCGTGATACACTCCTCGAATTTTCTGTTTAACTGAAGCAGAATGTCATGCAACATTTTCAAGCTAACATGCGACTTTTTGTAGAAAACATTATTTCACTTACAGGCTCGCCATCTTGATCTGTACTGAAAGTCGGTATATTTAAAAATTAATTTTTAACTACAAAGGGAAGCTTCTCTTTCCTTGTCAAATCCCACGAGGTTTCTGTCTTCGATGAAAGTTGATAGAGTTTTTCAGTGGTTTGCCCCATGGTAGAGAATTTAACCCTTCATAAAACAGACTTCCTTTACTCTGTTAGTCAAGTTTCGATGCCATAAAACAAACAACGATAAAGTAATGAATGCAAAACGGAGAATTCTGCTTTCTTTATATATATTTTCTCTGTTGTTTTTGCTCTTCTGTCTTATCATTTAATTTAACTATGCTGCTGTCAGGCAACGGCCTGTTCTACACGCGTAAGTTGTCCCCTAAAGTTATTCCCAACAAAAATCAACACCATGCTTATGGTAAAGTTATCTACTCAATGCGTACCTTCCTTCATCAGATTTAGTTTACCAAATTAACCTTCAATTCCAGCAGACTTTTCCCGGTTGTAGTTGATATGTAAAAGGAATCGCACAAATTTCTTTAAGATATGTTTTTATCTACTCGTACAGTTGAGCCCTGACACAGCGTCACCTTCATTTAGCACCAATTAGAGCCTGTGAACACAAGTTTCGTATTATACGTTATTTCGATTTTCCGCCACGAAATGCGGTGAACCAAACAGTGGTGTTATGTGGGGATGTGACGGTACTTGCTGACAGAACTCTAAAATCCTAATTGAAATTTTGCATTAGTTATTATCAATAAACCAGATACTAAACAATAATTTCGCACGTTCACAATGTTTCTCAAACACGGGAAATTTATTTTCAAGCTAGTTCTGTCTCGTAAAGCCAGAGTTTAATATTTTCCATTTGTAGCCCAGACCATAGAGGGAATGTAGAAATTCGAGTGCAAATTTGGTATTGTTTCATTATGTTCACTATCCGAATGTCACAAACTTCAGGTCACAAGGCTACTGCAGAGCATTCTATTGAATTGATTATTGAATATAACAATACTGAAGTTAAAAGAATCGTTCCGAAATGTCACATGTCGGCACCGCACCTCAGAAATATAAGTTGCCATGTGACAACAATTTTTAATATACTGGAATATGCGTAGAAAGTATTTCGAGTGGAATTTTAATTCTTACGTCTTTAGGAAAGGTCAAATGAAACCAGAAGAAAGATACGTTATGATAACATTAATATGTGACTTAGGCTGCAGGATGTTGTGTGGAAGGGACCATTTGTGGATGGTATGCAGTGGGGGTTTTGGGATTCTTAGGGTTTAATCTTTCACTTCCAGTAGTATAGAATGATCAAATGTCCTTCAGCGTTATATTATGTGAACAGTTCCTTCTTCAGTGGACTTTGTTTATATGGCCTGTTAACAAATTTATGTCCTTCTTTCTACACAATCATTTTCGTGCACGTTTGTTTGTGTAAGGTTGTTAATACTGATTTAAAATTACAGGCCTACATTCCGTCCAAAGTCAGATCTCTGTGTTTGTACGATTTAAATTGGGCTTTATCATCTAACATCAATTACAAGAATATACAATTTTTGAACGTCTGCGGAAAATAATGGTTATGCAAGAACAGTTTTTAAGGAAAGTTGATATTTAATTTGGTATTTTATATGTAGGTGTTTTTGGACATTGTTATGTTTAACTGGTCATTAGGGATGAGGTATGTCTGGAAAGAAACACGGAACGAATTCAGAACTCCACTTTCAAAATTAAGAAATTTAACTATTTATTATATTCAGCTGTCATTTGGAATGTAATACTTCAAATGAAATTTTAGGCGATTTTGCAAAATTACGAAAAGCGACTATTAGCTTTATCTTGCCCATCTGTCGAAAACAAATGCTGAGAAAATTCAATTCCGGAAAGATTAACTGGCACTTGTATGAAGACCTAAAGTACATTTTATGATAATATTTTGCTCAGTTATCCTTAGAGTGAGTTGTTTTAGACTAAGTTGTACTGAAAATCAAAACGCCAATTATATGTTAAATAACTTTTTCCCGAAAATCGCGTTTTTTATGAGGTAATGTGGATAAATAGTGTAGAGCCAGACAGGTCACAGAAGACAATATAGTACGGCGCATGCGCTTTACTTGCTGGATAATTAAGGTTCCAGACACAGACTCAGAATATGTAATACTGGCTTTTCCACAGCAACAGGCTACGCGAACGCACCTCACTATTATTTTGCACATACATGGCATATATTGTCCGAAAATCTAAAGGGAAATCATGGATGGGATTTATTTCACTGGCAAACTTTTCTGATTATAATGAAAAGCTTACGAACTCAGTTGCAGGAGGGAATATCTTATATATCTCAGTATGGTAATTGTCAACTGGTCAACACAAAACATGCGCGCTGGAGTTAGACCTTACAAGCCAATAATACCACGTTACATCGACTGTGATTTAGTATATCCCGGTGGCTTTGTAGAGGGGGATGTTGACCTTCTCCTCCTTCAACATTGTTCACTTTGTACAGAATGTAAAGCAAATGAGGTAGATGAACTCTTAGATGGGTCATGGAATTTAATGTGATTGTTTTGGAAACAAAGCGACAGAGAGGACAGCAGTTTACGCAAATCGCGTGCTCTCTTCTTTCCTCGCCATTATTTTCACAGGATCTAAATTTCATTTTAATCGTAATTTATTAAATTGAGAATGCAGAAACTCTAATTCTTCAAGCCAGTTTTTGGTATCCCAAAGCTCCTTTGCTGCGGGGGGCTTATTCCTCTTTAAAATGAATTATTTGACTTATTCTACAAATTGTTTATGACTGTAGTTTCTGAAACTTAGAAATTAGTTTTAACAACATATATTACTTATGCATTACTTTGTTATTAATTTATGATGAAATTTTTGTGCTTCTCACTGATGAAAAGCCTGGTTGAATATGGAGAATTAGATATAATTTCCAAAATGACCATTTAAACTGGGGTTATAGTAAGCAAAATAAGTAAAATGAGATTAAAAACATTCATCTATGTAAAAGATAACAAAGGAATCAAGGAAATAAATGCCTAATTAGCACTGAACAAAATACTGGAATACGAAAACATGTTTTTGACACTACTGACTTGAAAGAAACGTAACTGCAAAATTATACACGAAGTACAAAACCAATGAGCAAGAATATGGAGAAGACCTTCTGGAGACTATTGGTTATCTTTGGCCTAATATTGCACTAGACAGCCATATCCCTTGGCATTTATATATTGATTAAGCCAATAATGCCAGGGACAACAAATCGGCTAAAAGACAGCACCGTTAAGTCCAGAAATCCCGTCTTTAAAATAGCTCAATGAGTGAATGATGATATAAGAGAGTCAAATTTGTTTTATGGTGTAGGTACTAAATTAAAAATTGTTATAAAGAGGTAAATGTTGAGTTGCTATTTTTATCTGATAGATGAAATCTTTTCAATTTTAAGGATTCAGTCATTGTGCTAATTATTCACTGTTTAACAAAAGTAGATAAGGGTGGTTTGCTCTGAGGAATACGGTTATATTTCAATGAACATTAGTTAGTGTAATTAGTTTCAAGACGTGAGTTGCTAAGCTTTAGGGTAATAGCAGTAATGTAACATTGAAAGACAACATTCAGTTAGTCGTATTTGAAATTAGGAGAGCTGTGCCGACCGTTAAGTGAGCCAAAGGAATTACGTCTTATCGATCGAGGTGTAAGAGATTCGGTGCTGCTGGAAAGAAGACGCTGATCGATGCGTAATGTTACAGCAATATTTACAGTTTTTATATAAATTTACAGACCAAATACTTTAGTCCAACGATACGTACGTTCGGAAGTTTAAGTACGTGAAAAATGTAAACAGTCATAAAAATGGACCAATAATCCTGTCACAGAGAAATATGACTAAGCCTTCCAACTCATAAATATGCAGCTAACGACAGTGAGTAAGTAAAAATAGTGTTACATTTAAGCAATATAATTTGATTCTAATAAATTATATCTATTTCCCACAAAGTTGACTATATATTGATATAATTATATCTAACTTTAATAGTATTTTTCAACCAAACATATTTTGGCTAAAGAAATAACTAGTGAAACCGATTGAACAGAGGCAGCCATAGTCATGTCTTAGAAGACTTGATCGCAATTGAACCATATACAAATACTCCCCGTGTATTTGTCAGTCATGCTACTGGGCGTCACAAAAGTTAAGGATAAATGTTAAAGTAGTAAAGGGAAAGTGGCGTAGCACAAACGATTAACCTGTAAAGAATAAATTTGTTTTAACATATGAAGCATAGTCAGACATATTCATTGTATCCTGTAATAATTAGCCAGCTGTCTCTCGGTTGTCAGGATTTTATTTTTCAAAAAATTATGTGGGTCAAAGAAGTAATATATTAGGGGTTTGTTCCTTCCCTCACTGATCAACTGTCAAATCAACCCTTATATTTGTAACGTAGTGTTTTCCTTGCGAATGTAACAGTCGATAGTAGAAGAATTGTTTTTTGCATTAAAGGAACTCCAAGTTTCGTATTTGTTACACACAGTTTCTAATATTGCATGTTGAATATGTTATTTTTGAGCAAAATTACAAATAACTTGAAGGAAACAACAGACACGTCTACTGAAGAAGGTATACAGTTTAGTGGAGAAATTAATGCACGCTATCTCTGTGTATATGTTCGTACCTTATCACTGGTATGAAAAATGGCAGCATTGTATATTCGTAGCTAATTAACAGTCTTAAAAATTAAGAATTCAGGCAGGTGTGAAGAGGGGTAGCAACTCAAATTTAGACCCATGTTTATGATTAATTTTTAAGAACAACATTTTCAAATTTTTCGGTATCAGAATGTCATATCCGTTCTTCTCGTATCTGTTCACCTAAAAATTTAAGAAATACAAGAATATAAAATTTTTCTTGTCTCATATGCATGTGAAAATGGGTCTGTAGTCTAAGGAAGGACTTAAATTCAGGAGTCGAGAAGAGACTGCTGGGGATTGACCGTTAAATAAAAAGATAAACAGCAAGTTAGCCTACAAATCATACTTAAAACGCTCATGCTTGAATCGAGTGATAAAAACGTCGAGGAGGGAGTGAGAGAGAGGAGCCGGTAATCACGGAGCGCTTAACGCGAACCGGAAACTATTGGGCGGCGGCGGTCGGAAACACAGCGCGGAGGGGGAGGGGATTTATGAACAAGTTACGGACGTGACTCGCATGCCCAACACCGCCCCCCACCCCATCCACAAGGCCACTTTACACCGTTACTGCCGCTTTTAATACTGGCTACGTACATCAAAATAAAGCATGTTGCAAAATTGTAACATCTATTGGACTTGCGTATTTTGTATTTAAACACCCTCTTAAAACATTGCTAACACAATACATATTGAACAACATAAGCTAGGTAGATGCAAGATAAATTTCCATAAGGTTATTTATTAATAAGATAATGAAAATTGCGCATATTTGCATTGTGTGAAAATTTGAAATTTGTTGACAAAATTAAAATTTAAGTCGTCCTTGTATTTAAAAACCAGCATGGAAGGCAGACTTTAATCACTAAATATTCGTAAATTTAACTAGAAATGAAAAAAAAAGTTCGCAGGTTTGCTCTGCGCTGGTTTTACCCAGAGAGAAAGCGCCTTACTTATGTACTGGATAGGCTGCTAGGTAGATCCCACGTCGGAGCTGGATACGATGGCAAAGAAAGAAATCTGTCCCTGTCTTTACTGAAACCGTAGTCTGTCACTTGACGGGACAATGAATTATGATCATCGCGAACTGGAGACAAAATGTCCTTCAGACATGTTGGTTCCCACACGAAACCCTGCAGATTGTCTTAACCCAAACAAGATCCAAAATACAAGGCGGTAGCATTTTATTTTTGGGCGCCTTTGCAGAATTTAAAAAAGTGACTGTCAGCTTCGTCATCTGTCGCTCCGTCCGTCCGCATGGAAAAACTCATCTCCCACCGGACGGATTTAATTAAATTTTGTTATTTGAGTATTATTCGAAAATCTGTCGAGAAAATTCAAGATTCGTTGACACTTTACAAGAATAGCGGGTACTGTACATAAAGATCAATATATATTTATGATTATATCTCGCTCATTTCGTCTTAGAATTAGAAAACTTTCGGACGAAATTTTAGAGGAAATCAAAACACACATTTAATGTTCGGTAATTTTTATTCGAAAATCGTGCCTTTTATGAGGTAACGTGGGAAACTATTGTAGAGCCGGTCAGGCCACAGATGACAATATGCCGCATGCGTTTTGGATACTGGATACCTAAGGCACAAACACACACTCAGAATATGAAATACTTTTTTTTTTTCCGCTACAGCAATAGTTACTTGAACGCTCTTCGTTTTTGCATTATACCTGAATAACCTGTCTTGTTTAATACAAAGTGCAGAAGAACAAACATGCGTGAGTTAAATTCTATAATAGAAATTACAGGAAAACAGCAAAGGAAAACAAAATATACGCAGCAAATAACGCATCAAAACCAATTACGTTTTACGCGTCGGTGCACTACAGGACGCACTTCTCAAAATCTCCGTAACATATGAAGACGTCGAGTGTTATCGCATAACATTTCTATTTATCTTCACTCTGCATCCCTTATGTCAATATCGAATTTCTCGACCATCGGAAAGGGAACACACGTTGTCAGTAACAAATTAATTTTTGTCAGGTTCTTTGCTTGCTGGATATTTAGGCTGTCGAGAAATCCATCGTAAATTCATTACAAATAGAAATGCATTGTTGCCTGAGAATGGGTTTCTCAGTAGCCGAAATATTTAGCAAGCAATGAAACTGACAAAATGAAATATGAGACTGCCGGTCTGTGTTTCCTTTCTGCTGTTCACATGTCACAGACGGATATCATTGATCGCGAATTTGTTGGCTAGGTTAGTACCTATTGATATATCAAGAAGGACTCTGCTCCGTGTAATTAGTTACTTATTTGTTAAATATTTATTCGAGGAGATATGCGCCCTTCTGGGATATTACGCGGTGTAGAGTGGTAGTTCCTTTCTGACGTTTCGGATTAATCCCACAGTCCCATCTTCAAAGGTCAAGAAATCCAAGAGAAATCGAAGACGACAGCTTTAAATCGTGCGTAATTATGTGAGGTGTAGGAATTCTAGAATAAAGTAGGCTTTATTTTGATGAGGAATACTTCAGGAACTTGCCCAGACCTTGATGATGGTGATTGATTTCATCCCAAACAAAATTGCTTCATATTGAAGTAATAATATTAGTTTGTGCCAGCCGAAGGTATCGGTACTTTGGCGCAGTGGTGGGGCTTGTGTAGTCATGTTATCCCGAGAGCTATGCTGGCGGTAGCGTATGCTACTGGTAGGGTCTACTATGCCAGACAGGTCAAAGGTGATGACCCAGACAAAAAGGGATAACCTGGTCCTCCATGTTGGAGGTTGAGCTTGAGGTTAAAAATCCCATCCCCTAAAACAATATTGTTACGAAATCTAAAAGAGAAATACAGAGAAGACCAAGGCAGAGCCGATGTTGTTGTTGATGACGATAATAATAATAATAATAATAATATTTTGTGAGAATAGTGCGAATATTAAATTATCTCTACAAACGAGTACCTGAGCAGTGCGGTTATTTCTTTGTCTTTGCACATAATTCAAAATGTGAAACCATGCTTACACGTTTGACTGTTGCTCCCGTGCTCACTTTTTCACAAAAAGAGTTTTCCATCAAGTACGAAGTGCAGTCTGCATAAACTGGCTTCTCATTAATAGAACTAAATGACTTTTTCATGATCTGCAAAACCTGCAATATTTTAACGTGGAAGTCCGAGTCTTTCGAACACAGCCGACGTACTTTACATGGAACAGTGGCACGGAACGTACCAACACGAGGTTAATGTGAAAACGGACCATTGATGGACTGTGGATTATAATGTTACTCTTTGATATATTACTGTAATTACATTTTCAGTTCCATGTGAACGTTCGAAACAGTACGTAAAAAGAACAGCGCAGTTCTTAATTTCCTTAAAGTAAAACCATACTGCAAAGAAAACAAGGCAAAATTCAAGAGGAATACATTGAAATCGGTAGGGAATATGGTATTATGATTGTTGTTTCTAGTTTTATGAGCGTTGGAATTTTATTTTAATGATTGCACACTTTCCATTTATTTATTTCTACTTTATTCACCGCTCAGAAACTTAGTATAATGTCATAAACAAGTATTTATGTAGGCTGTGCGGCATGTTTATTTGTATTCTGCTTAACTGCTTTGTCATTTAATCAGCACTCCAACTAATCCACATACATATTTTTTTTTTACATTAAAACATTTAAAATCGCTCCAACATGTTTCGATCCTAAGATCATCTTCAAGGAGTTACACTGTTCCTTGCTAAAGTCACATACTTAAAAACACTCATTGATTAATTTCCTTATATTAACTTGGTGCTGTGGCAGCATGCTGCTGAGTGTTTTTAAGTATGTGACTTTAGCGAGGAACAGTGTAACTGCTTGAAGATGATCTTAGGATCGAAACATTTTGGAGCGATTTTAAATGTTTTAATGTAAAAAATTATGTATGCATGCTGCCACAGCACCAAGTTAATATAAGGAAATTAATCAGTGAGTGTTTTTAAGTATGTGACTTTAGCAAGGAACAGTGTAACTCCTTGAAGATGATCTTAGGATCGAAATATGTTGCAGCGATTTTAAATGTTTTAATGTAAATAAATATGTATGTGCATTAGTTGGAGTGCTGATTAAATGACTCTACGAAATGCACGGTGCAACGATAAAGATGCTTTGTCATTATCTGACACCGTCTAGCGTCGAGTTGTTGGTTAATTGTGAAACAAAAAAACATAGAAATGCACGAAAGGAAGCAGAGTTTGTCTGATCTGAGGCGCTGTTCAGGTAGTTGCTTCTAATGATTGAAGACAACCACGTTAATACCCAAAGATAACCGGTCTCCTGTGCTATATTTGAACCAGGTACCTTCCAAATACGAAACAGGCATGATGACAACCCGACCTTTGGTATCATCCCAGCCATTCATTTTGTGGTACATAACCTACGCAGTTGAGAAAGCGTCATTAAATAAACATAAACGTAAACAGAAACAAACAGCAGGAATCTGTTAAACGACCCAGTGTACGGATGTATTACAGGAACTTGCTTTGTTATTCATCTACCTCTAACGGAGAGGGAAGTTAGGGTTCACTCAGCGGTGTTCGGAAGTTGCTGGTTTCAGACTGCCTTTCCCACCGTTGATTCAATTTATCGCTGTATTCCTCTGCCTTCTCCCTCCACCTTTCTGCGGGTCGGTAGCCTGTCGAGATCCATTACGTCATCCCAGATCTAACACGGACAGTACTAAATTTTACAGAACCAGCAATCTGCATGATTCAGTCCCTTGTATAGGAAACTAAATTAGTATATGCCGACCTCACAGTACTGTCACATGGTTTACATGTGGTTATTTTGGCTGCAGTTCAATGGTGTATGCCCCAATACAGAACTTATTTTAAACGGAAAAATGTCATTGGCAAAAAATGGGTCAGAGTGTCCGGTTGGTATAGATTGAAACAGCAGACTGTGATTATTTGTAAACGGAAACTTTACAGAACAAGAGGTAATTACTATTATTTGCGTTTGGCGTGATTTCAGGTTTCTGCAGCGAAGTAGATGAGATCCGCACTCTTCTGGGACATTACGCAGCGTATAGCGTTAATTCCTAACCGACGTTTCGGGACAAATTATTGGCCCAATCTTTAAGGGCCAAGATATCCAATAAAAAAAATTCTTGACTCTTGGCCGTTGAAGATGGGTCCGATAATTTGTCTCGAAACTTCACTAAGGAATTACCACTATGCGTTGCGTAATATTCCATAAGAGCGCAGTTTTCTTCGGTGTGTTTTGTTAACATGTTTTCCGTACAGTACATTATGAAATGTATGAGAGAAAAGAATTTCTCCCACAAAATTAAAGACTTAAAATCTACAATGAAGACAGTTATTTTCAGAATACCTCTAAGGACTACTGCAGAAATGAAGAAATGTGAGACTAAATGGTGAATTAATGAAGTAAGAAAGGACGGAAGAAAGAATTAAATAAATAAATGGGGAAGAGAGAAGGACGAGAAGAGAAAATGTAACAAAACAAATTACAGTAATTTACAGCTGTGTGAGAGGGAAGTGTAAGTACGTACGCTTTGTAAATACTTACGTTTGCTAAGCGGAATTCTGTCTGAAATACAAATGTACACGTTAATTCAGTTATAAGCATGGTTTGTTGCATATAAAGCATTATTGGATTAATTTTTATAGAATGATTTGCTTTGGATCGAGAACAGGCTTTATGGACACACTTTACAGACTGAAGTTGCTGTACCTAAAAGAATTATATAAAAATTTTGTTCTTGTCTCGTACAGAGCTCAGTGTCCGTCTACCGGGAAGACCAACCGGTTGAGTTGTGTAGGGAGACTTGGGTGGTTTCTGTTAGATTCATATGAGACACGTAAGCACGTTTTTTGGGAAGCGATTTTTATATTAAAACATATGGTCAGTAGGGTAACCTGCAGAATAAAGAGTTAATTAAGTGTCGTGTTCGTGAATGTCACATATTTTGAGATTTAAAAGAAGTAGAGAGTGTGGCTGGGTGGGGGATTTAAAGCAATTTGAGCGCTACAGGACGAAATTAGAACTAATGTCCATTTCCAATCTACATTCCCATAAACACGCAGAATGATTCATTGGTAATTTCTTGGAGCAGATTCGTTCTTCACAAGTTGAGTCATTCTTCTATCCATGACATTCCCCACATTTTGTGAAATTCAAAACTTTCGAGATTTGACGTCAACACAATGGTGTTTTTGAAGATTCATTTTTTCTTCATGTTACGATTGGTCTATGGGTAGAGAGTTCACGACGAAAAGAGTAATTTTTCTGACTAGAATCTTATAATTTATTTGTAATCTTACACTTTGTTTATAAACTAAAATACAGTAATATATTTCCTTGTGAACATAACAACTGGACCTAATTATCAGAAGTAAAACATTCGGTGAAATTTCAATTTCTCATAACTATGTTCATGAAATGCGCTTTTTATGGCGTGCGACGACGTTTAGATTGATTGATATGTGCAGAAGTTTTGGAGGAATATGCTACCCCTGTCTTAAGTGTAGAGGAATCACCTCCGTATTCTGAAGGTAGAGACGTGGAGTTTCTCGTACAGTTTCTTTTTTTCAATGACATGTTAAATCTTTACATCCTTTCGTTCTTTCTTTTCCACTTTTCACTCCTTTTGTCTTCCTCTCTATGATTATTTATTAATTATTTCTTCCTTTGCGTTCAATACTGCCCAAACACTTCGCAGTGAGGGAATGCAAATTGAACGCAAAACCCACTAAGACAGCTGGCCTCCAACTCCTAGAATCGAAACAAATCCTGCCGGCCGATTATCGGTATAGGAAGTTTATGTCATTTCCCATTTTATAGGCGCGTTTTGCTGTTAATCAAGATGTGGTCACAATTCATACCTTCACTGGACTCTTTAGTCCTTTCTTTGTGATTTACTATGACTGCTTGATGGCAAATGAGGTGAAGTACCAATGGGGGCAATTTAACTTGTTAAGGCTGTGTTAGTGTATTCAGTTTTATGTCACTGAACACTGCATTTGGATCGTAGTGTCTTGGAATGGTTTCCTCACTAGAGAAACTGGTGGCTTGATTGATCGGATTGGATTGACTGCTCGACACGTGACTTGGGCCGTAGAAACAGTGAAGCTCTACAGTGCTGACGCTGCTAGGTTTCATGTTACGGCCCGCTGGGAGAGGCTCATCACTGACCCCACCTCCCTTTCTCTTCAGCTTTCCTGCCAGGGCATGTGAGGAACGATATGACCTCTCAAGCGAAATGGACCATGAACAGTGTAACACGTGTTTCATACAAAGCAGGAGCAGATACATCAGCTTGTAGCCTTCCGTAGACTTGTTAAGGGAAGAGACTGGTTATAGAAAGTAGGCACAATCATTTTATGTTTTACCTTAAGCCTAAACGTAACAGTTTCTTAAAATGGGCCTGTAGGTATTCGCAGAGTATAAATCATAACCAGTACCATTGTTCAACATGATTGTTCCCAACCGTGGCCAATAAATGTTTCATGCACAACATAGTGAAAAATTTGCTAGTTTTCACAGCGTTGTCAGTGAAGATTACAATCCAAGAAGACCTTAAAATGGACTCAGCAAGTTTCTCTAAAACGTTGACAACCAATTATCAACCCCATGGCGTCACCAGCCAGAAGACTCTAATCATCAACACTGTAAATCTTGAAGACTCTAAGTTTTTTCCAACCTCAGTGTTACAGTTATTTGTACACTCCAAAAGACAGTGCGGTTCTTTTCATAAATTATATAAAATAAGATCATAATCATAATTATAGTTGGGAAGAGCATGTGAAGAATGGGGAAGTATTACAATTAGTCAAGGAGGAAAGAAACTTCCTTCATAGAACAAAGCAAAATAAGACTGACAGGATTGATCACACGTTGTTTGGGAGCTACTATCTAAACACGTGAATTGAAGGAAACATAAGTAAAGATATGACTAGAAGACAAGGAAGAATATGCAGGCAGCTGCCGGGTGGCCTTGAGGAAAATGGAAGTATTGGAGTTTGATAGAGGAGGCACTATACCGCACTCTTAGGAGAATCCGCTTTGGAAAAATCTGTGAACCTGTCGAAAGACAGACTACATAATGTTTAATTGAATGAATAAGTGATAATGTATTGTATTCTGGTGTGTGGTAAAGGATCTCATCTTCGTGACAAATGAGCGGGCTTCAGTAAAATTTCCTACCAACTATACGCTACACATTAAGGCTTTGAGGTATTCGCGGCGGTGAAATTTGAGTTGTAAATTTGGTGGCTTTCCAATTTTCAAGTGAAACTGCAGCTTCTGCTGAGCAAGTTTAATTCTCGTGTTTCATACCGATCAAACAGAAACCTTCGCTTTACGTGAAGCTCAAATCGAACTTTAGTGACTTGGTAGGAACTGATTTAACGTACGGTTTTGCACGTGACGTCACATATAGTTTCCAAAAATGTCCATAACTTTTATTTGAAGCACTATTCGATGTGATGTCAATTTCACTAAACACCGAAATGTAATTTCGTACTTTATGGCATCTGGAATTTTTGCATTCAGATTGCTCTTATACTCATAATAAGGGGATTCTCTGTGAGGTAAATGAAATTAAAGGAGTGTGAGGTGTGCAAAATGTGTGTGTTCTTACTCAAATTGGTGAACACATCTTCGATGGTGTTGTAATATAATAGAAATAACTTGGTGGTGTTCACGTAGTAAAAATAATTAATTAAATGGAAATTAAATTTTACAGAACATTGTCCTGTGTAATAATTCAGAAGTTTATGTGATAGGCCTAAAACACGAGATTATTTTTCGTAGTATTCAAATAGTATGTGAGATTTAGGCAAAGTACAACAACTTAAGGGTGCTTCATTGCTTGTTTAATGATCAAGACGTGAAGACTGGGTTTTGAGTGGAGGTCGATTGTCGGCTTACCATCGTGGCCATTTCACCTCCGGAGAACTAAACGTGACACATTTCGATAGAATATTGTAACTGCTTTTAACTCGATGCGGTATAAACTCTCAGAAGACTTGAACGTTCATTCGTGTACTTTTCCGGAAGTAGTTGATGAACTTCTAAACGTTTGTTTGTTTATCTCAGTATCTAACCAACTTGATGCACAAAATTTGTTTCAAAATAAGTTTTATTTCATGCCTCTACATGTTTCGAACACATGTGCTCATTACCAGGAGGTCAAAATTGCATTACACAGCCTCTGGTGTGTGGTTGTGCAATGCAATTTTGACCTCCTGATAATGAGCACATGTGTTAGAAACATGTAGAGGCGTGAAATAAAACTTATTGTGAAACAAATTTTGTGCATCAAGTTGGTTAGATAGTGAGACAAATATACTGAGATGCACGGTCAACAAAACGTCAAAGTTTGTTTGCTTCTTTAGTTCTTCCATTTCTTCTTTCATTCTTTTAACAGTTTGTTTCGTTCTCTTTTTTTATTGCTTCATTGTTTTTGTAAATTTCCATGAAAATGAGTGTTCCACGTATTATTACATCTGAATGAAACAATTCTGACCTAGCTGCATTCTTCTTAAATTGAAGTCTGACGCGTTATCACGCCGTCCATAACGGAGGTTTGTAGGAATTTTTTGCGTCCATCTTCAGGGTGACTGTGTTCACGGCGGAGTCAAGAAGTCACTCCGAAAGTTTGGTAGCTGTTTACCAAGGTACACAGTGCCATGTGCCGTATGCCATGTGCCATATGCCATGTGCCATGTGCCAAGGGACTGGGATTTTCACCTTCACCGGTGTGGAGCCTCAAATCTAAAAAACTCGCTCTCTTATGCCAGTCTTCTCCTAAACTTGTCACAGTTTCGATTAAATTAAAGAAGCTTGCACCGGAGATGTCCTAAAGCGCACATTACCTCATTTGTCTTGATGTGACGGGTGAAATATAAAGGCAAGATTAGTCCTGAAAAGTACGTCTTAGAAGAAATAGACCTTGTTATCTGTCACGCGGGCTCTTAAGAAAAAGTGTTTTCTTCTTAAGCTGCACGTGATATCATGAATAAACGAATGTCAGAGGGCTTCGAACACGTACTTGACGAAGGACACATTTATACTTCCCCCTTTTATAAAAGTGCAAATATGACGTCCGCGCGAGTAAGGTTAACATTCTTATTCATATATCGACAATTTAAGTGGTAATAACGCTGTAAACAAACATTAGAACCATCATTTTTAGGCGCGTTCGAAAAATTGCGAAAAGCGACTACAAGCTTCGCCACGTCTGCCCGTCCGTCCGTCCGTCCGTCTATCCTTCTGCCCGTCAGTCTGTCCTCAGGGAACAAATCGGCTCCCACTTGAGGGATTTTCATGGAATATGATATTTCAGTATTTTTAGAAAAAACTGTCGAGAAAATTACTTTCATTCAAATCGGACAAAAATAAATGGTACTTTACATGAAGAGTAATAGGCATTTTTGATCATATCTCGCTCAGGTCTACTTAGAACGAAAGTGTTTCAGACAAAGTTGTAGAGAAAATCGAAACACACATTTTATGTTCAATAACTTTTTTTTT
>Ga0136643_10001364_pt1 | contig 29538 bp, 19 predicted proteins | sample TergutLab28metaG_FD_96883 | JGI IMG/M metagenome (GOLD analysis project Ga0136643, IMG submission 96883) | Labiotermes labralis P1 segment gut microbial communities from Petit-Saut dam, French Guiana - Lab288 P1 (version 3) (version 3) | ecosystem: Host-associated > Arthropoda: Insects >... | reverse complement strand
TTTAGATGGGTATCATGCTACATATGAGTAAGATATAGTGTCAGGGTGAATATAATTGTCTGATTGAGAAGAAAAACTTATACACAATCAATATAAATGTTTAGATGGTTATCATGCCTCATATGAGTTAGATGAAGTGTCAGGTTGAATATAATTATCTGATTCAGAAGGAAAAACTTATAAATGTGATGTATCAACTAGTGGCAATACACTGAGGATTTGTCTAACATTCACAACATTTTCTTTGAAGAAATAATGATCATAGCAAGACTGAGGAACACCTGTTGATAAGCTAGTGTATGTACACTTCGGGACTGGTTATTGATTTTAATTCTGTACTTTGTAATAATTGAGTATTGCATATTGACAGAACATGACAGATTGTGAATATTGCAAGTAGTCTGCAGCGATTGACTTTTTTCTTGCTGGTTGACATTGTCATATGTTAACACAAGTAATGTTGCTTAATAACACCAGCAGTGTGGAACTAGTTGGCATAACTCCTCAATTTGGAATAATATGAAGATTTTTCTGTTTCCGTTTCGTATGGATCCATATTTATATTCATACATTAGCATGTCACTTGTGAAGTAGGTAGAAAATGTTTTGTTTGCTCCTGCACTTATAGGCCAGATCAATACAAATAATCCACAAACATGTATCAAATGTATATACTGAATTTGAATACAGCAGGGCACATTGCATTTGTGTGATTTAAGGTTTTACAACATTATTGTTGAGGATGTACAGTCATCAGATATGATGCTGCGTTGATCATTAATTCATTACTGACATTTCGGAGGAGCTTGTTGCCTCCATCCTCGGGGTAGTCAAAAAAGAACCAGTTCTCCCATGAACTTATTCTCCTTCAACTACTACCCTGAATATGAAGGCATTATCTAAATTTCTTTTTGCTCTGGAGATTGCAGTTTGTATTGTTCGGTGGAAAAAGTTAACACACAATCATCCATTTCTCTTCTGCAGTATGGCATACAGGAGAGAAGCAGGAAGCCTTGATCGTTCATTCTGATGTTTATCCTTTATTAATATATTTTTCCAGTTTCCAATTTTGTAGCCACACACACATTGACTTATTGTAACCTCTGCTTGATCTCCTAATTTCTTTATAGTTGTAACTCCTTTGCAGTTTCTTAAAGGGTGGTTTTGTTGTACTTAAATTTGTGTTTTGCTTTGTTACTCATCATTGCCTTTACTTCACTGTTTTATTTTATTCCAGACATATTTGATTATAGTCTTATTATCTTTCCAACTGATTCCACAGGAGCCACTCTTTATCCACCGATCCTGCGACCTAAAGGTACATGTATCTTTTGTTTCTTAAGTGGCTTAAGTTATTATCTTTTATATTATAATAATTTAATTATTTTGGCCAAAGTTGATACTTATCTTTTGTTTAATATTTTCTTGTTTATTGGTGTGTTTAATTACACTGTATCAGCTGCATATTTCATGTGGCAGGATTATTCTGAATGACAAATTTGGAGGGATGTTGATGGAAACTGTAGTCACTTGGTTTTACAGTAATGTCCCACCATTTTCCTCAATGAGTAAAAACAACCACAAATGACCATCGTAAGAACCCACTCCTTTATCCAGAATTTTAATGCGGAACCTCCTGAGTACAAAGCACTTTGCTGTGAAGTATGTTGACGTCTGAAAAGTAAAACATGCATTATAAAATATATGTTTCAAAAATTCACTTGTGTGTAAAGTTTGTAATGTTTGTTTGCATGTTGTATTAAAAATTACCATTTATATACATAAGTGGGAACAACATAACAAATGCTCTGATGCTTGCTAATAAATGCAGTATTTCTTGTCATTATTCTGTAAGAAATGCAAGTTTATATTGTTTGTTTTATTGAAGGTGTTTGAGAACAAAATGCTGAGGGAAATATATTGGACCTGTGAAGGAGGAAGTAACAAGATCGATAGTATTAGCTAGTGAGAAGTAACATAATTAGTACCTTTTACTTAGTGTTTGAGGTGATTTAGTCTAGGATGATGAGATATACGGGACAAGTAGCATGTAGGGAGGAGGTAGGCTGATAATGTAAAAATTAGTTGTGAGGTGTTGAATGTGAAGTTACAGATGGGATAAAGTTAGATTTTGGTCCAGTGGCATGTTAACTGAACATGATGATGACCTTTCAGGCCCCTGACCAAGTGTATGACTCTGTCTTGATTCATGCCAGTTGTAGAGCTATACTGTTACTTTTTTGTATTCTGCTGCTGATATTGGTGTGTTGTTTTCATTATTCATTTAATTTTCCCTTTTCTCTCATATGTCAGAGGCCTGTGTAACTTCATGTGACAGCACAACATTGTCTCAAATGTGACATAGGAAGAAAACTTGAATATCATACTGTCTTCACATTTTGGGAACTAATAACATGCGATACAGTGAGGTTCACATAGTCACCGAATTCTTTAATTTGGCCTGTTTCAGTAAATATTTTTTTTTTAAATCATGTGTGCTATTCACATATGATTCACATGCTAATGCTTAATCCTGTGCTTATGTTACTGCTGTGATTGTAGGAATTAACAAGAAGAGAATGTAAAATGTGTTGTTTGATTAATGTTTGTGGAGTGTATTCAAAATATTTTGTGTGTCCTGAAAAAAATCATTATATATTATTTGGATTAAAATTATTTTAAGTTTATGTGACATTTAAACTTATTAATAGAAGTAACATGGAAAGTGAATATTTGTAGGGCCTAAACCTGGACCACCTCGCAATCTCACGGTCACTGAGGTCAATAATGGCTTTTTGATCACGTGGCAAGCCCCACTGGAGAGAGCCCATCTAGTTCAGTACTACATCATCAAGTACAAGACAGATTCAGGTTGGAAGAACTTAAGCAAAGCCACAATACGACCTGAGGAAACAACCTATCTTGGTGAGTTCTAACTTAGGAGTTCAAATGTGAGTAAAGCCAAGGATGAAGTTTAAAGTCTTTTGGGATCTTAACACCAAGCTGATTAGTAAATAGTTACTGACCTATCGAAGGATTGCAGTGCCTTCATCTTTAAGGTCAAGCAGTCCAAGAGGGTCACTCTTGTCTGGCTGCCTGATAGTGGAGATGAAGTGCTATGATACTTCATAATGTGTATCAGTAAATATTCAACAGCTGACAAGGCATAACATACCATTGCACTTGAATCATTAGCAGCACCACTATGAAAAACTCAAATTAGCAAACCCAATTTACTGTTTGTACCTCATTATAAGACAAACCTGCATATCAGGTAACCCTCTTTACAATCTTCAGAAGAAATGCCTGTACAGTATATTATCACTTTATGGGCAATTATTTCATGTAAGATGACCCTTCATTTGTTGGACACTGGGTGACGACAAAATACTTGTCTTATATTTAGGAAAATGTGGTATTCATACCGTGTAATGTTCCATGTGGATGTCAGTCCAAGATTCCCATATTTTTATGTACCAGGGTAATGAAATCTAGAGTACTGTGATGGACCAGGCAAACATGCAGCCTGGATGGTAGCCATAAAGCACCAGATTAGTTGAGTGGGAGACTACCCAGGAAGCAGTTACTTTGCAGGAAGGAAGCGTGTCATTGAGATGGATCATCAGGAGCTAGGTAGTAGGGATGAAAGGTGGAAAAGTTGCTTATGATATGTGTCCAATGTTGGGTTTCAATATTAACAGTATTGTACCGGTTGGTTTTATGAAGATAGTCAAATTTTATACTTTTCCTACTCATAATATAAAAAAATCCAAGTATTTCCCTCTGGAATAATTTTGTTAACATAGGTTTGATTCCCCCCCCCCATATTGCAAAAAGCAAGATGAAACATTTTGTTTATTTGGCATCACTAAACCTTACGAAGCTGAAACCCAAGTAGTTCCAAGCAAGCAGTGTTTCATGGGTGTGGTCATCCTGGCATGAATGTGGTAAAAGCTAGTGACTATATTGACTAGGTATAAATAACAAAAGAACCATGTGTATAGGTGTGTAACTCAACAACACTGCAGGAAAAAAGTCACAATATAAGAATTGTTGGGCACTATGCTTGCAAATGTACCTAATTTCAAGCCTTTATTAACAGTAGTGTTCCTGATACAGTTACAGACAAAATGATCTCTGGGATCCCATGCTCTCATTTGGTTTGGAAACCATTTATCTTCTCTTCTTTCCAAGCACTTGAACATTAAAGTATGTCTTGTCTTGTCTTCTGTATGGTTGTGGAACCTGCATCCCCACTCTGGAAAAGAATTTTGATTGGAAACTAAATGGTGAAGAGCATATTTAGATCTGAGGCTGCTGAGGCAACACAGGATTGAAGAAATTGTATTTAATGAGAATCAGTATAAAATGCTTGTGAGAGAATGTGTGCATACTGCATCGCATAAAGTTCTCTTGGACTAGATACTGTGGGGAGACCAAGTTGTAGAGAGAGGGAGAACCTTAATCTGTATGTTGGAGAAAGCAATGTAAAAAGCCCATAATGTTTGCACAGGGGATGGGCAAAATAATGGGCATTGGCAGTCCTTTTCACACCTGTGTTTCGTGTCAGGCACGCAATACATTCTGTATGTCACTTGAGCAGATAGAAGTGATTCAGGGCAGTACCATATGTTGGGGTTTTTGTCTTGTGTATAATGAATCTTTGGGTCAAATACTAATGCAGTGTCAGGTTCAGGTCACTAGTTACTATTTACTGAGTGAAATTAATGTTCCCTGGATTTAGTTACTCATTAATTTAGTTCTTTAGGTGACTGTTTTATTACTTAGCTAGTTAAGTACTTAAACGTCTAAAAAATTCAAATAGCCAGGTAGTTCCATTGATTAGGTGATGTGTTTACTCAGTCAGTTGATAAGTTAACAAAGTAAATTAGCTTGTTTGCTAATTAGTCAGCTGGCTAGTTTCCCGGTCTGCCTTGCTAGTGTAATGTGAAGATATGGCTAATGTTCCTATAACAGTGAAGAACCTGGTTGGTGGACGTACCTACTATTTCCGAGTATTGGCCTATTCTGTGAGAAGTTACGAAAGCAGTGAAGAAGTGAAGTACCCAGTGCCAGCAAGAGTCAAACATAAGGCCATAACCGCAGGTGTTGTGGGTGGTATCCTCTTCTTCATCGTTGCCATCATTCTCTCAGTCTGTGCCGTGAAAATCTGCAACAAGAGAAAGCGTCGGAAACAAGAAAAAGGTAACTATGAATATATGTTAACAGTTTGTTTGTTTAAGGTGGAATGAAACTACATTTTGGAGTTTGATATGACTGTTCACAGAGGTCTAGAACTCATGAGCCATCCACCTTTGTATCCAATATAAACTGCAAATTGAGGATGCTGCAATGTAATGCTCCATTGCTGTTAATTGATTCCCAGCATTTCAAAGGAATGTTGGGAGCCATTAACACAGTGGTGTGACATCACATCCCAGAAAACCATATTCCTGTATTGCACCACTGTGAAAACCTGAAAACTTACATAAAACTGCAGAATGTTTGTCTCCATATGAAGGTATTTCCAGCTTGGAGCTCATCATTTGTGCTTGCACAGAGGTCTTAAATCCATGTTGATAATTTATTTTTCTTTAACTAAAGCCAACCAAAAGATTGTAGCTCAATTGTAATTTTGTTTGGCTGCCAGTGCATCTTAGTTACTTTATGGGGTGATCAATATGGAGAGTGTGTTGAAAATGTTTGTCTTAGTTGGTGCTAAAAACTTCAGACCAGTAGTAATAGGAAGTATTCATGTTTCATTTTTCTGCAAAATAAGTAACTATATCATGTACAAGCATGTAACTTCTGTTAGGAGTCTGACCCATTTTTCACTTGCGCATTTTCTGCCTTAATTTGTTTACTTGAGGTTTTCCCTCATTCTTTCAGGCAGATATTAGAAGAACACTGCATCACCAAATCAGTTACATTCACTTTCTGTTGTTTTCACCATACATCATCCTGTGATATCAACTGGCACTGTATACCTTTCAATTTGATAAGGTGTCATTAAATAATAGCAAAAATAAGATGGTAGTAGGATGCCAGTGACTGCAGTTAGCTCTGCATTTTATTTTGCACTTTTGAAGATAGGCACTCATAAATGGAATATGGCACAGGGAAGTAGAAATCACATTAATGACCTTGTTCAGTTGATAGGGTGTCAAAAGTAGGATTTGCTTCAGTTTGTGTACATTCATAAATAGGATCTGATACACTGTATGGACATTAAGTTGTAAGTAGGATTGGATAAAGTGGATGGCAAGTCACAAGTTGGATTCAGTACAGTGAGTGGACAGTCATAAGCAGGATCTTGTGCAGTGGATTGTGGGTTATAAATAAGCTCCAGTACTGTGGATAGGCAGTAACAAGTAGGGTCTGCAACAGGAGATGGAAAGTCATAAGTAGGATCTTGTATATTAGATGGTAGTGGGGTGCAGCTCTTGCTGGTATCGCTTGATGCAAAGCATATGTTCCTCGTAAACTCGAACCTTTTACACACTGATTTCCAAGGGTCCTTTTTCTACCAAGTAAAGTAACTACGTTATGAAGCTGGTGAGTCCTTGCATACCGCAGTTTCCTTTCATTCCCTGTGCCTGTCTTCACAGCATGGCATGTCATGCTGCAGGTGCTGATTTGTAGAGCAAATGTTCTAAGTAATTAATATGATGGTAATCTCGGTTTTGCTGCCATGTAGTTTCGCAGGCTGATGTATAATATGCCACCACGTAGGTAATATGAATGGGGTTTGTTCATATTGCAGTCTTTTGGGTGTAGTTTGTGTCAAACCCCATAATTTTAAAGATGAAAAACTCCTGCTGTGACAATCTGAAAATGTATGTTTCAAAATAATACTTCAGATGTTGAACAGGCCATGGAATGTGGGAGGTTTTAATTTTCTGAACATACATCAACAATATGCAGAAATTTGTCCAGTTTATATTTTGAACATTTGTTTTCTTTTCTGTGTACTTGCCGATTAATGAATAATCATGAACTAATTAATAACTGAAGACTGAGGCACACTTCTTTACTAATATGATCAGGTGAGAGCCCTAATCTGAACTTGATATTTAGTTTGTAATAGTTGGCATTTTGGACACATATATTTTAAACACTTATATTGCTGCACCATATGGACTTGTGCACCTCCTGTGTACATGTGGTCAGTTACCTACTGTTCTCATGTTGAACTTTGATCTTACAGCTTTCCTTTATTTTGTACGCAGCATATAATATGGTTGCCTGTCGAGTAACTGATGCAAGAAATGGTGGCCAACCGCCAGGGGCCAGCCAAGTGCCTTTGAAAAAGTAAGTAATAGGGTTGATGAAGTGTTATTCCTTGTTATAATGTTTGTTGTTTCTTATACATGGTGTTTGTGACGCACAGCATATTTTTGCATATACTGTGCTAATTACTGATTTTGTTCACAGTGAATGGTTATTACTGTGCTTACAATATTTGTGTTATCCGAGGAATTTCCTGTTGAAGTCCTTGTGACAACATTGTACATAAGAAGTCAGGTTCATCATATAATTGATGTAGTTTTTAAGGCAGTATTAATAAATTGTTAACTATTCTGGCTGTGTGGCCTTGTGACTTTCAAGTAAACTTCCAACTTTTTGTGAAACATGACTTCCTTATCTGTGCACAGTAAACAAGTATAGTGCACTGTACTTCAGTGTGGAGATGCTTGTTTTGTTTATTGCTTGGTGTGCCAGTTTTTCTGATTCTACTCATGATTTTCTGTGCTCAGCCCAAGTGAATGCTGAGGTTGTAATTTTAGATACATTTTGTTTTCTCCATTCTCTTTAATTCAAACATAATCACCCTCCATTCTCATTCAAGAAATGTGAATTTGACATTGAGCTTTCATCAGCCAACACTTCTTCAAATATTTCATCCAAATGACACTGATGAAGACATTGAATTTCTCTGAAGTCCTGTAAGCTTTTTGTCTGGCAGTTCATTTTGGTGCCATATGTCATAGGATTCATACAGGGGTTCATTGTCATATCAAGCATACCCCAGCATGATTATGTTACTGAGGAACACGATGCAACGTGTTTTAAAGCTAAATTTTATGGTACCAGATGTTTTGTATATGCCAGTGTTGACTATGTCTTTGTCATAACCATCATCTTCTTCATCTATTGATCTTTCCATCAGTTTCAGGCATTTTATGATGCAATGCTCTCCTTCTCCATCCTTCAATAAGGACTGCTGTTGTATATGTGTCAACATCTTCCCCACAAAATTTTGCACATTTTTCCCATGCTTAGTCATCAACCTTGCCTTGATTGTTCAGCCACTCTCATTTATGCTATGGATAAAGACTGATTTTTTATCTTTCCTCTGTAGGATTGATAGCGAAACCTATCAAGACTTCAGGCACGAGCCCGTTTAGTTTATCTGGGACAAGACTGTTGAGAAACAGTAAGAGATATTCATAGTTTCAAGCATCTCACTTAATATATTGTTAATATTTCACTTGTTTGAGATGCATTTAGGGAATTGCTTGGCTGTGATGAAATATAATGTTTGAGACTACTTCATGTTTCTGATGCTTGTTAATTACTGTGTCAAGTGCTATGGAAACGTTGCTTATTGGAACTGATATACTGTCAGTTGCATCTGTGACTGCACTGTCATTAAACTTCAAGGCTGTAGAATTTTATTGCAATTAAAAGGAAATTTTGTTTAAAATATGTTGGTACATATGCTACACTTTGTTAAAACAGCTAACATTTGACCATAAAAAAGTAAAGGTCAAGTTCACCGAAGGCCCAGAGGGGAAGTAGTTGTATAGCTCTACTCTTTCTTTAACCTCGGCGTTATATGGGGTGGGTGGTGAACGCCATGCCGCGGCCACTTTACCCCTGGGTAAGACCCGGTACCCATTGTATAGGAGGCTGAGTGGGCCCCAGGGCCGGTCTGGGTGGGTGTGGAAAATCTCACCCCTACCAGGATTCGATCCCCGGACCATGCAGCCTGTAGCGAGTTGCTATACTGACTGTGCTATACTGGCCATGTAAGAATTTGATTATGAATTCCTAAACTTACTGTTATTAACTCTAGGAAAAAATATTTTATTGATTGCTTGTGAAGTCATGGATAAACTCAACTGCCCTACTCCTTCCCCTTCTGCGTTTAAACTCTTTCCACCTCCTTTTAAAATCATATTTACATAGCACTTAGTGCCAAACTGGCCCCATTATCATATGTATTCCAGATCCCTGTGATTGAAGTGTATTAACTTAACATCTTAACACATTTTAGATGCAGATATGAGGAGTGGCTAGAGAGTGACTGAATTAATTCATGTCATTTATGATATGGGTAATGCAGCATAATCATATGAATCATCCCTTTTTCTATTGGCACTACTTTTAGCTAAAAATATACCACAATTATACCATATAGGTATCACAATTTAAAAGTTCATGCAAACATACATAAATACCATACACTGATACTAAAGAGTACCCATTTAATTTTTTTCTTATTTCTTTCTTGCCATTTTTATTTTCCAGTTTTTCTCAGTATTTCATTCAAGTATTTCTGCATATAGTTTCTTGAATGTCAAGCTTAAACCATTTCTGACAGGAATGGTCCCTCATTGGTGATCTAGAAAGCAACAAATTGACATGAACAGACAACAATACATTTTTGAGAAAGCTGTTTTCCGTTAAATTCTTTTACTTTTTCCTTCAGTGTTCAACAGTTTTGCCACTTGAGGAAACTAACGTTTCACTAGTTTTTTTTTGTCTGATTCTCAGAGCCACAGAATTTTTCTGATCAAGGTGGGCCTACTTTTAGTTCAGTTTTTTTTAACTCTCTCTGACTCTCTCTCCCCCTCCCTTTCCCTCTTCTTCCTCCCTCCCCAAGGAAAGGTTTTGTGTGTGAGAACAGACCTAAATCCATTTGTTAGATGGGCTCAAAATAGATTATATGAAACCAGCTCATTGACTGAGTTTGGTTTTGTAGAGGGTGTATTTCTGTCATATTGCTTCATAACATATTTGTGAGTGAAAGGTTTTTTGTTCCAACAACTAAGTAATATTAGCAATTAAATTTTCTGTTTGGAAGTTATGATACCACAAAAAGATATTAGTGTAACATAATTCAAGTGAAAGTGGTTCTTGCCTTGGAAAGGCAAGTAAAATGACAGCCCTGCAGCTTTTACCAATAGACACATGCTGCATTCTTGCTAGTTGTAAGGAACTTGCAATGAAAGCGATAAAGACAGATTCAGTCTCCAATAGTGACCAAATGTTTCACTGGAACCAAGACAATGAAGAGTTTGTTGTTGTCTGTATAACACAGTGGTGGCGAACACAGTATCAGAGTCTGGCCTCTGTGTGGAGTGATCTGTAGCTTAGTTTTTTCCCCCTCTCCGCCAACAGAGATCTGTACTGCTGCAGTCAAGTGATGTGTTTAGAGTGAATATTTGATACATTATAACCCATTTGCTTACATACCAGTTATGTGTCACTAGAATTCATATACATTTCCCTTTCACTCCCATTTACTGTGATTGTTTTCATACCTATTAACATAACCCACCTTTTAAGAAAGCTGAGCCTCGACATGTAATAATTATATTTTCATCAGTCAGTGACCTGGATTAGGTACTGTGGTTTCCTCTGTGCCTGATATTACCCATATGCCACCATGACTCATTTTCGTGGTGTTTCCTCCACTCCTGATATAATGGTTATGCCACCATATTTCAGGAATTACACCAGATGCAGTGGTTAAACCATCATGGCTCAAATTCTCATATTAAGTAGTGGCATTTTTATCATACCATGTATAATAGTTATACCACCTGCATGAATTCATGTCTGAAACAAATAGCTTTTCTTTCACACCAGATGTAGTGATTGCATTGCCTTCGCATGGTAATTAGCGCTGTGTTTGTAATTATACACTGTACAATGTGAAGATACAGGAGGGTTTAGGTCTTAGGATAGGCTTAATATTATGCATCTAATCCCATGCAGTGCAGACTGATGTAGGAATTAGTTAATAATTGTATAATTCATGAAAGTAATTAACTTTTGATCACTCTACTTCGTAGTGCTAAAGTAAGCAAATGGTTTAGATGAGAAAATATTCAAAAGAAGTTATAGTTGGAATAAAGTTGTGCAGGAATATTATATAATTCTCTGTCACAATGTTTCTCTAAAAGCTGACTGCAGTTATATTTATAATTCATGTCGAAGTAAACTGTAACCCAGAAGAAGCTGCGATGTAGATTAAGTGGTTTTCAACTAAGTTAAATCATTGCTTAAGGATTATCGTAAATGAATTTTTGGATCATTTGATTGTTGTTATGTACTGTTGAATTGTTTACTTTCAGCTGATGGTAATGCTGAAAGGCACCTAAGAAGATAAGCTAAGGTAAAATTTTCGAAATATTCTTACGTTGTTCATTTGTTAAAAGTGCAAATTCATTAATAGTTTTGGCATGTCGGTTGAAATGCTTTTCTGCATGTCACTTCTGACATGCTGCTGATTGTTCGCCATCACTGGAATATTATGACAAAATAGTGAGTAGTGCTCAGTGATAATGAGTTTGACTTTCTTACTGATACAATTGCTTTCCTTTATTTTTACTTTTACATTCTTTTATAATTAGACCCATACATGACTGGCACATTTTATAGGCAAGTTCTATCACACAAAATTCTGAAATCTGTGGTTGGGGTTGTCATCATTAAAGTATACATTATTATAAGTTTTGATGTCCCTCTGTCTCTAACTATTAGGCCATAATAACTCCACTACACATGAATTAATTTTTATAACATTCTTGTAATAAAAGCCAACAAGGTCCACTATTTCTCAACTTTATTTTGGCAAAGAACTGTACGTGTTTCGGACAGATTTACTGTCCATCATCAGGATTCTTAGTACTGTATTCACAGCAATATGTATTTGTCATACTATTTATGTTGACTGTCTGCTAGTGAGGTCGTCCTGACCTCGCTAGCAGACAGCCAACATAACTAGTATGACAAATACCTATTGCTGTGAATACAGTATTAAGATGCCTGATGATGGACAGTAAATCTGTCCAAAACATGTAGTGTTCTTTACCGAAATAAAGTTGAGAAATAGTGCATCTCATTGGCTTTTATTGTAAGAATATACCACGATGCATGGTCCTCAGAATGTTAAATTTTTATAATATTTTTACTGCCCCTGCTTCTCTACAGTATGCTTTAAAATTCTATCTTTTGTTTATTGCTTAAAACTAATAATTAATTTAATCTGTGAAACTTTCTGGCTCTTCAGTGGTATCTGTTGGAGGGAATATGAAATATTTTAATGACATGGCGCTGGGAGAACTCACATGCCTGACACAGCAGCCACCATCATGAGCAAATATGATTTTCTCTGTCAGTCTTGACTATCATTTCTATGCACTGATACTAATACCTACTCCATCTCCTGTCCCATGCAGAAATGTTTCTATGGCTTTGCTCTTAAATATATGAAATTGAGGCCTTTGGTGTTCAGAAGAATAATTGTGTGGCATTGTCTTTTGTTTTCTGCTTGGGTAAGTTGGGACTGCTTTGGAGGCAAACAAAACAACATCATTGGAAGTGAAAGTCTGCTGCCAGAGGCCACCCACCGTTTTAAAATTTTATACAATACCTTTACCACGTTTTGAACAGGAGATGTCTGTCAGGCCTACCTTGTGCTGTTTATTGTTTCCTTATGTGTGGAGGGACATGCTTGTGGTACCTGTAAATTTAATGTTACGTGTTTGATATACTGTGTCACTTCTCACACTTTTTTTACATCTTTTGTGTTTTTGTGTCAGATTTAGGATTTGTGGTTGTGTTTGATGCGCCAAGTTTGTGGTGTGTTGCTACTAGGGGTTGGAAATTGTTATTTTGTGTTTTAGCTTCAAAGAGAGAAGGTTCAAAGTAATTTTTATATTGGGAAACCTGTTCACAGAATTAGTCAGTCATAAACATATTTTGTAATTTGCAATATAATGCTTTCCTAGAGTGAATATATCATATGGGTGAGGAAGTAAGTTGAGGACAATGGAAGTTACATAGTGATTTGTAATCCTCACCATATATGATTAAAATGTTCAAATCAAGGAGGGTGAGATCTGTGGGGTATGTGGCATAGATGGGATAGAAGAGAAATGCATACATGGGACCACTTGTATGAACTAAGCATAGATGGGAGGATACTATTAAAATACATCCTTTGTCTGTTAAGTTCTGAGACTGATTTAATATCTTGACTTAGTTAAATGCTGCATAATTCCAGTTATCATGTGCAAGTACCTGGACATTTTATGATGCGCTGGAGGTATTTATGTTAATTCGCTTGACCTCCGCTAGGTGGTAGGACGTGGCGGGAAACCCTGTGTCCCTTGCCAGTGGCAATTTTTTCTGTTAGAAGAATGGACGTCCGAGTTGAACAGCGAGTTAACATCAAATTCTGTGTGAAGCTGGGCAAGACAGCCACAGAGACATTGCTGATGTACGGGGGATGTGGAAGCACAGTAACATTGTGTTTAGTGAGAAATCTTGAGACACTTAGAGCTGTGTGTGGTCTCACATTGTCATGCAACAGAGTCCACTGTCCAGATGCCCACAGTTCAGGACGACGACGTCGAAGTGCCTCGCGCATGTGCCTGAGCACGGAGATGTAAACTTCTTGGTTGACTGTTTACCTTTGCAGGAAAAATTCGTGATGAACAATACCCCTGGCATCAAAAAAAACCATTATCATCGTCTTTGTTGTCGATGGCTGCCGCCTCAGTTTCTTTGGCGGTGGAGTACCCGTTGGCCGCCATTCGGCGCTTTGCCTCTTGGTCTGAGGGTCGTACTGGAAACACCATTATTCATCCACGGCAATGACACTGTTGATGAATGTGGCATCGTTCTGCGCCTCATGTAACAAATCAGCACAAATTGAAGCTCGCATCTCCTTTTGATCCTGAGTGAGTGCGTGCGGGACTAGCCTGGCATTGAGTTTTCGTTTACCCAAGTCCTCCCGCAGAATTTGGTGGCAGGTCGACTTATTGATAAGCAGGGCATCAGCCAACATGCGCACTGTAACAGTACGGTCTTCCCTTATAATGTCTCTGATGTGCACCATGTTGTCTTCATTCCGTGAACTCGAAGGCCGGCCTGATCTTGTGTCATCCTCCACTGACACCCTACCCAAGACAAATCACCTGTGCCACCCAAACACGCGTGCCCGAGGTAAAGCTTCATCGCTGTAGGCATCACGTAGAAGCTGCAATGTCTTTGTGGCTGTCTTGCCCAGCTTCACACAGAATTTGATGTTAACTCGCTGTTCAACTCGGACGTCCATTCTTCTAACAGCAAAAATCACCACTGGCAAGGGACACGGGGTTTTCCGCTGCATCCTACCACCTAGCGGAGGTCGAGCAAATTAACATAAATACCTCAGGCGAGTCATAAAATGTCGAGGTACTTGCACATGACAACTGGAATTGTGCAACATTTACCTAAGTCGAGATATTAAATCAGTCTCAGAACTTTACGGGCAAAGGATGTATAAAGAAATAGGATGGGAGAGTGTGTACTGAATTGATCTCACTCAGGGCAGAGACCAGTGATGGATGCTTGTGAGCATGGTGAAGGAACTTGCATTTCCATATATCATGATAATGGAATTTCAAAGTTCTACAGGATGCAGGGAATTTTTGACAACTATATAGTGTTAACTTCTCGAGATGAACTGTGCTGCATGCAGTTAACCAGCTAGAGTGAATGTACAGTACATCTAATTCCGAGTTACATGGTTGAGTAATGGAGTATGTCTCCTTTCCAGTGGTTTCTGTTATTGTGTTAAAGTTAGAGTCTGTAAGACTAACAATGATGGCACTCACATCGATGACCTAAATTTATTTGATTGACATAATTTCTTGACAGAGTATGTTATAGAAAACAGTTGTTGTAATTACACATAGTGAGGGTTTATTAGCTGTGTAACTAGGCTGGTAATAGTCAAAAATGTTCACAGCAGGGTTATATTGCCCTCATGCCATATTGTATATAATGATTTTGTGACAAGATTTCCCAGTGTTTGTGTTCCAGAAACGGCCATGGATAGGTCCATTGAAATCTTACTTTTAATTTCCTGAGGCTAGGGGACTTCCATTTAAGAATTTAAAGTTTGGTCACCATTTTGGTGATGAATAATGATTATTTCTGTAATTGCCTTTCTTTGAGAAGTAAGAGTAGAATTATCTGTGAAAACAGACCACTTTGTGTAGTAGTTGAAAGTTAACATTAGTTAATTTTTTATGTAGATAGAGTTAAATCTGAACAATGAACAAAGTTCACGTAATTAATGAAAAAAAATTACCGAACTTTTTGGTAATTTAGAAGAGTAGTACTTGTTGTGTCTCTTTTTATAATGATATGCCTAAATATAACTTCCCACAAGCCTCCTGACACTTCACTCTTCATGGACCATCCATCTTCCTTATCTTATTCCTATTTCATGTAACTAGATGCTCTTAGGTATTCTTAATGCATCAAGACTATCCCAACAAATGACTTATCTACTATATTTGCATTTCAGTGTGTTATAATGCGTTTCAGTTTTGTCCGTGTTAATAGTAAATGAAGAAATTTTCATTTACAGTCTCTTAGTATCAAATTGTTAGCAGTAAGTTTTATTAATTAGGCTTCATTTTTTGGTAATTAATTTGTTTTATACACCCTTCACTGGATTTTTTAATTGTGCATGCAGATATTTGATTGTACACACTTCAACAAGATGTGTAACAGCATTATATAGTGTTTTTTTTTATCTGACAACTGTCGATTGTCACTTCCTGGTGGCTTATGTGTTATTTTAATGTAGCTCACACAGCTAACCACCTACAAATAATTGCAGGAAATTACAAGCACTAGTTATCAGATAAAATAAGGACCCTGTATATCATTAGTGTCATGTTAGCTTAATGCAGAGTTCATCAAAATGATCACTTAAATTTTGATCAAATGCAAAGTTGCACTTTTGTTGTTATATGTTATATTCAATATTTATCCAATTAGAGACTATAGTTTTAATTGTGACTGTACTTGCACTGTATGTGCATACATCTTTAATAATGTTTATTTAGGAAAGTAAATATTTCACTAATGGATGCAGGTTTCTCTGACTTTTGTTTAATTCTGTTAATCACATATAGTAATTTGTGATCTACAGATTTAACAGGGCTCAGCATCAAGATATGGATGCAGAACTTACCCAAACATATTGATAGCCAGAAGGATAATTATGTTCTCCAATTAGTATATAAAAATATATTCATGGAAACAAAGTGTATGTGATGCCCAAAATGTTTTTCTTTTTAAACTAACTGTTGCTCATTTTTGGTCATCTGCATAACTGTACACAAGTTAATGCATGAAGCCATCCTTCTCCAAACTCCCAGCATTCATCTTTATCTTTCCCCCTGCATGGCCTGACAAATATGTGTAAATGACCAAAGGGATGAGATTATCTGAAAAAGGTGAACAGGCCTCATTTATGGTGTGTTTTTGTGATCTGTCTGTTAAGCCTGTGTGTCAGATTTGGGATCAGAATATAAAGTCACTGAACAGTATCTTCAGTTTCAAGGAGCAACAAAAGCACCATTTTGTTGATTAAATGAAGTCACGTTATTTGCTACCTCATAATAAAAAACACACATTTCAGAATAGAAAAAGGTAGTGTTCTTACTGCCTGATCTGTTCATTAACATCATGTCTCTCCTATTTCTAACAAACATTTAAATTATTTAATTCTACCACTGGTGACTTCAGGCCTGCCAGATGATCACTGTTGTTCAGACAAATGTCAGTGCTGCTTTTGTGGTTAATGCTGAGTTCTTTTGGTGTGCCTTTTAAGAATGTAATTTTTCTGTCAAGTTTGGGATGTCCATAATTAAACCCTCTGATTAATAGATACAGCCAGATTTAGGTGTTTTGTAGTATTTTATATGATGAATTATGCACATGTAAAAATCTAGAAATTGTGGTTTGGATGGTATGCATATAGAATTGCAATTATACTGGTACCATAACCCCTTTTATTCTGGAAGTAATGCATAATGCGGAGTAATAATTCAGAAAGTGCATAACAAAATGTTTTGCTACTCAGATCTGATAAAAACTAATTACAAAGTGCAATATTTGAAGTATTTTTGAAGTTGCACTTTCTTTTCATTTATTCTTTTACTCTTGATAGGTATTGATGGTAACCAATAATCATTGGTATTGTTGTTGAATTTTGCTGTTATTATGTAGTCATCCTGTACATAGTGTATTTATCAAAGAAGATTTTGTGTAGCATGCCAGTGTAAAAATTCCTGGCAATTCAGAGGATGTTGATACATCATTCTGTAGGTTTGAAGTGAGATAAAAGTGGTTTCAGAGGATGTACATAGGTGTGTAAGAACATAGCAAACTAATTCGTACACATTACGTAGTAAGTCTTAATGCATATCCCCCCCCCACACACACACACATGCAAACACAAACAATATTGCTATATATATATATATAAGCTTTTCGCTTCAAAGATCCTAATAGAGTGACTTTACCAGAATAAGTCTGATGTTGTGTATGCTTACCAGGCTGCAAAGTATGTAGCTTCTTACATGTTCAGGAAGAAACTGTAAAATAAATACCCCAAACTGTGTTCCTATAAACACACTGATTAATCCTACCCGTGCTGCACACATGATATCTTGCTTCATGGCACTAACCCTAACCTTTAGTGTTTGTCAGGGAAAGAAATGTGTCCTGCAATATCTTAATTGTTTATGGCCTTGTGATATATCAGTTATATTTTATGAAATCGTACAAATAGCAGATTTTTAAGTCTGAATTACTATGGAAAGTGTTACGGCAGCATGAAATACTTAAGATCCCATGCCACTAGCATAAACTCCTATTCTGTGAAAGGTCAACTTGAAACTTGTAGAAGAATCACAGTTATTCCTGACAAGAGAGTGCAAATAAATAACCCTTTCATACTGGGGTGATACAAAATTATAATTTTGTATTCCAATTAAGGTAAAGAACAAAGGAGGACCTAGGAAGTAAGAAATGGATTGTTAAAACTAGCTTCTGGCCATGTAACTGGATATACTTGAATGTGTATTCATTTGACAAAAAAATAATAACTTGTCATTTTAGTCAAGTAGTGTTTAAATTTCCATTTTTCTAAGTTGAGTATTTGCTACTTTTTTTTATGTACTGTAATTGAACACATTTCATCTTGATGAACATTTTTCTCTTCTCTTTGTTTCTCCATTGTGCTGGTCAATCAGGAGGAAAAAAGGTGAAGAGTTTGGAAGCAACTGTTGAAATCAGCACGCTCTCACTTCCATAGTGCACTTGGTACAAAGCATGTTCAAAACTCTTTTGTGTTCACGTGTCATTTGAATTGAGCATGATCGAAAACACAGTATACAGTTGAGTAAGGGTAAACAGATACTCCTTAAAGCTTTTGTGGTGATGTAACTGCCTGAAGTCTTTTGTGACATACAAGCCTCATAATTCAGTATTATTGGGTTTTAGGAAATAGTCGAATTATGTATAAAGAATTAATTGCAGCACTTCAACACTTACATATATTTCCTTAATTATAATGCAGATGAACATATTGACATGACATTTTACTCACTGTCAATTTTTCAGTTTAGTGTGAAAGACGTGGTGTTGGAAATGGTGGGGTTTAATTAAACTGCTAGCCTTCAACAATGTCTTTAGTCTGTAGTGGCCTAAATAAGTTTCCAAAGATGTTGTGTTTGATTAGTCTTCAGATCATAGCTGCTCATTAAAATATATTGGAGTTTCATCTTGTTTGTAGTAAGTGTTCTGTGTAGATATTTGTATTTTTTTGTGTTTTGACTTGTTTTTGAGGGAATGGCCTACAAAGACTGGAATAGGTTTACTGATGCAAATTTTTACTTTTGTGCTAACAGCAATGATAAAAAAAGTTCTGACTCACTCTGTGTGATTTTTTTAATTGCTTGATAATGCCTCAAAGAATTATGGTCTTTCAAAAAAAAAAATAGAGAAATAACTAACAGCTTGTAAATCTGAGTTAAATATTTCATTAACATATTAATAAATTCCAGCTGTTTGAGTATTAATTTTGTGGCTTCATCTTGTTTAGTTGCAGGTTTTAATTTTACTGGGCCCATGGATAGTTTGTGGTTTTTGTTGTTGCTTATCAAATATTGGCCTTTCCATTGTAATCAGTCCTGCAGCTCAGAGGCCAGATAAAAGTATATCAGCACTGCAGTCCATATAGTGCAAGTGATCCAGTTCACTCTGATGAAGATCTTGAATGTATAAATTATTGAATTATATCTGTCATGGGAAAGGCCAGAATAATGTATAACTCACATTATATGACAGACTCAAGACTTCTGATGACATGGCCTTTTCAAAACTAAGAAGAACATGCCAGTACAAGGCTTGCTTTTGTTTGTTACACATCTGCAACACAATTCAGTCTATGACTGACAGAGGACATATGTCTACTTTCTAAGCCATTGTCTGTTGTCTGTCAGAGCCATCTGTGCTGTATGATGTGGCTGTATAATTTTTTATTAAACAGGCATCTGGGGTTTAGAAAAGGTTGTAAGCATTGTTAAGAGCCCTATGTGGTAATAGTACTTATCTTTTGAAATATTTGTTGATCATATATTGTTATTTTCAGGAAACTGTCCATTGTCAGTTTTTAACAGTTTAAAAATTTAAACATTACTACACTTAGAGACTTGTTCCATCTCCACTTCGGGGAAAGCCAAAAATTGGAAACAGAATATACCTTCTCTGTAGGGTCCTTTAGATCAAGCTGTTGTTCTTCACCAGGCTTGAAACAGCAAGTAAGGATAAAAGATGAAGGTCTGTAAGGATGCCGGTGAACTGTCACTGGGAATTGAGCTCTGAGTGAAAAACTGTGTTCAGCCAGAAGACAAAGACGCAGGCAGTCTCTGAAAGCGAGTTATGTTAGGGTTTAAATTGTAGACATTGGAAAATGTCCTAGTTTGTGCACAAATCTCAGATGCCAACTCACCCATGCAACAAAGTTTTGTACTGTGGCACCAAATATTTCCAAGTCCTGAGTGTGGAATTTGCTTCCCCTTACCCTTGTAGCACCAGATTCTTTAGGTGGTCCCTAGATTTTTGGATAACTTGTGGACCATGTCCAAAGAAAATTCTGTAACAGTGTTCAGTGTTGTTTAGTGCTGTAAGTTGTTTCCAAAAACGTTTTGCTCTCCACTGTTACTGTAAAAAACTGCAATGTATTGACATCAGTCTTGTCAAAACTGCAATGTATTGACATCAGTCTTGTCAAAACTGCAATGTATTGACATCAGTCTTGTCAAAACCTTACAACAGACCAGTTCATTCTGATTGTGTGTCCAGGTGCCTGTATTGTCTCTCTTTTCCTAACCAAATGTGCACAAACATTCTCCACAACTATCTGTTCACTCAGTGTAGTCACTAAGTATGAATGAATGTTTCCTGTGTGTAATCACAAGCTGTTTTTCTGTGTTCAGATCTTCACAGCCATTTTATTTCTGGTGTAGATCTGATGTTGAGTTGTCATACTTGATTGTTGTAATAGATGCACTTCTTCTGTATCTCTTTCTGACATATGAGTTCGTCGTGTATGGAAAACTGAAAAAGTAGCTGAAAATTCACATTCAGCTTGTGGCAGTAGTAGCCTGCAGGTGTCCTCCTTTTAAGATACAGAATTTAAGATATATATTTTTATCATTGATTTGGAATATTTTGAATGTGTCACATAAAATTTCCGGTACCACTGAAGGAAGTTTGTCATTCGAAGTAGGGAGACAAACAAGGCTTGGTCAAACAGTTAACATAGTGATTTCAGTTTAGGGGAATGAAAACATATTTAATCGATGTGTTATGATGCAAAATTGCTGGTTTATAGGAAGAACCTGTGTTTTGATAAATCCCTTTAAAGTTGAGATGGACAGCTGAATAATGAGCAGTCACAGGGCTGAAACTCTCATCTTTTGAAACACATTTGAGTGATTTTCTGCCTGTAAAGCTGGTTGAGTTTTCTTGGAAGATTATGCTCTCTGTGCTCAACAAGTGGCCTTTTCCTGTTTTCTCAGCTGAAATTACTTCAATTTTGCAAGTGTTACAGATCATGCAAAGTACTGTAGAATTGGATGCCACACCACATGCAGAGTTCAGTAGCTGGCACAAATCTGCCAGACTGATCTTTACCATACATTGTTTTGGATAAGATGAATACTACCTTATCTGAATACACAAGGTCAGTCACGCTATCCCTTCTGTAAGTTAGGCAGGGCGTTCCACTCACTCCATGTTTGCCTGTGACTGGCCATTATCTCACCTCATACCATTCTGCAGGCCTACTCTCACTCACCAGGTGCCAAGTTCACAAGTCTGTACTAACTGCTATACCAGAGCTGCTGAGTGACAGGACCAGTGAAATATAATTGAGAAGAGGCTGCTTTTGAAGGATAAATAGGATTAGCTTTCTTGACTTGAAGTTTCAGTTATCAGAATATCAGATTTCTTGATCAGACCTCATACAATGACTGGTTCTTTCAAGAGAGGAGAAGGATTTGACATAATAATGTATACATGTTTGCGTTCATTCATAAGCTTTAATTTCCAGTTCAACAGTAATTGTGATACAGACTTTTTTGTGTACACGTGGGCACAGATGGATGTTTGGTGGCACTTTGAGGAGTTTTAGTGCTGTTATGTCTTTTGTTTTTGCTTGTTTTTGATTATTGAGTGTAAGTGTTTGCATGAAATTTTGGGTGCTATTGTCTGTTCATGGGTTAAGGTAGGTGTACTTGGTGTTTTAGAGCTAAGAAACACTACAGTTTTTGTTGTTGTGTTGTCAATGGAATAATTGTGTTCTCTTCTTGGTCATCACAGACTTAGACAGAGCCGAATACCAAGTGTGACGCTCCTAGGTGACGCATTAAAGAGGACTCATGCTCGGTTGATGAATTGGCTGACATCACAACAGTGTGGTGACAGTGAAGGATCTTATATAAGCAGCAGCGGTGATGTGGCAGGGCATTGGCGTCCAGAATATATTGGAAATGGGAAGAGTCTGGGCCGAATTTCCCGAGCTGCTGATGGCCGGTTTGTACTGGCTGATTCATCACACTCCTCTGCTGCTAATAGTGTCTCCAGTAGCAGTGATGACGGTGGATTCCTGCCACGTCGAGGTAGGCAGAGGGCATCATGGAGGCGGCCACTTGTTGGATACCCCAGTCAGTTGAGCCTGCGGTCGGATGGCTCTGGGGAAAGCGGTATTGGTAGTGGTCTTGCCGCAATCCTTGATGCCCTGGGAGGCCAGTCATCCCTCCCTCACTACCAGCACCATCTTCCTCTAGTCCCAGCTATATACTCGCCCCCTGCTCCTGTACCCAGAATCCGAGCCAGCTCTCCTGCCACACCTGGCTCTCTGCTAACCACTGCCTGGTCTCCCAGCTATAACTTCAGTGACTTAAGCTCAGTGCCTCGTCTGAGTTCAGTGGAGCGTTCACTACCCACAGGTAGCACTTTCACAACAGCCACACCCCCGAGCTACCTACAGCTTCGCTCAGTCCATGAGCGCTACAGCCAGGAGCTGCCCTCACTTCGAGCAATCCATGAGGAATCAAGCCGCTGGCAGCAACAACAGCAACAACCAAGGGCAGTGCCTGTTGCCGCACCTCGCCTCATCACATCCCCCTTGTTTCTGCCAGTACATCCCCTGGCCACTAGCTCACCTCCAAGAGTTCGCATCCCACCACCACGCCCAGCTCTGCCTTGGGCTGAAGATATGGCCCCTCATCACACAGGTCATGGACCAGGAGCCATAGTGACTGCACGACCACGTGCCAGACTGCCACCACGTCATGCTCGCCATGCCCGAAGTGCACCTGAGCTTGCCGATGCAGAGCACCATGATGGTCTTCTCATGGAGACCTCACCTTCTAGTTCCAGTGGGTTTGGTAGCAAAAATACATCACAGCAGAACCAAAGTTCTCAGTCCGGAAGTACCAGTGCTGAGTGGCGATTGCCTCCATACAGGCCACCTCCCCCACCACCTCCACCTCCACTCCAACAGCTCCTTCGACCATCTCATCCTCCAGCTTCACCACCCCTGGTGGGCCACTGGCTTGAATTCACTGCCAGCTTGCAAGACATGTCACCTCCACATTCAGAACCTGGGCATCTCCGCAGTTCTAAACCTGTAGACACAAGTGTAGATGGTCATTATGAATTTGATGCTATATTTACTGCAACACCTACACCATCAACACCTACAGGAGTTCGCACTGCCCTGCCCCAACAGCGGTTGGGTAGTGGAGGAGAAGATAGAGGTATCAGTGACTCTGAAATATATTCCGCATCCTTCTATCCGACACGACCCAAGAGGCCTTCCAAGTATGAAAATATTGAAGCACGTGTACAGGCAATGAAAGAAGAGTTCCACGAGTTCAGGAAGAGACAGGCCAAGAGAAGACGAAGTGAAGAGCTTGAAAGTGCTTGTTGAGATCATTCTTGACTGTTTATTTGACTTCATCAGTCTGAGAAGAGCGAACATCTTCGTTTTTCATTTTTTTAAGAGTATCCAAATTTTAGAAAGTTCAGCATGAGCGCAACTTCACTTTAATGAAATAAAAACAGGACAGTGTGCTGTGTCTGCTCCTGTTCATTTTTCACTGTCCTGGGTTTCTTCAATATTTAGGTTAACTTGAATGTCAGCGCCATGTGACCCTTCACGCAGTATGAGTATGTCATAGCACAGCAATACAGACCGAGGCCTCTACATCCAAGGTTCCTGTAAGTCATCACCAAAGAAGAGCTGTTCACCATAATATCACTGTACTCCAGTCTCAATGTTGTTAACTTTTCCATTACAAACTGGCAGCCCTTTAACATTGTGTAATCTGTGTGACTTAAGATACTGGGGACTTACAATGGATTTTACATAAAATTCCACCTCTCCCTTGTCATGTGCTATTTGTGTATTCATGACTTCATGTATAGCACACCTTCGGGCTATGGAAGGGTTGTGTTCATAGAAATGTGTCCATATCATGATATTCCATATTTGAATATCAGTGACCTTGCTGTAAGTAGTGATGTGTTCCTACAGAAACTCTTTGGTCCACAGTTGTAAAAAAAATCTGACTATTTTTCCTGTGGCTATATAGTTAAGTTCAAAGAAACCGTATTTTGATGTTTATATTTATGTACCAAATAGTACTGTAAAAATTATTTCTGTCTTTAAAAGTTTGAGCTTTATTAATGAAAAATTTTGACTGATTGGCAAGCTGGTAGTTCTTCTTCAGAATGAAACCTCCGTAAAACCTTACATAGTACGTGAAATTTATTTCTGAACTGTTCAGACATGTTAAATGAGAGTAATATATTGCACAATCTAAAATTTGATGATGATAACAGCCTTGCTAGTAGCTGTCACTCTTTGTCACTGATATGCATGTTTATATACAGATTAGGCAATGGCCAGTTTCTTATGCTGCTGTGTCACAAAAATTGCTTATGTGACACTGAATTGCTTAAAGTTTAATTACTCCTTTAAAAATTATTCTTGGCCGAATTTTTTGTTGTTTTGCAATTTTTGTTTAAAATAATTTGAATGTTCATCTCAAATTTCCATAAGTGTGATTTTTAATGGTATTTATTTTGAATTTTATGGTCATGTTTTGTAATTTCCATGAGGGCAAAATTCTCTTAGACAACAGTCAAGCAGGGGCTCATCAATTTTCTGTACATCAGATGACCCCTAGGGATACTAATTAAGTCCAGCTACTTAAAAAGTGCATGCAGAATTAAAATATTTCAAACAAATATCTGAAATTTATCACAGAATTTTTCTTTGTCTACGCAGCATGTGTTGTTCAGTAGGTAAAATCTTTCTACTTTTGGCCATTGACTTCAGTAACCTGAATGGGGAGGTGTCCTGCAACCATCAGTTATACCAGTGAACTTAATGCAGTCAAGCTTTCACAGCCTAGTCCAGTATACAGACTGTATAAGAATTTCCAGGTTCATTATGGCATTTCTTAAGAGACTAACAGAAGGGGACTGACTGAGCACCGTTGAAATGGGAATGTGGCATGCCTAAATGAATCTGCTTTGTCAGCTTATCTATTTCATTAACAGAGAAAGAATTAAAGATTACTGGGGCAGGCAGTTTACAAATGAATACATTGTATCATAAATTTTCCGTTTTTCAATCCAAACGTTGCATTATCTGTGTAATTGTAAGTAATAAAAAAAATACCCAGTTTCACTTCCATAAGAAGATCAGAGTTTCTCGTTCTTGCTGACACCAAATCCTTGTGCCAAAATATGGACTTAGCTTTACCCTAAAAATTAGAAAATTAACATGAGAGCAGAATTGGTTTCATTTTGTCAAGTAATGATGTAAGATGTGAATGTTTGTCTCACCCTCTTTGTTGAAGTCAGTGAGCTTTTGATGCATTCCCTCATATTTTTATTAATTCCTGATAATTAGACTTGAATTTGTCACTTTTATAAAGAAGTGGCCATGTTTCCTAGAGCCCATGTCTTGGTATATGGCATGCATAAACTTTATAGTTGAAAGAGTATCATTCAATAAACTACATACAGCCTAGGACTGATAGGTAGCAGGAGCTCTTTCCACAGTTTCAAAGTAACTAAAGCTGACCACTTATGTCCATCTGGTGCTTAGCTGAAGATTGCTGGGAGCTGTACCACCACTCCATCTTCCCAATGTGGTGACCCCACTTCAAGTTATATTCTCTTATTTATATCAGATACCTAAGGTGAGAGGGGTGTGAGGGCCCTCTTGTGGCAAAACAGAAAGTACAGTTGCAATACACTTTTATTTTAACAAATGTTATTGTTATAGGCTTTTCATTGTTATCAACGCTCAAAAATCAAGTTCATATATAAATGCTTCCATAAATATTTCTAACAGTGTACTATTGGATTAGCACAAGTGTCATATAACTTAGAAGTTTTTCTTATTCTGTACCCTGAGCATATGACTAAGTAAGTATATATGGAAATACTCATTTCTATTCAGTTGATTTCATTCCGAAGCTGTGTAATTCAGACTTGAGTTTCAGTTTTAAAAATTTCCAGAAAAATATGTTATAAATTACAGATTAATTGAAAACTATAAAAAATGGCCATACTCTGTAAAGTGATCTTCAGACTAGGGTTCACTGCATGAACACTTCACAAAAATTGAACTTGTGTGGTGAAGTTTGGTGAAGTTCCAATTGAAAAATTACATAACTTTTTAGTATGTTGTTTAGGAAGGCCCCAGGTTCCATCGCAGATTAAATGCGGTGTTAATATCCAACATAAAGTATTCTCATCACCACAGATACACAATGAAAGAGGTGCACATTTCCTGTCATTTTCCATTGCTATTGGTGCCCATAATTTAAAATTGTGTGATGAAGTCACTGGATACTGCTTGGTTGCTGGTTACAGTTAGATTGCATGCATTCAAAATAAAACAGGGAATTGTAGGTCATTTGGCACACAGTCATCTGCCCCCTGATTGAAGGAATCACTAGGCCTATCCTGTAGCAGCAGCAATTCAGTTAGATATGTAGAATAAAGCAGGGGGCAAACACATGGAATGCATTGAATTTACTAAGTTCTTAACTGTATTAGTTGTTGGATTAAGTAAAGATGTGGGAAAGAGTGCTCAAGTGCATTACAACTGAACAATACTCAAAACCAAATAATAGTGAGTGATTATTAAAAACTGGTGATTATTATTATTATTATTATCATTATTATTATTATAATTATTATTATTATAAGTGTTGTGATTATGACACAAATTTGAAGAATCAAATATAATCGAACTTTAAATAAAGCGTATAGTAGATTGATACTACTACACATCTCTAAAATGAACAATTTCAGTAGAGAAAGTTGTGTGTGTGTGTGTGAATCTATATTGCTATCTGTGAAACTGGTTATTTAAAATATGAATGAAAAGGTTAAAACATTATCCTCTAATTAAATATGAACTCCAAAGAAGACAATTATGAAAACATAAAGAAGGACTAGTAAGGCAAATAATATGTGCATTTATTAATACACTCCATTGCAAGGAATGTAAGATTATATATATATATATACACACACATACAGCATTATATATATATATATATATATTTTACGCTGTTCTGGTTTTTGCTGTCATGTTTAGAAGTGGGCATAGCTCAGTTCCGAAATGAAAAGAACATCTGAAAAGCAGGAACAGTTTTATTATAGAATGAATTGAGAATATGAAGATGTTCTGGAGATAACTCAACATGAAGAAATGCAAAGTTGTTGATGTTATTTCTCGTAATAATTCTAACGCTTTATCGTTTTTTCTTTCTTTTCCATAAAGAAATGAAAAAATGAAAACATTTTCCACACAGGCTGTTGCAGTAGATATTTATTATTAGTGCTATTGCAAAGCAAAAGCAAAAAATGGACAAAAAAATGTTTTCTGCATCTGTTCCATGATACAAATTTTGCCTGCTTTATTAATTGTTAATTGAGTTAAGTTTCCAAAGTACAAAGAGAGAGAGAAAGAACTTGCGTTTTGTTGATATTATATTATTTTGTATATAATTTAATACCATTAGTATGCCACACATATTGCTAATGATTTGTTATTCATAGTGAAGAATGTTGAGTTTTGCCATCATTGTATGTCTGGATTTGTACACATTTCATCAAACGGCACTCATTAGTAAAACTGGAAGATAATAAATTAATAAGCATTATTGCATAATGAAATGTTAGAGAGAGGAATCATTGCATGATGGTTGACATTTCTGCCTGTTCGTTTGTGAGTATGTTAGAATGTATCCTAGTCTCAGTATAAGTACATATATTTATGTTCCATGAATTTTGTGTTCTTCTTTCACAGTTCCATCTAAAGCTTGAAAGAAATGATAGTTAAAGCTTTATTTTACCTGTACCAGTGGTAACATCTTTCAAGGTTTGTTTTTGTGTTTCATGACATTTTAACAGAGCAAACTGCCGAATTATTAGGCTTTCTGTATTGATTTCTTTATTCAGAGGTAGGGTCTATCTGTCTACATGGTTCTTATTGTAAACATTTTTATTTGTTTGGATAAAAGTAAATGTTTGAGATCTACACTGAAATTTGTCAAGCAAATTTCCTATGAGTTCATAACAATCTATTGTAATTCCTGTTTCAGAAAGGTAAAGTTTTGTTTCATTAAAAATACACTTCAAATTAAAATATCTTGAACACATTTGATAGGTTTCAATGAGATGCATATTACGTGTGGCAAATAGTGATAACAGTTCCATATAATTGTGGGAAATTCCATTGGACATATACTTCATTGTTTCTGAAATGCAATAAATGAACGTAACACGGGAAGACGTCAACAGCAAGAACATGGAAATGTATGTATCCAGAATCTGATGCAAAACCCTTACATCAAAATGGTCGCATAAGAAGAATTAATTGTTTTCTGTTATCGCTTGTTTTCACATTCAACACTCCTGATAATAGTGTATTTTAATAGATGTGACTGATAATTTGGACATTGTCCATAATTTCAAGCTAAAATAACTGTGTCTATGACTGAATCAACTGTAATTCAAGATTCAAACCCATTATCATCTGATTATGAAGTAGAAGGTGGTATTTGTTCTGCGACAGATATTACTTCTTGAGCTACAGGCAGTTTGCTGCTGTTGGAAATGGTACCTTTAATTTTCTGTCATCTCATTCAGCACATTTGTTGCTAAAGGAGTGGTACATTTACCTTGTCATCCCGTTAGGCACATCTGTTGCTAAACTTTAAAGTGCCTGGAATTAGATGACCCGTACTATTTAAATTCCATCATTTTGTGAAGCTCTGTCTTTTATTCCACATGGACCAGCTAGGAATCTGACTGCCATGGCTTATAAGACACAGTGGTCCTTCAATGGCTAAAAGTTGATGCCTTTACTGTTCTCTCATCCAATTAGGCACATCTGGTGCTAAAGTGATTTGCCGAGAAATATGTTACCATCTGAAATGGACTTAATCAAATTACTTATAGTAGGTCAGTAATTATAGTTATTATTGTTTTAATGTCACAGAAGAGATGGAGAGACAAGATATGAATATTACTGAAGAAGGAATTGTGAAGAGAATCCAACCTGTGTGTAGTCTGTCCTTTGAGATGGTACATAGAATGTATGAACATATCAAGTCTGATATAGTATACAGGCATATTTAGTGGAAGTCTGACAGAAATTATATTACACAACATTTTAAACCTCTTTAGTAGCAGATTTTGACGTTTGGTGACCGTGCGTCTCAGTATCTTTATCTCAGTAATTAACCAACTTGATGCACAAAATTTTTGTTTTACAATAAGTTTATTTCATGCCTCTACATGTTTCGAGCACATGTGCTCGAAACATGTAGAGGCATGAAATAAACT
>Ga0136643_10001363_pt1 | contig 29544 bp, 19 predicted proteins | sample TergutLab28metaG_FD_96883 | JGI IMG/M metagenome (GOLD analysis project Ga0136643, IMG submission 96883) | Labiotermes labralis P1 segment gut microbial communities from Petit-Saut dam, French Guiana - Lab288 P1 (version 3) (version 3) | ecosystem: Host-associated > Arthropoda: Insects >... | reverse complement strand
GACGGAAAGACCGTCCAAAACATGTAGATTGTCATTCCGAAATAAAATAAATTTGAGACATTGATACATCTGGTTGGTTTTACTATAGAAATTGAAGCATAATTTAACACCTACCATAAATCTTTATATTCTGTTCTGTTATAGGGGTCCCAAATTATTATTCCCTTGGGCTTTTCTAATTAAAATTTATGATGAGAAGTAATCAGCCCTAAGCACAATCCAACAACTGGAAGACTCTCCCTGCCATTTATCTTTGTCTGATCATTCAACATGTCTATGGGGATCAGAAACAGGAAAAGCAGAGCAAACACTCACATTTTCATCGTTAATGAGACAGAACACTTTCTGCAGAGGGCAGAAGCTGTCCTGAATGCTGTACTTCTGGCCAGAGGCGGGGTCCCACAGCCAGTAGTTGAAGCCATGTTGTTCCTCCTCCCTTGTGAGTACGTATGCTGTTGGCCCATGGGGAATCCCCACACCAAGCAGCAGCCATGCTTTCTTACCCAGGTACATGAGGAAACAGCAGAGTAATACAGCATGGTCCTCGGAGTCCCCAGATAAAAGACGCAGAACTTGCTGCAAAAATAATGCAGATAGTCCACATTTATCATCTTCGTATCATCAGGAAAGCACTGAAGTTAAACACACAGACACACACATGCACATCTTGATCTGTGAGGACAGACACAAACAGAGTGAAGTATACTGTGACCTCTTTTCCTCCAAATCTCCTCTCATACCTTCCCAATAGACAGCACCACACCCCTCCCCCCCCCCCCCTTGCGCCCACTGCAAGACCTACAAGCCTATATCAGGCCAGCGTCTCTTCCCACTCGGCAGAACCAGGATCCACCCTGCCCCCAGCCCCCCACTTTCATTGAAATATCCATACATTAGGCCACATCCACCTTCTGCCTCTTTTGACATGAGTGTGGTAACAGAAATATGTTGAATATTGTTCAAATTATGTAGAAGCAAAGAAAGTGGAAAAGGTTTCCTACAGTGTTAAGTGAGCTACACATAATGTCTAAATATGCCACTGGCAGAGCAGCTATAGAACTGATGGGAATATAAAATATTAATTACTGTGAGATGAACTGATGATTTTTACCGTTAAACTTGTGCTATATCACTACCTCTCATTTGACAGTGCACTGCCTTACCTTGTGGTATGCTTAGTGCAGACAGAATGTAACAAGTGTCTGTCAAGGTCACCACAATGGACATTGCTACGTGTGAGGGAATCTGGTTGGATACACTGGAACTTGGAAGTGATGATGATTAAATTTTATATGTCAGATGTGGTGAAGTCTTTGTGAAGCATTTATCTTCCAAACTCTTATTAGCAGAAATAGTGGGTTGTTGCTCAATGAACTGGAGAATAATTGACATGATTGGGGGAAGTAATAGTTACATTCAAAAAATGTAATAATGGTAGTGAATAGTGGGAAGGGATTTCTACAAGTTAAGTTAACTGAGGAGTCTAATCCACATGTGTGCATGTGCTAATGTGCATGTGTGTGTGCATGTAATATTGTACTCATTGAGTCCTGTGAGTCTTAACTCACATAGTAAGCATTTAACCTCACAGACAGAAAGATCTGCAATGTGTAAACTCATGATTACAATACAACACATTTACAATTGGAAGTAGTAGCAATCTGCTGCTGTCATTGTAATGGCCATATCATGGTCAGAGTCTGCCCACTATCACCATGTAAGGCAGCAGAGCCCCACTGTATGATTTCAGGTTTTTGCCATTATGTAAATTAGATCTGTGCTCTTTTGGGATTTTACATGGTGCAGAATTCCAAAGATCATAGATCTCAACTTCCTCACTCCAACCCTTCACAGCTGTGTCATGCGTCAATCTAGAGGCCTCAGTTCAATCCCATGTCAGTTCATGGGAGATTTTTGTGGATGAAGTGGCCTTGGACAGGTTTTTCTCCAAGTACTTCAGTTTTTCCCAGTAGTATCATTCCACCAATTCACCATACTCATACTTCATACTCTATACTCCCACCAAATGGCAGCATCATTAAATAATACAAACAGTCAACCCTTCATTTGGCCATTATGATGGCTGGTACTTTCATGATTGCACTTACGTCACTAGTCAGCCAGATGTCAAACAGCCCTGGGAACAGAGTGCTGCCACTTATCACCGGTATCATTGACACAAAGCGTGCAGCCATTTCGTCTGTTACTTGCTCTCCTTCTAGCAGTACTGAAACAGTACAATACAGCAGTAATGACTTGAACTGCAGAGTACCTGTCTTTGCTGTGAATATCATCTGACAGGCCAAATGTCATGCACTCATCTCTGTTAACACATCAATGACAGAAACCATATAGTATACATAAGTCCCACTGCTCCAGACTGTAATGTAACATGTACATTAAATTGATAAATATCATATTTCATGCATTCACATTTCAGTTTTTGTTCTACCATTAGTTGTACCATGTTCTAGACACTACAGAAATGTGTGTGTTCTTTATCCACCAGCAGAGGTTGCTGAACTACCAGAAATTAATGCTGGTACAATGTTTGCAAAATGTCCAGGCTTCAGGAATTGCATGAGTTCCATATACCTGGATCTGAATGTGTTAATTGGTTAGCACTTACCACAGAATGTGGACAGTTTGGGACCAAGTGTCATTTTAGTTGACATTATGCTCAACAGCTATCTATTACACTGTCTGGCAAATGTTGAAGAAGGCCTTCAAACATCCCAGAACAACTTCTTTCTGTAATCATCCTGCTGTTGAGTCCTGTGTAACAAACAGAGTTGGCTTTGTGCATGCCAAGAAGACACATGGGGGAGGGGAAGCATAGCTGCACTCATTCCTAAATTTTGATCTGGAAGGAGATGAGTGGTCAGTTAAATGTCCCAAGGAAGAAGCGTACCCTATACCCATTGAACAGGAGCTGGTCCGGATGCTGTGTTGAAGAGAAGAATCTCTGTTTTCTTGCCAGAAATCAATCCACAATTTCTCAGTTGTCCAGCCTGGTCTTTATAACAACTATGCTAAACCCATAACCCATGCAGTTAAGAAAGTGTCATTCAATGAGATATGGCAAACATAAAGTTCTCGCTTATTTACCTGGAGGGGCAAGAGGTCGAAAGAACCTGGTGATACAGACAGACTTCCCACTGATATCAATGACAAGTGTCTTCACTTTCCTGTGGGGAACCTGTTTAGCCACTTGTAACTCCCAGTTTTCCAGGTGTTCCTCCATGAATGCTAACTCATTACTCTCCAACTTCACCTGAGAACACAAATTCACACAAAAGGGAAGCTGAAGCTAATCTCTATCCCAAAACAGCAGGTCTTGTCATTTTTGTATTTAACAAAATTATGGCAGTATCTTCCAAAAAGTTGCCTGTTATTAACAAAAAACTAGACGACAGAAAAAATCAAATATATGTGTGTCACTTCAATAATTCACTGTCACCACAAACCTTCAACTCACCTTGCATCAAAATGTTTTTTAGCTTGTGAAAATCTAATTCAAATTCTTGACTTTTAAGTGATAACAAGTGAAATATTTATATTATTTGATAATTTCATGCAGAAATATAAAATGGTGGGCTTGTTGAGTACAGAGAATCAACACGTGCACTTTGTTATTTACCATAAATTTAATCAGTCACAACATAATAATTTAATGTGTTTCTAAGGATGGACAATGACAAACATAACCAACATATATGGTTGGGAATATAAGGAGCTTCATCTCCACATCTACAATGTATGCTATTTTATTCTATTTGTACTGTTCTAGCTTGAACACTAAACCTTGAAGGGCTCTGGAGGGTTTAAGGCAGGCTGAACTGTGATAAAGAGGCTGAGGAATGTTGCATCTCTGGGGGGCAAAGCCTGCTGATTTTCTCCTGAGACTGTAAGACCACTGAACTGATGATGATGCGCCTGTTTCTCATAGCCCAGCAACACAGGTGGAGAGTACAACTTGAATGTTCCCTCAATCTGGAACACACAGTGTCATTCTAACATCAGAAGAAGCATGTTGCTGTGGCAAATCTGATACATTAAGATATTCATACATATCATTATATAAGCACCAAACAAGAAGCAACATAACTAATTAACCACCTATCTAGTCCCACTAAACAAATACCTGACTATCAATATAGTTTAGCAACTGGCAAACTAACTAGTTATAGCACTATTTAAACCATTATTGAACTAGCTAATAGGGAGGTTAAAGGACCATTAATCACAACTATGTTTTGCTGTTTATCTTACCTTATTTTCAGACAGTATATTTTCACTCATCCAGAATAGATGACACTTTCCTTAATCAATATTTGCAAACTTGTATCAACATTCATACAAGTTACAATTACACACATACATGAGGAATCAGTGCCCTCACAGCTTACTTAAATGCATGTTGTTTTCTGACCTTTTATTTTTAAAGTAAACTGTGTAGCTTTTTATGACTTATTTATATGATCTGTGAAGTACATGACATTTTTAGAACTAACTTGCTTGATTTTATCCATTTTGACTTCCATTTTGTACATTAGCTGGTAAAGGTGAGATCTCAACTGCAAAGTATAACATAACTTGGGTATGGTACAGGACAAACTTTCTTTGAGTATCTCATACTGCCAGATAATGGCTTTGTAGAAGAAGCCAAAGCATGTAGTATTAAATAATGTGAGGTCAACGGCATGACATAGTTGTAATTGATCATCCTGTTACCTCCCTATCTTGTAGTCACATAGCTTGGTGCATAAGTAGTCAACCAAAGAGCTAGCTAACCAAATGGTTCAAGAGGAAACTAAGTATTAACCTACATCATTCAGTAACTAACAAACAAATTAAGTCAGAAATAAACTGTCTAACTCCCTAATTAAGTATGAAGTCCAACTTATTAGTTAGCTATCCAGTTGGCTAATGTAATAACTAATGAACTAAACAACAAATTACTTCACTAGTTTACTAATGGATTACACATAAACAAGCAACTAGTTGGCTGTTTGCTAAAGCAACTTACTAAGCAATTAAATGACAAACCAACTAACTACAAAGCAATCTGTTTGTTATTAAGCCCAAAAGTTTATCACTGTCAACAAAGATGGCCACCAATTTACTTTATCTGTGATAGTTCAACCCAGCTAAAACTTCATACACTATTTCTCACTTATATATTCTAATCCCATTCTGCCACCAATGTCTAGAATTCCAAGTGGTCCCTTCACTTACATTTTGTGATAGAACTATGTGAGCATTTCATTTCTGCATTATACATGCAACACCCTCCTTCACTTAATTAACTTTACAGTTTCAGATACATTGTAGAAACTCTGCAGTTCCTTATTATTTAATTTGTTCCATTCCTCTACTATTCCATTTCCATCACACACTCAGTATCTATCATTTTGTTTTCAAAGACAGTCAAACAACACTGCATGTGTGCACGCGTGCACACACACACACAATCTTCAAGGAGATGCAAAGATAGCAGAGTTATAAGATTATGAAATTTTAACATTTCTATCCACCAGGGATGATTTTAAGGCATTTCTGGGCCCAAAATGGGGGCCCTTCATATGCCTAGTCCTGAACTAGCAGTGCAGATAGAGTATATCCACAAATCATGTCTGACACTAAATCTGAAATACTGCCAGGTTTTTGAAGCCCCCATATGGCTGGGCCCCATGTAGGCCACACACATTGCAATAACCTTAAACCAGCCCTGCTCTCCACCTACCTTTGAGTTAAAGTAGAGAGTGGAGAATGGGATCTGCAGACTCCCCAGCCAGTTGCGTTCCAGTCGTTGATGGATGTTTGTCTCTCTCATTCGATCATCTTCCAGTAAGTCAACTACAGTCTCATCAAACAGATGAAGATACAAGCTGTCCTGCATTGACTGGAGACTACCAGGAGAATAATCACCACTTGGAGGCCTATAAATTGTAGCAATTCTATCAGTTTAGTTTAATTTAATTCCATCGGGATTCTGTGTAATGTGATTTGCGGACACCAACTGGGGACAGATGTTCATGAGAATGGTGAATCTGGACTTTGTGACTCCAAATGTTTCAGAATTTCACACGTTTCCAGTTCTTTTAATCCTTCTAAATTAGCCAAGCAAAACATAGCTTCTTTGCCTGTGCACATTTAGGTGAAACACACAAGTAGCATAGAAGAGAGAGGGATGTGTTTTCTGAGAGCATTAGTTGGGATATGCTGCTTAATTGTAAACAGAGTGCAGATACAGGAAAGAAAGACAAAATAGTTGATAATGATACAGAAATTAGAGAACATCAAATAAAGTGGTTCAAACATAAGGGATAATTAAAAATTTCTTATCCCAGTATTCCATGAACCTACAACAAAGTTTGATCACACAGACACATGTGGACCTGATGGAAAGACCATTTTTATACTTCTATTAAAATTTCAAAGTGAGACAGTTTTTTAACAAATATCATAGTTGGGTGTATTCTCAAAACAGACCCAGGATAGCATAGTCAATATAGTGACTAAGATATGGGCTGAGTGACACAGGGTTTGATTCCCAGAAGGGGCAAGAGATTTTTCTTTTTTTCATGACATGACTGGGTATAAACAGACCAGGGCATGAAGCTAACCACTCACCTCTACCTCTATCAAATGCCTAGGTCAGGTATTATTGGAACCATACCTGTGCCCATGCTACATGCCTTCATGGTGTAAATTACATCTACATCCAGAACCCATTAAATTTCACAATCGCTGGAGATCATGAAATCTGACTTACTTTAGAGGCAGATGTAAATTTTGATTCCAAGTGGGGTTGGCGCCCTCTGCAGCTGTTGTCCTGGCACTGACGCCCTGAAATGAGACTTCCACAAATGGGCACACAGGAACGATTGAGAACGGAGGGCTTTGCTGTCCTCCTGCTATGGTGTCCGTGTCCTTTCGTACAGGAACTTGAAATGCATGGATCACATTCACAGTGACCTTCACCTCTTGACCTGCCAGGTTCTGTAGTGTGACCTTCTTCCTTTCCTTCCTTGTGGGTCGCAAAGGCCTCTTGGGTTGCAGCCATTTCATGAAAGTCAGTCCAAGAGTCCTGTGTAAGGAGTGTCAGTTTGTGGAATGCTCAGAGGAATAATTGCTTGACTTGATTCTTTCCAGAGGGTCTGTTTAAGCTTTTCACTATCATGGGAGTGTAACAGTCCAACGAATGATAAATGCATGCCATACATTACAAATGGGACTGTTCCACGAAACATGCACAGCACTACAGTAAAAATTTAATATTAGAAGTTCTAATTAAGTTCAAAAGTTAAAAAAATAATGTTCTATATTTTCTGCATTACTTTGTACAGTTCATCTACATTGTATATTCTTTTTCAGAATGTGATAAAAGACTTAGATGTGGAATTTACTTATAAATTGGATTATAAAAATCATGTCTCATTTTTATACATTTATTTATCATATGCTGGTTTGTTAAATCTCCCAAATCCATTCCCATGTAACACTAGCTGAGCACATATTTCTCAAATATGTTCTGTTATTTAAAATATTACTGTCCTCATAATTGACCTGTTCGTAAAAGTAAAATACTATCTCTGAAAAATAGGATAGGTGCGTCAATAACAACACAAAATGAATATCAGTTTTTATTTAAATTCTTCATATGTTTAGTAAAATCAGCCTTCATTCCATGTCAGTCAAAGTGTCCAAAGATTATAGTCTTCTAGAATGTGACACCAAGTACTTTGTTAGATGGTACTGCAAGATGGAGGCATCAAGTTCGTCTGAACTTTTGGTACCCACTTACCAAACTGCATGCTGTCACAAACTGTAAGGCCATAATCTTCATATCCACTGCCATGAGAGCCTCTAATTGTTGCATTAGCATGGCTATAAGGCCACGAAGCACAGAATATGTCAAGTAGGGACACAGAAGTCTGCTACGAACACAATGTATTCCTGCTTGCTATTATTTCTCACCCACTTCTGTCCCTTTCAAAGTCTGGTGGCATTCATTGATATCACCTTCAATACCAATGATACAGATTAAGGTGGATTCTATTCTGAATCAGAGAGAGTGATCATCCAGTACGGTGTTTATTATCCGACCAAACACTACTGTACAGATCTATTATATTAGTCTTTTAGTATATCCTTTTTGTGTGTCTGGCATCTACCTGATGACAGCTGATCTGGACAGTTGAAACATGTTGTAAAGGTAAAGCAATCCCATTACAGGCCTGGACAAGCCATTAAGGTTCCAGGAGGTTGAGGTTCCCAGATTTCAAGACAATTGGCACATGAAGGTGGTAAGGTTGTCAGCCCAACGCACCAGCCACCTCTACCCCAGGAAATATTCCTGGTACTCATTTCTGTTAGAGGCTGAGTCAAACCCAGGGCTACAGTGTGGCTGGAAGGATTATGTCAATGAAAAATTCCAGTGACACCATCGGGAATCAAACCCGCGACCTTCTGGCCTGTAGCGCAGTGCCTCAACCAACTGTGCCACCGTGTGCCCACAAAACATGTTGTAGTGTATATTAAAGGCTAATAAATATACTAGATCTGTATGTTGTGCTGGGTCAAGTAATTAATACCTTATTCAGAAATACACAATGGGATGATGTCACCCAAGATGATCATCCAGTATTTGCAGAGTCTGACTACATTTCCATTGGGATGACTGATATCCTTTGTTCAAACACATAGTTATACAGCCAGCATAGTGGCTCCAGATGTCATTGAGAGATGGGGAGAATTTTTTGAAGTGTGTTATTTAACAACATTGCCAGTTGTTAAGATTATTTAATATCAGTGATACATCAGTGAATAAGGATGGAGCATCAGTGGAATGATACTGACAGGCAAGACTGAAGTTCTTGAAGAAAAATCTGTGCCATTGCCACTTCATCCACCACAAATCCAACACGAACTGGGATGAGATTGAATCCAGTCCTGTGTGTTGACAGGCTACCAACTGCCTGACCCATCACATGGCCAGAAATTTGGAGAAATATCAACAATGGAGAATCTTGAATCAAGATGTGTCTATATTCCATTTGTAGTTGCTACAGTGACATTCACCTCCATGAACTGAGAAGAAGTTAAATGGTTTGGAGACACAACATGCATATGAATAGACATACACATGTGATCTCATTGTGTGTCACTTTACTTACTTTCCATAATGACACATAAAATGATAATGCTTTCAGAACATTCATTTTTACAGTCTGATGCTTGTAGTTGGTATGCATGGCTTACCCAATGTCTGGCACTTGGTCTTCCATGACAATATCCTGCACCCGGTGGTGCTGCTGAGCAAGGCGACACTGTTTCAAAACCCTTTGTCTCACTTTCTGTAGGAAACACTGTCCCCAGTCCCGATGAAACTCCAGTGGGTCAGAGGAAAGGGACTCCATTTGTGGATCTGTATGCATCAGTCGTTCCTCATACACCTGAGGGGCACACATTGGATAAGGATTTATATATATTAAAAATGAACAAAGAAAACAATGTGATGAAATGAACTCAAAATGACATCAAAAGAAGAGCAACTGAAAAAAGAAATTTTTGAGAATTAGTATTAATCAGCATTTTGAAGGACATAAAATAGCTTGTTCTGTCAGTAGATATACACTCCCTCAAATATTACTAGATAACGTCACACGATGATTATTGAAAATGTACAAAAATGATCTAGATATATTATAAGTATGTTATTCAAGATTTGAGGTTGTCATGTTGGTGACTTCTGGGATATGACATCACGTAGTATGGTGTAAAAGTGATGGAGTTTTGGAGGAACCCGCTGCCTCCAACTTCAAGACATAAGAATAAGAATAAATCCATTCAGGTCACACTGCTCCCAGTGACAACATGCAGCCTTCTCAGGGCTGTATGATGCCATCCATTTTACACCAATCCATTGGTGTGTGGGAGCCAGGAGAGCAAACTTGGTATAATGACTAGGCAATGAGTTGAACAAACGTGGAATCGTCATTGGACTCTCTGCAGGAGCACAATATTGTTTGTTTCTCCACAGTGTCCTAACTGGCTCTGGGACCCATCCGCTTTTCAGTTCAATTGGTAATGGCAGCTGTTACCTACTTAACAGCTGTAACATAGCAGTATGCAGTGCTGTAATGTGGCAGTGCAGACAAACAGCAACTTATCCAAGTTTGACTCTGTTAATGTGACTGGTTTCATAGCAATTAGGCATACCGCAGCTTTAGCCAGCCCTCTGTTACTGTCATAATACCTTCTTGAAGATTCTGTTAAGTAAAATTTAGAACAATCATCTCCTTCCCATTTTGACTGGAACCTTAAAGCAGACATTAAAATTGAGCTTATGAGTCCAGTTCTCCAAATTTACCTTAAACACATCCTTTGGTATCTCTTTCTCTCGAAGTGGCACAACACGAAGTCCACGAAACTCAGGTTCCCCCAGGTCCCGCAGTCGTAATAACCGTAGACGTGGGTTTCCTTCCACATCCTCCATTTTGCATAAATCAAATTCAGCCTGCTTGGGGTCTAAGCGAAAGTAGTTCTGTTCTGTGTTGAACCCCACACCTGCATTCTATAGAGCATTGATAATAGGTGATAAAATTTGCATAGGCTTACAAAGTAAGAAACACTGCAAGGTAAGACAAACTATTGATAAGATGCACATGAATTGTCTGTTATGTTAAATCAGGATCAGAACTTATAATATAATTATTCTGTGCTTCACTCTAATCCACCTAGTTAGAAGACTGGATTTTCTACAACAGAGAAAAATACCTAAACATTATAAAATATGTGCCACTCCTTAGCACCAAAGTTCACTATCTTCAGAACTGTGAAATTAGTGAACATGAATAACAAAGCAGAAATCAATATCCTTTGTCTTGGTAGTGATGCTGCTCAAAAATGCAACTCAAGCAAGGAGCAGAGTCCTCTCTCATCTCTAGTCAAACGCTTGGAAAATGCATTCCAGTCTAATACATTGAATTCAACAGTTCTAAAATTCAAAATGAATGGAATCTTGTGGAAAAGCATATGTAATGACATATTTTATTTATTTGTGTGGAAGGAAGCAGTCATGATCTACTTGAGGTACCATTTTAGCATTTGCTTGGAGGCATTAAGAAAAACCACATGAACCTGCAGTCAGGACAGATGAGATACAAATCAGGCACTTCCAGATTACAAATGAATGTGTGTTTTTTTATGTTATACTCAAATAAGATTATGTAGTGTAGATGACAGATGAATGTATGAGTGTACAGCATTGCTGGAATAACACTATGAGAGCTGAAGTACTCAAGAAACCCTGTCCCATTGTCACCATGTCCACCACAAATCCCACACGAACTGACCTCTCATTGAAAATATGCTTCTCAATTGAAAGCCGGCAATTATCATCCTGAACCATGGCATGGCCTTCCAATTACAAGTTAGAAGTGTCACCACTGCAGATGATTTGTTTGGTGGTACAAGAACAGTAATAAATTTATTCAAATATAAGACAATCCCTCTTCAAGATATTCAATTTTCGGAAAAATACTTATACAGAATATTTTTATTTCATATGTGATTACAAAACAATTCCCCACATTTCAGTTAATTATTTCAGAAAAATTATTGTCTAGTATTTATGTAAACATGGTAGTATGAATCCAGAAGGGTTTGGAAGAGTCCATATCCACCAATGGGATACAAATTTATCAGGGCAGGAAATGTTTTGTGACGTTTTAATTTCTCAGTGGTATAACCACTTACCTTGATGAAATAAAAGAAAGACGCATTTCGGGGGTCATTTGGATCCAGCTGTGACTTCTCTGCCCACTCTTGCAATTTTTCAATGTCCATGGCACCTTCAGTGTCCAGCATTGACATCACATCCACACAACTGCTCCTGTACAAATATTGCTTGGGATTTTGACATTCAGAGGACCGTGCATCGTGATATATTCTTATAATAAAAACCAACGAGATGCACTATTTCTCAAATTTATATTAGTCTAGAACTCTACATGTTTCAGACAGATTTACTGTCCATCATCAGGAGTGTAGTACTGTATACACAGCAATAGATGGAACATCCTGGTCTCGCAAGCAGACAGTCAGTATAACCTGTATAACAAATACCTAGTGCTGTGTATACAGTACTAGACTCCTCACGATGGACAGTAAATCTGTCCGAAACATGTAGAGTTCTATACCAATATAAATTTGAGAAACAGTGCATCTCATTGGTTTTTATTATAAGAATTGCTTGGGATGGAAAGCATAATAGTAGCACTGCAGTTGCACTAACATTTAGGAGGTACTTGTCTCAAATTTTGGATGATTCATTAGGTGTCTTAACTGAGAGTTTTAATGATCTTCCTCAGTCTGTGCCTAGGAATGCAGAGATAGTACCTTGAAGTAAACATTAACAGACTCACAAGTCTTGAGCTTTTCACAGCAGTGTTATTCAGGATTCAGGTCTTCTGGAATGTGATGCTGCCTCATTAGGTGAATGGTAGGGACATAGGGAACCACTTATTCAACAAGACAGCACCATACCCCAAAAACCAGAATCCTCAAATGACTCCTTCTAACTCCTTACCTCTTCGCCATTCATGATCTCGAGTACACTATATAACCACTACCACTGACATAATTGAAAAAGTGTCAGGCCCAAAGGAATTATAATAATTATTAAGTCATTGTGACAGCCAGTCCTGGTGGCCATGCATTCTAAAGCATTGGTGTGCGGCCACTCAGTTGCTGGGATCATGGGTTTGAATCCTGCTAAGGACATAGATGTTCACCTCATGTGTTGTGCGTTGCGTAGATAGAAGCCTCTGTGATGGGCCGATCACTCGTTCAGGGAGACCGACCGGGTGTTTGCCTAACTCTGTGTGGTATAGAAACCTCAACATTGAGGCAGCTTAGACCTGATTTGGGTTGTTGCACCACAGAGAGAAAAATAATATATCCAGACATTGTTGGTACATATGTTTATCAGGTAAAATGATAGCTAGCCCTCAGTTACTGGTGGTTCAAAGCCATCTGTTAAGTGTTGTGGTCAAATCTGGAGTCCTTGCCATCTATCATAAAATTCACAATAGGGGTCCATTCAAGAAACCTTCACTGAGGGGTGGAAGGTCATTGCTATAGGAATCATTAATTCTTGAATACCCTGGGAAATGGTAGTAGAGTTGACTATTTCCTAGAATACATACTTAAGGTGACAAGAAAAGTTTCCATACTGACAAAGGGAGTTTGAGGCTGTCATTCAAGTAAGAACTTTAACCAGGATGGGTTGTTCCGACAGATCAAGGAAGCAGTCTGAGTTCCTAACATTCAGATGTATACCACAGTGGGTTGTCCTCACAAGAATGTGCATATAGTTCATCATTAGCAGATAAGAAGGATGCGTGTTTACTGAGTTATGCTTGTGATCAGATCAATAGGCAGTTATGCCCATTTATAAATGTACCATCTAATTCCTATCCAGTAAACTGGACTCTTTTAACAGACAGACAGTGGTAATAAAATAAAAATTCAGATGTAACCGACAAAAATCTTTATCAGATTCAATGAGCCACACCCTTATCTGAAGAAGTCTCCACTACTATACTGAGCTAGACAGGACACAAAACATACAGAGGGCTAGCATGTACAGTCATTGTAATAGGCAAAAAATGTGCATCAAGAATTCTGTTTGTATTGAATTAAACTATAAACTGCAAACGTAAATAAATAAAAACTGTGTGTGTGTGTGTGTGTGTGTGTGTTTGCGTGAACATAAAAAATTTATTTGAGACTCATCTTAGATGTCTCATACAACAAGGAAATGTATTCTGTGTGTAGCAAAATACCAGTAGTACAGTTTTGTAACAAACTGTGGATTTTCATGGCCAGTGGGTTTTTTTTTCAAATTTGTGAAGTCTTTATATAAGAGCGGGTGTTCTATAGAAGCAACATATGTCACAACAATCAGTTACTTGGTACAGGTTTACCAACCTTCGTCCTTTGGCCCAGTATTTCTCTGGAGGTGCCAGTATCCTCCCATCTCCCCCTCCATGCATGCCACTGTCCGCACCCCAGCCAACCCTACACAGCAGCACACCAGATGTATACAGGCAGGTAATTTCCTTGTTACTGCTGTCTGGGAATGGACACATGTAAGTTCCACTGCCAACGCCTGCGTGGCTGAACGTTAGCACCTGGTTACTGCTGAACTCGTGGCGCTCTGGTGAGCAGTTTGCAAGTGTTGTGCCGCTGCAACAGTCCCACTTACAGTGAAAGCTGACAGCTGGACTGTACCATATGTTAAACTTTTGCGCAGGACCATAGTTCTAATAATAGTTCTTTTTCAGTTTTAAACATTCCCGGGAATGAATTCTGAAGATAATTTCAACTAAATGCATTTTCTCTAAATGTGAATGGCAGAGATCGCAAGTTGGAGGACAATGCATTGAAGAGTATGATGCAAGAAACACACACACATCTATGATCTGTGCAGCAATCAATCCCTCAAACTCAGTGTTCTGCCATGCATGTTACACAACGTTTTGTAATGTGAATGTTGAGTCACTAATCAATGTAGTAAAAAACATGGGTGTTCAGATATGTTTCCCACACATTAATAACCAAATAACAATTAGCGTAATGAGTTAATGAATCATCATGAACGAGAAAAATTATGAAAGAGGCTGACAGATGGCAGGCAAGTATTATGGCAGCCTGTCATATGATGAGCATATGGATAGTACTGTTATAAATTTTAGGTTTTATCAAATACAAGAGCTGAAATTGTGATGTTTGCTAAGACTGTAATCTGGTCTAAGAAAAGAGATTGTAAATAAGAATCCAAATTGCTTTTTGTTCACTTAGAGTACATAAAAGAAACAAGAATGGAGATATGTGTTGCATTTGAAGTCATACATGTTTAATTCGTGTTCCTGTAATTCTGCACATTGCACCGTCTTTGATGTTCATTCATTACAGACAAAAGTATGCTGTTGCAAACTTGTTGTATTCAATGCATATTACACTTACATGGACATCACTAGTATTTTCCTTGCATTTTGTTAAATATGTACCATATCAAAAAGTGGTGGGCTTTACTATAATTTTATGACATGCAACAAATATGATTTGTCCTTCATAAAACTCATCAATTTTTTCTCAAACTTGATGCAAAGTGTGGGTTACACTAAACTCATAGAAGGTAAAGGTAAAGGTAAAGTTCACCTTAGAATATGACATGAAGGCCCAGATGGGGAGTAGAGGTATAGCTCTACTCTTTCCTTAACCTCAGCGCTAGATGGGGTGGGTGGACAACGCCACGGCCCAGTCGCTTTACCACCAGGAAAGAGACCCGGTACCCATTGTATAGGAGGCTGGGTGGGCCCCAGGGCTGGTCTGGACGGGTGCGAAAAATCTTGTCCCCACCGGAATTCGATTCCCGGACCGTCCAGCCCGTAGCAGGTCATTATACTGACTGAGCTATCCTGGCCCATACACTAAACTCATACCAAGTAAAATTAATTTGCAGAACACAACTGATGTACGCACAATACAAAATGTTAACAAAGTGTATTCAGTAGTTACAGAGAAGAAACATGTGGCCAAATTGACAAGTAGACAGGATTTCCTCAACATTTTATGCACTTCCTAGAAACAGCATTAACATTTCCAAAAATGAGAAGTGAGGGTCATACCTGCTGGGAAACGGGATGTATATCTCTGCAACCAGATGGTGAACAAATGTGCCACCCTCTTCATGTACTTCCACCTTGAGACTCTCGGGCCACTGCAAGATGCGGATTGGGAAAAGCTGACCAATTGAAACAATAAATCTTGGACCCAGAAGCTGTGGGCGTGAACTGCACACTTCCTTCTGATTGTAGAAGATCTTCACATAAACCTCACATCTTCTGACAGCTGCTCGGCGCTGCAGCTCACTGCAAGAGCACAGTTACATAATCTTTAACGGCATGGATAAAGAGTCACAATGGGGTCACTTCACTTACATGCTGAAGCACAAGTGCCACATGCAATCAGAATATTATACTTGAAAATGGTACATGAGTGCAAAAAATGCTAGTGAACAAATTCATAGCTTCAGATAAATATTTTTTGTAAGTAGATTAATAAGAAAATTGAAATACCTACACAAACATTTATCTGGAGCTGTGTCACTTTAAGCTGTAAAACAAGAAAACTTTTGTGATTTATAAATTTTATACAGGTCATCTAGTATTGCTAGGATAGTAAAATATAAAGGTAAAGTTATCCCATTACAGGCCCAGTGGGTGGGTAGAGGTATAGCTCTACTCTTCCATGACCACGGCACTAGAAGGGGGTGAGTGGTCAGCAGCACGCCCCAGCCACACTTTACCCTTGGGAAAGACCCGGTACCCATTTTACAATTTTACAGGAGGCTGGGTGGGCCCCAGGGCCGGCCTGGACGGGCAGAAAATCTCGTCCCCCCGGGATTCGATCCCAGACCGTCCAGCCCATAGTCAGTTACTATACTGACTGAGCTACCTGGCCCACGGATAGTAAAATATAGTGAAATTAATAAGGGGGAGACCAGAAAGACATAGAGAATTTTGGTGGAGAAATGACCCATAAAATGACCACTTAGAGGACAAACAATGACAGGGGGTACAAGAACGTTAACTCATTCGTCATGTACAAGGACTTTCATACAATTAAATGAAAAGGTTTTATATGTCAGTGCTTGAAAATTCATTGCTAAGGTAACCTGCAAACAAATGTTTTATACATGTGGCAGATATTTCATTTACAGGTTAGAGATCTTAATGAAGTGTTATCATGTACTTGAGCTTCATGTGGTGTAGCAGTTATAGCTGACAAGTACAGATTAAAATCAGTTTCACTGAGCACGTTTCAGTGTAAACCCCAAACACAAAATTTCATGATTTTGATAATAAAGCATGCATATATTAAACTTGACATGGATGACAAATAAAAAGAACACCTTGACTGCATGTTCATTTCATGAGATTTGTGCAAAGAATACATAATAACTCAGTCTCAACAGTCAGAACACCTGTTTTATTTTCATCTTTCAAATTGCTGATAATTTAGAGAGTCATCTAGTAGCCATTTCACTTGCTTAGGACAGGCTGGATTCTGATCAACTGGTCCACTGGTCATCAGCTGCACATTTACTTTGGGTTCTCCTGGTGGACGCAGGGACTTCAATAATCGCTCCATCACCTCTGATCTCACTACCCCCATGTCCACTTTAGCAGGTGGTTGGGGTTCTTCCCCAGGTGGTTCCAGCATCATCTGTTCTGCTTCTTCATCAGACTGTCTTTCTATCCGCTGTTCTGCTTCTTTTTGGCGTCTCTTTTTAGCTTCACGCTGAAATTTGACAGTACAAATCATTCTCATTTTGGGAGAGACTTCAGCTGCTCTTAGATGACCATACTGTCTACTGGAATTTCAAAACCAAGTCTACAGCAATAAGAAGAATGTATGAAAATGGTACTTTTATACCATAAACGCACACAATTCAACTTCATGTATTTGAAAGCTAAAATTATGTTACTCTGTGTCAGTTTACCAAGCCACACACACATATATTTAGAGACACATGAACTAGGTTGCAGTGATTGTTAAAAAAATATATTTTTATGAAGCAGTTAAGAAACACCTTTGCTTTAGTCACTATTACATTCTCAACCTGTTCTAATGCCAGGTTGTGTCTAGGTAGTAGCATCTCTTATTCTATAAAGCTGTCTTCAGGAACTTCTCATGTTCATGGCATGGATATTCAATGAAACTGGTTTCAAAATATTCCTCAAGGGCCATAAAGTCAAAACGTGCATTATTAGAAGGGTTATTTGGAAATCATTGCTAGAAATGTGAACTTTTCCTATTTCAGTTTCAATTGACTTTGTACTAATGACATAAAATTCTTGAATCATGGCTGTAAAACTGCCTGAAGGGTTTCTGCTGACTGGATAGTAGCTAAACAAGACTGGTAGGACCAGCTCACTGAAAACATAAGTGTTACACAACCAGTAAGGAGATTATCAGATTAACTACAGGAAAAGTAGGAAGAGACGAAGAGGATCCAGACTAGAAAGTTGATGAAGACAGTGATTATTTCGTAGGTGAAGATGAACATCATCAACATGAAGATGATCAACATCATCAGCAGCAGCAGCACCAATATTATTAATGTTGTTGTTGTTGTTGTTGTTGTTGTTGTTGTTGTTGTTGTTGTTGTTGTTGTTGTTGTTGTTGTTGTTGTTGTTGTTGTTGTTGTCATCGTCGTCATCATCATCATCCATCTTATCCTTATTGCAGTGTATTTACAATTACATACCTGAAACAAACCATGTTTCTAGAGTATATAGTGTTGCAGCTGTTCTGTATTACTGTTTGTGCTACATGTAATGTTAGTTTGCCCATGAAATATGTTTTGTATTTTTACATTAGCACCTTCCATTGTATGTGCACTGTTTTTTGCAGTTCCTCGTTTTGTGTTTTCCTTGTAGGTAGTTGCTGTTGCTGTTGTTGTTGTTGTTGTTGTTGTTGTTAAGGAGGAGTACAGGGGGAGTTGGGAGGGGGGGGGGAGATATATAAGTTATGTCAGTTCTTAGACCAGTTCACATATAAGTCACAGAAGCCTCATGTGCAACACTACAGAAAGACATTGCATGTTGTGTGGAGCCATACCAATGCCTTTCTTCTTTTCTTCCACAGATCCAGCTTCTTCGAATATTCTTCCAGTTGTTCATTGTATTCTTCCTGGTACTCTTCTTCAAGTTCATCTACCTCCTTGTGAATTTCCTCTTCCCATGCCACAATCTCCGCAGCTGGATCCTCAGCATCCTCCTTGTGAATCTGTAATCGAAGTGGTGTGGACGTGTAACCCTGCAGTTCTCTCAGCTTCTTGAGGTCACGCCAGGCAATCAGTAGGTTGCTCAGCAGCTGGCGGTCACTATAACCTTCCACCTGCCGCAATTGGCGTGTCTCACAGACCTCAGCAACATACCTGTGACATCGCATAAACAAACCATCTGCTGACCCCAAACATAAATCAATCTCCGGTTTCAGTAGTGAAACAAACCAAACATACAAATGTGAAATATCTGTCCTGTGGCAGACACCCTGGTACATGCAGGCAGATGGGGGCAGACATGACAAAGCTAATAGCCGCTTTTTGCAATTGTTTTGTTCATGTGCCTAACGATTCATGCCACTTTAAGGCAGTATCCAAGCATTTTTTTGGATGGACTATGAAAAACAACAAAAGCTTCAGTTAGAGCAGCTGATCTCTGGGCTTAAATTTATGTCAACTGAGCCCTCCCAATTATGAAGGGGCATCAATTGCTCAAATACAAAATTCAAATTTTACAACAAGAGAAACATCCCTCTGACCTATGCAGTCTGTCCAACTGCTGCTGGCTGGCATCAGGCGTATGTTTCAGGGCTTTCTTCAAGCTGTCTCGAGCTCTACGGAGAGCTTCAAGCCGACCTGCCAGCCTCCGCTCCCGTCCCAGCACTACACATTGATTGTACTTGTTATACAGTTCAGTGACACGCTGTGCCAAAATGTGCTCTCGACTGAACAGCGGGTGGTGGCTGAATGACACAGAACAGATTTCCACTTCCAGCATGTAGTGATCCTCCACACCAGTGTCTCCAGGCTGAACTATGTATTTGTTCTCCAAGTCTCTGATAGTTGCCTGAAATCACATTAAGTTTAACCTGTCAGTGTGCTGAATAAGTTAATCTCTACTTACTAGAAACACTGGATGTCTGCTCAGGGTAAATGCTATGTCACTATAAATATACATCTCTTACATCAATAATTGTCCAATGAAATGCAACACAAAGCAGTCTATTTATTATTCTGCAAGTTCACTCTACACCTCCCTCCAAAGTGGCCAAGCTAGCTTGGCCACATTGAAGGGAGGTAGCTGCACAAAAAATATGACCAGTACCAGAGGCTGTAGTTACAGTTTTGTGTACTCCTGATGACGGGTGTGGTTGGCACCCGAAACATGTAGAGTGAACTTGCAGAATAATAAATAGACTGTTTTGTGTTGCATCTCGTTGGACAATTATTAATATAGATAGTGATGCATGAAACTATAAACATAAAATACATCTCTTACTACAATCACGTATGATCAATTGCACATCTGTTGCTAAGACATTGAGAAAACTCATAGTGTGAGTTTGGAAAGACATATTTTAAGTATTAGAATTTCACAGTGCTTTGCTCTACAACCAGAATAATGTAGTTGGTAAAGTGACTAGGCTTCGGGCTGAATGACAGGAGAATGAATGTTCAATTTCTGGTAGGGGCAAGAGATTTTCTTCTCTCCAAGACAAACAGATCAATTGTGAGGCCCACCCTACCACCTATTCAATGGGTGGTAAGCAATCTTTCCCCGGGGTTAAAGCAGCCATGGCATGAAGCTGGCCACTCACCTCTATCAAGAGCCAAGTTTAAGAATGAATGGAAATACCTTCAATTCACCAGTTTGCCTTCATGGCATGCACTGAGATAATTTTATCCTGATATTACACTGCCTGAAAGCATAAATTTAAAATCCATAAGCCATGACAGAACAAACACAACATGGCTGTTACATCATGCCTGCACTCCCAAGCCTGGTTTTTCACCACAAGTATGGTAACTGATATACATACTTCTACTCCATGTACTTACATTTGTATATATGTATAAATACACACACAAATATTTACCAGTTTATATTCAACTTTCAGTATGGGGTTTACACCATCGAATACTGGAGGATGAACAGGAATTGTCCTGCATGGGTCTGGTTGTGATATCATTTCACCATCATCACCAAACCACTTCCTGAAACAACCCAACATTTCAACTAACAGAATAATTTAGAGGCACAACTGAGTATTTTACTGCCAGAAGCATGATCTAGGGCCATGACACATTTATAAAACTAAATGGTCTCTTACTGATAGTGGGAACATAAACTATTAGAACTAAGATGAATAAAGTAAATGGGCAAATTTTGACATTGATATTGAGGTATGCAGGTCACCTATCACAGTTAGGGAAACATGAGTAACTAGTGCAGAATGGAGAGAAACCCTGCTATAGAATTTTGGTGGTAATACTTCTTGATAAACAGCAATTTTTAAAACAATGAAGAGAATGGCAAGCAACTTTAAGACTGAACTTTAGAATTATCAATGTTAATTTTTTCTATTCTATTACAAGACAGCAGGCAAGTTAGTTATGAAGTCCACAATCATTTCAACCTACATTTAAAAGGCTTCTATAATTTGGTATTAGTTGTTAGTCTGCATATAAATTTTTAAAAAAATATTTTGTAATTACAATACCCAAGGTTATGTCTGATAAATTTACAGTGTCCTGGAGTGTGGCATCATGTAATGTGGTAGATAGATACCGCATAGTCTGGTGGACAAGTACGCAAATTCTATAGGAAGTTAGGTGCACACTGGACAGTAATGCACAATGTCACCACTCTGGTAACCTCAGACCACAAAACTGATATACTTAGAATATTTACTAGTGCAAAGTGAGTGTAGAAAAGTATCATTAAGTAGTAAAATCAATTTTTAGGTCTTGCTAATCATATGGTATTTGAAGGAAAGCACATGTCACAAGTTCCTCCCACAGATTTTTATTCCCATCTGCATCTGGCTTTATCTTCTAATGCCAGGCGTAAAGTGAAAGGTCCTAACCTTCCACATTCCCAAAAGTTTCAACCCTAGCACTTCAGTCCTTTCCAAACCCATACTAATGTGGTACATCCACTATATTCTCATCCTTCCCTACTGCACTATATACATGTTTATGTGCATCTAACCTATCTCCACTAGCCAGCAAACGTTGCTCTAACTTGTTCTTGCTGCAGTTGCTGACCATAAGACGTCTGCCCACAAATAGACCCTCCTCTTCTGGATAACGGACTTCATGGCCAGGTTTCACCTTGTCTTCCATTGGCACTGTACAGGTAAAATAACTTTAAATCTCAAAATCCTAGCAAATAATTAAGTTTCTGTGTGAAGATTACAGTTCTGAGGGACGAAACATTATGTAGTTTGGCCAAATATGTACCATCATTTTGGAACAACCTGCTGCCTTCGTCTTCAGCATTGAAGATAAATATCATAGGAAAAAAAAAGGAACAGATGTAGAAAAGGCAGAGCAGTAAGCTTGGGCTGCAAATAAGGCAGTGATGGCCCTAAAAGGAAAAGGCATGAGGAAGGAATGTTTTGAAGGGCAAAGACACACACCAGAAAATAAAGACATTCTGGGAAATGGAGATACAGCAACATGCAGTATTCATTTTGGTGTAAGGTGGACAAAGCAGTCAGCTTTATGGTATAGACACCCAAGTAAACAGAAGATTGGGAATCTGATCCCTTTCAACTAGCATAATGGAAATAAATGTTCTCTTTTACCACTGTTTCCACAGTGGCTCTCTGTGGCTAGCATAAACTCTCATGCCAAAGGATACCAGGAACTGTTTCTGTGGGAATAAAGTAGTCAGGGCATGAAGTGCACAGTTCGCTGTCATTGACTATCCTGTCTGAGAACATATGGAACCATACTTTCATTCCCCCTACACACTTCCACCCCTCAATGCTGGCCTCAGTGCAGTATATACACCTGTAATTCTTCATATGCTGCAAATTTTGAAATAAAATTATTGTACACATATTTGTTGAACTATTATTGTTAGGAGATTAAGTTTTATCACAGTGTTAATATTATTAGTGTCTAAGCACACTTCATAACATTTCCTATATAATACCTATAATGGTAGATAAACTCAAGTCATCTCTTATAATAAAAGCCAACGAGATGCATTACTTCTCAAATTTATTTTGTTAAAGACCTCTCTATATGTTTCGGACAGATCTGTCATGACAAATACCTATTGCTGTGTGTAAAGTGTTGAGACTCCTGATGATGGACAGTACATCTGTCCGAAATATGTAGAGTTCTTTACCAAAATAAATTTGAGAAATAGTGCATCTCATTGGCTTTTACTATAAGAATATATCACAATGCATGGTCTATGAATGTCAAACAAGTCAACTTATCATCAAAAGGGGCTCACCTGGGATCATGCTGGGATAAAAGTACAGCTCCTGTTCATGAGTCACTTGTTCATCCCACAAACACACAGGAGTCACCATCTCAACAAGTTCCCATTCATCATGTAGACCCAAGTAATCAGCTGTTATCAACTTCACTTGTTCTTCACCACCATCAGTTTCTACATTTTCTGTAACATTGTTTATTTCAATCATGAAGCCTATTGAAACTTCAACAGGAAACTGGTACAGTTATAAATATCATTATTGAACATGCAGCAAGTGTTCCAGTGGAAAAGAATTTCTGTGCACATCCAGTGTTGTTTGACTATAAAACCAAATTTTGTCAAAAACATTTAACCTCAATAATTTCAAAGTTCTGAAAAGCCAAATACATTTATATCAGCGTAACACAGTACATACACGTGCCAGAATAATAATATACATGATGTGGTGCAGCAGCCTAGATGTGTGCTATTCAGTTTCTTTGGCAGACGTGCACACCGCAGTACCAACTCAAGCATAAATTCCACAGCTGTTTCTGGGGCTCCTGTTCATAACTACTGTCTGCTGTGACTACTGCATACAGAAAGGTATAATGGCAACTGTCAGCCTTATAAACATGTATAATGTTGGAAAAGTGATCACAAGATGCCTTGAAGAAGCAGATCTAAGACAATTAACCCTTTAAATGGCGAATTAAATCCCATCTGCCATTTGTAGGCATTACTGGGAGCTCACCATATTCTTCACATTAGCAGGATAAGGGTTAATGTGACTCTCTGTTGTTCATTTATGGTTTTAGGCATAAAGGACCAACAATGACAAGTTGAAATGAACAGAAATGGGACTCACCACCCTGGAAAGCAGGGCTAGCCAATGATGAGTGTGTCTGATCTTCCAGCTCTCTGTCATCATCATCTTCATGTACTCGTGTGAAAAAATCATATGCGGCTTCATTATTCACACCCTGCAAAATGAGACATTTTTCATAGAGTTATCACTGTTCATATCCATATCAGTGCTTTCTTGTGTCTCAGGTATGCTAGACACATTAAATAAACATTTACTGGTGACAAAATCAAATGTCTACTGTAGTAGTAGTAGTAATAGTAGTAAAGTTGTCCCTGTGCCAGATTAAGCATCATGTCATGAAGGCATAAGGTGAATGGTCAGTCTCTTGTCTTAGCCAGAAATAAGTCATAAGTCCCCAGCACCTATCAAACAGGAGCCGGCCCCAGAGCCAGTCTGGATGCTTCGAAGGGGAGAAAAAATTTCTTACCCCTGTTAGAAGTTACTCAGCTGTCCATTCTGTGCCTTAGTCACTATAATGACTGAGCTGTCCTGGCTCATACAAGAAGTGGCAGCAGCAGCAGTAGCAGTAGTAGTAGTAGTAGAAAGAGGAGGAGAAGAGTAGTAGCAGTAGTAGTAAAAAGGCTGGAGGACTGGAGATCGATTCCCAGCTGGGCGGTTATTTTCTTTATGTATCTCGCGTGGCCAGAATGGCTGTAAGTCCCAATTAATTTCTTTCCCGACAGTCAAGCAGGTGCAGAGTGCAGACAGCCACTCAACTGCATCTACTGCCGAAGTTAGGAATGCATCCATTTGTACCTCTACAGCCCCCGTACACTTTCATGGTGCAGTATTTAGGCACAGGGGCTAGAGTGCCTGTAAGAATCAAGGCATGCAATACTGACATCCCATGAAGATGTCCAATAAACTTTGCTTTTATTGTTGCCACCACCCCACCACCATGAATGTTGCTACTGCTGTTGTCAGTATTGTAATGACGTTGTTGTTATTGTTATTATTATTATTATTATCATCATCATCATTTAGTCCTATTGATGTTATGATGATTGTTAATGTTATTGCTGTAATTGTTATGGTAAAAATGAAGTTGTTCCCGTGCATGCCAAGAAGCGACATGTGAGGGGACTGGAGGTACAGCTCCACTTATTCTTAAATTCTGCGCCATACGAAGTTAGGTGATAGGCTTCATGGCCCGGCTGCTTTATCCCCAAGGACAGTCCTCAGTACCCATTTAGCTAGAGGCTGGGTGGGCCCCCCACATATGGTCTCTTGCCTCTACCGATAATCGATCGACACACGATTCGTGGATTATGCAGCCCGTCGCCTATCCACGATGCTGATTGACGTATGCACGTTCGTGATGTTGTTGTTGTCGTCGTTGTCGTCAATAGTATTACAATTGTGTTACAAGGATTTTCTTGAATTTCTAAAGCAGAATAGAAGACTCACTCTTGACGCAATATAGTTTATTTCCGTTTATTTGTGTGTAGAATGTTGCCCGCTTCTTTAGATATTACTGTTACTCGAGTTCTTCCTCGTAATTTTAGAAACACCTTCTTTACCGCTACGTACAAAATTCTCCCTCTGCTAGATGTGTTTCGGCTCCTAACTTTGTCAGCAAATATGTCGCTATCTTTGGTCAAACGATTACATCTTTAAAACAGATTCGGCGCTCATTTGCGACATTTTTATATCATGTCATCTATGTTTTTTTTTTCGGGGTTTGGGGCTTTAACTTTTTAATACTGCCTTTTCTTACCATATTATTTTAGTTTTGTTTTTGTATATTTGTACTCCTTTTGTGTTTCATTTACGTCTTTGTGCTAGCTGTGTAACAGGTACTTGTGCTGTTAAGCCTGCACGTTAATAAACACCCACTGAATTACCATCGATATCATCATGATCATCGTGTCGTTAATGACCATAGCAACATATTCGTGACCCAGTTTGCACTGCTGCGTACTAATAAAGGCAACTGTCTCAAACCAGCCCATTGGTCGCTGACATAGCTACATAGACTTACACTTCCTAGATAGCTATTCCAACACGGAGAACGTGGAGGTTGTTGCTACTTACCTTGTTGCACAGTGAACTTAGCTCGCGCAGCGATGGTGGTGTAATGGTGAGCATAGTTGCCTTCCAAGCAGTTGATCCGGGTTCGATTCCCGGCCATCGCACTTTTTTTTTGTCGTGGTGTAATTAATAACTGATTGGAATTTATAGTATGCCCTATTAACTGCAACAAAATTTCTTCTCAGACATACTGAATCCTAAATATGGAGGCAACAAGATTCTCCGAAACGCCGCAAACTATACAGCAATATACGCAGCGTCAAATAATGAAATTTCCTGTGGATAAATTTAAACTTCATTCTTTTTGTCTTTCTCCTTTAAAATAACTTAAAGATGAAGGGCGCAAGAGTTTTTTTCATGCAAGACTCCCCAAAATTCAGATACATCCTGTATAGTAACTACTGTGCTTTAAAATGTTAAGAACTGAGACTGTGTATGCTACCGTGTACAAAACCTGGCCTCAACTTTAGAGCGGGTTCAGGAACTTAAACCGCCCCAGTCACACGTTTCGATGTGCCCATCACAAACACAGCCCAGTAAGAGATTTCGATGTGGGCCGGGATAGCGCAGTCGGTATAGCGACTCCCTTAGCGCTGGACGGTCCGGGGATCGAATTCCGGTGGGGTTGAGAGTTTCCGCACCCGTCCAGACCGGCCCTGGGGCCCACCCAGTCTCCTATATAATAGACACCGGATCTTTCCCGGGGGTAAAGCGGCCGGGGCGTGGCGCTGACCACCCACCCCCATGTAGCGCCGAAGTTAAAGGAAGAGTATAGCTATACATCTACTCCACCTCTGGGCCTTCGTGGCCTGTTCTAGGGTGAACTTTACCTTTTAAGAGATTTCGATGTGCCCATCACAAGTACAGCCCAGTAAGACGTTTCGATGTGCCCGTCACAAATAATGGTGTCTTGTCTCTCGTTTGGCAGCATCTAGACGCGTCGTAAGCTTCTGGCAAAAAGTGTCTAACGCGCTGAGTTGGGGAAGTCCAGCTGACGGAAGCAGTTCTGCCTACTCTAATTTCCCTTTCCGGGTCATCTGCCGGCTGTGAACCTAACTTTCAGCCTCCTGGACACATGGCAAGGCAGACCTTGCCTTGCCATGTGTCCAGACTGCTGTGTGATCCGCCATTCTACTGCATATGGGCATAATACCACACGCAGGGCCATATTACAGGCGGGCTGACCAGTTCAGTCTCCCTTCCCCCACCGAAAATAATGTATGGGACGATATCAACCCTTTGACGCCCGGTGGTAACTATACGGGCCACCTGCTGTAACATGTAAAAACTCTACAGTTTACCCCTTTCTTTTCCTTACGACTCTCACAACACACAGCGATTATGAGATCGTCACTCTTCTGGACGTTAAGCAGCGTAGATAAGTAGTTAGTTACAGACGTTTCAGGAAAATCTATCGGTCCCGAAACGTCGGTATATACTTAACAATCTACGCTGCGTAACATCCTAGAAGAGTGAAACCCTCATTTACAAGGCAGCAGAAGACTGAAACCACGGAACGGCGATTAGTTCCCTAAGCAATATTACTCGGTTGGTCTTTCTAATGGAAATTGTCTGTGTTCTCTGTGAGGTACGAATTTAAATTTTATACTTGATTTAGACCAATGTCGCCCGGGTCCGATGCCCGACAAGTCCGTGAAATGTCTGTGATAGACAAAGGATCACTGGAACAGGTTTGTCTTCCAGTACTTCCGTATTCCCCTATAATTATCAATCCACCAATGTACTGTACTCATCTTCGTCTTCATATTAATCTTATCAGAAGGACAAGCGCGAGAAGATTGTAAAACTTCGGATATTGGGAAGCACTGGCCAGGAAAACATTTTTCACGTTTTGTCATTCTTCAGAGTGTTAGAAGTCGTTCATTCACCACTTCTTCCCTCTTCTCACGCTCTATTCATTAATTTATTTATTCTTTTACCCAGATTCCCACTTTGCCTCATAAATTTTTTTCTTTAGCTACCAGTTAGCGTAGGTTTCTTCTCGTTCCTTTCTCTATGTCTTCCTTTATTCTATTAAAAAGTAATGAAAATTAAACAAAATTTGAAATACACCACCAGTACATTGAATGTGCGAAACTGGGACTTAGAATTTAAGTGATGATTTCGAAATTACAGTGCCTTAGTTACACATCTTATTAGTCTGCATTACACATATTAAATGTTTGTTAATATTACGCATTTATTCTACAGAATTTAAAAATATTTCAGTTTCGTTGATGAAAAACAATGGCATTGAATTGCGAAGCCAGTAACACACGACGCACTTCAGTCGAGATGTCCCCCTACCTCATTGCGATGCCAGTAACACCCAACGCACTAGAGTCCAGATGTCCCCCGTACCGCCTTGCGATGTCAGTAACAACCGACGCACTACAATCGAGATGTCCCCTTGCCCCCTTGCAATGATAATAACACCCGACGCACTACAGTCTTGATGTCCCCCTGCCCCCTTACGATGCTAATAACACCCGACGCACTATATTCAAGATGTCCCTCTTCCGCCTAGCGATGCCAGTAACACCCGACGCACTACAATCGAGATGGCCCCTCTGCCGCATTGCGATGCCAGTAACACCCGACGCATTACAGTCCAGACGTCCCCTTGCCCCCTTGCGATGCTAATAACACCCGACGCACTACAGTCAAGATGACCCCTCCCGCCTTTCGATGCCAGGAACACCCGACGCACTACAATCAGGATGTCCACCTGCCCCCTTACGATGCTAATAACACCCGACGCACTACAGTCGAGATGTCCCCCTGCCGCCTTGCGAAGCCAGTAACACCCGACGCACTACAGTCCAGTTGTCCCCCGGCCGCCTTGCGATACCAATAACACACGACGCACTACAGTCGAGATATCCCTCTGCCGCCTTGCGATACCAATAACACCCGATGCACTACAGTCGAGATGTTCCCCTGCTACCTTGCGATGCTAATAACACCCGACGCACTAACGTCGAGTTGTCCCCCTGTCGCCTTGCGACGCCAGTAACACCCGACGCACTACAGTCGAGATGTCCCCCTGCCGCATTGCGATGCTAATAACACCAGACGCACTACAGTCGAGATGTCCCCGTGCCGCCTTGCGATGCCAATAACACCCGACGCCCTACAGTGGAGATGGCTCTCTGCCGCCTTGCGGTGCTAATAACACCCGACGCACTACAGTCGAGATGTCCCCCTGCTGCCATGCGATGTCAGGAAAACCCGACACACTACAGTCGATATGTCCCCCTGCCGCCTTGCGATGCCAGTAACACCCGACACACTACAGTTGAGATGTCCCCCTGCCGCCTTGCGATGTCAGTAACATCCGACGCACTACAGGCGAGATATCCCCCTGCCGCAGTGCGATGCCAATAACACCCGACACACTAGAGTCTAGATGTCGCCCTGCCGCCTTGCGATGCCAGTAACACCCGACTCACTACAGTCGAGATGTCCCCCTGCCCCCTTGCAATGCCAGTAACACCCGACGCACTACAGGCGAGATATCCCCCTGCCGCAGTGCGATGCCAATAACACCCGACACACTAG
>Ga0136643_10001360_pt1 | contig 29581 bp, 15 predicted proteins | sample TergutLab28metaG_FD_96883 | JGI IMG/M metagenome (GOLD analysis project Ga0136643, IMG submission 96883) | Labiotermes labralis P1 segment gut microbial communities from Petit-Saut dam, French Guiana - Lab288 P1 (version 3) (version 3) | ecosystem: Host-associated > Arthropoda: Insects >... | reverse complement strand
CTGCTCTTAATTTCTTCCGAAATAGAATTTTGGTTTGTTAAATTTGTTCCCACATATTTAAACTCTAGTAAAAGCTAATATACCAAAAAATATGCATACATATTTTGTGTCTACACAGAGTATTTAAGAACCTGATATAAAACAACATAAGCCTAGGTATAGTTGTTCACTGAAGCACCGCAGCGATTTAATGACCTTCCGCCTCGAAACAGCAATGTGCAATAGTAATGCTTTTTGGCACGCGCTTTGCCATTTGTACAATGACAATGAATCACCTTAGTACTCATTTCGCCGCTAGACGTAATGCAAGATTTTTCGTTTATAGTGCTGCGAGAACCCCGCGTGAGGTTAAAGAATTCTGGGCGTGTTTAATTGATCAATTGATTCGAAGTGTCATAAATGGAACTGAAACACACATCAAGAAGTCAGTTTATTTTAGGGAGCCGAAGAGTATGTCGTAGGGTTTAGAAATGTCGACCCAAGCTTATTTCAGGGGTTTCCACCCAGTCAAAATTTATTTTTCTAATATTAAATATAAATATTTCAGTGTCATCTACGCACACGACGACAAATTTGTCTCTTTCTTTCAGGTTTTCCAGCTATACTTCATCAACTTTTGTGGGCCGGGTAACTCAGTCGGTATAGCGAATGAGCTACGGGCTGGACGGTCCGGGATCGAATCCCGGTGGGGACGAGATCTTCCCCTCGTCGAGACCGGCCCTGGGGCCCACCCAGCCTCATGTAAAATGGGTACCGAGTCTTTCCCAGGGGTAAAGTGCGGCCGGGGCGTGCTGCTGACCACCCACCCCCTTCTAATGCTGCTGTCATTGAAGAGTAGAGCTATACCTCTACCCACCCTCTGGGCCACACCGGGCCTGTAACGGGAAAACTTTACCTTTTTTTTTTACTTCATCAACTTTTACTCTCTCGATTGTGAAGTGCATGTCCCGGTCATCTCGTCCTTCATATATCACCATAAGAACATCTGGCGATGCGCATAATTACTGAAGTTTTTTTAGGGTGGTAATTGCTCAATCACCCTCGTACTTTCCGATATATGTTCCAAATATTCCCCTCACTGTTTTATTTTTTAAACACCCTGCATACATGCTGCTTTCTTAAGATGAGAGAGGAAGTCACAACGACGCTACAGAACAGAGAGAATTACACCTTTAATCTTTCATACAGAAGACAGAGAGAAAAAACCTTCTACAACAAATGATAGCAAGCATCTTCGTAACCCATATTTTCATTAAAACCCTGTCCCAGATACCAATAAAATTTGACGTCTTTACACTTAAGCGTCCTCATACCCTACAAACTGAAACGATATGTTTAAAAACAATAAAAAACACATAAATTATGCCTATTTTTAATCAATGTTGCTGCGTATAGAACTGCTGTGGAAATGGAGAAACCAATTTCAGTTATAATGCGTATATTTTTTACCGAAAAAAATATTACGCGACTTCCATGTGAGCTGCCTCGAGCTACGCAGCGTGATTGGTTCGGTTTGACAGCTGCCGTACAACGCTCTAGCAACCTACAGTGACGTCATGAATGTGATTTTTTCGTTTTTTTAAATTTGTTTAAGAAAACGCAGCGGTGTCGGGCTGCGTCTCTCCAAACTATTTCTGGAATATAACACTAGTTTCCATCAACTGCATGTGGCCAGTCTCTATTCATAAGCCGACAGCCGTTCAGTTCGTCAATGACTGTTAAGCATTCCGAAATTCAAAATTAATTTTGAACTACATAGGAACCGGACACTAAATGCTATCCCGAAGACTATGAATCCCTTAACCCCTATTTTTTTAAATTCATTATAATATTATCGTTCCGTCTATGTTTCCATTTCTTAACCTGTATCACCCTCAAGTTTTCTGAATTAATTTCAGTACTACCGAAAGTGGCAACGACCAATGTTCGCCTTACAATTTGTTACCAGTCTACATAACGCCACGTGTTACAAGTTAGCAATTCTGTTTCGTAATCACAAGGTGCAGAATCCTATCCTCAGCTTGGAGGCCAGCTATTCTGACTGCTCTACGTATAGCACTTTACAACAGACTGCGATCCAATTCTTTCTCTGTCCTTCCCAATCACTCTCACTGAACATTCCGTTCGATGCTAAGCAAGTGCTTCTTGTGAGAAGTCTGTTAAATAAACTAAAAAATATTCTAATACTCTCCCCCTATATTTTAGATATCCCAGCTGTGAATTCGTTCAAGAGACCTATTTGATCCTAACCTTTTCTTAAAAATAAGGAAATAGGCTTTTGGAATTTTTGGGGGCCTACATAGGACATGTGATGATATAAGCCTGAACTAAACGACGGCATGTGTTCTCCCCACTTCAATTCTCAGTGTACGGTATATATTCAATATTTTATCAAATTCTACTCACACTTAACCTCCACCGCTGACGTAATTTTGTTAACAACTGACTAAATCCTCCCCATGTTTTTAAAATGACCCATTCTAACGCTGAAACAAAACCCGTTTTCGAGAAACAATCGACCTAGAGATGCAGGATTTGAACTTCAGGTAGCAGTAACTACGATAAATGTTATCTTGGGCTTTGAAACCTTCCACGATCATTACATCAAAACACTTCGCTTTGTCACAGCTCATATAATATTCCTCATATATAATTCGATCAAAAATAATGTGTACGTTCAATAATCATCGTTACCAACGAACCAGACAACCGTTAAAACACGCCAAACCACACACCCAGCAACCTATCAACATTATTAATTTTCGGACTAGTCAATTGGATGCTGAGTCAAGACGGCTATATTGGAGCACCACGTAGGAGCAAAACCACTTTATATTCAGTACAAACTCATTATATGATAATATATGCCACTACATGCTTCTCATGTAGCCCTCCCGATTTAAATTTAGTAGTAACCAATTTCTTGTTTTGTTTACATATAAAATAACCACTGCCACCGGGTAACAACCCAAATGCAGTAAATAATAATAATAATAAGTATTGTTATTATTATTATTATTATCATCATCATCATCATCATTATACCTGTCTACAGTTTCAAAAGAGCAGTAACGCCCACCATTTAAACCACCGTCTAACCAACCAAATGCCCGCTATTCTGAAAGCGCGTTGTTCCCCCACTGAGTCCAGAAGCCCGCGATCATCCTGCACCGTCTACCACACAGTTATTTATTCCCGGCTTTAGAGCCAGACCACCTTGGCTTCTTCGCTCGTTCGCTCACCGGCCCTGGGAACCCATTATCTGGTGCGATAACCTGTGCAGCCCGAAGGCAAATAAATCAAAATCACATAAGACTTTTTCGCCATCTCTCTTTCTCTTTCTACCGCCTGCTTCTTACACGAAAATGTGCCCATTGTGCAACCAACGCATTGGGTATCTAGAAGGTATGCAAGAACGTTATCAGCTCATCTTGCTACCACGGCATACAGCAACGACTTTTGGAGTTCCCCCACCGCTTTACTACTGACAAAGGTATCATCTTGTTTTAGGTTCTAGGTAAAATCAAACTTACCCACTTTAACACTGCTACTACCAGTTTAGCCATTCAACGTGATTTGAACTACTTTCAACAAATTCCCATCAATATCCTTCTTGGACTACGAAATTTTCGAAGATACTTTTGTACCAAAATCCCTCATCGGCGCAGATTTTTGTCTTCCACATCCTAGCTAGAGTGACTTCACTATCCCAAATTCCTAGGAGACTTGTATATGGATTCCAGAACGAACTCACGGCCGCGTTTTCTTTACATTTGCACACCGAAAAATGTGGCTGCAATTGCCATGGCAGCAGTGTCTTCCAATCTCAGTTTTATTCACTGTCAAATGGCTAACCTCACTGAAGACACTGCGTCATTCTACCTTCAACCACTGTTTGCAGTGTACCAATAAAAACGACAAGTTTTCACAGACTATGTCACAACCGATCAAATTAGTCGTTCAGTGACCATCTCATTCTGTGCCACATAAACCATACTGGTGAAATACTGCATTAAGTGTAATAAACACTCATTTCAGTTCGGGAAGTACTAGCTTCGAATCTCAGCCCAGATACTAGCAAACATGTCTAAGTTGTGTTTTTTTTAATTGCTACACCGTGCATGTTGTCGAGTTACTCAATTATTACACCAACCACTGCACATATATAGAATTTATAAAATTTACACATTAAAACATTAAAAACGCTCCGATATGTTTCGGTCCTAAGACCATCATCAGGGAGCTATATATTCCGTGCTAAAGTCACACTAGAAATAGTCACAGATTAATTTCGCTGTACAACTTGGGTGTTGTGGTACCATGCCGTGTTGTGTAATGTTATGTTGCGAAGAGTGCCCTGCTACTGATGTGCATTCTGTGCTTCGTTGCGTGATAATTGAGTAATATGTCCAAGTTGCTTCATATATTTCATCAGCCCCTCCAGGCAAACTGCAGTTTTTAATAGGCAAGGACGTTCCTGTTATACATACTTTCTAATAACAGTTTGTAACAATTCTGTCCTCAGAGCTGTATGTGCAACTCAAATGGCAAACTTCCGTTAAAAATGCGACAACATCAAAGCGGGAACGAAAAATTTCAGTGCCATCAAGTTATACTGCATAATAAAGAAATGTACTGGGAAATGAAACAGAAGGGCGTGAATATGTGTAAAAGTATGTAAATATTCACTACGATCCCCCAAAATAAAATCCTATACTAAACACGGTACAAACCAACACATAAAGGCACAGAAGACCACGTGACGGAAAGCGCACCAGACTAACCTATTATGACAAAGGATTATCTTTTTCAAATAGGAAAAACAAACTAAAATATGCTAAAAATTTTTACAAGCGGAGTTAAAACACAAAGGGGCAGCAAAGCCTCTCACGCATTAGAGCCAAACTGCGTAGGTGTTTGCAACGCGTCCGCGCCGCTGTAACAAAGCTGGTTTGGTTTTACGGATGGTACAGATTTCTACGCTTTGTTGTTTAAAGCATTTCGTTATCTCTGAAGAGTTCAAATTGTAATCTGCGCTCTGTAGGCTAACATTTATTTCTGAAAAATGCACTTTTTTTTTATTTATATCCGCCTAACATATTTGATAGCCTTAATTACCGAAACAGTAACTAAGTAAATGATCTACTGACAAACACGTAAAAGCAGTAAACAATTAACTCATTTGTCAATGATTAGGAAACAAAATACGTAACTAAATAAGTAACTGATTATCGAAACTAATACGCAACTGATTGAACAAATGAATACACCGCTACCTAAGGAAGCAAGGGAAAAATAAGAAAAAATACGAAGTGTACAACACATGTAATAATTAACTACAGTGAAGATACTAAACAAGAGAGCCTATTAAGTACACAACCGACAAATAACATTAAACCTAGTAATTAGCAAACAAAGAAAGTATCAAATAACTGAAAAACACATTTACAAAATATAAATAAATAAGTAATTATCTGACTATCAAACCTCATAGAGCACATTTCTTCTTTAAAGTATTACAGAACTTCAGTTCTACTCAAATTTCTTACGATACCAGTAACTATTTATCGCGTTCACAACAGCCCAACACATACACCTATTCTGATTCAAACACTTCCATTCCACACCCTACCATCCTACATGTTTAAGATACGTTAATAGTGCATTATCTTCCAACTCACTCCTAGGTCCTCCAGGTTTAGTGCCCTGCAGGGGGCTCAGATCTCCTCACTGTACAAGAACACCGTGTTGCCAAGTGCTGCACAAGGCCCAGCACTTCGAAGGATAACGTAAAAACTGACCCACAAACATAGACTAAGTAAATTAAGTAACAAGCAAATATCAAGGTGAGTAAATAGCTCAGTAACAGGAAAATTGAGTAAACAAATGCCGAAGAAAGAATACAAGTAACTGATTATCACATGAAACATATTACTGACTGAGTCTACAAGCAAGCAGTAATGTAGTAACAACTGCAACCCGTCGCCTTTCGATGGAATTGTCTGCTTGAAGCATGTTGCGAAAGGTGAGAAGCATGTTGACGATGAGCGATCTGAAAGTGAATGGCCTGCAAAATCTCGTGAGACCAAGAAGATCAATAATCACAGCCAAGACAAACGTGTAATTATCACTTATGAAATTAAACCTGAAATGAACACCCTCCTTGGATACAACCGGCTCAAAAACAGTAACATACGCAAGACAAAAAGCACCGCGTTTCCTGAACTCTTTTACAGAACACGCTTTAACTGCCGAAAGTATAAGGCAAGTTGAGCTTCTGTGTAATTACTGTGTCAAAAGTTACAATACACCTCTCTTTAATTAGGCAACTTCGTAGTAACTTACATATTCGCAATATCAGGTGACGCAAAAGTATCCACCTTTTAAGAAAATGTATAATCGACAATAGAGAAACATGCAGTAGCCGTTCCCATTATTTTTAACTTAAATGTACGAAATGACATCTCGCAAAACCGCAGTATATAAAACACGCTACGTTTAACAAGTATAAAATACAGAGGAAGGTCAAATGTGCTGAGCACCGCATCACATGCTAATTTTCAATCTGTATTCATAATATCAGCAATAGAATGCTGGAAGAGAGGATGTGTAAAATTTAATCGACTTGTGAAAATATTGACGCCTTTTGCTGACATTCCACACACAAAATGCCATTATCAGTACCGCCTACAGTCATGAAGCGGGTTGCACATGAGGGAGGCGTAGGAAGGATATCTGCTCTATGCAGGACATGGTAAATCGGACACAGCGTTTTTAATATACCCATACCAACTGTTGACGTAATCTGAAGGTGAGGTCAAAATATGTTGTGTGAATACGGTCATGGAGGGAATAACTCAAGGGTGCGACCAGCATTGCATCGTGCTACGTGATTTAGTGGTGATAGGTTACAGTGTTAAGTCAGTCGGGACCTTCATTATGTTCATTATGTTCATTACAGGCCATATGATACGAGTGTTTCTTTTAAATTTGCTCGACATGCAACTTAGGATGTGAGAAACAATCAAGAAGGTCTATACTAGGATACAGAACGTGAGGATCGGAAGTGAATCGGACTGACCGAGTACTATATCTAATGGTTGATATTAGAATTAGTGGTACTGTAGTGACGTATGTGATCCCAGCAACGTCATATGAACGTAAAAGACCATTTTCATTGTGGTAGAGTAATAAGTTGTGAACTTGTGGAAAGAAGTTGTATTAGATAATATTAATGTAAATCGCTCGTACTGTTTTTGACTGAATTAGGAAAATCGGGACAAGGCTTTGTTAAATTAGATGAACAAGTGTATAAAATATGTAATGATAGAAAGGCAATTTGTTTAAAAAGTAATTATTACCGCGGGTGCTCTATGTAACAGAATTAATAACTCCTTCAGATCTAGACACATTTAGTTACGACAGACCAAAACGCTCGCTTTACTTGCTTCGTATTTAAATACATTTGTGCTACTACATTTGCCTGGCATAAGACGTCACAAATAGTAAACTAAGCGACAAAAACTCCATTTGGTAACAAATTTTAACATACAGCGAACTATAGGATATAATTCACTGAAGCCTACTTACTATGCTACTGAAAATAATTATTTAATATAATTATCTCCTGTCATGTACGCATTCACTTTTCATTCATTTAATCACTTATACGTATATTCATTTATGTGTTTACTCTCTTCTTTTTTACCTGTTTTATTTTTTTAGAAATGAGGAAATCCGACAATGGATCGCAATACAAAAATTCCGCAATGTCGGACTTAGGCCACCATACGGTTGTACTTCTTTCAAACTGACCACAAGGAAAACACACAGAACGCAAGATTACACCAACACAACTCATAATGGTAAACACAGCATAATTTTAATGCTGTTTATGTACATGACAGGAGCTTCCAGCTGAAGTATAACTTCAGCTGTAGCTACCGCGGATGCGAATCATAGTAAATGGAGACGAGTGTTTATCGTCTTTCCATACTACGTAACTGTAATACAACAACAAAGAACACTTCAGAAGCTACAGTCTACATCTAACATACTTTGGTCCGTTCAATTAGAATTGATGGGATGTGTGGCATGAAGCACACTGGGGTACAGTAACAAAAGTAAAAAATAAAAATAACTTATTTACGAAACCTAAAAAAAGTGGTAATTTTGAAGGGAGGCGTAAATGATATGGGTCTGCAGCCGCTCGAGTGTTGGGATCGCAGGTTCGAATCCCGCTGAAAGCATGTATTTTCGTATCTCTTCTCTTCTCTTCTCTTCTCTTCTCTTCTCTTCTCTTCTCTGTTGTGCGTTGTGTATTGTGTAGGGAGCTGCCTCTGCGACGAGCCGATCATTCGTTCGGAGGATTGTTTGTGTGTGTGTGTGTGTGTGTGTGTGTGTGTGTGTGTGCGCGCGCGCGCGCGCGCGCGCGCTTGTGTGAACTAAAAACCTCAACAACGAGACGGCCTAGGCCAGAGTTGGGTTCCTGCGTCAAAAAAAAATGCCTTAAATAGTGTTAGATATAACAGCAAAACAGATCTCCAATAAACATTTCTAGCAAGTATGTATCGTATTCAAACGGCATATACAGGGGGTCAGCTGTCGACTTCTGTGAATGTATTGCATGAACTGAATGAATACACTGTTCCAAAAATGCTATGAAATATGGCGACATTCATTAAGATAGTCAATACAACAAAAGTAGTGACAAAAATTAAGGGATTCGGACAGTGCAGACTTAGCTGCCAGAGAAAATTAAACATGCGTACACTGAACAACACGCCTGTCTGGGCGAAAACTGACTGACTTTGTAAAGCAGGCCTACTTTCTCTCTGGTACAAACATTCATATTCATTTAAGCTCCATCACATTGTTTTCGAATACACTCAGAAATCATTCTTTCGTCAAACTGGTAACATGACTTCTACTCATCCGAAACTAGGAACGTTATTGCAGTTTCTGTTAATCTTAGGTTTCTTTGCATTAGAACTGTGGTGTAGACCTACGGAACACACAACAATCTGCGTTAGTGGGGAGCGCAAACTGCTCATCAGGGAACACAGGACTCTATACAGGAAACTAATACACAGTCTGGCTACGGTAATTGGATTTTTCCATAGGGAATCGATTACTTGTCTATGAGGGAACTATACACATACCGTCCCTTCTCCCTCTACAGAATCTATATCCTTACTTCTACAAAGCGCCACCATCTTGTACGTTCCGCCGCCCCTCCTCCCACTCCCATAACTTGATTCTATCCTCTGTAAAAGAAAATACACTATACATCTCACAACCCTGCACTCCATTCCACCCCTGCAATCCAACACTACCTCCACCAAGTTACGATGCTGGCGAAATTAATCACATGGTATGAGGAATCCGGTAAGAAAATCCATTGTAGTCAAACCACTCGGATTTTAAGCTGGTATTCAGTTTCGGCCGTCTGAACTATTATCTTGCATTGTGAGTCATCAAGATGCGATTAATGCGTCATGAATTCACAACAGGAATCCCGATATAAGCTAGAGATGGGGTCTATCACGCGTCCCTCTGGCACGTTTAGACACGGCAGGAACGCGGCGCTAATCTTGCGTCAAATTAGTCCGCGTACTGTCAAGCTTTGTCCTACAATTGGCTTCGTTATAGGTCTTACCCACTAAACATCCTACCTGATAACAACACCAGATTTATCTGGCTCAGGGGCTAGTGGCGGTCTCTTCTGGACAGCGAAAAGCACTTATGATCTCCTCACAAGCCTGGTAAATTCTTGACTAACTTAGCAACTCTTAGCTCCTCAAAAATGCCTTGCTCCACGCTACTCGTTACTTAGTTAAGTAGCTAATAAGAAAAATGCTTGATTTTTATATGAGTGTGTACCTGGATGCCTTATATCTAGGAAGGTTCCAGATTTTAAAAAAATTGGTCCAGGTTCTGAGGAAGTTGGATCTAGAAGATTGGAAATATCGAGGAGGAGGAGGAGAAAATATAATATTTAAATTAAATAACAATTTTCAAATACTACTTCCTTCACAGAGCCGATCAGGTTCTGATTAATTTATATGTGAATTTCCTTGATCAACGCAGACAAACACTGACAAATCATCTTAACCATTCTCTTTGACGTTCTTTAAAATTAATTTTCAATTATTCGTCCATTCGACACCACACAAATGATTCACGTGAAAGGTTTTATTTAAAATAAACTCAGAAACAACTTTTACTTACAGCACTGAATTCGCACGAATTCCATGTCTCTGTATAAATCATCTCGAATTTAGCGATGATGTGTTTTGTGCAGCGAGTTAGCTAGCGAACAATTCAGTGAGTAGCTGAACGAAAGGTCTGGTCTGACTGAGCCAGAAATTGAGTATATGGGCGAAGGAGTGAGTAATTGAAAAGGAAATTGATCGAGAGAGCGAGTGAGAAAGCAGGATGATTCAGCAAGAAGTTGGATGCTTTGGTAGGATCCTCTGAAGAATTTGGTGTCCCTTAGGGCTACACAGAATGCTGTGGCCCTCTCGAAATAATTCTAGCCGAAGTTTACACGCAGAAATTATTCGAGTTGTCTCGCTTCGCGACATTCAGTCTAATCAAGTGGACGCTTATCTTAATGTCACTTAACGCATTTATTTAACAAACTTGAAGTAATTAGGATCTGTAATTTATACGAAATGACAAAGCGCATTAAAACGTTTTCGTGCTACTAATGTGAATGACAGCTCGGGCGACGTAGATCGTGTTGGGTCGTTACTACACTCAAAATTTTCCCCCTTAGCAACGAAGGCAGTAGAATATTATGCGAAAAATTTACAATAAAAACTGTCTAGGCAATCGTGTTTCCCATATTCACAGCACAAACTCCACTTCCTTCATTTAATCCCTCTCTTTCGAGACTGTTAAATCGCATGTGTCTGTCATCGACCTACTGAATAAAAGTTTAAATAGCATCTGCGAAAAAATGTTACAATATTAGGAATTAAAATTTTAAAATATGATTGATAACTTATTTTATTTGCATTAAATTAATTAGATTTAACTCTCGTGTAACTAATAACTCCATAAATGGTATCGCGGTTTGCTACTCATTGCATCCTGCTGAATTTTAAATTGCCACTGTAATCTTCTTACATTATTTTATAATATTCCTCGATCTTGCGACATTCTTTTAATAGCAGACAATAACGTTTGTTGTTTCCTTCCCATTTGAAATGGGCTCACAATGTTCTATCAAATATTTACTTTATTTTTCCTCTCGTGATTAAGGCATTGGAAGATTAACTTGTGGCTTGCTGCCTGTAGCATGTGCGTTTTTCCTTTTTATGGTATATCCAGATGTACTATGACTGTCAAATTCGAATTAGGATTTTCAGTTGATTTTGTCAGAATCTGGTGTGAAGCATGCTATTCTTATTCTAAAAATATTTTATTGTTATTATTATTATTATTATACTGATATTTTAATGCAATATAAGATTATTGTTGTTGTTGTCGTTGTTGCTGCTGCTGCTGTTGTTGTTGTTGTCGTCTACTGAAATTTTAGTCTGGTAGGAGGTAATTTTTCCTCCGAAATGATACTAACCACCTGAGACTAACTGGTGCAGCAAGCCGTAACACCGCTATTTGAATCGCCGCCGTCAAAACCTCAAAGCACAGTGTCACGATTCACTTCTTTCTTAGTTCTATAGGGCTTCAGTCAACATGTAATAATTTAGCCTATCAGTCCGTCAGTCAGTCAGTCAGTAACCCGTAAGTAATTACAATCTCCAAACCAAAGTCCCTTTCTTCTGTCCGAAAAGGCCGGAACCTCGTGGTGGTAACTGGTCTTCTGTAGAGACAGTAGGAAGTAAATTTAGCCACTCCTTGGAGGGTCGTTGCATGCACCACTGTAATTTGTGTAGCACAAAGCAAAGGACGGGAGTCGGGCCCCCAAATTATTGTGCAATGCTCAGCAAAACTCATAGCTCTCCGTGAACCGTAATTGGAGCCTCTCGCCAGCTTTAATAACTACATACTAAATGTGCAGTCAACTTCACAGTCCTGTGACAAACTTATGAGCTCGACAGAGGGATGACAAAGTATTGTCTTGGTCCTGCCGGAAATGAAACTCCGAATCCTCGGTCGGGCAGGACCTAATCACCAAACCGACTGAGATACCCGGCTCATCACGTTTCGGACCGAACGTGTCTCAAATTTTCTATGCATAATGTGTCATTTATGTGCTGCATTCATGCCGCTTCCCTCCGTATAGATTTATTTTTCAAGGAAGAATTCGGTTTACTGCAAGAATAAAAATCTTCTCTTCCGCTCTGGACGGAATCGACGAAACTGGCCAAACGGAAACGATCTACACTATAAATCGAAAATATGAGTGTTTGAATGTCGAAAGGCTTACGCACCAACCAGTGGTCTTCCGCGGTTCTTCTCCGCTGCAGTACCTTCACTTCTTCGACCAACGTCGTTTCAAATATTTACTCGCTCCTCTTAGCCACTTTCCTAATTATTTAGAGTGTCTTTAAATAATCAATGACAGAAAAGTTACACGTTCCGAGAAGTCCCCTGCGCAATTTGTAAAACGACGAATTTGAAGCTGATAAATGATCGTCTAAGTTCGAGATTAAAAATATGTAAAGCTTTACACTATTACGTCATAAGCTTTAATGTCACAGTGGTTTGGAACAGACACATGCCTAGAATGTTTTACCTTTCAACGCTTTCACATTGAACTATCGACATATTCATTTGCTTTCTAACAATAAAGGTTCCGAACGCATGTAAGTACACACAGGAGGTCATATCCGTTTATATGCCAGTACACATTTCATTACCGGAATATCGGAGCGGATTTCTACAAAAGACCTTAACTTTAAGTGCAAATTTTAAGTTTCCAGTGAAATATCTTATTGAATTTTGTTGGTCTGATATTTTACCTAAGATCGAATAAGATTTTACTGATTTCTGTGAAATGCCTCATTGTGCATGACACAAAATCGAGCTATCATTAGGCTTCAAAAATTTATTTGAAGCATATTTCGATATGGCGAATAGTTATGTATGTCTTTGGTAGTCCCTAAATTCCAATACTCTAATCAGAGAAATTATATTTCTTTTTTATATAATACAGAATTTTGTTAGACTATCCACATTACACACATCTAAGGGGCTATGATTTCCAAACAGCGGGGGGCGCCGAAATTGACAGATTGGCCAAATGCATAATATTATAAATGTAGAAATCACTTGCCCTCCTTCTCTTTCATGAATTAATCAGTAATAATTTTCAGTTTGTAAATATCTAACAGCAAACTGCATAACTAACCAATCAACTAATACCCACTTGACTAACTTCAGATAACGGAACAAGAAATCACCCGATACATTTAAATCGCGAAGATTCATTGCCGTGTTCACAAGAGCCTGCCACTGGGCCCTATCTTGGCCCAAATCAATCCGAAACCTTATCCACATTTCTTTTAATATTCGAATTAACAGCATCTTCCCTCCCATCCACTATCAGGTCACGTAATGTGGGTACGGAAAGTAAACCCAACAAAATCTGCTGGAAAGAAAATAATGGGAAGAGGCAATCATAAGGAAGAGTCAGAGCGGCTAATTTGATCTCAGTCCTTGCAGCATTTCGTGTGGCCCGGGCTGGCAGCAGAACCGGGCCTCTTCCGTCTATATAGCGGAGACCGTAGCTAATCACGTTACGCCCCATCGCGTGGCCTGCGCCTCGCAGATGGTTTTGTAATTACACCGAACTGCTGCTGCACGTATCAGACGCATTCTGCTTTAGGGTTTGTTAGAAACTGGTTGAAAAAAAAATTTTAGAAGTTTTGGAAGAGTCGTCATACTCCTGTAGCAGAATTGTTAATGTCTCTCAGATCACTCTCGTCTGGGATTTAACGCCGTGCGTTCTGGTATATTAATACCAACGTTTCGAAGAAACACGATTCCCCCATCGTCATGTTAGAAAAAAAAACAGGTTCCTCCAAAAACACGTACTTACATAACAGACTACAAGGCGTTACATTCCAGAACAGAGTTATATTCACAGTCACGGCCTTGAGATGTTCAAGTTTCCAGAACTTTTAGTTGTAAGCCATATGGACACTTACCGAAGCCATTATTTACAGTAGGCATACTGGACGCATGCGATTCATAGAGGCCTAGAGCTTTTTGACACCTGCTTTTACAACTTAGGATTTTCATATTTTCATCTTCTATTATGTGGTAAAATTTACTTCCAAGAACTGAATTAAAATTTTCATTCCTAGCAACATAAAATATTGTGAATCAATTACATTAATTTACATAATTTAGGCAATTATTCGATATGTTGTCTGATTTTGTAACGAAAAATGTCTAATACAAATGAATTCTATAATTCCGCACACAATCAATTTCGATACAACTTTTAACTCATCTTGCACTACCATTTGAACTTTCCATTGTCAGTCTGCAACCGATATCTCTTTTAACACAACAAACTCTTAAAATCACTTATAAATGTAAAAAAGCAACACAATAATCCAATTTGTTAAAAGTATTAAATTCAAAACCTTTGAAAATTAGGTTCTGATTTAGTTCGCATGTATTATAGAGCTAAGTGGTTGACCTTCTAAATGAAACTTCGTTGTAAAAAGAATCTTAGACCAAAGTTTTCGTTTCACGCAGTAATTTACAAATAATTTACAATTTAATGTGAAAGTACATACATTTCGAAACCGCAGCACATTTACCACAAAACGCACAACGCATTCAGTCGCCGTAAGCACTCTTCTGTGGGTCTATAATTTTATTGTTTGGCATCACTGAAGAGAAATTTTCTTCCACTCCTCAACAATTAGAAAAAAGTATTCCTGTTGTCTTAACCATAACAATCTTACTTTACCATAGATGCATTCAAACAGAAAGGCAACAACGATCGTTTTAAGGATTAATAACTGTTCCTGCTGTTTATGTTGTTCAGAATAACCTAAAAGTTTTCGCGTCCAACCATGCATATTCTCTACTTCATTACACGTTTCTGTGTACGACTACTCGGACTTAATTTCAAAAAACATGGAAACGTTAACTGAGAATCCTTCTTACACTTACTGGTGCGGCAGTGTTTGTGTAGCCAAGTTGATCCCATTACTTAGAATATTAGAGGAATTAACAGTGAATTTACTGCCAGCATTACAGAATTATTACAATTAGTGGAGAACCGGACTCAGCGCTAATCCCACACGAAGCCGGAACATGTGGAAGGGCAGTCAAGCTGAGTCCTTTCCTGCAGCTAATATCCCACCCGATTCTAGACTAATGATTTAATTATAACGTAACGGAACTTGAAACTTTATACTTCATAATTTAGTCCGGCGTAGTTCTTTACTAACATAAGGTACTTTTTTTCCCTGCTTGACCATTACGCGCCGACTCGACGCTCCACCAGACTCTCCGTCAGCGTTGCATATTACGCCGCCTGTCTGAGAGTTTTAACAGACGATGACGGGAGCTAGACTAACACTCTCACTGATAATAACCTTTAGAAAGCCTATTAAAACACATTACAGCTTCGGGCCGGCGCTTATCGTTCAAGCAGGAAAAGAAACACCCTGTACATATTTCGCGACACTCGTGAAGTAACATTTTAGTTGTGACTAATTAAGCACAAGGGTAACTTCAAGTGTACTCAGTTTTATCTCTCACTCTGAGAAGATATTTTGAGTGTGTCTGAGAACGAAATGAATGGCTAAGAACAGGGACAGGTGTCGGGTTTTTGTAATCGCGGCAATAAACTTTCGGGTTACGTAAATTTTAAGGAATTTCTTTATCAGCTGAGAACCTGTTAGCTTCTCAAGAAGGACTCTGCTCCATGGAGGAAGTAAGTAAGTTCCGAAACAAATGCTGAGAGAATATCTGGACACAAGTTACTACAAGTGTCAGAAGTATGGAAAACATTATATAATGAAAGAGCCATGTTCTCCATATGGCTCTCCTTGTATTGCTAAAAGGATAAAACAAAAAATAAATAAATGAACGGAGCATGGAGGAATATATGAAAGACAAGCCGATACAATACAGTCTCCAAATCAATTAAGATTAAATTCAATATTATTGCCTTTCTCAAACATGGAACTTCGAATAACAAAATTAATTACTTACGACAGGAATTACAGTGCACTGCTGCAGGAATGACTGAAATATTTTACAGTATGCTTAACACTTGACACAAAGTCAATAGTTGTCATTGTGACCTGTGTTGCGACAGCGTTAAACCAATTCTACACCAAAGAAGACAGCATGAAGTTTTTCCAAAGCTTTCGTTGACTATTTACTTGAATACACAAAGCCGCGAACACAAGCTCAATTCTAAACTTCCGTGAAAACCTCAGATCTCCAACCAACCAACCAACCAACGAAACAACCAACCAGCCAAAAAACAAACCAACCAACCATACAACCAAACAACAAACCAACCGACCATCCAACCAACCAATCAAACTGCTAGTTCAATCTCCAGATCCAGTTGAAATACATCTAACTTCGTCATGCTACCTCTCACTAGTTCGAGTTATGTTATTACGCCTGGTCAATATTCGATTTTAACACTTGTATGAACAAACAGCTGTAAATGTAAATGAAAGCAATAAAGAGCGAAAGATCCTATCTGTGAAACAATTAATAAGGGACTCACTGATATAGTGTTACCTGCACAGGTAATAATGAAAGCATAGCAATTTATATAGCTGTAAAATTTTGACTGCATTTTATTACGGCACGGACAGCTTCAGTCTCCGCAAAATGTCTAATTAAAATTTCGTAATATAAACTATCGGTTGTTATTAGTGCACTGGTGCCAATTGAGTTCATAATGGAAAATTGTGGATACAAGCAATTTCATGAGAAATTAATTATTCTCTGCTATTTTTGGCCATCAGATATACGTGTGTGAAACGACATACTTTGGTTTTCAGAGCCAACCAACTTCGTGTGGAAGACGAGTGAAGCTTGGGTGTAAGTGATATGTCAGTGGAATGACCCTCCTGTACTATTAACTACTATTTCCCGACGATAAGTTTAGTAGTATCACAAAGCACTCTTCGGATTTACCCCTCTCAGTCAACTTAGTCCTGCTTCACTAAATTTATAAGAAAAATAATCCTACTAAATCATCCTGCTCCCCCCCCCCGCGCGTGTGGATATGTGTCAGAATAGCATCTAAATCGACAGAATATTTCTCTTAAACCTGAGCATGAATATCGTTATTTTGAGATCGTTCGAATTTTGCAGTTCTTCGTACCAAGCGATCAAAATCAGAACATGGACTATTGAGAAGCAAGCGACAGCAGTGACATTTAATTTCGAACTTTCCAGTTTATTATGGTAACGCATGCTCCAAGAATATGAATGCCCATGTGATTTAAAACATTGCAAGATAAAACCTAAAGACTGCACGAACGTATTTGTCTCTTACTTTGACGTCCATAATTAACAAACCCTGACAGTTAAGACATAAAATCAGACTTGAATATAGACCTATAAGTTAAGCATGAACTCAGATCGGAATACATATTTAAAAAAATAAAATAGAAATGCTATGAATCTTGGATGTCACATCTCGAAATAATTTCAATTTTATACGCATAAGCCTAACAAATATGTTCGCGTACTAAATCGTAAATACATTAGTAATTTGTACAACAGTTATTACATATTTGTTTCTCTTAATAATTATCACAAATGAAAGCGATTAATAGCAAAGGGACCTTGAACTGTTTCCAGTACATCTTGTGTCTCATTGTTTTTCTTTGTGGTTTATATCGCGATGCTGTATCAGGATGAATATGAAGGATGTTATATGAATGAAAACGCATATGGTGCACTGGTGTATTAGTGAATGGTAATAAACACAGGTACAAGAATTTATTGAACAGACATTAAATAATCAACTTTACGAAACTCGTTGTTCGCCTGGTTTCACGTCACAAAAATCTGTCACTAAAAGTGTTCACCTAAGCCAACACGCCGTTAAGTACGTGATGTTACGACACATGCATGTGTTCAGCTGCCAAGGTGCCCCATCAGCCACAGTAAAGCAACTTCGATGCCAATGCAACAGGAGGCTGGACGAGTCTTACACAACTTGCCTTCTTCTCGATTTCGCAAACTATATTTTCATTTGTTTGCATTTACCTCAAATACTCACAAATTCTTGGGAGGTGTTAAAACAGATTCCAGTCAAACATTTCACAGAAAACTAAAATTATTTTTATTCTACTTGATTTTCGGTAAGTGTAAACAAAAACAGATTTTTGAGGAAATGATATGCAAAATATGAATGACATTGTACTAAAACATAAAACATTTCCCCCTGCATTTCTTTAAGTAGTACCCACGCTCAAAACCGTCCCTAGAATCTTGTCGACTGTATTCATTTTTATAGGTAAAATTTCACCTTTCTCTTTTCCAAGTTATTATTTTTTAAATAATCCGTACACAATTTCAACCAAATGTAAAACAGAGATCGGACTTTACTGTGCAGGCATGAAAAATATTAAATCATTTGGGCATAACGTAATGCAGACCCATAATACCACATTGTACAGAATCGGTTTACCAGTTTCGAATCTTTAACATGCAGACAAGCACATGGAGCGACAGACAGGCAGTGGGATAGAACAATCTTCTCATCTTTCTTTACCTTTAGACACTTTTTGCAAATAGTACTTATGATATCGCCGTCCCATCCGGGAATATATTCGCTGTAGCCCAGTTTGAAGCTATTCTCTGTCCTGTTCCGGCCGATTTCGTCACGTTTTTAACTATGGGGTTCGGCATTTTATTCTTACAAGCCCGTACAGCGTCGAAGTTTTTTTATTCTTCTTCTAACAAGCGGCGACACATTTTTTACAGGTTTAATGACAAGGAGTTCCTATGAGTCACGTGAAATTAGTTGCAAACTGACGGTTAAACGTAGATAAATCCATCAAGAGATAACAGCGAAGCTATGGATAGCTTTTTGTGGAACCCTTATTGCTTCTGGCAGCGTTCGACCGCGTAAGGAAAATGTGACCTGACAAGAATCTGTGTCGTGTTTAAGCGACTTTGGCAGAATTCTCGCTTGTCACAAGATTTTAATGCGGTACCTTCATTTCTCTGAACTTTTTACGAGTAGCGGAACACAGCAGTGCATGTATTTAAATATTTCACTGCTCATCAAAACAACGCAGCATTATAAAGCGTCACGTATGTCATGTATATAATTTCTTTTTTAGTGTACGATAAGCAGTGTAGTTTAGCTGTACAAAGTATTACACGAACAAATCATACATAAAAGAAACAAACGGAAGATAAACAGATTCTCATTTATTAAGGACACCTTATCATATAGTACATGCCATAACATTTACAAGTGTTGATACATTCTAATGTAATTTCTCCATTTTAATACAATGAACACAGTTGAAGGGTTGCGTGTGTCTGTGATATAGGGTCTATGAATCTTAAGTAAAAGTTTTATGTTAACCACGTAAGAGGCGAAGGTAATCTCTCTCTCTCTCTCCATATATATATCCATTATAAATGGAATTCGGCTAATATTGTTCAGGTAAATTTTTTTTGTTTATTGTAAGATACAATTGAACAAATATTATCCTCAAGCAAAATTAATGATAACTATCAGCTTCGTCAAATCTGCCCGTCTGTTCGTCCCTCCGAAAGGAACAACTTGCTTACCAATTAGCAAATTTTTATTTTATTTTATAATGTTTGGTTTCACGAAGATCTGTCGAGAAAATTTAAATGTGGAAAAGCCCGAACAGAAAGTAAGAGGAATAAGAGGAAATTTACATGAAGACCTCCCTACATTTACGATTACGTTGGTTACTGTTGCTACCATGGTTGCTTGAAACAGTGATCTATAACAATCGACATTAATCTGCCTTGACTCTTAAGCGAATTACATGACGCATACTCGAGGGGGAAAAAAGCACGCAGTCATAATATTTAACTTATTATTTATGTCTAGGAATATGAAATTTTGTATGTAGGTTTATTAAGAAAATACCTTCCAATTGGGTACGAAATATTTCGACTGGGTGAAAACTTGAGACTATTTAGGAATATTAATTTTAATGTAAGTGTAGATAAAGTAATCGTGGAAAATGTAAATAATAATTATGTCAATAAATATAATGTACACTAATAACAGTAATTAACATTTTACAACATGTGTAAAATTGTGAACAGTAATCAGAAGTGTTAACAACACTGAATTAAATAATATGTCAGTCCGAGGAATGTCCAGGATGCGAAGACAAAAAATCATCTCCTTGTTAGTTTATACGTAGAAAAAAGGTAAAATGTTCCCGTTACAGGCCCGGTGTGGCCCAGAGGGTGGGTAGAGGTATAGCTCTACTCTTCCATGACGGCGGCACTAGAATGGGATGAGTGGTCAGCAGCACACCCCGGCCGCAATTTACCCCAGGGAAAGACCCGGTATCCAAAGTACAGGAGGCTGGGTGGGCCCCAGGGCCGGTCTGGACGGGCGGAAAATCTCGTCCCCACTGGGATTTTTGTAAACATTTATTGTACTTTCAATCATATACATATGAACTTAACATCACTTCTGCCTCGTGTTTTGGTAGTGCGTTTCCCATACCAGGACTCACACTTCCACAGCCTCACTCCAGCGGCGTGGGGGGTTCCCCTCCCCACACCGTGTTCCATCCTGACAACGGTTTGCTCCATCCTTGGGTTCTCGCCTAGTGAGCGGGCACTGTCTAGAGTATCGATAGATAGTTTCCTACCTGCTGCATATGGCTGGCCGCCCAGTATTCCATCTCGCGCGACGCAAGAAGTCAATATAGTCGAGTAGTGACAGGTGTCGTTGCTGCTGCATTCGGTACATTACGAGATGTGCTAGTAACGACAGTATCGCTTTATGTAGCTGTGGCGGCCAGAATTAGAAATGGGGCCGTAGACACCAGTCGGCGGGAATGCGGCGCGGGTCCGTTCGAAGCATCTGCGCAATTCTTTCCCTTGTCCACAACCATTTGACCGTTCCTTCGTTGCATTCAGTCAGCCGGTGTTCGAGGGTGTCTCGCCTTCCACAGTGTCTGCAGCGAGCGGAATCCACGAGTCTGATGGCGTGCAGGTGCTCATCAGTCGGCACTATGTCATGTACCACGAAGTACCACCTGGATGCGATTTCCTCCGATACCCAGGCCGTAAGTAGGTTGTTCCACACCTGCATCCATTGTGTGTCCGGATGTAGTTGCTTTATCCTCAATTCTCGGGATTCTCTCGTCGCTGTCGCCATTCAATGTAGAGTATTGTAAACGCGCAGTTTGTATGTCCGGAGCGTTTCGTCATTCCCGGAGGGTGCTACGTAGGCCATATCCAGCGCATATTGATATAGATACTCTAACGTCATCGGAATTCATCCTATGTGAGGCGGATTCGCCCTGGGTCCATCCAGGTTCCACTCCCAGAGCCATGTCGCTGTTGCGGAACTCTTCTTCATGTTTAGTGCCCACATTCGCCCGATCATGAGAGCTCGACAATGTCAATTAAGCCCAAGCCTCCTTGTCTCTTCGGATTCTGTAGAGTCGATATTGGTACGCGGAACGTTGCTCCCTTCCATATGTACCATACAATAGCAGTCGACAATTGTCGGGTAAACGTCGTGGCTGTATGCCATAGTTTCGCTAGGAGGTATGCTTGCACGTAACTAATCCGATGTGAGAGGCTTAAGTCCCGCTCGTATGTATCCGTTGCCTGGGTTCTCACCTTGCCTGTTACGTTCGCCCATCTCTTGTTCATTGAGTGCTCGATGACGCCTAGAATCTTTATTTCAGCGTGGTATGGTATGTTAAACGTATACATGGATTTACTCCACCCTCCCACCACCAGTGCCTTCGATTTCCGCGTGTTCAGGCGAGATCACGTGGATTTTTCGTAGCATTGTATCGCGTCACTTATGATAGGTATGTTCGTCGGCGTCGTTACAAAGATGGTGATATCGTCAGCGTATGCCATCACCACTGTCTTTCGGGATCGCTTTCCAATCCGGATAACCGGTAGTTTCTGGTCCAAGATGCGGAGCAGCGGTTCCACACATAAGGCAAAAAGCAGCATGCTCATGGGGCATCCCTGTCTAAATGAGCTATGAATCGGCATTGGCCCAGATACGTGGCCGTTAATGTGGATGAAGGATGCGGCTTCCTCATATATGGTATCGATTCGATCCACAAACCGGTCACTAAATCCATAGCTTTGCAGGATGGTGAAAAGATACTGGTGGGAGATTCTATCGAAAGCCTCCTAAAAGTCTAAGGAAATGACGTAAAGTGGCACGCGCGTCACCTCGGCCTGTGCAATAGCCTCACGCACGGTCGCCATCGCCTCAAAGATGGTCCTCCCCGGCACCCCGCAGAATTGGCTTGGATGTAATAGCTCCTCCATCATGGGGCGCAATCGGTAGGCGATGATTCGGGCCATTATTTTCTAATCCGTATTCAACAGGGTAATGGGCCGAAAGTCCGCCGGTGTGGTCGGGTCACTTGACTTGGGCAGGCATACGATCACTCCATGCTTCTGTTGCGCGGACAGATTTCGCTCCATGAACATTTGGTTCATCATAGCACCAATGTCGTCTTGGATCTTTGCCCAGTTCTCCTTGTAGAACTCTAACCCAATACCGTCACTCCCTGGATCTTTATTCTTCCCTCCTTTTCTCACTGCGATGTGTACGTCTTCCAGTAAGATGGGCTTTTCCAACAGATCTCTCCAAACCGTCGTTAACGCTCGCTGCCCTGCGTCGGCCATGTACGCGACACACTCTTCATCCACCGGGATTGGTTCATATTCACGCCGCAGGAAGGTCGTAAATGCTCGTATGATTCTTTTCATGGTCTGCTGGGTGTTCCCACACTCGTCCTGTATACCTCGGATCATTCTGGCTTCCTGTCATTTAGGCATCTAAAGAATGTGAAAGAGCGCTGGTCTCTCTCCCGCTAACCGGTTCGGCTCATTATTGTCTAGCATTACTCGCTGCAATTTGTCTCCGTGTAGGCTAGTTATCTTAGCTTTCAGAAGGTTGAGTATTATCATCTTCTGTCCGTGTGGGTAGGTGTACCGCAGAACGTCATATACGCAATCGTAGAGGAAATTCTCCATCTACACGAAGTCCCACAGACGTTCGGACCCTTCTTGAATACAGAAAAGACGAATCTGTTTTTTTTTCATGCCTTCCCCACCACATGGGCCAATCAGGGTAGAACTTTCTCTGCTGCCTCCAAACCGCCCAATTATGGCGTAACCACTCTTTAAAAGCCTCCTCACTAAGAATGGGAGTGTTCATTTTCCAGAATCTCTTGCCCCGTCGCACGATGGGGACATCTACGGAGAGCCGCAATACCACTGATAGGTGCTGCCACATTCTCCACACCTATCTTCTTGTCACTCATTTCTTTCGTTGTGTATATCCGGCCAATCCTTGATGCCCCCAAAGGGGAGTAATGCGTGAAAACAGTCCTTAAGGGGTCCGCACGCCACATGTGTAGATCAAAACCACGAACTAGTCCGTCTAGCGCCTTACTATAGTTGAAGTGCCCAGTGCTGTCTGTCTGAGTACACAGTTAAAGTCTTCTCCGACGATCATATTGGATGGGGAAGCCCTCAGCAAGTAGGGGAGTTCTTGTTGTAGAAATGTTCTCTCTCCTGTCGCTTGGCTGTTCCTGACGGGGCATATGACGGGGCATAAACCTTAACCAAACATATACCTCTAATAGTTTGCCGGTATTCCTCGTCCCGACGGTAGCCTTGTGATGTTTGTGATCGTTATCTCGTTCCTCGTCATCATGGTGGTGCCCCGCCCTGCCGTCCCCACGTTGGTATACGTCTTATAACTGAGCGTGGTGTTGATTGTAGAGTATGCGACTTCCTGAAGGAAAAGAATGTCTATCTACTGTCGTCGGAGTAAGTCCTCTAACATTTCTACCTTTGTTCTCGAAGCCCATCCGTTGATGTTTAATGTCACAATCTTGAAAACGGCTATCCCACCTAGGTGAGGCTGATCGCTTGTGTAGTTGCTTACTTGGAGAGTGGGTTTCTCTTCCCAACGCGTTTACGTACGTGCTACCGTTCCCCGATACTCTCTATTCTCTTTTTCTTTTTTTGTTCTTTTGGGACTGTTCGATGGCGTCGCAGTCCTCACCTCCTCGACTGGTTGAGTGCGATCCTCAACCACTCCCCCACTTCTGATTTCCTGCATCCCTCTTCCTCGTTCCTCTTTCTCCCGCGCCTCTGTTGTGGTATTTATGTCTTCTTGTGATTGCCTCAGTAGGGGTTGGCACTTCACCGTTGCGTTTGTATCCCTAATATCTCCTCTCCGCAATCCATTGATCCTCTACGCCCGGTCTTCCTTCAATGCACGGTTCCCTCGCTTATTCCGGACTTCGCTTCCTCCTACTGCACCCAGTTCCGGTTCTTCGCTAAGTTCCGACGCTACACCAGTCTAATGCGTGTTGTCCACTTGCATTGCTTCCCCATCTTCTGCTTGGCGCTCATCGCCCTAGCCCTTTTTTATGAACTGGTGGTCCGCCTCCTCCTCCTCCTTCAGACCTCGGACTCCTAGTTCCACTTACCGCAATATCGGCCCATGATACTGTGGGCTACGTGATCGCTGCAACCCCCACTCTTCGCCTCTTGGGGCAAACCTGGTTGAAATGTCTCGTTTCACCGCAGCCATAGCAGGTCGTGGGCTACCCTTCATATGTTACTAACCCTGTATGTCCCACTATCATTATATGGGACGGAATATGCTTCGTAAAGCTTCACTACGATTCTGACGCTCTTAAAAACCTTATAACGATAGGCCTTAGACCATCTCTCTCGCTGCATCTCCTTTATCTCACCATACTGGGAGAAGGCGAAACTTACTGCCGAATCTGGTGTTTCAGAGCGAAGGTTTGCTAACCTCACACGCCTCGTGCCCATTCCAGCCATTTCCATCTTCACTTGCGATATTTCCCCGGTAGTTGAATGGAGTAAGTCCTGCAGGTACTGGAAATCGGTGAATTTGATGTACACTTGGCGGCGCGTCCCGTCTATCTGCACCATGGTCAATACATTTTCCGGCACGTGCAGTTGTTCGAAAATCCATTCATGGGTGTCAAGAGCTGAAATTCGGGGGCTTTTAGGGTCAAAGGAACAGACCACAGCGTTCTGTCTTTCACTCATAATTCCCTTGTTTCTACTCTGCTTCTCTGCACTCACACTAACAGTATGGTAAACCACACTACGCTCAGTCACTTGCTTTCACTCGTTGCACGCTGACTGACACTGCTTCACTGCACAACCTTCACGCTCAACGACTGCAAGCAGACTGGATTCGATCCCGGACCGTCCAGCCCGTAGTCAGTCGCTATAACGACTGAGATACCCGGCCCACTAGGTTATGCGTACTTTTCCTGAATGCCATGTATAATTCAACCGAACTTCAGTCTTCGAAATCTTGATCACATGAAATATACTCTGGACGGAGGCAGCTCATTGAATTGGCGGGCTAAGGGACATGTGAAGAGGACTCTACTTTCACAGCCGAGCGATTCGTCGCAATCACAACTACCACCTTCAGACGGACTGAAAATTCTCTGTAAATACAGCAGCCGGAGAGCGAAGCTATCTACCTCTCATAATTCAGTGCCATCCTCATAGAATTCTGTCCGATTCGTAAAGAAAATGGCCTCCTTGAAAATCAGGCCATGTCACTGTAATCAATTGCAGCGAAGTCAGGTACTGTTTCTGTACAATTCACGTGTTCGGAAAACTTCCGAGTTATTTGTACAGTGACTTTGAATATTTGGGAGCTATGTTAATGGAGTTCACTGAAAAGTCTGCATGTAGCTGATCGCGAATTACAGTCCTGTCGGACAATAAATGTCGCAAGGAAGAAGTTGCAAACACAGGAAAGATTAACAGACCGGTAATGCACTTGACTACGTGCAGATTTCGTGAAATAACTACTTCTAATCTAGACGAAAAGTTGTCGTTCTCACAGGTTTCTCTCAGCTTTCAGCAATTTATGAATACAGGCAGAAGACGTTATGACTCTCAAATTCGTAATACTTCTCTAACTTTACGCTAGAAGGAACACATTTTTAATAAACTGTAAGTAACAATATAGTAAACAGTAGGTATTCTTTATTCAGACTACAGTTCGAGGATAGCACTTCCCGAACATTGAAACGTAAATTAAGTAACAAATCATTTGTCCACACATGGACATCAGGTAACGATAATGATCATGATCATGATGACGCAACGGCAGCAGCAGTGGCGGTGGTGGCAGTAGCGGCGGCAATGAAAACCGACTACAGCGCTTCTCAGTAAGACAGGATTTGACAGCCGGACATGGTAATATTAATTACAGTATGCCAAATACCAGTAAATACCACCGATACTGTAGAAGGAATAGCCCTATGTCAGCCCTTAACTTTGTGACAATACCTTCTTTATTCCTAGTTCATTCTTTGTGCGAATTGCACAGCTTCGACACTCCATTTGCCTTTCTTTCGCTCTGTGATTGCTTTCTGTTGCTATTTTAACGCTTTTGGTATCAAAAACGATTTACTTCTATTTCACAGAGCTGATAACAAGCCGTTTCAAATCAATCTGTCCTCTGTAACAATATAACCAAATAAAAAAGGACCATTGAAATTTTAGTCCAGTGACGGCCTACAGACTCCTGTTGTCAGATTAAACAATACCCCTCTTGTTACTAAAAACAACTGCATTTTATTTGAAACTGAGAAACGGAGCCAGTGAAACAGAAGAACGGAAAAGCAGGGAAGGGAAATTGAGTCTGTTGTTACCACTAGAGTTACTTTGGTTTTCAAACTGAAACATAAGAAGAGAACAATATTTTGAGTACACACACACAAAGAGAGAGAGAGAGAGCGGAGAGAGGAATAAAAAAAGAAAAAGTAAAAAAAGTCACTTGAAACTATAATACAAATACGAAGAAAAAGATCATATACGAAAAGAAGGAAAGAAAGGGTAAAAAGGTAAATTATTTGTCTATTTTTACGTAACTCCCTTGTTTGGAATTAAGTGTAAGTCAAATAAAAGGATGAAGGCGGCAGGGGAAATTTATAGGAATAAGTTAATTAAGTCCCAAATATAAGAAGAAACACATGTCGTATCAAATGTACCTGATATTTACCCATCCCACATTGGTGGCGTAATTACTAAAATGCACCCTGTTTCTGTACTGAAGCATGGCCAGATTTGTACAGGAAATGACGTGATTAGAAAAGGACCAGACCTCGTTGACAAAGAGATTGCATCACGAGCATTCCGTCCGTATTACCCGCGCCCAAAGCCAGGGTTGTTACTGTTAGCACATGGAATTCAAACGGCATTACAAAAGAGAAATAGGATAAAGGAAGAGATGTTGGCAAAGCGATGCCTATTACTACGTAGTTAGGGGGGACTCCTCAGTTGGTGGCACTGGAATGTAATCTACTCTCATGTATCCTCTCTTACTTCATGCGTTCAGGCTTCGTGTCACTTCTTTTCGTTATTCATCTTCACTGAACTATTATTACGAGCATTCTTCCGTCCCCGTCGGCCGGAAACTGATAAAAGGGGCGGTTTTTGAACTGTTTCGGGTAGTGATACATTTAAAGGATATTTCATTGTAATAAAATGCGGGAGGTTCAGAGACGTGCCATTTTATTAGATTTTGTATATTATATGAAGATCTAAATACGTGCACGGTAATATTGAACGTTATGAAAGAGGGTCACTGCTGTTCATTAGTTAATCACGCCAAGGAGTCACTAGATACGGATCTATTAGCTGTCACCGAGAGCAGCAAAGGTAGTTGCGATGGTCATTATCGTAGCAGTATTGGCCTTTTAGTAGTGCCAGTAGTAGTAGTAGTAGTAGTAGTGTTAGTGGTAGTGGTGGTAGTAGTGGTAGTAGTAGTGGTAGTGGTAGTAGTAGTAGTAGTAGTAGTAGTAGCAGCAGCAGTAATAACAGTAGTACTAGTAGCAGTAGCAGCAGCAGTAGTAGTAGTAACAGTAATAATAACAATAATATGGCAGTGGAAGAGAAACATTTCAAATATTGGGAATCATAATAGAAGGGACGTAACGTTAAATGAACGGAAAATCTACAAGGTAGAACACAGTGTACCTATTAACGACCTACAAGAAGAATATCAGGAAGTGGTAACAAAATATACGCCTGTAACACAAACAATAAGCAAAAGCGATATCAAAAAGCAGTAAAAATTATATTCCCCTACAGTTTCATTATTTCTGTTTTCCACTGGAGTAGTTTCAAAGAATTTTCACATCTACCCAACATCCAGACGTACCAAAGAACACCCATTAAGCCACGAAACGTTTTGGACATAAGACACCTACACGAAAGCAGGTAACAGTATCAGATTTCAAGGTGATGTAATCTGCGAGGAAACATTATAACATATTTCCTACGCATCTGCACATTTCGGGGCATTCAGCCTACCAGAAATTCGATATACGTATCTCGTAATTAAAGTACTGGACCATTAGTATCGGACAAATAATATAAAAAAATCAATTTAATTCTTCAATATTAAAATACTGACCCAACAACAGAAAGACTAATTACTTGCATATACAAAGCACCGTATAATTAAGGCACAAAAACTGAATAATATATTACGAATTGCATAATAAAATCAGATGAAAAAATCCAAGAGCGTAGTAAAATTACAATCACATCAAAGAAGAATAAAAACCAACTATATGCCACTTATTATTTTATTGTATTTCTTATAGGATCAACATCTTTCGGGTACTACTATGCCAATCACCAGGAGCTCGCAACTATAATGTTGATTACCACATTTGTCGTCTCGTTCTTGGGTTGCTGTAGGTTGGAAGTTAGTTGCAGGTAGGCTGGAGTAGTGTCTGGGCTGCAGGCTAAAGAACGACTCGTGCTTTAACCTGCAGCCCGGACACTACTCCAGCCTAACCACACCTAACCTCCAACCTACAGCGAACCAAGAACGACACGACCAATATAGTAATCAACATTATAGTCGCGAGCTTCTGGTGACTGACATAGTAGTACCCGAAACATGTTGAGCCTATAAGAAGTACAATAAAATAATAAGTGGCATCTAGTTGGTTTCTATTCTTCAGTTATCACAATGATGCACGGTCCAATAAACATCAAATTACAATCACATCAATTTAGCAAGTGTCTGAGAAACTGTATCTCACAAATACACAGTATATATACATAAATCAGTATCTTGATAAACGGCATTTACAACTATTTCTCCCCAGCAGAAATGGCAGCATTTCAAACGGTGCCACAATTAAATAGAAATGAAGTCTGAAATTTCGGAAAATAACATAAAAATATTTTCCAAATTGGAATAATTTGATTTTGGCCAAATGTAAACACTAAAACTAAACTCCGTGGCCTTAGTCCGCACGCGAACTATACCTACAGAGCGGCCGCCGCCGGTCGGCGAAGTTAGTGCCAACTTTTGCGGATAGAGGGGTGTCACGTGGTCAGCGCAACG
>Ga0136643_10001355_pt1 | contig 29608 bp, 30 predicted proteins | sample TergutLab28metaG_FD_96883 | JGI IMG/M metagenome (GOLD analysis project Ga0136643, IMG submission 96883) | Labiotermes labralis P1 segment gut microbial communities from Petit-Saut dam, French Guiana - Lab288 P1 (version 3) (version 3) | ecosystem: Host-associated > Arthropoda: Insects >... | reverse complement strand
TTTTTCACATATAGATACCAGTGACTCTAATCCACCGTCATCATTTGGATATTGATTTTTAACGTAGTAAGAATGAGCTATTACATTGCGTAGCAAATTAGAACTTATAAATAAAAAATTGGGGTGGAGTAGCGTACTTGATGCCCTTATCATCGGAGTGTATTGCAAATCTAATTTTGTTGCAGAGTTAAAAACAAGCAAGTCAAGAAGCTCTTTTGATTTTTCAATATCATTGACAAATATATTTGCATATCCTAATAATGTTTTTTCACTAATGCCCGGAATTAGTGATAAATACACTGTTTCACTCTCGTCCTTCTTTTCGGTTAAAAATTCGCTAATTATATACCCCATAAGTGAAAAAAATCTTTTGAACAACACGAGGTCGAGGAGAGTACAGTTTTTAGTTATCTTTTTATTACAAAGTTCATCAAAATCCATGCATAATTCTCTTGCGAAATAACCAATTTGCATTATTTCTTCATGAAATAACATGGTGTGGTTTTCTGTGCTAAAATACGAAAAAATTAGTTTAGGAATACGAAACCTATATCGCGTTAGTTCTCCATCATTGACTTTCTCCAAGATTTTATCGGCAAGGTTTTCTTTAACTGAAGCAGATATATCCCCCATTTTTATAGCTTCAATATCTTTGTTCCTGATGTTATATATATGTTCCTGTGAGTATCTTTGCACGTATCCAGCTCTAATGCTTTTTTCCATATTACTACCGTCATCTTCAATTACCCATTCATTGCCATTGAAATTTGCCGAGTAATCAAAGTAGTCAATGGCTAATTCCCATTCTTCCATTTCGATTAATTTACATGCCTCTAAAATATAGCTATCCATTTCTCTTGACTTGATCTTTTTTGTATCCACAAAATAGACAACATCTTGTTTTATCCCGATTACTTTTTCGTATAGAAAGATAATATAAGATATAGCCAATGATATTTCTTCTTGACCGTAATCATCAAGAGAATTTTTGTGAAGATGAGCCATAATTGCATCGTTATCATGTGCATGGTCAAGGTTGCCAAACATAACATCAATGTAGACAAGTAGCTCTTTGAATAAAGCAGTCTCTACGTGATATCTATTTCTTATAATGCGTTTTCTGTTTTTGTGAGATTTTTTTATATATTTAATTAATCTCTTTTCAGTCAAGGCATAATAATCATATAGCCAACAAAGGCTTATTTTTCTTTCTAAAAAGGAGTAAGTTTCTTCACTAAAATTGAACATGGACTGACACAAAATGAGTTCGTTTAACACATTTAGTACGACATTGCCATGAAATCCATGTGCTCTATATCTGAAAACTCCTTTTTTTCTAGCTTCATAAATTGCCTCATCGGGTTCCCATATAGCATAAATCTTGATAATGTTAATTATTTCATTTGCATTCATTTCTCTAAAATGAATTAACTTTTTCAACAATCGTTTTTTATCTGAGTTTGATAGGTGTGCTTTTTTACTCCTCAAGGACACTATATATGGTGTATCAATCATCATAACGCCTATTTCATCAATCATGTTTTTTATCATAATGATACCCCATCATTTCTCTACAACAAATGTGATCGTGCTGTTATTTGAATTGTAATATACACCAAAATCATTTTCAACAAAATTATTCAGTTTCTGCACGTAAAAAGCATAGAAAGTAGGTAATATGTATTTCACCATGCATATCATGCCTCATTCTCATACATTAACTTGCCTTATACCCACACAAAAAATGAAAACCCTCATAGATAAGTGTTCATCTGCGAGGGTTTAACTACATTCATACATAAATTGAAGCTATAACTACATAACCAAACGCATCCCCAACAAGTTTAACTTCGTTGTGGATGACTACGTTCACTAGTAAGTGGAGCATAGCGGGATCGAACCGCTGACCTCTTGAATGCCATTCAAGTGCGCTGCTATACAATACATTAACCTACAAGATGCTAGTGATTATGAATAAAATAAACAAATCCGAACCCATCGCTTACTGGCATGAGTTCGGATTTATCACAATTCTCCGGAGGGTAAGGGATTCGAACCCTTGCGACGTTTCCGTCAAACGGTTTTCAAGAAGCTCGAACTTGCGTTCATAAATCCAGTGAAACCAAGGCGTTGCGGGCAGTTTCGTAATCCCCGCGCCGACGATTCGCCGACGGGCGTTTTTCGGAAAATTGCTTGGAAGTTTCGACAACCAGAAGCCAAACGTCAAGCAAATTAGGTGCAAAGCAATCTATCTTGGGTTAGCCTTACAGTAAGCAACTGCTTCTGCACTAATTTCATCAATAGTCATATTGCTAAACAGATTACGTTGCCATTTTGTATAGTCGAAAGGTTCACGAATCAATCTTGTAATGAAACGCTCTGCGTCCACAACGCCTAAAGAATCCACTAGGGAACGCATACCTACTTCCATAATAGCAGTATCACTCATTATAAATTTCCCTCCATTTCGCTAACAAACTGTAATGGGTTAATTATCTTGATTTTCTCTGATACATATTTTAACAATCTATCATCCGTTGTAAGAACATAATCGCAAGACGAGAATATAGCACAAGCTACATGAAGCGAGTCCTTGTCCTTAACACCTGTTTCTACAATAGGTTTGGCGATTGTTTTAATAATCTCTGCGCTTGATTCATCAACGTACTGTACACAACGATATGAAAACTTACGGATTGTTTCTCGTCTAAGCTGAAAAGGGTTTTTACTGTTTTCATATTCCAGCACAAACGACCATACAAAATCATATTCATTTTTTGCTATTGATTGTTGTACATGTAATTTCGCTAATGACTCAAGGTGGATTCTTGTTTGCTGCTGGTCATCATATGGTCTGTTGAAGCAGCAGTTATCCAAATATAATTTTAATTTTTTCATCTGACTACCCTTCCTTTTAAGATTGTTTCAGATAACTCATCAACGGTTATAAATGGTTTTCGATGAATCATACGATGGCAGTTTGAGCAGAGTAATGCTATATCTTTGACGTATGTTTTTAAATTCCCTGCTGCCTCATGGATAGGAATTTTGTGGTGTCCTTCAATGAAACCATTTCCTCTTTCACCATAAAAATCATAAAAATTGAATCCACATACTTCACAAAAAATTAAACCATCATTTCTTTCTTTGAAAAGTTCTTTTGCTTTTTTGATAACTCTAGGATTACGCTCTCTCCGTTTATGAGTTGAGAGTATTTCTTCGCCTTCCTCATACCCAATATCAACATGTTCTTCTGATAATAAATATAAAGCCTCATTGCCGTTACTTTTTTCATTGCTATGAACATTTAACGAATATCTTACTAAAGATTCAACAACCCTATTTGCATGAATATCATCAGCATTTTTCAATATTCGTATTGCATCTTCAATGTTAGTACCATTAAAAATATCTTTATGTGGTTTAGCGAGTCCAAAAAAGTGGAGAACACTCATAGAGATATATCCACGGCTGTATTCTGAACTTTGATTGACCACATTTTCATCAAGCCATCTATGTGTTTTTCCGTTAAACATATATTCGTACACTATCTCATCTCTAGTTGATTCAGAACACTGGTTATATTCTCGTTCCCTTGTTTTAGGGGTTAGTTGGGGAAGTATCATCTTCTCTACCCCTCCTTTTTGAATACAAAGTTTACAATGCGACCAATCAACTATTAGGCACATCTGGAAGTAGTTGACTTAATTGGTTAATAATTTCTTCGAGTTTACCTTTATTTAGCATACAACCAAACAAATGTGGATGGCTTTCTTTTATAAAAGATGTAATTTTATCAAGTGAATAAGATAGAATAATTATTGAGGAGATTTTCACATCTTTAACCATATCAATATCTGTTTTGCGGAAATCAAAACTAACTTTTTTGCCTGTGGTGCTATCTACAACAGTTCTATACTTAGATATAGCATCAGCTTCTGCATGTTCATAACGACTTGCTTTAAGATAATGACTAGAATACATTGCACTTAAAAGTGTATCCGTTTCAGCTAATCGGCAAACTGTTGCAAACCTTGCTTTTTCCATATTTTCATCTTTTAAAGTGCTATTTGCAATTTCAATTTTTTCGTCTAAAATACTTTCGCTCACCGGATTCAGTCCCATTTCGGAAATTGTATTTTTAAACAGCTCTGTTTCGGATACTTTTTTATAGCTCTTGTTTTCAGTTTTTGATGAGATATGTGTTTGCATTAAATATTCTGTTACACGTTTATTTTGTGTAGTTACATCATTATTACATAGGTAGCTAATCCACAAGCATCTTATAAATTGCGCTCTCCACAATAAAACTGCCTCTTCTGGCATCCTTGCTTCAAGCAACTCCACTGTACTCTCAAACAATTTTGTTTGAGAATCTATTAAGGTCATTACTTCAATGAGCCAGTCGTAACCTTCTGGGAAAGATATTTCAGAACCTCCTCCAAGTAAATGCTCTTGAATGTCATTTGATATGCATTTAAGCAGGTGGTATTTGTTATTCATTTTAAATTCATCTCCTCTATAGTCTACTTAAAGGCAATCTATAAAGTCACTTCTTCATTCATGCCTATTTTGGCAAAATTCAACCTTGCCTATGAATTATACCATACTTTCAAAAATACTGGATACCCTCTCTCACCCACCGTCGTCACCGCCGACGCTCGCCGTCCGTACATATGCAGAAACTTAACAGCACCATGCAATTTAATTCCGCGCCGTCTGACGCGCTGGCGTATTAACGAAAACTAACCGAAACTAACTGAAAGAAAGTGCAATCACTCGCACTTCAACCATCTAACCATACCCAACAACAAAACAAAAGGATTAAGCCATCTTACCGACTTAATCCTTCCCATTAAACCAACGGAGGGTAAGAGATTCGAACTCTTGCGCCGTTGCCGACAAACGGTTTTCAAGACCGCCCCGTTATGACCACTTCGGTAACCCTCCATGTCTAGAGCGATATTTTATACTTATGAAGGGAATATGTCAAGGGATGTCTTAAAAATTTTCATGATATTTTGATTTTTAACGTCACACTACCACTACAATGAATCCAGTGGTTATATAATAGAAATGTAAACATAAGTCTAGCTAATTGTAAACAACATTATTATCGCTAATAAAACCATAAACTTCTTCACGGTCATTTTTGAATCACCTTTATTTTTAGCTCTCCGTTTGCAGTGGTTAGTTTGCATGTTCCGCCTTTGGCTAGTTCGCCGAAAAGAACTTCTTGGGTTAGCAATTTTTTCACATCATTTTCCACTAGGCGAATAATCTCCCTTGCGCCATAAGTTTCTGATAAGCCTTTTTTTGCGATGAAGTCTAAGGCAGTTTTGGTTGGTGACAATACAACATGACGTGCCTTTAGTTTTATAGCAAGTTTGTCCAAAGATTTTTTTGCAATTTGCAAAGCCATTTGTGAATCCACACCCTTGAAGCGAATGATGGCATCTAGGCGATTGCGAAACTCTGGACTGAAAATTTGATTTATGGCTTTATCGGCAGCGGCATTGTCTTTTGTGCTATCAAAGCCTATGGTTTGACGGGTGAGTTCGCGCGCACCTGCATTTGAAGTCATTATGATGATTACATTTTTAAAGTCAGCTTTTTTGCCTGTGTTATCAGTCAGTGTGCCATAATCCAATACTTGTAATAGTACATTTAAGATATCAGCATGGGCTTTTTCAATTTCATCCAGTAGTAAAACACAATGAGGCGTGCGGCGAATGGCATCTGTAAGCAGTCCGCCTTCTTCATAACCTACATATCCTGGAGGCGCGCCAATGAGACGTGCCACAGCATGTTTTTCTTGGTATTCACTCATGTCGAAGCGGATGAGTTGAATACCTAGTAATTCTGCCAATTGGCGAGTTACTTCAGTTTTTCCAACGCCTGTTGGCCCTACAAAAAGTAAACTTGCCACAGGTCGGTCAGGCTCGTTTAGCCCCGCACGTGCAGAATGAATGGCGTGGGTGATTGCCGCCACAGCTTCTTCTTGTCCAAAAACGCGCTTTGATAAATCCGTTGCCAAGGTTTTGAGTGCGTTGTTCTCATTTGCAGATACGCTTTTTTCTGGCACTTTGGCAGCGCGGGCAATGACATATTCTATTGCTGTCTCAGTGACGGCAAATGATTTTTTTGCATTTAAGCGCGTGAAAACACCTGCTTCATCCATGGTGTCAATAGCCTTGTCGGGAAGAAATCGGTCATGCATGTGCTTTGTAGAGAGACTTACAATATGCATAAGGATTTCATCAGAATACTGTACACCGTGGAAGTTTTCATAATAAGGGCGCAAGCCTTGTAGGATTTTCACGCATTCTTCTTGTGAGGGTTCAGTAATATCTATTCTGGCGAATCTTCGTGCCAGTGCGCGGTCTTTTTCAAGATGCTTTTTATATTCCTCATGAGTGGTAGACCCAATAAAACGAATCTCCCCACGGGAAAGATATGGCTTTATAATACTTGTTGCGTCCATGCTTCCGCCAGACACTGAGCCTGTTCCAATGACACTGTGAATTTCATCTATATATATAATTGGATTTTTTAATGCGGAAACCGCTTCTAAAAGCTTCACAAGCCTTTCTTCAAAATCTCCGCGATATCTTGTGCCTGCCACCAATGTACTCATATCTAAACGCAAAATGTTTACATTTTTAAGCATTTCGGGTACTTTTCCTATAGCTATGCGCTGTGCAAGCCCTTCTACTATAGCAGTTTTGCCCACGCCCGGGTCACCCACATGGACAGGATTATTTTTCAAACGGCGGCACAGTACTTGAATTGTTCGCTCTAAAACATCTTCGCGCCCAACTAAAGGGTCTAGCTTGCCCTCTTTTGCCAAGCTTACTAAGTCCACTGTGTAAGCCGCTAAATGGGGATTTCCCCTTTCTGATTCAGGTTTAGATGTTTTACTTTTTACATCTTGAACCTGCTTTGGTTCAGAAGGTTCTTCCGACGATTGAATAATGCCTAAAATTACATCTTTTTCTACACCATTTTTGGCAAGAATAAAATGAGCATGTGATTCATTCAACATAAATATGGCATATATAAAATCTTCTATTGCTATGATTCCGCTGTGTCTATTGCGCGCAGTGACAGACGAAAGATTGAGCATTTGATTAAATGCAAAGCTTTCCATAGGCATTTCACCCACGCGCTTTGGCATGTAGTTGTGAAAGTATTGATTTAAGTCTTCGCCTATAATTTTTGTATTCCCCCCTGCAAGCTCTATCAATTCTTTTCCTTCATCAAACATGATTGTGCTATATAAAAAGTGTTCTGGCGTTAGATATTCATGCCCATGAAGTTTTGCTTCATTGACAGCCACCACATACACTTGATTTACAAAACTGCTTAATTTCATGACTCAACCTCCTGCAAAGTAAGCCGCAACGGAAACCCGCGTTTTGCCGAAAGTAAGTCTGCTTGAGATTTTTTTGTGGCGGCAATATCAAAAGGGTACACGCCAGCTACACCATATCCTTTTTCGTGAACATCCATCATGAGTGCTGCCGCGTCTGTTGCCGCCTTTTGAAAAATGTCAACCAGCACCTCTACAACGTATTCCATTGTGGTTATATCATCATTGTGAATGATTACCGCGTACATGGCAGGCGTTTTTAAAATTGTATGCTGTTCTACAACTGTATCTGTTTTTGAGTTCATCCGATACCTCCATCTAAATGTGGACAAGATTGATTTTACAATACTACATCTGGTACAATCAAGGTGGCTTTGATAAAATCTTCAGAAAGAGGTGCCGCCATGAGCGAAACCTACATTAAATATGTTGAAATAATGCATTCATTATTTTCAAAAAGTTTCCTAGACGAGTATAAAGATGCTGTCCCTAAAAAGCGGCGTAAGATGCTGCCATATATTCATGCACTATATAGGCGGTGGTATTATGCCACTTTAGTAGAGCATACTCCATTTTCCCCAGCTAATTTAATGTCCATCATTTGCGAACATCACAAAACTTGTGATACACAGCACCCTATACCTGTTTTGCGCACACCATCACGTGTAGTAGGTATGGATATGAAAGTTTTAAACTATACAGCCGATGCGCACCCTGCGGTAGATGATTTGCGCAAATTGATGACGTATTGCACGCCTTGTATAGGTCTACTTGAAATAGAGTGTTTTTCAGACGAACAAGCACTGGAAGCAGCAGAGCTTCTAAGTTTAAATGACCCGCACTATGCGTCATTTTTGCTAGAGGTTGCAATTGAAATGAAGTTTTTAGCAAAAATGCCATCGCTATATGTATGCCAAATGCAACCGACTGAAAAGAGTAAAAAGATATTAGCCCTTTCCGACCGTGAGATTTTAGATGAAATTGTATTAACCACGATTCACTTGGCAGCAATTGGGTTAAAACACTCTATGCCTATGCCAGAGAATATTTTTTCAGCATCGTTTGTACACAACTTGCTTAAAAGCCCACTAGAAACAGATGAAATTTTTGGGCGTATCTTTGAAGTCATGGGTTATGAGCTTGAAGAACTGATAGGCACTAGCCGTAGGGCTATCACTCGCAATAAACCTTCTTTTGAAGACGAGGTGAAAGATGACTACCAGTTAGAATTGATTTCTAACACATTTGTGATGGGCATTGTTTTAGACCGATTCTTTTTTACACCCTTTGGGCATTTTTTGCGATTGATAAACCCCTTATATGCATTGCCTTTTGATTTGAAGGTAGAAATTTTAGAGTATATGCACATATGTAATGACCCTCAAGAGGCTTTTATCGCATTCTTTGCACCCTGTAGCAGTTACACCCTTACTGCACTTGGGTTAGAAATTTTAGAGATTGAACCTAATGAAAATAATTTCTTTGACCCAGGTGAAATTCCATTTGAGCCTATGAAAGAAAGTATTTTTGCAGATGATAATGCCTTTGAAACATTTGTGGAGCTTGCAAAAAGTTTATCGCCGGCTGCTTTTGAAGAACGCTTTAAAGAGGATACATCAGATATAATCTATAATTTTCGCATTCGCATGGAAAACAAACCATCGCTATGGATGCATATGCAATTGTCAGGGAATGCCACATTGCATGATATTTATGTAGAATGTTTGGAGTATTTTGATATTAAAGAAACTGAAGAATACAGCTTTTTTCATGACAAAATAGAAAATCGTTTTGCAGAGTATCCATCCATAAAAAGAGCAAGCCGTGCTAAAAAACCAAGAAAAACTGCCAGCCAAACAAAGCTTTTAGAATTGGACTTTGCAGAAAATGCTTATATGATTTTAGCTGCATACAATCAAGCAACACCCTTTGCAGGTGAGCCGACTACCCTTCGTCTGCATATAAGAATGCTGGAGGAAATGTCGCCGGAAGACGACCAAGAGTATCCATCTTATACTAAAATGAGTACAGAGATGCGCGCAAGAACAAAGCAAAGTCTTCTCAATATGTTTTACAAAATAATGGATGATGAATGGGGTCAATTTTAAATAACGAAAATAATTTCGATAAAATTGTTGACAATGTTCCACGAATTGTGTAATATATGTTTATTAAACTAATTTAATTTACACATCCGGGAGGGATATTGTTATGGAGAAATCTGTACTGCTTCAAGCTGCACTGCGTCACCCATCAGAAGTTTTGCAACCCTATGACAGCATAATGGCAGCAGGAGGCTTTGATGCTATTTACGCTTTTACTGAACATTTAGGCGGTCTTACGATTTATGTTCCAAGTATGCGCACAATTTTTGGTAAATGCTTGGAAGCCGAAGCAAGAAATGAGTTTAAAGGTAGCAACTATGCCTTTCTTGCCAGAAAGTATGGGTATACAGAACGACATCTGCGTCGTATGATTGGACGACCTTGATGTAGTCGCTGTAAGTATTCAATACGCATTAGTCCATTGGAATTGCACTGTATAGGTAAGCTTTTCACATAGAAAAACCGCATAAATAGGAATTAAAAACTCCTACTTATGCGGTTTTTTTAATGGATAGTTTCTTTTCATTTTTGAATGCATAATACACGCAGATATGCTATACTTTAGTGAGAAGTTGTGAAGAAAATTTTTATTTTAGACAACAAAGGAGAACTGGACAATGTTAGATTATAATGCACAAGCGTTGGCAATAAGCTGGGAGGTTCGTATAAAGTAACCTTATGTATAAAGCCTCCCAAAAACTATCAAACTAATTTTTAGGAGATGAAATGATGAATAATACATTTATAAACAAATTTATGTCAGACGAAAAGAATCTAGCATTTTTGAATGCCACAATGTGGGGACCAAATGGAATACGACAAGCCGAAGAATTGGCTTCACATTTCACAATCAAACAGGATATGAAAATCCTTGACTTAGGTTGTGGAATGGGTTTATCGGCGGTATACTTGGTGCAAGCATACGGCACCGAGGTTTTTGCTACTGACTTATATGCTGACCCGACCGAAAATCACAAAAATTTCCAAGCCCTTAACATTGCAGACAAAATCATTCCGATGCTGTTAGACGCAACGCAACCAATGCCGTTTGCAAAAGACTATTTTGATGTGATTTTTTCGGTAGGAGCATACAATATGTTTGGTGATACAGAAGAAATGTTGCCAAATTTTATTCCTCATGTGAAAAAAGGTGGCTACATTGCTGTTGCATTTCCTGGGCTGAAATATGATTTTGGTGACAATATTCCACCAGAAATGCAACCATTCTGGGATGTTCCCGAAGTTGCAAGATATCTCCGTAGCGTTGCATGGTGGAAGGAATTGTGGAGCAAGACTGCGGGTATAGAAATTATAAACATCAGCGAGCAGGTTTGCCACGATATTGCTTGGGAAGAATACCTTGCAAGTCTTAACCCCAGTGATGATGATGAATGGGGCGGGGACAAATGGACTTTGAATATGAAAACAGCGGAAGCTGGGAGGTACTTTAATACAATTCAAATGATTGCTAAGGTTATCTGAGTATAAGTATTATCTATCAGAAACCATTTGCTAATACAAATTTATGTGAAAATCCTACTCATCAACATAAAAAGCCCAGAATATAAACTATTCTGGGCTTTTTTGAAATTGTATCAATTAAAAGTGGATTTCCTAATCCCATCTGCCAACTTCTACCCTTACAACTTCGCCAGTCCGTCTGTTGACATAAACTTCATGAACAAGGTCGTCATAAAAAACCTCAACACTCCAAACCCTTTGCAAATTTTCAAAATCGAAATCCCCACGGCTGGCATTGCCGCCGCCCACATGAGCAATGGCGATATTTTGGGCTTCTTGGCGTGAAATGTTGCTTGGCCACATTACAAATGCAGCTATCGCAATCAAGACCGCCACAAGCGGTATAATAATAAGTTTCATTTTCCCCTTGCGTTTAGGGGCTATGGCGTTATCCTTATTCGGATTACGCTGTGGGTCGTAGTGTGATGGCATCTTCGGTCACTCCTTGATTATTTTAATCGCCTTGCTCAAACTTTACGATAGCACCAGTATCCACATTGATATAATATTCAATAACGTGCCGTCCTCTTGGTGCATCAACGACTCTAAATTCAAGTTCCCAAACCCATTGCCCTCTTTCCCAATCCATTCCAGAGTTACTATGAAAATTGGCGGTAATTCCACGCCTTACGAGGTCAGCTTCTGCAATCTCAATGGCTCTTTGTAATGAAATTGCAGGGTTTTGTGGTCTATTTCCTTGCCCACTACTGGTTGCTGGCGGGTTAGTTGGTTGCGGTGATGGCGTTGGGGTTGCGGTTTGCGTATTGCCGATTTCCCCTATTGGTGGTACAGGTGTTACAGGGTTGTGTGGCGGGTAATTGGGCGTTACACTGAGATTGCGTGAAGTTAAGTGTACTGTGTTGGTCGCATCTTCCCATGTAACATCAAAGCCCATTGCGTCAGCCACATCACGCACAGGCAAATACGTTCGCCCTTGAAATATGAAAGGCTCAAATTCGGTCTGTATATGCTGTCCATTCACTGCAATTCTGATGTTGTTGAAATTTACTGTGATAGTTTCTTGTGCTACCCTTGCCAATACAGGTATAGCGGTAAGCATTGATAAGACAATAACCATACTCATGATGGCTGTGATACTTTTTATGCGTTTACTTTTTCTCATTTTCAAACACTCCTTTTTTAGTTTTGGGTTTAATCATCCCATTCAAATTTTACGATATTGCCATTATCTACATTGATGTAAAACTCAATCAATGGCATACGTTCGCCATGGGTTCTAAACAAGAGTTCCCAAACCCATTGTCCTCTTTCCCAATCCATGCCTGAATCTCTGCTAAAAGTCGCATTGATACCACGACTAGCAAGGTCGGCATAGGCTATCTCTATTGCCCTTTCTAAAGATATCTCAGGGTTTGATGGTCTGCTACCCTGCCCGCTAACCGATGGACTGGCGGTTGATTGTGGCGTTGCTGTTGGTTGGTGTGGAGGATAGTCTGGCACAACATTAAAGTTTGGGGTTGTTTCTTCTGCCATGACAGGCGAATCCAGCGCAACATCAATAAGTGCAGTTTCGTCCTCATATCGGCTTAACCTTGTAACATTGCCGTTTTCGGCATTGACTAGTACGACATACCGCATTGCGTTATGCCTAACATCCACCTCAAAGGTTAAAACGCCCTCGTCTGTAAATGCAAGCACATCATGTACAGCACCATATCCAACAAAATCCACGGCTATTTCCCTTGCGCTTTGGCTTGAAATTTGATGTGTGCCGCCCTGTTGCGGGGGTATGCTTGCGTTTGTTGTGTTGTCATTAGTCAAAGTGTCTTGTGCTTGAATTGTTGCTGGTGTCGCATTGCCGCAGCCTGTTAAAGCAAATAGTGAGAGAGCCGTCATTAGCACAATAATGGGTAAAATCAACTTTTTTTTCACAAAACTTCTCCTTTCTGCGATTATTCGCTATATTCATTTACTAAAACCTCACCAGCAGGACCAATCATAATTTCAAAATTTCTGCCGTCAGCTTCGATATGGAACATGAAGATTTGAAATCCGTCTATAATCTCCATGCCGCCAAAAATCAACTGGGAATTTTCGACTATGCCTAAAGCAATATCCATGGCTTGCATCCAAGTGATGTTTTGCATGATTACTTCTTCCATGCGGTAAATCATAACACTACCGTCACTTGCATCTATACCAAGATAGAACCTATTACCACTATACAGTACTTCTATTCTAAATACTTCAAGTAAGTGGTCGTAGAATAATCCCGACAAAATACCGCCGCCGACTTCCTGTAGTGCAATTTCTCTCGCTTTCATTGCAGTTATCTGCAAATCCAGCCCGTCAAAATCATAATAAGCGTTTTGTGATTGTGGCTCTTGCGGTGAATAGTTGGAAAAGGCGAACACAGAGCCAGACAGTATCGTTAAGGTTAGAAACAGCACCAAGAGAGAAGAAAAACTAATCTTGGTGATATTGACTGCTCCGTTCATAATGGCTTCCATGCGTATCTTAATACCCCGTTTGCCACCATAAAAACAGGTGGAAAGCTGTGTGCCGCGGCTTTTGCCAACACTAATCATATCCATAATAAGTTCAGCGTAAAATTGACTGTTATCTCTGCCCACTTCCAACAGTACCTTTTCATCACAGGATGCTTCGCAATCAGCTTGCATTGCGTAACTCATAAGGTATATTGCAGGGTTAAACCAATGTAAAGATGTGGCGATAACAGACAGTAGCTTTACATACAGGTCGCCCCGCTTGTAATGGATAAGCTCGTGCCGGAAAATTAGCTCCAGTTCATCAGTTTCGTAATCCTTGTCGGGAAGTAGCACTATAGGTCGAATGAATCCCACTAGCATTGAGGTTGAAACAAAAGCGCATTTTTTTAAACCAATATTCCTTTTAATACCCTTTTCCTTTTTAATGGTTCTAAAAATTTCTACAACTGCCGTATCATGCACCCCTTCGCCCCAACGCCTAATTAACTTTGCAAATCTAGCATACTTCCAAATATGAAAAGCGAAAATTGCAAGGGCAACAGCCGCCCATATGATGGTAATGACTGAAACAAGGGATATTGCATTTCCCGCCGTTGCCACTTGTCCTGTTTGTATGCCTTGGGTAAAATCAAGGGTTGTTTGTAGTGTGCTTGCGTTTGTTTCAATGGTTTCTACTTGACTGGGCATAGATAAAGCGGGAGGAAGCTCAATCGTAAGCAAACTGCCGCCTAGAAACGGGCGCATGGGAATGACCAAGCCAAGCAGAATAACCACCCACGCTAAATAGCGCAAACGTGGGGAGAATTGCTTAGGCACAAAGGTAATTGCCACCAGTACGCCAAGAATAATAGCAGACATTATCAAGGAGGTAGTTAAGAAAGAGAATAAATATTGTGCCATACGCTCACTCCCTTTCTTTAAGCCATTTTTTAAGTTCCTTCAAATCTTCATTAGTCATATTTTTTCCGTCATACATAGTCTTAACTAAGCTACCCACAGAGTTTCCGCTGTACCTTGATATAAACTCACCTGTTTCAATGCGCATATAATCTTGTTCGCTGATGATAGGCGTATAATTTCGCTCCCTGCCAACACGGGCACTTTCTAAAAAGCCCTTTTCGATAAGGCGCACAAGCATTGTCAAAACCGTCTGAGGCTTCCAGCTTATGTCAGCCTTCAACTGCTCCATAATTTCGTTGGTCGTAACAGGCGGCTCGCTTCTCCATATAATCCGCATAAGTTCAAACTCTGTGTCGGGCAATCTCTTTATATTCATAAGTTGCTCCTTTCGTGATTAAATTCTACTTATGTCTTGTTTGACATTCTACAATAGTCTTTAGTAAGAGTCAAGGTTTTTTTCAAAAAAAATAATGCAATCTCGTCACAATATTTCCCTTGACAATTTCCAAGGAAAATGTTAGAATCCCTAAGATTTCAGGACGGGTGGGCGCACTGCCCATTTTTTGCTGTATTTCATACATGCCCTGAAAACCAACAAATCTTATAGGAGGTGACTATGCTCACATTCAACCAACTGGTGAAGCAGGGACGGAAAACTGCAAAAAGAAAATCCAAATCCCCAGCTCTGCAAAAAGGCTTGAACACCATTAAAAATGTGCGTACAGACAAGAGTTCTCCGCAAAAACGCGGTGTTTGCACTCGTGTGTTTACAGACACACCAAAAAAACCAAACTCTGCACTGCGCAAAATTGCCCGTGTTCGTCTGTCAAACCAAATGGAAGCGACCTGTTACATCCCCGGCGAAGGCCACAACCTGCAAGAACACAGCGTTGTGCTTATGCGCGGCGGCAGGGTACGTGACGTACCGGGTGTACGCTACCACATTGTTCGCGGAACCCTAGACACGGCAGGTGTAGCTAACCGTAGGCAAGCACGCTCCAAATACGGAGCAAAGCGGCCTAAAAAAGCTTAATAAGGCAGCTTAAACGCGGCTCTATAAATATGAAACTTTTTAATAAAATTCATAGATATATAGGCGCGAAACGTGTAAATTTTCACACACACGAGTACCGATGATTTAATTCTATCGTTAAGGAGGGAAGTCTCGTGCCAAGAAAAGGACATGTACCAAAACGTTCGGTTTTACCAGACCCATTGTTTGGAAGTAAAATCGTGACAAAATTGATTAACGGCATTATGCTGGACGGCAAAAGGGGCGTAGCCCAAAAAATTGTTTACGGCGCATTTGAAAAAGCTGCCGAAAAGAAAGGCGTTGCGGCAATAGATGTTTTCGAGGAAGCTTTGAACAACATCATGCCAGTGCTTGAAGTTAAAGCACGCCGTGTGGGTGGTTCTACCTACCAAGTGCCTATCGAAATTAGACCAGACCGTCGGCAAACACTTGGTTTGCGCTGGTTAGTCACCTATTCACGCAACCGCAGTGAAAAAAACATGATTGACAGACTCGCCAATGAATTAGTTGACGCATCAAACAATACAGGCGGCGCAGTCCGTAAAAAAGAAGAAGTCCACAAGATGGCTGATGCAAATAAAGCGTTTGCCCATTACAAGTGGTAGTTGTAAAGTGAGGTTAAAATAGTGAGAAGTTTCCCACTGGAGAAAACAAGAAATATCGGTATCATGGCGCATATCGACGCGGGGAAAACCACCTTGACCGAGCGTATCCTGTTCTATACAGGCCGCAACTACAAGATGGGTGACACCCACGAAGGTACAGCCACCATGGACTGGATGGAACAAGAGCAAGAACGCGGTATCACCATCACCTCTGCGGCAACAACAACGCAATGGGAAGGAAACCGTATTAACATTATTGATACACCGGGTCACGTTGACTTTACTGTTGAAGTTGAGCGTAGCCTTCGTGTACTTGACGGTGCTGTAGGTGTATTTTGCGCCAAAGGCGGCGTTGAGCCACAATCTGAAACCGTATGGCGGCAAGGGGATAAATACAAAGTTCCTCGTGTGGCATATGTAAACAAAATGGATATTCTGGGCGCAGACTTCTTAAATGTAGTCAGTATGATTAAGGAACGCCTTGGACACAATGCTGTTCCTGTTCAACTTCCAATTGGTGCTGAATCTGAATTTACAGGCGTTATTGACCTCTACACAATGAAGTCATACACCTTTACAGGTGACGCAGGTGATATCATCACCGAAGGTGAAATTCCTGACAACATGAAAGACCAAGCTGAAGAATATCGCACCAATATGATTGAATCCATTGCAGAAACTGATGAAACATTGATGGATAAGTATCTTAACGGGGAAGACCTTGACATCCCTACACTAAAAGCAGCCATGCGTAAAGCTTGTATTTCAACTGCGATTATTCCTGTATTCTGCGGTTCTGCTTACAAGAAAAAAGGCGTACAAAAATTGCTGGATGGTGTTATTGATTATTTACCTGCTCCAACAGATATCGAGGCGATTAAAGGTATTTTACCTGATACCGACGAGCCAACCGAGCGTATTTCATCTGACACCGAGCCTTTCTCTGCATTAGCATTCAAAATTATGAATGACCCATATGTAGGCAAATTGGCATTCTTCCGTGTGTATTCTGGCACGCTTTCTGCTGGTTCTTATGTTTACAATTCAGTCAAGGGTAAAAAAGAACGTATGGGACGTATTCTGCTAATGCACGCGAACGACCGTGAGGACGTGGAAAAAGTGTATGCAGGAGATATCGCTGCTGTTGTTGGATTGAAAGTAACAACGACGGGTGATACCTTATGTGACGAAAAACACGAGGTTATTCTGGAATCCATGAATTTCCCTGAGCCTGTAATTTCCGTTGCAATTGAGCCAAAAACCAAAGCTGGACGCGACAAAATGGGTATCGCCCTTGCAAAACTTGCAGAGGAAGACCCAACATTTAAAACCTTTACAGACCAAGACACTGGACAGACAATTATTTCTGGAATGGGTGAATTGCACTTAGAAATTATTGTTGACCGTCTGCTTCGTGAATTCCGCGTGGAAGCAAATGTGGGTAATCCACAAGTTGCTTATCGTGAAACATTCCGCAAGACGGCAGATGTTGAAGGTAAATATGTCCGTCAATCTGGCGGTAAAGGTCAATATGGACATTGTAAAGTTCTATTTGAGCCTATGGATGCCAATGACAGCGAAAAAGGCTTTGAGTTTGTGGATAAAATTGTTGGCGGTGCGATTCCTAAAGAATACATCGGCGCAATTTCCACAGGTATCAGCGAAGCAATGCAGTCAGGTGTTATCGGTGGGTATCCAGTGCTTGGTGTACGCGCAACTGTTTATGACGGAAGTTATCACGACGTTGACTCTTCTGAAATGGCTTATAAAATCGCTGGTTCTATGGCTTTCAAAGAAGCAATGCGTAAGTCAGACCCAGCCCTTCTTGAGCCTATCATGAAGGTAGATGTTACCGTGCCTGAAGACTATATGGGTGATGTTATCGGTGATATCAACAGCCGCCGTGGTAAAATTGACGGCATGGAAGCACAAGGTAATGCTCAAGTTATCCACGCCTTTGTGCCACTGGCTGAAATGTTTGGATATGCTACAGACCTTCGCTCTAAAACACAAGGACGCGGTGTATACAACATGGAAGTTCACCATTACGAGCCTGTTCCCAAAAGCATTCAAGATAAAGTGGTTGCTGGGAATGAAAAAGAATAAATTGCGAAGCAATAACTGGCTTCGAGAGGCCGTGTAAATAACATTTGCATGGTAACAATATTAAAATAGATTGCAAATTTCATAAATTTGGATATACTTGTATCCATAATGAACAAGGAGGACAAAATCTCATGGGTAAAGCAAAATTTGAACGTACAAAACCCCACGTAAACATCGGTACCATCGGTCATATTGACCATGGTAAAACAACACTAACAGCGGCAATCACAAAAACACTTGCCGAGCGTTACAAACTATCTGCTATTGTTGATTTTGATAAAATCGACAAAGCACCAGAAGAAAAAGCACGTGGTATCACCATTTCCACAACCCACGTTGAGTACGAAACACCAAACCGTCACTATGCCCACGTTGACTGCCCAGGACACGCCGACTATGTAAAAAACATGATTACAGGTGCTGCGCAAATGGACGGTGCTATTCTTGTAGTGGCTGCCACCGACGGCCCTATGAGCCAAACACGTGAGCATATTCTACTTGCACGTCAGGTAAACGTACCAAAAATCGTTGTTTTCATGAATAAATGTGATATGGTTGACGATGAAGAAATGCTAGACCTTGTTGACATGGAAATCCGCGAGCTTTTGGACAAGTACGAATTCCCAGGTGATGAAACACCAATCATCCGCGGTTCTGCACTTCAGTCACTTAATGACCCAATGGGTGAATGGGGTGACAAAATTGTTGAATTGTTCGAGCAAATTGAAGAATTCATCCCAACACCAGAACGTAACACAGACCTACCTTTCCTTATGCCAGTTGAAGACGTATTCTCTATCTCTGGACGTGGAACAGTTGTTACTGGCCGTGTAGAGCGTGGTACACTTAAAGTTCAAGACGAAGTTGAAGTGGTTGGTTTTACCGAAGAAACACGTAAAGTGGTTGTTACAGGTATTGAAATGTTCCACAAACTCCTTGACACAGCAACCGCTGGTGACAATGCAGGTTTGCTTCTTCGCGGCGTAGCCCGTACAGACATTGAACGTGGTCAAGTACTTGCAAAGCCTGGCTCAATTTCATCTCACACAAAATTTACTGCCCAAGTTTACGTACTTTCAAAAGAAGAGGGCGGACGCCACAAAGCATTCTTCTCTAACTATCGTCCACAGTTTTACTTCCGTACAACTGACGTAACAGGCGTTATCACACTTCCTGACGGTGTAGAAATGTGTATGCCAGGCGACCATATCGAAATGACCGCAGAACTTATCTCTCCCATTGCTATGGACGAAGGTTCACGCTTCACCATCCGTGAAGGCGGACGTACAGTTGGTGCTGGTTCTATCGTTAAAATTATTCAATAAATTTCTGCAATGGATTGCTGAAAACAATAAAAAAAGTGAGTCAAGCAATTGGCTCACTTTTTTGTATGCGGTGAAATTCCCATGGTAAATCCATAGTTATACTTTTTCTCCAATCAACAACTTCCCAGCACGGATTCCAATTACCTCATCTGCAATAGCGGTTACATTTTCAGAATGGGTAACGATAATCACGCATTTATTTTCTTCATGAGCCAAACGTGTGAGAATTTCCAAAACAGATGCTTCGGTTGCTTCGTCAAGGTTGCCTGTTGGCTCATCTGCGATAATCACATCAGGGTCATGAGATAACGCACGAGCAATGCCAACACGCTGTTGTTCGCCACCTGATAACTGCAAAATTTTACGGTCAGCAGTTTCTCGGTCAATGCCGACTTTTTCCAATAAAGCATATGCTATTTCTTTTTGAGCTTTTTTATCTTTGATGTCGCTTTCACTTATGTTCATTGAAAGTGTGATATTGTAAACTGCGGTTGAGTTTAATAACAAGTTATATCCTTGAAAAATTACGCCTATACTTTTTGAGCGGTATTCGTCACGGTCAAGATTGCGAAGTTTTTTACCATTGTAATAAACTTCGCCCTCTTTGCAAGTGTCTAAGCCTGATATTAAAGACAAAAGTGTAGATTTTCCTGCGCCCGATTGCCCTATGATTGTGTAGACTTTTCCTTTCTCAAAAACGGCACTTACTCCTTTTAGCACAGCTTCTGTGCTGCCGTCATAACGATAGGTAACATCAGCTATTTCCAAACATTTCATTATCTACACTCCCTAATTTCTTTCCATCAAAATTTTGATGGGTTCGTACTTTGTAATTCGGCTAACAGATACCGCCCCTGTAATAGTAGCAAGCAAAAGTGATGCACCTAATATTTGCAATGCTGTTATTCCATTTAAGGCTATGTTGATTTGCCCTTCACCTGTCCATAAAGCACCCGCCACAGGATTTGAAAGTACAGTTCCAACGATTATTCCAAACACAAAACAAACAAAGGTTATGACAATCGTTTCAACCCATAAACATAAGACAACTTTATTTTTTTTCATTCCCATTGCCCGTAAAACGCCAATTTCATATTTTCTTTCACGAATTGCGATAACAGACAACAAAATCATAATCGCTGCCCCAAATAACATTACCACAATCAAAAATGTAAGCGAAATATCTTGCAAGTTCTCAATAGGGGCAATCATTCTTCTGTAACTGGATTCATCACGGAATACTGCCCAATCGTCGGGCAATCCTTTTTCTCGCATTTCAGCTTCAAAAGCATATAGCAATTCGGGGGAGCGAAGATAAAACACAGTTTCATTTCCTCTTGCAAACCCACCACCTACACCAATTTGCACACCAGAAAGATAATCTGAATCAGCAAAGCGGTGTAAATCTTCTAAAGTAACGGTTGATGCCCCATTGTCATTACCGCCCATTTGCCGCCTTTGCGGTCTAATCTGTATCATTGTGTTAAATTCAATTCGGGCGTTTTCAATGATTGAATCTGTCGCATTGAAAATTGATAAAGCAATTACCGCAGAAGCAATAACGGCAAACAACATAATGCCAAGCAATATATTTCGTCCTTTATTTTTACCCAAGTTCAAAAGGGCGTGTTCAAAAACATACATGAGCCATCCCCCTATTTTTTATCTTTTGTCATCTGACGAAACACACCTTTATCAAGCCCCCACATTTCATCAGCTATGTTAGTAACCTTTTTGGAGTGGGTTACGATAATTACACATTTTCCTTCGTCATGGGCAAGACTTGAAAATATTTTGAGTATGCTGTCCTCTGTTTGTTTATCAAGATTTCCTGTGGGTTCATCAGCAACAATCAATTCGGGGTCATGTGCTAAAGCCCTTGCGATTGCAACACGCTGTTGCTCACCACCTGATAATTTCAATATTTTGCGTGTTGCTTTTTCTTTGGATATGCCTACTTTTTCAAGCAAGGAATAGGTTTTAGCTTTTTTGTTTCGCTCGGAAACGCCGCTTATATTCATAGAAAGTACGATATTATCAATAGCGGTTGCGTTAGTCAGCAAATTAAGGCCTTGAAATATAATCCCTGCATTTTTTGCCCTGTAGCGGTTGCGATTCATTTCAGCAAGATTTTCATTCTCGTAAGTTACGCTACCCTCTGTAGCCGTATCAAGTCCTGCTAATAGGTTTAATAATGTTGATTTACCTGCACCTGATTTGCCGACAATAGTGTAAACTTTTCCTTTTTCAAAGTCCATATTTACGTCTTTGAAAATATTTTTACTACTGCCTTCATATTTGTAGGTAACATTTTGCAATGCCAGTGTACTCACGTTCATGCCTCCTATGCTCTTTCTCTAAGAATTTTCAATGGCTCATATTGGGTAATACGGATAATGCCTATAACGCTTGATACTGCGGCCAACGCAAGCGCAATAAAAATAATTTGAATAATTACATCCATTCCTATAGCAACTTCAATGTCACTTATGGGTCTGTAACCCGATGCAGGGTCATCAGTCTGCACTTGCCCCCCTGACATAAGCACCCTGCCACCTTCTTCTGCGCCCATAACAGCTTCTGCTTGAGTTTCAACCTCTCCAGCCAAGAGCCTATCTGCCATTGGTTGTGCAATCGCAGAACCTGCGCCTAATCCTATGATAAGGCATAGTGCGGTTATCATTATGGCTTCTGAAAAAATACCACATGCGATTTTGCCACGTTCCATACCCATTGCCCGCAAAACACCGACTTCGTATTTTCGTTCTCGTATAGCAAGGTACGATACCAGTACCAACACAATAGCCCCAAGAATGAGTATTACAATGGTAAATGTCATAGCGGCACTTCTCATGCCCTCTAATGGGCCTGTTACTCTGTCAAGTGCGGCTTGATTGATGGTTACACCAAAAACATCGGGCAAGCCTTTTGCTCTCACTTCAGCTTCAAATCTCACAAGGTCGTTTGGGTTTCGCAAATAATATTCTAATCTCATATCAAGACCATCTGCGGTTTCCCAGCCTACAGACATAAGGGTTTCAAAACTGGTAAAAATTTCGTTTTGGCTTATCATAGATGGCAAAGAAAAACCCATCATTTCCCATACAATTGATTGAAATGCCTCTACTTCGTCTACTTCATGTGAGAATATACCTACTATCTCTAATTCAAAATGCTTTCCATGTTGGAATGCCGATTCGATATGAATAATATCGCCCAACTGTAAGCTGTTTAGGTTGGCAAGTTCTTCTGTGATAATGGCTTCATTGATGGACTCAAACATACGCCCTTCTACAAAGTGTCGATATGTGCCAAATCCGCTAATGTGACTTGGCTCTGAATGTCCTGTGAGTTTACCTACAGGTGAATGGGGCATATTTGGATCTGGTGGCGGTGTTAAACCCATTTCAAAATCGCCTACCGCAAAAAAATTTCCAAACCATGCTTGCATTTCAGCTTGAAAAACTGTATGTCTTAAATATGCCGAATCAGCGAACGAAACATATTGCTCAACGGTGATGGTCTGCCTGCCATCTCTACCATGTGTGAATAAATCAATACTTATATCCACTCTTGAAGCAATATCCAATCTTGCCTCGTCTATAATGACTGATGAAGCGTTATTGATAGTCAACGTAACAACCGCTGAAATGATGATTACCAATGTGACTGCCGCAATTAGGATATTTCTCCCTTTGTTGCGGAAAAGGTTTTTGATTGCATTACTGATGATGTACATAAAAAATCCTCCCTAAATGCTTGACATTTGCTACGCGTTAACAGCAATCTTTGCGTTGCCTTAACCGTTGTCATGTAGAGAGGATAACATTTGAATCTGTATTTTGTCTGTAGTTCTTGCTGAACGTGCGTTTTTTGTATGTTCAGATACATTTTTATGCTGACGGTAAGTCAAACCAAAACAATATACCTTCTTTTGCTTGGATAAGTTCAAAATCTGCATTCATTGATTCAAGGGTTTTTCGTACTATGGTCAATCCTAACCCACTTCGTCCCTCTTTGCGAGTTCGTGCTTTATCTACTCTGTAAAAAGGGTCAAATAGCTTTGAAAGATTATTTTCATCAATATATACACCTGTGTTAAGAACGCATAAGCGGTACTGGTCGGCTACGCTTTCGCTCCATATCCGTATCTCACCATCAGATGGCGTATTTTGTACAGCGTTAAGCATTACATTAGACATAATTTTTTCAAACATACTGCTGTCCGTTATACAAAAATATTCTTTAGGAACATTTAATGTAATACATTGCCCATTTGCATCTGCAAGGGTTTGATAACTTGGCAAAATGGCAGTTACAGCCTTATGCAAATTTATTTCTTTGGGATTGGGAATGATTCTGCTATCATTCAAATTTACAAGCTCAAGTATCTCTGAAATAGTTTTGTTTTGCGAATCCATCAGCTTCATGCACTCACGCAGGTACTTGGGGTGGTCTTTATAGTCACCGATGTTTTCAATCATACCTTCAAGCAAAACGCTTGTGGCAGCTATGGGTGTTTTTAGTTCATGAGAAGCTGCTGAAAAGAAATACCGTTGTGAATCTTGCATTTCACGCACACGCATTATTTCGTCCTTTAGCTTGTTGTACATGGAGTGAACATCATAAGCAAGGTGTCCTATTTCATCATGGCGTTTGGGTAGGGGGCTGACATCTTCTAACGCAGTCATTTTTTTAGTATCGCTTGCCAATCGTTTTATTGGGCTTGTCATTTGCCTTGCAAATATAAAAGCACCAAGTACACCTATCGACATCAGCCCTGCTATAGCAAGCAAAGACCTTTGAATAAGACTACTATAATCTGCCTGTGAAGCTATGCGATTGATGGCAAAAAGGGTATGCTCACCAACGTTCATTCTAATTCTGTGACTGCCAATATCGGAATCATCATCAAAATCAACGTTGGGTGTAGAAAATATAATTTGCCCATCATTTGCTCTAATGTAAAAATCAAAAGATGGATTGAAACTAAAAAATTCACCTGCAATCCTTATTATTTCTTCCTCGCTTCTTTCCAACAGTTGATTATTCAGGTTTGAATAGGAAGTGTAGATTTGTTGGGCTTGATTTGTATGGTAAAACAAAAGAAACTGTTGCGAAAACAAGCCCACAGTAACACTTACCATGATAAATAAAAATATGGTCGTATAGGTAAATACCTTGAAAAATATCCCTCGTTTTCTCACACACTCACTCCTCTAAACGATAACCAACACCACGCACAGTTTTAATAATATTTTCGGGCAGTTTTGCACGTAAATTTTTTATATGGGTGTGTACGGTGCTTTCGCCACCATCAAAATCATAACCCCATACACGGGTCAATATGGTTTCATGGGATAAAATTTTGGCTTTGTTTTGGACGAATAACATTAAAATTTCAAACTCTTTCAGCGTCAAAGACAAAGGGACACCGTTATAAACAACCTTGTAATCCTCTGGTGTTAAAATCAACTGACCGAAATGAATGTCTTTTGATAACGCGCCACTACGACGCAATAGTGCTTCTACCCTTTTCAAAAGAATTTGCATTTTGAAAGGCTTAGTTACATAATCGTCTGCTTCCGCGTCAAACGCCTTTATTTGGTTTTCATCATCAGCTAAAGCGGTCATCATCAGAATTGGCGTATTGTTTAGCTTGCGAAACGCCCTCAAAAGTTCATGTCCATTCGCACTTGGCAACATAATGTCGAGTATTGCTAATTGATATTGGTTATCATAAAATTTTTCTAAGGCTTCGTCGCCGTCTATACAGGAGTCAACAAGATAGCCCATCTCGGTCAAAAAGGCTTTAACAGTATTATTTATGTTCAAATCATCTTCTACAAGCAATATTTTTATACTCATGTTGCTCACCTCAATAATTATTATAACATATGATTCTGTAGCTTTTCTGTAGTTAATATAAATGACAAATGCTTGCTATCAAAGTCTGAAACATAGATTTAGCAACGAGGATGATTGATGTTGACGATTTCACCCCTTGACAAATCATTACAAACTAGACATGAACTGATGAAGTGAAGTATAAAATAAAAACGCCTGTAATCATTATAATGATTACAGGCGTTTTTATTAGTATCAATCTTCTGCACTTAACCTTCTGTAGTTAAGATACTTTAGCATTTCGGACAATAAGAATTTTTCCTCATCGGTAACATTATCTGGAAGTTTCAAAAATGCATCTTTAGTATAATAAGGCACAGGTTCATCTATAAGACCAAGTAAATAATCTAAAGAAACATTGAAATAGCGCGATATCTCTGTTTTAACCATATCACTTGGATTGCTTTTCCCTGATTCATATAAAGAAATCGTTGTTTTTTGAACACCAACAATCTCGCCTAAAGTCTCTTGACTGATTCGTTTTCTTCGTCTTATTGCTTTAAGCCTTTCACCAATCATTGTGGTATGCACCTCCTACTCATATATTCTAGTACGGAAGTGCTATATTTTATACATATTACATTAAAATAAAAAAGCCTGTAATCATTATAATTACAGACCTTTTAGCTAAAGCCGACTGCCGGACTCGAACCGGCGACCTGCTGATTACAAATTATCATATCATATTTACATTTGAACCCTGTAAAGACCAGCATTTTCAAGGCTTTAATATACTATTGATAGTTTTATGATACAGCCTTAAATAACTCATTTTTACCTAAAATAATTATTCATTACCACACTCGTTACCACACTAATATAAAAAAATTTTGATATCTTCTTTATGTTAAATGCAGTATTTCTATACACGCTAAGTGTAATTTGTGCGTAGCATTTAAAAAAGTCAAGGGTATAACCCTTGGCAAAGTATTTCAAATAAACAGCCACATGTTGCAACTACGACAGGTAACTACCCCTGCACAACCATTCTACCAAGCACCGTTTAACTTGCTGATGAGGGCTGTTACGTTTGCACCTTTGGCTCTGTAAAATTCTTCCCTGATTTTGGCTTTGAGGGTTTTAACGCTCTGCTTTGAAGGCTTGATGAGTAGCTTCTTGCCTTTGGTTGGAGCTTGCCCTTTTTTGAATTTCGTGACATTGTACCTTCGTACATTAAAGCCTAAGAAGTCAAAACCGTCCTCAATATGCGTGATTTTGGTTTTATCTTCGGCTAACGTCAAGCCTCTTTCAAGTAGGTAACTTGACAACAGTGGGTATACGTTTTCTGCATCTTGCAGAGAAGGATACATGATGACAAAATCGTCTGCGTATCGGCATAGGGCGCAATCAAATGGCTATAATAAAAAATATTATTCTTTTTGCTGTTTAATCATATTGACATTATGAATTATTTTGATATAATTATAGAAATAAATATCTTTTTGATGATATATGTAATACATAAAAACTTAGCTTTATATTGCATTGCATATTTCTACATATCTTATTTTGGGGAGTGATTTTTATGCATTGGATTGCGTGTAAGCGGATATGAGTGTTTTTTACTTTATGTCCGCCATGTATTGCTCAAAAACACATATAGACAATTTTAAATTTACGAGGAAGGAAGTTAAGTTATGAAAAAAATAGTCGGTATGTTGCTGGTGTTTTTTATTGCTTTCAGCAACGCTTCATTCATTAATGTTTTAGCCGCTACACCAGAGGCTCTGGCTGTTGCACCACCGGGTTGGACAACTATTAGACCTTCTGGCAGTGTGGTTTCTGTTTGGGGTACCCCAGCCAATGCAATAAGGTCTGGGCCTGTGTGGGGTAGTCAATTGTTCTTTCAAGTTTCTCCGACCCCAAATACAAATAATAGACCATTCACCATACCTAGTGTAAATTCACTTTTTACACTAGAGCCTGGGTGGGTCATTGATTATGTACATGATGGCTCTCGTCGTCAGCCTGGTCAAACCACACTATTGTTTTCCAGCGGAACTACATTAGTGTATTATTTCCGCCAAGCAGCACCTCCTACGCACAATTTAATAGTACAAACAGCAGTAAACAATACTGTGATGAACACTGTAAACAGGGGGAATTTTACAGCAAATCAGTTGGTAAGTATTAGTCCAAATACTACAGGATTTAATACGGCTGACTATCAATATGTATTTACCGGCTGGACTAGAATTTCTGGAAGTGGTACTTTTGCAAATGCTAACAGTCAAACGACTAATTTTACAACCGGTAGTTCAGCCACTATTGTTAGGGCAAACTTCACAAAAACCCCAATAGAGCGAACCCACGAACTTATTATCCAAACGGCTGTTAATGGTGTTGTTGTAGATGCACAGAATGCAGGAAGTTATGACCCAAACACACTTGTTCCCATTTCACCTAATAGAAATATTTTAAATACCAGCAATTATATTTATGAGTTTCTTGGGTGGACATTAACAACCGGTAATGGCACGATTCTATTTCCCAATTTGGAAGACTCTTTTTATTTTACCGGCGCATCAAATGCAGTTGTAACGGCTCATTACACCAGAGTTCCAATGGACTCAAATAATAATGGTAATGACGGTGACGACGACGGATATGATGATGGCGACGACGACGGATACGATGATGGCGGCGACGACGGATATGATGATGGCGGCGACGACGGATACGATGATGGCGGCGACGACGGATACGATGATGGCGGCGGCGACGGATACGATGATGGCGGCGACGACGGATATGATGATGGCGGCGACGACGGATATGATGATGGCGACGACGACGGATATGATGATGGCGACGACGACGGATATGATGATGGCGACGACGACGGATACGATGATGGCGACGACGGCAATAATGGAAGCAGTACTTGGCCTCCCAATATTGGTGATTGGTTTAATCAAGGCGATATCATTTATTATGATGGTGAATACTGGGAAGTTCGTCAAGGCTTCCAGTGGAATGGAGACCCAAGCTGGAATCCCAGAGAAGCACCTGCCCTATTTAGGCCACTTAATAGCCCTGGATGGGGTCAGTTGACACCAGGTGATGTCATTCAATACAATGGGTCTTATTGGAGAGTTGTTATTGGATTTAATTCAAGTGAACCACCATACTGGACACCATCTACAGCACCAGGGCTATTTGAACCAGTGGCTTCAAATGCACAGATTGAAGAGACATCTCCTATTATATGGAGTGCTTTACGTGCTGGTGACGTAATTTTCTATGAAGGTCATTATTGGGAGGTACTCATTGATTTCAATGGAGCAGAAAACCCATTTTGGACCCCAACACATGCACATGGGCTATTTAGACGGCTTTAATTTTTAACACTTAGGTAGAAATACGAGGATGTCTTGCGAAGCAAAAAGCAAGGCATCCTTAATTTTGTGTAAAAAGGATAGTAAACCAGCCTTTCTGTGGCTTCTAGCATTAGTTGTACTCCCCTCCCCTTGCCATATTTGATTTATGATAAATATATTTTGCAGCAGAAAATGAGTGTTAGGGCGTGTTGCCACAACTCCAATGCGCCCTAGCTTCATAAGTGAGAGATGTTTACCATGACTGTCAGCAACAACATGTTGGAGAGACATAGGTTGATTCGTTTTTTTGATCAGTGTAAGGATTATCCTATGATAGCCGTATGCGCACCGGCAGGTTACGGCAAAACAGTGGCTGTAACCCAGTGGCTTAACAAGGAGACTCGGGCTAAGGCGATTTTTTCTATAGATGAATATGACAATAATCTTGCAGTTTTTTGCGAAGGGTTTTGTGCTGCGCTGACTACCTGTCAATATCAAAATCAAAGGATGTATGAGATTGTTTCCACCCCTCTTTTCAAAGTGCCCCTGATGTATTTGCCCTTCGTGCTATTTCTGCCCTTTCCGGTAGAAAAAAAGCCGTACTGGTTATGGATGATTTACACTTTATCCATGATGATGCAATCCTAAAACTGCTCTTTATTTTCATAAAGCGTTTACCAAAGAATTTTCAAATTATTTTAATTAGCCGCCATGACCTTCCTATGCACTTTTCAGACATATTGATAAAGGATCAGAAGGTCTAAAGTTCAAATCCTTTCTCGCACAAAATAAAAATCCCTGCAATCATCATGATTGTAGAGATTTTTATTTTGATGTGGTAATAAAGTCAGCATGTCATTAGTGTGGTAATGAAATTTTTATACCGCAATTACCACACTAAATATACCATCACAATTTTAATCAAAAAACCAATCCAAGCAAC
>Ga0136643_10001354_pt1 | contig 29639 bp, 23 predicted proteins | sample TergutLab28metaG_FD_96883 | JGI IMG/M metagenome (GOLD analysis project Ga0136643, IMG submission 96883) | Labiotermes labralis P1 segment gut microbial communities from Petit-Saut dam, French Guiana - Lab288 P1 (version 3) (version 3) | ecosystem: Host-associated > Arthropoda: Insects >... | reverse complement strand
TTGGTTAAAACGTTAGAGACAAGGGGAAGCCGATCTAACGCCTGCCGACTTCTTTCTTTGGGGCCTATTGAAGGGCAAAGTGTACAAAAATACACCCTGCACAATCGAACAACTCAAAGACGCTCTATGCCAAGAGATTCAGGCCGTCAACGTCGACACTTAGGGAAAAGTATTCCAGAATTTGAAGAAAAGCATTCAAGTGTGCTTCGATGTGAAATGAGACCAGTTTCAGCATCGATTATGAGCAGGTCCTGTTTTGCATCGTTCCCGTTATGTGTATATAGATTTTCAAGTCATTATTTCAATAACATAATTTTTATAGGCAATAGTTTGGGGCCTCTAGCGAGAGACGCGCCCTGTATTATTAATCTCATTTAATACTGATTCTAGTAACTCCTTTAACTATATTAAACGTACTGAGAAACTCCCTCACCAGGGCAGATTTTAGTCACATATCCCATACGAGTCCTATGTTTTTGAGTAATCGGACCATTCATTAGACTGGCCAGATGTATGTAATTTAACCGATACGGTTTAGGATATCTGGTCTGTAGAGACGAGAGTTGGGAGAGGCAGGGTAGACTGCCCGCAGTGAGTGCGCGCGTGTCTCCCTCTGCTGGGAATTAATTAAAACAAAAGTTAAACACAAAACATGATCAACGGAAACCGGATTCATCTGCCACACGGCGTTGAGTTACGATATAACAAAACATGAACATATATCACATTGAGCTGACGGCTGTAGCGTGTATGCGTCGCGGGCAACGACACTGATGTCGTTGTCCACCCATATTTCTGCATGTCTTGGTATTTTTCGATATACAGGGCCCTCATTTTATCTGACAACTATACTTTAATCACTTCCCGCCGCTTCCCCTTCACATGTATGGGTCAGGCTTATAAGATAAAGAAGCTGACAGGAAATGGCAAACAGTTGTTGTCGGATAAAATCACGAATATTTTGGAATCAATGGTGGTATTGAAAGCTGACCGAAACAGTACTTTTGACTCAGTGACATATCTCGGCTTTTTAGTGCAAGGCACGAGTAATCGTAATGGCAGCCTATTGAGAGATTATAAACTTACATAAATATATATTTGTTGAATGTTGTGAAGTGAGATAGAAAACCAACAAGATGCACGGTCACAGAAACCTAAAGCTTGTTGAATGTTCTTTTCATTTGGTTCAACAATTTAAATTTCTTAAGCGCAGGAAAATTAATTACTTCCGTTTACATTTTTCCTTTGCGATGATTAGTTCTGATCCTGGGACTCTGTTGCCCAACGCAGCCGTGCAATAACCACCCCCGCCGTCCCCTAAGCTATGTCTGTGCTTATATGGTCAGTAATTCATGATATTAAAATTAATACTAAAATTGAGGAAATATAAAGAAAATATATTGAAGGCAATATTAACGGCAAGAAATTTTGGCCTAACAGACGGCCCTTAATAATCATAAACTTGTATCCTACCTATACATGTGGTTCTGAATAACTCTTCTCATCCCTGTACATCCCTTACCTTTGGGTTGCATTGCTTCATAATGAAGGTTTATGTACGCTGTTTGAGAATGGGTTGCTAAGGAATATATGTAGGTCAAACAGGAAGTAAGCAATAGCAGTCTGGGAGAGTTTGCTTGAAGTGAAACTTTGTGTTTTTTAATCCCGATCAAATATTGCCCGAATGCTCAAATCGACGAGGATGAGGTGGGCGGGTCATGTGGAGCGTATGGGTGAGAGGAGATTCCATACAAGGTTTTGGTGTGGAAATCTAAGCGAAATAGGCCACTTGAAAAAACTACACATAAAGGGATAATATTAAATGGATCTTAAAGAAATCTTATGTTGCGGAGTGGATTATACAAGCTCAGGATAAGAGAAAGTTTTGGGCTCTTGTTTATATGGTAATGAAATACATTGTTCTACAACATTTTTAAATTTCTTTACTCTCAGTAACACATACAGCCAAATGAAGGGCAAGAATAATAATTTGTTAATAATTTAAATCAGCTCAACATGTTTCGGGCGATAATTTCGCCCGTCCTCAGGAGCGCTAGACCGTGTTTACAGGTTGTGGTATACTGCACCAACGATGCTGCCTGCTGGTGACTAGGATGAGGTCACATGATCACCAGCAGGTAGTATAGTCGGTGCTTTGTACGACAAGCTGTAAACACGGTCTAGTGCTCCTGAGGATGGGCGAAATTATCGCCAGAAACATGTTGAGCTGATTGAAACTATTAATAAAATTATTATTGTTCCATCGAGTTGGCTGGGTATATTATTGTATCAATGATGCACGGTCACACAAACTTCAAATTCTTTACTCTCCGTTAAACTATTACCTTCTCGAAAAAAGGACTCTGCAATACAGCGTTAGTTAAGTAAGGTTATAAATTCGCAAGGACCAATTCTCTTAGAACACCTGTCTACCAAAAGTATAGGTATTACAGGACAATAAACATCATGTCATGAGGAGCAAAATGAAGTTTGTTCTGAACGTCACTAAAGCTTTAGAAATTCTAGTTTTCATGTAGGAGGTGTGTCATATTTTAAATCTAATTTAGGCCCATTTAATATAATTATATTTCGATCCCATTTACAATTATTCGTGGGCCCGGTAGCTCAGTCGGTATAGCGACGGAGCTACGGGCTGGACGTTTCGGGATCGAATCCCCGTGGGGACGAGATTTTCCGCCCGTCCAGACCGGCCCTGGGGCCCACCCAGCCTCCTATACAAAGGGTACCGGCTCTTTCCCGGGGGTAAAGTGCGGCCGGGGCGTGGGGCTGACCACTCACCCCTTCTAGTGCTGCGGTCGTGGAAGAGTAGAGCTATACCTCTACCCACCCTCTGGGCCAAACCGGGCCTGTAACGGGAAAACTTTACCTTTACCTATTTATAATTATTCAAACTTAAAATAATTCAACACGCTGAAACACTGAATAAGAATTAGCAAACAGTGATAGATTTTACTGTAAATTCCAAAGTGCAAAATTGTACTTCGAAATTATACTTCACCACATTTCAGACAAATCCGCTGCCTCAGTCTTGACATTAGAAGACACAAGCAAGTAAGTCAAGAAACATGTCGTTCAGTTTTTATCGTGTTACGCAGAATCATATTTCATAAGTTGGCAATCGATATGGTCACCGCCCTAAAAAAAACACGAACCTCGCATAGTGAACACTAATCATGACCAACAAACGGGTTTTCGAACAGCTTCATAGCACTGATACAATGGAGTCACGGCTCCATTTTTCTCACACAAACCAAAACTATAATATTAACTACACAAAGCCTAGTATTTAGTTTAAGTACCAACAGATTTAACTTAAACAAAACCTTTTAAGGATCTCAGAGCAAAACCATTTATTTCACTACACAAATTTTGGATTTTATAACTAAAAATCTGTGTGTTTCCTAAGCGCTACGAAGTGAATCTTTCTAATATAATTCGAATTAACCTCTGCCTTCAGATAGTTAATTAAATGGTGAATATTTTTACAACACATTGAAAGTCAAACTGAAAACCTAACCTAAACTACCTAACCCAATAGAGAGCAGATTGTAATTTTGACATTTTCTAAAATACCAAAGTCCCAATTTCACTTGTCACCGTATTTTGAATGTTATAAATTTCTCTTCCACTTACATTTACGTACGTACCGTATCTTGCCGTCTTCTAGTTCAAGCGCCTTTGACACTCTTACGATCAACACATGCATAATGCACTGAAGAATTTTAAAACCAAAGATCACTCTTAAATAACGTGCACAAAAGATTTCACCACACACTCGCATAAAACACGAAACACAATTTTCGTATTTTATGTTTACGGCATGAAACACGAACACTATACAAGACACATGAAACTAACCTAAACAGCACAAATGCAGGAAGAACTGTTAAGTTCGATACAGTTAGAGACATCTGTCGGTAGAATGTAGAACATTCGGAAGAAACAAAGAAACATCGCAACTCGTGACTATTACGTAATTTAACTTACAAAAAAATACTAAGCGTTTTTAAAAAAACGCGTCACTCTGTTCAATGGTTCTTCAACACAATGTGACGCTTTTTCGAAGGTCTCTTGTCCTCTTGTTTTCAGAACCACTGGGTGAATTCGAAAAGACACAAAGGCAACCGCATTTGTTTCATTCAACAAATTTTGATTTTTAAAACTAAGAAACATGCGCGCTACCAAATGAATCTTTCAAATACAATTCGAATTAACATTTGTCTTCAGACGGTTAATTAAGTGGTGAATTTTCTTACAGCATATTGAAAACCAAACTGAAAACCTAACCTAACCTAACCTAACTTATCATAACCTTTGCCTTCAGATGGTTAAATAAGTGGTGAAGTTTCTTGCAACATACTGAAAGCCGAACTGAAAAACTAACCTAACCTAACCTAACCCAATAAAGACAAGATTGTAATTTTGTAATGATACAAATAACCACTGGGTGCATTCGTGCATTGAATAACAAATCCCTTGCACCTAAGCGACAAAATCATTCATTTAACTAGATGTCTCTCTGATAAAGCACAGACGCTCTCCAACATGCGACCGCTCATGTTTAAGACCATGCTATAATTTGTATTACGTCATGTATATTATTATTTACATTTCTTTATTATTTATACACTTGCAAAGCTTCTGATTGTCAAGTTTAACTAAAACAATCGATACCACAAATTTAACATCTAGCCACGATGAGCAATAGAGGGCGGTCCGTCTGTTAGGTACCGGATGTACCAGCTGTAAGTCGGATTACGCCTCGATCGTCGGAATAAAAACCCCGTCGTAGGCTGGAAATTGTATTTTGCAATAAATCGAACGGTTTAAATGTTCTCAAGGTAGTGAAACTAAATGTAATGATCTTCTTAGAGATTATGCATCTGCAAAATATTCAACTGCCTCCTTCTGAGGGACACATTTAATTTGCCATGTAGCAGTAAGAGTAAGTAGTCCTTTTGTGGCAGCATAACCAAGCCGTTCGGTTGGCGCATGCGCTTCCTACTAAAGACAAAAGCGCAAAGATATCATGATATTTACTTCTACTTAAATCTAACTTTAACACGAGCTATCCCGAGAATTTTTTTGGTCCGTTGATTCCCTCCGTGATAATGCAACCTCTTATACCAAAGGGGTTTTCTTAAACTTCATTTCGAATTCACGATTAATAAATCATTATGTCGTCGAGTAGCCATCATATCACTGAACACGACATGATCTTAACAAATTAACGCCTTTTGAAATCTAAGCCATTGTAATGAACGATTGAGGTAGTAGGATTTTTGTGTTTCATATTTTGAAATTGTTGACATTTTTTGGTTAATTTGTTGTACATGGGTTTGTTTGGATAATTTTGATGGGTAGTGTACTAGTCTCCCTTTGTTCTCATGGCAGAGTGTGTGAACATATTGTCAGCATTTTGGATTTAGTTACCCCGTGCCAACTTCTCTCCAGGCTTACAGCTCATGGAAGCTGGGCGAAGGTTGTTGTTAAGCTTGGGGCGGGGTTCGGCATTTTGGCGAGATGATAAAAGACCTTGGATTATACAGCAAGAGCTCTCTGCTGCTCCGTTTGTGCTTGGAATAACATGTTAAGCCGTGCGCACCTCTGTGCCCACTGGAAGAATTTTAATAGTGGAATTAATTTTGCTTCGTGAAAGAAGTGGTTGTTTCGCATTGTAACATGTAGGTGTTGCAGTGAAATTTGTACATTTGTGTGATTGAGCGTAGTGGTTGTTTTGTTAGACAAAATGGTACTTGATCGGGCCCTTTGGCTTGGATCTGAAATTGTTGCGAAGCGCTGTATAATTGCAAAGGCGACACAACTGTTTGGAGCCTGTGAAATAAAGGAGATAGAGAAATGTACTGTGTAAAGTAGGTGAAACTGTATAGGGAGAATATAGGAAGAACTGGTGGTTAAGTTAAAATAGTTTACGAAAGAGTAATAGTAAATGATTTTGATGTTATTAAACTGAGAATTTTTGTTTATTTTGCATTGTGACTAGAGTAAAATAACGTAATTAGAAGTTGTTGCTAATTTTTACTGTTGTGGCTATGGGTAGTGTTTGTGCGTGATTTACTGCGGAAAGTAATAAGCACGGTGGCAGCGAACCCTTACAGCCCCCCACCAGATTTTAGGAAGCTACCCCCAAAATTTAAGTGGCCAGCCTATACCGGTCACTACACCGTTACTGGTCAGTACAAGAATTACAGAAATGTACACTCTTACAACAACTAGATCCTTCTATAATTCTTGTACAGCCTGTTGGTGTCTTAGTTTTAAAGAGGTCGAAACATGCAGCTACGATTTGTAACACAATATATACGTTATTTGCTGGTCAACAGAAGTCTACATTGACTGGTTTCTACGTAATGAACGCAAGGGAATGATTCTCGTAATTCTACATGGAAAGAACAACAGAGTACTGGGAAAATGGGCTTATTTGGATTCGAGGAAATTGAAGTGACAGATGCCTGGGGAACGTTACAAGAGGGGCTTCGGAATTTAGTTTTAATTAAAGAGTGTGTTGGATGTAAATGTAATGTGAATATGGTAAGCGTAAAACGGAATTTTACATTGTCATCAAAGACCATCTAGGGAAAGCTAGGATTGAAGATAAGGGCATTATTGTTATAGAGTTGGATACACACGACTTGCAGACAGTAAGCTGCTCTACCTGGACCATCTTTCGGGCATGCAACCTGTTGTTTACACAGAGATTGGCCTATAGACTGATTGACAGAAATTATGACCACGTATTTATAAATTCAAGACACAATTTAGGTGGCGGCTTAGGTGGTTAATCCTTGGCTTCTCACGCTATGTTCTGAGTTCTACTCCAGTGTTATCAATATGACTAGTGACTGACACACTGGAGCAGAATTTCCGAGTTACATTTCCTGGTTTCCCCTGCAAATTACCACCCCACCATTGTTCCATATTCGATTATCATCAGGAGTAGAATAGGCTGAAGAACAAAGGACTTGGCCACACCCTCTTGCTAAACATAGCTCGGTGTTTGGTGACTAACCAGCCAATCTACTAATCACTCTACAAAATTACTAGTCTCATCCTCTTGCTATACTAGCACAGTACTTGGTAAATAATCAACCAATCTACTAGCCATTTTACGAATTTACTAGCCTCATTTCCTTGCTAAACTAGCTCAGTAATTCGTACCCAACCAGCTAATCTACTAGCCATTCTACAAAATTACCAGCTTCATCTCTTTGCTCAACTAGCTCAGTAATTGGTAACTAACCAGCTCATCTACTAGCCATTCTACAAATTTACTAGCCTCATTCCTTTGTTAAACTAGCTCAGTAATTGGCGACTAACCAGCTAATCCACTAGTCATTCTATAAATTTACTAACCTCATCCCCTTGCTGAACTAGCTAAGTACTTAGTAACTAACCAGCTAATCTAATAGTCATTCTACTAATTTAGTAAACAATTAGCCAGCCAACAAATTCTCAATAAATGTCCCACGGTTGAATTAGGTGTTTTCTAGGTACTTACATATTGTCTGACGTCATGCTGACATCGCAGTTGTGTGGAGGGACATCTGTTGCAAAGTCTGACAACTAATCAACGAATGTGATGAAAAGTTTTAGGCTTTATAAATGCCATCATCCAAGTACCGACATTAAGGGAAATGATTGGATTAGAATGTCTGGGATAATAAGAAAGAAGAAGATAAATCAATTTATATTCGACATATTGGAGGTGTTTATTTGAGGCTTCGTCTTTCCAAAGGCCATTGATACTAATCTAGTATTTATTTATCTAAATTTTATATATATGATACACAAAATATTTATTGTTCCATGTCGCAAACACTCAGACCCATTCCCACTCATACAATTTCTGCTGTAATTAACAACCAAAATTCATCATTCATTACTACAACAAACACCAGAAACACACGATTTCAAATGCCTTACTTAAATATTTTATCACAATTAAATTAATAACTTATCTTCCTGTATTAACATTCCTAAGAGAGACACAACTACTGATAGATCCATTTTTTGCGAATATTTCTCTTTTCGTTTATCAAACAGTTTGGTCCTCGAAGAAGGCCGACAGTAAGGTCACCTGTTGGCGTCACTGCGCACTAAACATCACAGTAAATTAAGGTTAATGCCATCTTCTTTACGTATCGAACCTTCAAATCGATTGTCATATTTATACGCTCTCCAAATTCGACCATTTTAAATAATCTCTTTCTACATATATATATATACACACAAAGTGCAAAAGTATCCGTTGAACACTCTATAGGCCTATACTTTATTATGTATATTTCTATTATAATTTATTTACTTGTTATATAAGTAACTTGTGGAGGAATTTCATTGTAGTACCAAAAGACACCGCGCTTATGTACCATTGTTTTGTGGTTTTTTTTGTGTCAAGTTGAAATACCAACAGATTCTTCCATCTTTCCACGAAATGTTAAAAATGTTACTTGCAATTAAACTGTAAACAATAAACAAGGCATCTCGGTATAGCTTTTCCAACACTCTGTTACCTGCCAGTATCAGAATACAGTACAATCCGTTACCAGAGAGCAAAGTACTTGCTCGACAGCATTCACCGTTCTTAATGTGTTTCGAAATATAATAGAATATTTTATATATTTTGAAAAAAAATTACAGAAATTTATAAACCTAAGGCTGATGGAACAGGCTTCATAGGCATAAAATGTACGGAAGAAATATCATAGGCCTAAAGCTGATGGAAGAGGTTATATGTGACCTGATACAAACGGAAATAGGTTTCTTATAATAAAACCAACTAGATGCACTAATTTATCAAATTTATTTTTGGAACAAAATTCTACATGTTTCGGACAGTTCTTCTGTTTAGCATCAGGAGTTTTTCACTGTACACACAGCAATGGTATATGTCATACAGCACGATCAGGACGGAACTGCAATTCCGTCCTAATCCTGCTCGCAAGCTGTCAGCAAACCTGTACGACATATACCATTGATGTGTGTACAGTGAAAAACTCCTGATGATGGTCAGAGGTACTGTCCGAAACATGCAGAGTTTTATTCCAAAAATAAATTTGAGAAATCAGTACATCTAGTTTGTTTTATTATAAGAATTTATCACGTTGGACGTTCACCGGAAAGGAAATAGCTTTATAGGCCTGATGTTCATAGAACAGGTTTTATAAGCCTAAAATTCCAGTGGCTATAATTAATGTCAGTAAGAATGAAATGTCACAGGAATATGGAATTGTCAATAAGAATGGAAGTACACGAGTTGGGCATGATGACTGACTATTTTTTTATTCTTTTGTCATATTGTTTTGTCATACCCTTTTACACTAACAAACACCTGAATTTTTGTCTTCAAAAACCAAGAATCTGTACCCTTGAGATTTCTTTAAAATTGCCCCCACAAGTTAAAGCACTCCAGCTATCGTAATTTTCTCTAGTCAAACAACACTTAATGTATTACACTGGGAAAAATCCTGTTTGCCAAATTCCCCCAACGATTTGTCGATCAGAACTACTCCGTATTTTGAAAAAGTGGTAACTTTAGGAATATTATATTTCTGGCCTTCCTTGAAAATTAATTTCCTTTCAGTTGAACGAACCTTAAATAGCAGTTGTACTAATTTTGATAAATTATAAGAACGGTTGTAATAATTGTAAAATTTTCAATCACAGTCCTACCAACAGCAGCAGAAAAATACCTTTCCATACCCGTCACAATTTTTTCTATAAAACGTTCCACGTCTACAAAGAATTTATCAAAATAATACGGTTACTATGGTAAAAAAACAGCGGTTATCTGAATGGAATTTTCCCTTTTTCATTCAAAATCTGAACTACAGAATTTGACCAACTTGATTCTCCCAGTGTTATACAAACATTTTATTAAATTGCATATGTGCCACAAAAATATTCATTGGCGCTTGATGCGTATGTGAGTGAGTGTATGTGAGTGTGGTATGCTAGAAGCTCAAGCTGCCATACCAAAAATATAGGCCACTTCAGGCCTGAAAAAGCGAGGTCCATTTCACACTCTGATAGAAACCTACTAAATACGAGAAAATTGCAAATTTCTTCCTCTTTTGCGGGAAGAATAAAGATATGTATTCCATTGTCTTTTACTTCCATCCAACTTTTATACGATATAAAAATTGTGAAATCTTTTTTGTATTATTAATCGGTCGCCTAGTGGTGCTGCAGGATTCTCTTGAAAAAGTAAGCTAGTAATGGAAATTTAACTGTAAACAATTCCCGTTTTATTTTCGGTCTCGGTTTGAAATAATTAATTCTCATAAAATCATCGATACCTTATAGCCAGATGTACTGAATTTCAGATCAACATAGGCGTTTTGTTATAATGTAACTTTATTATAGCTTCCACATCAAACAATTAATAAATTTCACGTGTATTATAATACGAAATTTCCTTCACCCGCACTGTACAGGAAGCATTAATGCAATGTAATGTCGAAATATGCATGCCCATGCGAAATGCGGAAGTGCGTCAAATTCCGATGATTTCATGAAAATTATATCGTTAAATTAGTAAGTGAAAACCCCCCCCCCACCCACTTTCCCAAGTGGAAATCATTATTTCTGTGACATTAATTCACTATATCAGAAAGACTGAGAGGAATGTCTCGAGTCATACGTAAAATCTCTTCTCAAATGTAATAGGCGAAAAATGTCCGTAGATTTACATAGTAGCAACCTTGAAAACTTCCGAGCACAAAGTTTACCATATGACCATAAAACTCAGTTTCTGTCTGAGAGCAGACCGAGTCTCCAGCGAGATTGAGGTATTTATGGCGTTGTCAAGGGGCGAACACTAATAGCTGCTGTACATTAATTATACATTACTGTACTTACCTATTTGCAACTATTTACCAAACGTCAAGGCGTCATGTGTTACAGGAATTGAATCTTCACCTACGACACTGTGAGAACCTCAAATCTCGCGCAAGACTTAGCGTAAGGATAACCAATACCTAAATATTTCTCTACTTACACGGCGTAATTTTTCACAGTACTTGAATTAGAGTTTACATTTTTTCATTAGAACGACCAACTCTTTTGTGTTGTTTGGGGAAAAAATTTCTCTTAATTGTACGACTCAAAGTACATGCATACATACACACATTCACGTAAATAAATAAATAAATACATAAACAAATAAATAAATTAATACACTTACATACATACATACATACATACATACATAGTATGGAAAAAACGATGAGTGTTTAGGTGTTAAAGCAGGTGGTGTACATATTTACCACTGCGCTTTTAGGGCTTAAATGCTACCCAAGAAAGAGGATCCAAACAACATAGCACGTACAGTGGAACGTATTTCTTACTGGCGACGTTCTGGTACTTTGCACCTTCCACGTACCCTAAAAGTTGCCAAACTCGGGTCTTGTTACGTCAGAAACAAAACAGACAGCAAGTCTCTTACGTTCAAAGTACATTGATATTCTACCTTACAAATCTGGTTTCACCCATTTCTTCAAATATCTAAACCTTATAATGACACAAGACGAAATAAATAATGAAATTTGATTCTCGGAATTCTAATTCCTTACGTTAGTTTACGTAATTCGCAATTTGGAGAATTCATAAAATAGTGCCAACGGAATGGGCGGGGTTCTTAGTATGCTTGTGAGACATAAGGAACGCCTATACAACTTGACTCAAATGAAACACGTAATTCCCCCCCCCCCCCGCATTTCACTACAAATTCTCGTTCGTATCGCTTAGAGCTACACATTTCCGGAAATAAATGACTAAAACATTTGCGATAATACCACTATATATATATATATATATGGTGTTAATTTGATTTAAATATAACAAAAAAACTGACAGTTAAACCCGAGGATTATATTTCCCTGACAAAGAAACGTGATTTCCTTTAGCGCCCCCCAACGTATCCTTACCTCACACCGCACAGCATCACCGAGCGACCCGCAATATTTCTTTCTATCACAAGAGCTAAGGGCGCTTTAGGGTGCCGCAGTTCTGTGAACTCTATGTAGGATCACCTCACCTTCCCCATTAGTGGGTCTGGCTGTTGCCAACAATTCCTGTTCCGGAAGTGTCACCTCATCCCCACAAGACTCAGCGCAATGACATTTCAAAATCCACTGTACGCTGAAGAATATCGTTTGCAAGTTTCGCCTTCGTTCATTGTCTTGGTATTCCCCGAACTCCAGGCTTCCTTTCCTCCAAGGAGGCAAACTTGCCGAGTCGTTGTCGTAATAGAAGTAGCGGTGGCGTTCCTCGTTTTCTTGTTCCGGCCACCACAGGTTCGATCCTGGTTCTGTGAGTTCCAGCAGCATGTCTTTGTCGTCTTCCAGCTCGTCGCCGCTCTCGCAGTGGAACTCCACTTTGATGGTGGTACTGAGTTGTGGTTTACAGCATACTCGAGGGCAGTTGCCACAGAATTTGGGGCGATACCTCTTCCTGCTTCGGCAAGCCCCAAACCGCAACCTCACGGGACCTGTCACTCGCTGTGTGGCCTTACACTCGTGGCCCTTCTGGAAGCAAAAGTTGGCATGCTTAGTGATTTCATTAGGCGAATTAAGACAGCATTTCACAGTTCACATTTAGGATACCAGCAGTTAAATATCTATTAAACTTTTCTTCCTCAATTCTATAAAAGGTAAATTTTTCCCTGACCACGTCATAAAAGCATGTGTGAGAATAAGAGGTAAAACTCCACATGTTTTCAAACCCGGCACTAGGTGGATATGTATGGTTAGCTTCTCGCTTAGTCCGCTTTACCCCAGCGAAGGAACCATCGGTAATACGAGGTTGGCTGGGTCCAGTTTTCGTCTGAACTTTTGAAGTAAGGAAAAGTATATTGACCTTGGTAGTAATCAACCCGGACCGTCCAGTCCAAGGATTCATCACTATTCTAACTACTACACTAATTTGACTCATCAATTCCAAAACTTTCTGCAGCATTTTTCTCCCCCTTTAGTTTAATTTCTCCTACTCCGTTCTCTTTTGTTTCATTACTCTACCCGGTCTTCCGCCGTCCCACAGTCTGCGGTGAATTTCTAAGATGGAGTGAGCTGGCGGTGTTCGTTCTCTGAATAGTCTGACGTCGCTGGCAATTACTGGACTCCACTCACATATGTGTGTTCCTTGCGCTTGATTAATTAAACCTTTGGGTCCACGAAACTTAGCTCCTATTAATAAAGAGCAGATGATCCCATGAAGATCGTAGGAACAGATCTGAGGTGCTATGCTTCGTGCACCAGCTGCACAGTGTAGAGAGAGGGAAATCTGAGCATTAACGTCTGAAACTGAAGGAAGAGCACTGTGACAGCTACTGTGGCAGTGTACACTCAGTGGCCAACTTATGGAAATTTGGTGGTTATTTATTTAGCAATGCTGCCAACACACTGACTGTATTTACCGAAATGGCACAATGATTAATGCATAATAGACTAGAAAGAATACATCTTGGCCAAATTTGACGTACTGTCACGAAACTAGCCGAGAGGAACTGAGAAAATACACGAAAATTCTTGGTCAAGATATCAAGTGTGAATTTCGGGATTAAATGTAAATCAGTCCCATTACAGGCCCGAGGTGCCCAGATGGTTCCAGGAAGTTAAGGTTCCCAGATTACGTGACAATGGCCCAGGATGGTGGTGAGGTTGTCAGCCTTACGCACCGGCCGTTTTTATCCCCAGGAAATACTCCTGGTACTCATTTCTGTTTGAGGCTGAGTCGACCCCAGGGCCATAGTGCGATCGGAAGGATTATGTCAATGAAAAATTCCAATGACACCATCTGGAATGAATTTCGGGGTTAGAACACAGAAATACAAGAACACGAAGCTCGTTTCGTACCTACTGGGCTGAAGTAATATGTGATCGAATAAAAGAGCCTGTGGTGGGCTTCTATGTAGCACGCGTATGGGAGGTGATACGGATCAACTAGTGTGTCAGAATGGTAAAATCAAGAAGACTACAATTTAAAGAATTTAAACTAAGTTGTGAGGATGGCTTGAGAATAGAAACGTAATGGTGTGCAGTATCTGGCGGTGACATTCGAGGGGTTTAAATTTCGCTGTCTGCTGCCACAGATAGAAGGAATTTGCCCAGCATCATTTAGATCATAGACCAATAGTATTAGTGGGGTTGAATGTTTGAATTTAACGCTGTTTATTTGTTCGGAAATGCCAACCAGACTGGCAATGTACGTATAACGTAACACTGAGGGGCGTTCGTGCAAACATTGTTGCTGTAGGAAGCAATAAGTATTACGTATTGTGAGTGTGTGTGTTTTTAGCCTTAGTTATCCATCACGCAATGCGCATGCGCCATATTGTCATCAATGGCCTCTCAGGCTCTACAGTACTTTTCCACATTACTACATAAAGGGCAGGATTTTCGAAAAAATATAGAACATAAAATATATTTTGATTTTCTTTATAAATTTTGTGTGAATCATTTCTCACTCTAAGAAGAACTCAGCGAGATATGATAAAAAATACATAATGGTCGTTATGTAAAGTACCCGTTGTTTTCGTTAGGTTTTACCAAAACTTTAATTTTTCTCGATGGAGTTTTGAAAACTACTCAAATATCAAATTTCACGACATTCCTCCAATGGGAACAGAGGTATTCAGACGGAGGGACAGATAAACATAAAGAATCTAAGGTTTGATTTAAGTTGCGAATGTGCCTACAAACAGGCACAATTATGACCCAATTTAAAATCGACACCATATAACGTAAACGTGCATTTCATCAGCCAGCTCCACTGGTTGTTTTGCACGTCCTTGAAAAGCGAGCTGATATAAATTTGCACATTATTTATAATAAGGTTCCTCAAAGACAAAAATTTTATTTTTCTGCATCTCTTTTTGTCTTATTAGCGGCAATACCCATATCAATGTACGTTACGTTACACAAATATATATGGTAAACAGATTATATAAAATGTAGGCACATAATTATAAGCATTGCCCATAGTCTGTGTGTCACAAGGTGCACATGTACGACGTGGCATGCAAATTGTTACACCGGAAGTAAATAAGCAGCGGATATCGACAAGGTCTGTGTTTTTTTTTTAGAGTGATACATTGCGACTGTCCAATCAATACCTCTCCTCCCTCACTTCTCGCTATTGCAACTGAGAGACTACCTGTTGACTGACATCCCGATGGATAAAACGTGCACATCCCGTGGGACCCGAAAGCATAGCCGACAGATATGTGAGTCCCAGCGCAACTGAAGTAATGCACTTCAGGCGCGAATTCAGACCCTCTTAAAGGGTATCATTTCCCTGTGTGCAGCCTGTTTACCAATACTGCTACTCCACTGAACACACCTCCCTTAAAAACGTAATACGTCAAGGAATTCCCCTCATTTTGTGTAGAATCCGACGTTTTATTACCGTTTTATCCCTTGCCGAGCCAGAACAGTCCAATCTCATTTCTAGCGGCCTATTTATTTAAGATCCAATAGGTTTCGAATGTAATATCTTTCGCTCAGGTTTCCCTACCAAAAGCTTGTTTGAGTTCCTTTACTTCAGCCAAACATGTCACATAACCCACCTACTTCATTCTCCTATGTTTGATTACACTAATACATTTAGTGAGAATTATAAACCATGAAGATCCACAATGTGTAATTCTCTCCGTCCTCGTGTTAAGTGCCACTTGTTTGCCCTATATATATTCCCCAGCGGCCCCTTCTCCGACGCCCTCGGCCTGCGGTATTCCCTTAATTTGACAGACCAAGTGTCACACCCATTGACAAAAACAAACAAAATTTTATTTTTTACAATACTTCATTCGGCTGGGATAGCGAAAGCGAAGACAAAACGATCCGAACCAAATAGTAGGCCGATTTCTGTCAATTAAATTTATTCTTCACTTTTACACGCATGAGGCCGTTCCCATGATGTATCTAAGTACCAGGTCCTCATTCACATTTCGTAATATTTCCTGTGAGGTGAGAACCTAACTATTCGTATTATTTAACTTTATGCCTTACATAAGTCGGAAAATTGTTTTTCCATTGTTTTCTTGGACCCTAGAGCAAACCCTCAGATTTAACCATGTTCTACGTTTCACTGTATGTTTTTTCATGCAACATTACCGATATTAAAATCAAAACTCCGCCTTGTTGCAGCCTCCCGCCCCCATTGTTAATATTAAAATCTGGGCAAACTGCCCAGATTTTGTGCTTCCATCCCCGTCTGCAAGCGAAGGCCACACCCCAAATTTCCTGCATTTCTTCCTAGCGTTTCACTTTGTCCGCAGATGAGCTGGCATTGCCTAGGGAATGTCAAGCCTGACTCGCACTGTAAGTACATGCGCCCTCCAATCACGATAAGCTACCGCCCAGGCTATTAGGAGACTTTAACGAATGATGCCAACGCCTAGGCACACTCGATTAGTACACACGCAACGAAGTAACGGCGGAGAAGATGCCGAACGGGCACGGCGATTCCTCGCGAATCACAATTAAGGCCTCAAGAGCTGCAAACTTCACGTTGTGAAAATATTCAGATAAATCGCGGAAGAGGTAAAGCACTTCGTGTGTTTCGATCGGCACTTACACCGTGACACTTTGATGAAGGAACAGAATTTTGGACCGTAAATAGGCTTAGTAGTCCCCTGAGCCACATAAAAGTGTGGAAGTATGAAGATACCCTAACAGACACATACAAGTCAGGGTATATCTCCAAGAAAACGCAGCGTTTCTATTAATTTTAAACTACCTATAGAGAAAATAAAGGTTTGTTATGAGAGAAATAAATTATTTTCATGGGAAAATATCGATTGTGTATTCATTAAAAGATGTGTTACATTTAATTTATGTTTTGTTGACCGTGAATCACTGTATAATCTTCTTCAAATGAAGACAACCAGGTGCACGTTACTTCTTAGTATATTTATTTCAACTTCTCGACATGTTTCGCGCAACTGTGTGCCCATCATCAGGAGAACTTACTGTATCCATGCGACATTATTATTTTTCGTCCCAAAACAAGTGGATAGTTTTAAAAATTACAAGTTCTTAAGTCACAAAATGCAGAATATTCTGCATTTTGTGACTTAAGAACTTGTAAGTTTTTAACTCTGCGTACAATAATTTCCTACTGATAATTAGAAATAAAATTAGCGTCTAATTTACAAACACATTAAAACGCGCGGTGAAATAATTTACGCGCTTATGAAAGCACTTATTATAAGCCAAAGTAGATGCATAAATTTTAACAGCGCTTAATTATTTACTACTGATAAATTTTGTACGGTACAAACATGTAACAGATCCGTTTTTGCACGTAAAATTACATTAAAATTCGCGGCAATAATTTAAGTACGTACTAATAAAATTACGCGTTTATGAAGCACTATATAATAACTTTACATATAAATATGTACTACTGATAATTAGAAACAATATAAGCGTATAATTTGCACTTACATTAAAACACAGGGCGATAATTTAAGTGCAGTATAAGTACGCACTAATTTAATTTATGCGCGTATATGAAAACACTACAGTATATGCTAGAGAAGAGATATATAATTCTGTGTAGCAGAGCTTATAATTATTTAATACTAATAATTTTGTACGGCTTAAAAAATTGTACACAGTTTACGCGAAAAACATTTTTATACAAGCACTCGCAGGATGCTAGGGACCACTTAACGCATTTCCAGTTGAGACAGGGACACAGCCAACCTTCTAGTCAAACTGGCACCACACCGCTTCCGCTCATCACGTAGGCTGAAGTATTTGCTACGTCGATCCATTGAAGCGTAGCAAGCTGACAGACCGGTTTCTCTAAGGTTTCTTTGATACGGAGTGCACACAGGACCTTGAAAAGCATGGTGGGTCGTTTTAGCATATTCCGAACCTCATATATGCTCAGCAGATGTATTCAAAGTGCGAAGCGGTGGATGACTTGAGTGTCGATTGTAAACCGTGTGGTAAGCGTTCCCACGTGTTTTGGGCGAAAGAACCCGTAGGTCAATTTATTGATTATCTCCGGCGGTCCAGACAATTCGCGGACAAGATTTACGTCATATCATATAACTCTCGTGGATACGAGGCACAGTTTGTGCTGCGAAATTTTCTGGAACTGAGATGGACGCCCCAGTTGATAATGGACGGTACCAATATTTTTAGTATGGTTGTTGAGAATTTACACTTTTTTGATTCCCTTAATTTTCTGCCTACGAGTCTAAAGAGCATGCCCTATTCATTGGACCTCACATGCAAGAAGGGGTACTACCAAACGTTTTTAATATTGATAAGAATTTGGTCTATGTGGGCCCTTATCCCGAACCCAGATTCTATGGGGCAGACTACATGTCAGGCGATGAGGGAGCGCAATTTTTGGAATGGTACGAGGAGCAAAAAGACAAGATTTTCTGCAATAATCAGGAGCTCTTGTCCTACTGCATGGACGATGTCAATGTACTGAGGCAGGCATGTTGTGCATTTAGGAATTTGTTTTTGAAATTCGTCAAGATATCACAATATCGTCCATTTGCAACAAGGTGTTCCGGACGATGTTCCTGAAACCGGACACTGTACGTAATATTCCGAGAGGTGTTACCGAATGGGAGACCGCCAACCTGTTGAAGTTCTTCGATGGCTGGCGTACATTGGTCGGACGAGGAACAATGTTACTCATGCCGAAAATGGAAGGGAGGATCATTTGCCTGGGGTAGGAAATGTGAAAGTCGACTGATACTATGCAGAGAACAATGAAATCTTTGAGTAATTTGGGTGTTTTTGGCATGGGTGTCGATGTATGTCAAATCGAAATTAGCCCATCGGCATCACCGGAGAAACTCTGCTGAGCCGGTATGAGGAGACTCAAGCGAGGTTGCAGAAAATAAGGGACGCTGATTATAAGGTTATTTCGATGTGCGGGTGTGAGTTAAGAAAACTCTTGCGTGACAATCCAGACCTAAAAAACGAACTGCATTCGCACCCCTATGTAAAGAATTCTCCAAAAATATTCGAGATGCTTTGTACGGGGGTAGAACCGAGGCCACGAAAAACTACTACAGAGTCAAGCAGTGGGGTGGGAGAAATCCATTATGTGAACTTTATCAGTCTGTACCCCTAAATCTGTAAGTACGGCAAGTTTCGTGTAGGTCACCCGAAAGTGTAAATGGGTGAAGACTGTCCCCCTGACTGTTTGGATAGGGAGGTGATAATCAAATGAAGGTTTCTACCTCCCAGGAAACTGTACCATCCAGTGCTTCAGTATAAAAGCAAATCTAAACTGAAGTTCTCCTTGTGTTCTGCTTGTGCCGACACGATGAACCAAGGCACGGGTACACACTCTGATGCAGAGCGGTGTATAGTTGGAACATGGGTGGTGAATGAGGTCCGCAAAGCCATAGCGATGGGTTATGCTTTGGTGGGCGTATTTGTATTTTGGGAATATGAGGTGACATGTTTTTACAAAGGTGCCAATTCAGGAGGCCTTTTGCAGAGTACGTTAATATGTTCCTGAAATTGAAACAAGAATCGTCCGAATACCTTTCGTGGGTTCAGAGTGAGGAAGACAAAGACAAATACACCGAGAACTACCGACGCGTAAAGGAAATTGTTTTAGACAAGGCATCAGTTTTCAAAAATACGGGCAAAGGAATTTCGCAAAACAGAAATTGAACTCGATGTGGGCCAAATGGGCGCAAAATCAGAACAAGACGAAGACAACACTTGTGACCTCAGTTAAAGAGTTGTACGAGCTTCTAACGAGACCTGGTTCTTAGGTTACAAACCTCATATTACCGAACGATGAAGTGGTATGGGAACCCTGGAAATATTCCAAGGGTAACATAGCCGCAGGGAAAAGTGTTAACGTGGCAGTTGCTGCCTAGGTAACGACCCAGGCTTGACTCAAACCCTACGAATACCTGAGCGAATTAGGGGAGTCTGTCCTCTACTGCGATACAGAGAGTGTTATCTTTATTCAGAATGTAGATGAACCCCCACAAGTGAGAACAGGTGAATATCTGGATCATCTCACCGACGGGTTGGAGGAGTTTGGCTCTGGCTCCTTTATTGAAGAGTTTCTTTTGGGTGGACATAAAAGTATGCGTTTTCTTTTTTCTGCCCCTCGACAGGAAAACGTACAACCAAATGCAAGATGAAGGGTATAATCTTGAATTACGAAAATTCAAAGGTTGTAAATTTCACCACCTTCAGGGACATGATTCTGAAAGACACCAACCCTCTGCATGTTTATAATCCTAAGGAGATCAAAAGGAAACGCCTTGGTGTCGTTGTTTCTGAACCTAAAAAACAAAGGAGTGAAAGTTTGTCTTTAAAGAGCGCCGGCTTATGGACAACTTTGACTCCCTACCGTAAGTGCATTATTAATTAATTTTAGCTAGGCTAATTTAAAACTTATTTATTTATTTATTCTAGACGTGATGAAGTTCAATAAATGGAGGCGCTATTGCGCATTTCAGTTCATTTTAGATTATGATTCTGAAGCTGCAACATCCATTCACATTAATTGTTTTAGAACCAAGAAGTTGCGGCAAATCCACGTTTGCAATTAAATTGTTGGAATTCAGGAAGCAGCCTTGTGATATTGTGTTTGAAAACATAGTTTCTTGTCTTGGTGAGAACAACGCCCCGCATCACTTTAAAAACGTTTCATTTGATAAAGGTGTACCCGACATTGAATATCCTGAAAATGTACCTACACTTATAGTGTTGGATGATTTGATGGACTCTGCCTATTCTACAAATCTGAGCGAATTATTTACCAAAGGATCGCAACATCGTAACATTAGTCTGGTTCTAATTACACAGAACTCATTTTACCAAGTTCAATCGTCACGTGATATTTCTCTGAATAACAAGTATATAGTTGTGTTTAAGAATTCGAGAGACAAGACTCAGATTGTGTACTTGGCTCGACAAGTCTACCCAGAAAACATTTCCAATTTTCATAAAACGTACTTAGAAGCTTGTAAAGACCCGCAGATTTATTTATTCTTCGAACTAACAAATCGATTGACGATCTACTAAGATTTAGAACAAAGATTTTTCCAGGGAAAACCTGTGAGTTTTTGCACCTGTAGAGGGTAATGAACCGGTTAGAGTCACAACTACACTTCTCTACGTCCTTAAAGACGCTGAAACACAAGGAACACGCGCTTCACTTTCATCTACAGACGACGAACTCATAAAAGCCATTGTCGAGTGTGCTATAAATACGCTCAACGGAAATCATAAATCAACCAAAGACGAAAAGAGCAAGCCAAAGAAATATAAGAATCGCTTAAGATGGTTGGTAAATCCTAAAATCTGTTTCAAGAGTAAACGTATGCCTTTAGTTCAATAGGACGGGTTTATATTTCCACGGTTCGTAAGTGTTTTGTCAGTTGAAATAGGAGCAGTAATTAATAATAAGAATTGAAAATGGCATTGCAAGTTATGATTCTATTTCCTCCGGAACGGTGGGAAAATCGTATTCGGGAACCCCCAACACCACCAGTTAAAAAGATACTAAAACGTAACGATCATACCTATAATAAATGGACCCAAGTTCGTTTGCATCAACATCCATACTTGAAAACCGAGAAAAAACGAAAACCCATCACCATTCCCATGATAGAAACTGGTAGTAACAAACCGAGTTTTAAAACGAACCCCAAACGGTAACGTATAATTGGTTCAATGTGTCTGTATAAAACAGAGTCTGAATCATAAACGGATGCTTCACCTGAACAATCAACGTAAATTTATAACATATTAACACGTAAAGTATCCCTGGACCTCAATTTTGGTATTTAGCGAAATGAAGCTGACGGCTCTTTTATAATAGGTCAGTCGAGTTTTAAATATTACAATAAACACGTGTTAGTGGATGGTAGTAGGGAGAAGGTAACACAAGACCTGTGGGAATTACTAACCCAATTACGAACTGATAAAAACTTTGTCACTCATCAGGACAGACAGTCATATAAACAAATACTCTTGCAGTCTAACGTGCATAGGGCGAATTATAGTCCCTCAGGCAAGATGAAAGCAAACAAAGGTCTTAAATATAAACGGGTTATTTCACAAAAGTTTACAAACAGAAATGAAGTGCATTGGGAATCGTTGAATTAATACTAATGTTTCTGGGTATAGTCTATTACGATCCTAAACATCACGTAGGGTTCGGTTCAGTATCAAAGTTATTAAAGTCCAATAAAAATAAGAAACCGGATGTAAAAGAAGTGATGTCGGGTCAGAACACGAACTCTTTGCACAAATCAGTGCGAAAAAGATTCCCTGGGATTTCATATAGTGTAACAAATATTGATGATGTTTGGGAAATGGATCTTGCAGATTTAAGTTAGCTCTCGAAATACAACGATAAGTACAAATATCTCTTAAATGTCATAGATATATTTTCGCGGTATGTTTGGAGCGTGGCTCTAAAGGACAAGACCGCTACGTCAATTACATCAGCTTTGAAATCGTTATTACAAAATAGAAAACAAATTACCATACAATCAGATAAGTGTACTGATTTTTTAATGCAACTGTCCAACAGTACCTGAAACGTCAGGGAATAAATTTTCACATGACTCACAATCCCGACATAAAAGGGCGCCGTTATCGAGCGTCTTATCAAATCTCTGAAGACAAGGATGTATAAATATTTCACAAAAATAACATATACCGATACTTGGCCGTCATAATTAACTATTAAGAGGTTACAACCATTCTTTCCATTCCACAATATGTATGCCTTCAAGCAACGTAAACCCCTCAAACATTTCCTCTGTCTGGCAAGGAATGAATAGTCTCTGGGCTAATATTCCTCAAGGTCGTGTGAAATTTAAAGTGCGGGATCTTGTGAGGATAACAAAAGAAAAGGTAAAGTTTGCCAAGGGGTATGAACAAACCTTTTCAACGTAGATATTTCGGGTTGTCAAGGTTATACAGCGCGTACCCTAATCTGTTTAGGAACTGTCAAACTTGCAACATCGTCCTATCGAAGGCCAGTCTTACAATTACGTGCATGTCAAGGTCACTGTTTCACCCCAGACAGTGATTGAAGTAGATAAAATAGTGCGCACTCATCACGAAGGAGGAATTCAACATCTTGTCAAGTTGGCGAGATAAGTGTGTTCAATCAAAGTGCTTCTGTACACCTCCAAATACAAATGCCATTGATTTCGATACATTGTCGTATGAACTAATATATAAAAACCCGCATTGTACCAAATTGATGCTTATAAGTGTGAATAATTTGATTTGTACGTCTATTTAAAAAATATATTATTTTATTTTAATAACCTATATTGTAGGTATTAGATATGTACACCTTTTACTAAAATTGTATTTTAATTGTATTAATACATATTTTATATTGTATGTATTCGTAAATAGAAACATGTGTATATATTTATTACCAAAATCCTATTTCATTTGAAAAAAAGAGATGGTTCAGGTGATGGGATTTGAAACTACATTCTTTCAATTATAAGTCTGGAATTCTACCTCTCAACCGCCTCTTTTTCAAGAATAACAAATTTTTAAATTAGCAATATGAATTTTAAAAGTTGCGCGCTACAGCCGTCACATTGTGAAAAGTTAGGTTATAATTAAAATGTCAGAATTTAAAATAAGATTATAATTAAAAAATATCCTCCATTTTGTAAAACGTTAGGTTATAATTTAAAAATAGCGCGCTGGTCGCCATATTTTAAAATGGTGGACTTAAAAAATTAAAAAAATTTGAAATTTTAAAAAATTCTTAAATTGCCCGTCCGCTATATTGAAAAACGGCGGTCATCCAAAATGGCGGTCTAGTAGGCGTCAAACTGTCTGCGAGGCAAAACATAGGGGTTAAAGACGCCAAGTTGTCTTATACAAAAATAATTTCCATAATAATTAGATCAACTGCATATCAATCATAGCCATATGGATATCAATTAATAATTTGCATATCAATCATGCTCGCCTGTATATCGATTAGATTATTTGAATATCAAAGACGTATAAAAATCTATTAAATAATTTGCATACAAATTACTTCGTTTGCTTATTAATTATGGTTGGTTGAAGGTCATTGACCTATTTCCGTTTATCAAAGAGTTGTTACTTCACTTCCGGCTGCCATTGTGACACCCTATCTACTGGCGGATTAATGAAGGAAAAAGAGATGTGATACCTAAAATGAACTGGCGCTTATTCAGCGAAAACCGTACAATTTGTTATGGTGGTTGTGCCAAAAGTCTACATGGAGCGAAATACTTCACGAGAAGCTGACATTTCCTCTGCTAATCAAAAATTTTTAATTATTTAATAAAACGGACGATAAATTACCGGACTTGCAGCACTAGCTATTGGCGTATGCCCAGAGCCAGGTGAATTAAGTTGATACCTTCCCTAATAATAACAGTAGTGAAGGAATATTATTAAATTTCACCATTCTCATGTTCGGTTAATAGGAATCTTGACCACCTATTCTCGGATATCGGTGTTCATTAGCCCCCGTAAGACCAGTTGTTACTTTTTTCACTACCAGGTGTAACGGTTAAGCAGTCCCGTTACGGGCCTGCAGTGGCCCAGAAGGTACCAGGAAATTAAGGTTCCCAGATTTCATGATAGCTGCACAGGATGGTGGTAAGTTTGTCAACCTTACGCACCGGCCGCCTTTACTCCCAGGAAATGCTCCTGGTACTCATTTCTGTTAGAGGCTGAGTCGACCCCAGGGCCATAGTGAGATCGGAAGGATTTTGTGTTAATGAAAATTTCAAATGACACCAGATGGGATCGAACCAGCGACCTTCCGATTTGTAGCACAGCACCTTAACCAATGTGGTACCGCGGCCCCCCACTACCAGGTGTAAAATACAAAAATTGTTCTTCCTACACAAGTGGTGTATTTATGTGTTTTTTTTCCCGGATCTCAGAACAAACAGGAATTATTTACCTATACAGCACCAATTGGCTGGTTTTTATAGCCGAAACGGTGTGTGTGTGTGTGTGTGTGTGTGTGTGTTTACTGCACAGTACCACCTGAATCTAGAAACACAATTCAGGTTAGTCTCAGCCAGTGGTTTCAGTCTTTAGGACCAGAAAAGTTTCTCTCGACAATATTCCATCGCCTATTATCAGCACATTTGATAGCTAGAGATTGTAGAAACTTCTCCGAGAAATTCGACATGCTTCTGGCCGCACGTTAGGCTGCAGGCAACTTTCTGTCCCTCTGCACAGGTTTATGTTAGGCTGTTGCATTCTTGCACACTTAGTGCCATTCGCTGTCAACCGTTATACATCAAGACACGCCACATTTCTTTATATTTGTCGGGTAGTGTGTGTAATCTTGACAAATGCATTAACTGATAAAGGCGAAGCATTATAGAAGAAATAAAACAAGTGTAAGGTTCTGAGATCTAACACTGTAAGGACAAAACCATAAGATTGTATATTGTTTTGTATGGGCGTGAAACATGGTCAATCACAATTCTAATGCAGGACGTGAACAGGGCGTTACTGATATGGTGGATTAGAATATCTTGGGTGAAAGAGTAGGACGTGCCTGGATTTGGGTTGGAAACTCTCACGGCAGTGCGAAAAAATATTATGATATTATGGGATGTGAGAGTGCTCACGGATATTACGATATTATGGGATGTGACAGTGCTATGAATACTATAATTTTGTGGGAAGCAAGAGTGCTGGTGAATATTGCGATTTTATGGGATTTGAGAGTGCGGGTGAATATTACGATTTTATGGGATGTGAGAGTGCGGGTGAATATTACGATTTTATGGGATTTGAGAGTGCGGTTGAACATTACGATTTTATGGCAATTGAGAGTCTGGGCGAATATTACGATTTTATGGGATGTGAGAGCGTGGGTGAATATGATGATTTTATGGGATATGAGAGTGCCAGTGAATATTACGTTTTTATGGGGTTTGAGAATGTGGGTGAATATTACGATTTTATGGGATGTGAGAATGCTTGTCAATATTATGATTTTATGGCATATGGCTTCGTACAGTATGGTACATTAAGTAATAAGGTTAGATTGAACCTGTTGCCGACATCTTCATAGTAAGCAACGTGAACATCAAAGCAGCCACATACCAAACAACATGACTGTATTACATGAAGTTTTAACTACGAGTAACAACATAGTGATTTATTTTTTATTTCAATATGCACATACTTACTGATCCTCTCAATAGCTTAGAATAATTACTGATTAGCAAATTAGAAGTAATTATGATGGAACCTGTCACAACCCAATAATCCTGCCATAGTCTGTGGCAGTGAGAAATGTCACCAAAAACCGTGAGTCAGAAATATTTCTCCGCCGGGTTTTGAAGCCGGGACATCTAGAATACGAAGCAAGAATGTCACGCATTGTAACCCTATGTTCGGTTCGTTTTGATTCAAGCAAGCCATAACGTAAGGTAGTCACACGATGCTAGCGGAGCCTCTCGGTAGCATGAAGTACTAAAATCCTCATTCAGATTTTAATTAAAACCTGTTTCGCGACCCATTCAAGATTTTTAATTGCCTCTAGGAGCTATGTCTCCCATCTTTCTTCTTTCAGTCTCACATACGAAGCATTTTTCATCCTCCACTCTGCATCACACTACGCTGTAACACGTTAAATCACTGTCTGCCTTCCATTAAGCCGTGTCATCGTCAGCTAGCAGCGCCTCTGGTGACGCCAACTTGAAGCAGGAACTACTTTATTGTGCGGACGTGATTACAGCAGAAATTCTGTGCCAAACAGACTCGTCTGCATGCACAAGGACGTCTCTTTATACTCCATGCAGGAAACAAAAGAGTCTAGGGAGTCAGTGCCAAGAATAGACAGACGTAACGATCATTATGACTAATTTCGTCCGAGCGTTTCGTCTTCCGTCGCCAACCCATAGACACGATTCACTGCATTTCACTTCAGTGCAAGTCGTTTAACACAGGGTGCGTTTACGCCTGTCTATATGCAAGTCTCTCTTCATGAAAAAAAAAAGTCCTGCATTTCATGAATTAGTTACTGGCCAGCTGCACAGCAAGTCTCTGGGGCGAAGCTTCACCCTGGGTACTGACGAACGCGAAGAAGTGACCTCGTTTGAACCCACTCCAGTTTGTGATAACCGAAATTTTAAAGATTTTAATACTAAAACTGCAGTATTCCGGCACGTGACGCCGTGTAGTATAATCACGACCCTTTTGCCTCCATCTTTAGGGTATACCAAGAAGGTAACAATTTCTTCCGAAAAGCCTGAATCTACTAAATTTAATGGCGTATTTAAGACGACTTAATCTTGGTTCCCCATTTTCATTTTGTTAAGTTTTATGTCTAACGATGCTGGAAAAAAAGTTGATTTGCATTAAATAGAAAATGTTAGAAACTTACCACGTATTGTGAAACGAAAATGACAGTCCGGTCGAAACAAAACCTCCCGAAGTTACGTCGTCAGAACAACCTCGAGATTACGTGAAATAGATTTTCCCATAAATGCCATGTAAAAGGGGAAGGATGATATCAGACAATCTGTTTTGACCAGGATAAGAGATGTTTTGAGCCTTAGACGAAACTTACACAGGTCTTGTAAACAAATGATAATTTAAGCACGAGACACTTTCTACTGAACTGCAAGCCGGTCATCTGGATCATCTTATTCAGTGTCCAACAGCACAGGTAGCGATGCACGAGTCCATGAAGATGACTTGACGAAATCAAGCACTGTAATCTGCTGAGACAAAGCACCTCCCTACCCTACAGTGTGTCCCCATAGCAAGCACCCTCATAATTTCTTGTACAGTTATTGCCGCTCAAAGCAATTTTCAGTCTAACCTCAAACATATGGATTCCAGCTTCGGTCAGTCCAAGCCGTTCTGTCAATGTCAGTATCGCCGCGATCCCCTCCTTAGCTCAGGACCCTCAGCGGCTTCAAAGGCCTTCTGCTTCAAAATTTGAATAGGACTGGCGAAAGTGGGCTCTTGATCGTGAGACGTAACAACTTGAAGACAACTTCAGAGCCTCTCTAAGTACGAGTTTGCGCGCTGGGCTTTAGATATTTGATCTGGTGGCAAGCGAAGTAAGTGGCGAAACGACATACTGCGAGATAATGTAAATCGAAGGATTACTGTATTACTCTAAAAACCACCCGAACTTCTTACCAGTAATTAGCCATTTGGTTATTTAAGATCTGATAGCTTTTCGCGGAGCGCACCTTGCAAAACTCTGCGAGCAAAGTTCTTCTGTTTAACTTCAGGGCACAATGAGAGCAATCAAACTTAACCTTGCGTTGTGACTCCAGTCTAACGTCACTATCTGTCTGTATCCCGCCCCCATTCCTCCCCAGAGATCACAGTCCACGTTTGAGCACTCAGAACAATTGTTTTCGCGGAGAAACACGGCCAGTGTGTTGAATGCAGTGACCTTACACAGTAGCTCTCCTGCCTGTTTCCTGCTTCATTATTAGCGCTTTGGGGGAAATGTTCCTCCTTCTCCTTCTTCTACTTTCTTCTTCTTCTTCTTCTTCTTCTTCTTCTTCCATACTCTACCCTCTCACCCTGAAGACGTAGGCAGCAGGTATCTCTGAGAGGTCAGTACTTATCTACCAAACTCTACGGCATCTGTCCATAAATTCAGCAATCTCTAACTAAAAGCAGTTATTTCCCTAAATATTAATAATGGGTTGAATTTGTAAGAAAGGTGTGCTGTGTTTTCTGTGCGATTTATATTGAGTGTGTAAAATATGACGTTCATAATCATTAGGTCTCAACGTGTTGAGTATAAGTAAGCTTAATGAATGACAATGGAGCCAGGATAGCTCAGTCAGTATAACGACTCGCTACATGCTGGACGGTCCGCGGATCAAATCCCAGTGGCGGGCGAGATTTTCCGCACCCGTCCAGACCGACTCTGGGGTCCACCCACAATGCTTACCGGGTCTTTCCCGGGGGTAAAGCGGCCGGGCCGTGGCGTTGAACACACACCCCATCTACCGCCGAGGTTAATGAAAGAGCAGAGCTGTACCTCTACTCCCCCTCTGGGCCTTTGTGGCCTGTTATAGGGTGAATTTTACCTTTATCTTTATCTTTATGAATGATACTGGGTACCGGGTCTCTTTCTCGGAGATATGTAGGCCGGGGCGTGACGTTGACCACCCACTTCCATCTAGCGCCGAGGTTAAAGAAAGAGTAGAGCTACATCTGTATTCCCCTTCTGGGCCTTCATGGCCTGTTTCATGGTAAACTTCGCTTTTTTGTTTCCTTGTAATCTTAATGAATGCCTGATCTATCCATAGCAACGTTCTAACAGGTCGGCTAATTTTATGCAGCTACGATGTTCCCGCTGGAACCACACGCTATGCAGGATTTCTTAATAAGGCGTACCTACTTCAGGGGTTCAAATAAGGCCTCATGTGCCACCCCGTTTATGTCGAATTACAAGGAAAGATGGCCGGGTTTAGTGGCAAGTGCTGTCTGGGAATTTTTTTACCTTCAATAGTTACAATACTGAGGAAATGTGTTCGAACCCCCCCCCCCCCCCAAAAGGGTTAAAGGCCAGTCTTTTTTTTACCTCCTTTATTTTTTTTTTTTTTTCCTTTTCCGCCT
>Ga0136643_10001353_pt1 | contig 29641 bp, 17 predicted proteins | sample TergutLab28metaG_FD_96883 | JGI IMG/M metagenome (GOLD analysis project Ga0136643, IMG submission 96883) | Labiotermes labralis P1 segment gut microbial communities from Petit-Saut dam, French Guiana - Lab288 P1 (version 3) (version 3) | ecosystem: Host-associated > Arthropoda: Insects >... | reverse complement strand
ACAAGTACTCGCTAGCTCCTGAAGATGGACGTATTAACGTCTGAAACATGTTGAGCAATATATAATAAAGCAAGTGTCATCTAGTTGGTCAACCTTTATTCAAATATCAAGATGATGCACGGTTCAATACGCATAAGATTGAGATAGTAGTATATGTATTTTTTTTTATTTTGTATTTCCTCCTCTTCCCACAAGTATCCCAGAACTGAAGGTACGAATCAGAACCGCCAGTGAAACCATCACCGCTGACATGCTACAAACAGTTTGGGACGAACTCGATTATCGTCTTCATGTTTGTAGAATCACAAAGGGTGCACATATAGAGCATCTGTAAGGCATGTAACAAAACCTTGAAGTGTTGTTCTATTAATTAAAAAAACACATAAACTGCTATCTCAAGTGTATTTTTTATGACAAGTAGTTAAAACCCCGACAATCATTTCGAATAACCCTGTATCTGACTGCTTTGTTTTCCTGTTCGTAGTGGACATTTTTTATTTATTACGAATAAAAAGTCGTTTATTACCCTTCACGTGCCAGTCCACGCAATCCTATTTTAAAAAGTGAGCAATTAGATGCTAATAATAAACTTATCTTGACGTAAATCACTGAGTAGATCGATAACAGGTCTAAGACTGCGCAGTTTGGCTGGACGCAACATTAGATCACTCCCAGAAATTGCATGTGATACACAACCGTGTTTTCCGGTCGAAAGGTAGCACCATGCAGTACATCCTACTGGAGTTCGACGTTTGCCCGTACTGTTCCAATCAAATTCCGACAATAGACGAAGTCGCTGACGACATTAACGCGACGCAGGCACAGGTTACGCGAGGTCATATCGACGTCCTAATGTGTTTTAATTGGTTAATGGAAGGGCCCCACAGAATGCTTGGCAGGCGCAATCATGTTGGGGGCCATGAATGTGTACCACTATTAAGGTAATCATGTTAGTACAACATGCACAGAGACTCCATACTGTACACAGAGCGACTGCTCTCAATGTATACAACATCAGCACACATTGCGGTGTAGAGCAGCGTGTTGTAACCCACGGACCATTTGGAAACCTCAAAACACTACCCTGGCTGCCAACGAGTTACACGAAGTAAAGGTCTCATTTCTTCAAGGAAAATACATTTTATGTTAAGCTTTACAGGAGCTGAGATTCCTTACTTGCTTACTTACTTACTTACTTACTCCACGCAGCAGAGTCTTTCTTAAGAAGCTAACCGGTCCTCAGCTAGTCAAGAAATTCCATGAATTTTATAGAACCCGAAGGTTCATTACCGCATTTACAAGCGCCCGCCACATGTCCCTATCATAAGCCAGATCAATCCAATCCATGCCCCTACATCCCACTCCCAGAAGATTCTTCTTAATATTATCTTTCCATCTACTCCTGGGTCATCCAAGTCGTCTCTTTCCCTCGGTTTTCTCCACCGAAACCCTGTATAGATCTTTTCTCTCCCTCATACGTGGTACATGCACCGCCACTCCCATTCTTCTCGATTTGATCACGCGAACAATATTGGGTGAGGAGTACAGTTCACTAAGCTCCTCATTATGTAGTTGTCTCCACTTCCCTGTTACCTCGACCCTATTAGCCCAAGTATTCTCCTCAACACCCAAAGGAGCTGAGATTAGTATTAATTAATTATTTGTATTATTGCAATACAATTAGTGTGTCATTTGATTATGATATCATTTTAGAGCCTCCATTATTTTTGTAGAATGAAAGAACATCAGTGAAGCTTGCCAGTTCCTTTGCAAAAGACGTTTTAAGAGACATACACCGAGTTTTATTTCATAAAATTATGACCGAATATGCTTTTTTTTTCCCGTAACGCCACACCCCAACTGGGGCCTGGGCCGCCTCTTTTGAGGTATCGAGACTACACCCAATTAGACACACATAGACACACACTCGGTAGGACTCCCCTTCACGAGTGATCGGCTTGTCGCAGAGACCCCTACCGGAAAAGACACAACATTCACAGTAGGCAGACATCCGTGCCCCGGCTGGATTCGAACGCGTGATTCCAGCAAGCGAGCGGCCGCAGACCTACGCCTTAGACCGTGCGGCCAATGGGATGGGTCATTGCAATATGTAACGAGTTGGAAAAGCTTCGTTACATTGATGGTTTGTTATTGTTTAACTGTTTGTAGACAAAAACAAGTATTTGTGGGGAAGATGATAGGCTACTGTTATAAAATCATAACGATGATTTAATATATTCCGTGCTACTGGTTTCAACTTGCCGTGTCGTGCTCTGATGATCGGCTGTGTTCGGTTAACAGTGTGTAGAAGATCGGTCAATACAGAGCTGTAACACTTTCGTCCCTGCATGGGTGTTTGCTTGTAATCGGAGAGACGAGGTACCTGGTAAAGGTAAAGTATTGTCGATTTTAAGGCAAATCGGGTAAGGAAAACGCAAATCAGCCAATTAGAACCAACAGTCTGTCTGTCTCCCTGTCAGTCTGTCTGTCTGAATGGTGAATTTCGTGTTGCATTTACCACTCGTAGGTATAAGGGGAAACTATCATCCACTTTAACAGCTTGGTCTGGCAGTACGTTGAATCATAAATGGCAAAGTAAATGCCATTCGTGGTCAGTTTTCGTTCTTTTCTTTTAATCGGCATGTTCGCATAACTATTCGAAAGCCACACATAAAACACGCTTTCCCCTTCCCCTACCCACGACCAGGAAACGTAAATTTGCCAGCAATGACACTTCAAGAACTGCGTGTAGTTGCCTCGAGGAAATGCACCACCCTCGGAAGAGGAATGTGAGTCGATGATATTAAAATTAATTTGATGAAAGTAGTCCAGTCCTTGAGTACTCAGCAGTAACTTGGCCGTTTAAGAAATCACACGTCTTTTACGGAACCCTAAAATTCATTACCGTGTTTACGAGAGCTTGACACTGGTTGCCATACAGAGCCAGGTGAATCCCATCCACAATCTCACGATTTTTCCTTTGAGATCCATGTTAATGTTATCCTGTCATCTACACGTACGTCTTCCATTCACACCCTCATACCCATATGTCATCGCTACCCTGCGAGTTATATGCACTGCGCATCTTACACTTCTTGATCTGATCAAGTGTCGCCCTAAAATGTGAAGGTGCAAGTGGTTTGTATCACTTATATGTGTCTGATGACAGGTGTGATGATGTACTTGTAATGTGGTGCTTGTGGTGATGGTGTTGGTGATAATGGTGGTGGCGATGATAGCAATAGTATCAGTGATGGCAATGGTGGTGACCATGTCAGGCTATGACGGCTGGTCGCGGGCGTCTAACCACGGATGCCCAACTTCAGCGCCAGGCCAGTCCACGTGGGATTTGCTGTGGCCAGAATGTTACTGAGACACATTTTTTTTAGACGTCGGTTTTCTCCCTTCAGTGTCATTCCTCTAGCGGTCCGGACACATTCTTCTGTCACCGACGCATTACCATATTAACAATTGACATCGTCGGCAAGTAACACACTTTAAAAAAACGGAAGAATGATGGTGACTTTCATGACGATGATCGTAATCATGATGATAATATAGAATTATATTGGAGGCTACTTCCTTCCTGTTAACAGAACACATATCAGAAATTTGCGTATTTTTATATTCCTTGGTATGAACAAGAGTTAATATGGAAAATAAATCTGAGTGCAGTGTCACATCTGATATCATGTCCGGCGAAATTTATTGCCATTTAACAGACTAGCGATGTACGGCCATAAACTGTTAAAAATTATGAACTGGAAATCATATCACTTCTGAAATTAAGGAATAAAATCATCGCGAAAATGTGGAAGCTCATGCTTACTGACATCAGTCACTAACTGGTGAAGGAACGTGTCTTGTAACGCGTTAATTGGGGCCAAAAGCATTTTGTAAATATATATATATATATATTTCATTCACGTGTGATTTGTGAAACATGCCGCAATGTTTGGTTGTGATTTTAGGCGCGATCGCAAAATTGCGAACGGGAACGGTTAGCTTCGTCATGTCTGTGCGTCTGTCTACATGTATGTCTCTCTGTGTGTTCACACGGAACAACTCGGCTCCGATTGGACGGATCTTCAGGAAATTTGATTTTTGAAGATTTTACGAAAATCTGTCAAGGGAATTCAATTTTGATTCAAATCTAACAAGAATAACAGGTGCTTCTTAATTATATATAAATTTATAATGTAACAAAACTTTATTATATAAAATATAGTTAATTAAGAGAACATAGCAGCTACGATGTTTCGGCTTTCATTAAGCCATCTTCAGGCTGTAACTTAAAAGGGCTGTAATATACAATTGGCAACGCCGTAAAATTACGAGATCTCGTTCACATTTCTTGAATGATATAATGTGTCAGAATATAAAATGTAAAATATAAATATAAAATTAAAAGAAAGAGTACTTCACGTGAAGACCTAAGTACATTTATGATCATATCTCGTTGAATTCTTCTTAGAATGAGAAGTGTTTCAGACAGAAATTGTAGATACAATCAAAACACACATTTTATGATCAATAACTTTTTTTTCCCGAAAATCATTCTATTTATGAGATAATATGGAAAAATATGGTAAGGAAGACTGACCAGCAGATGGCAGTATAATACGGCGTTCGCGCTTTGCATGCCGAATAACTGACGTAAGAATATGGATTCACACTCATAATATTTAGCACTTCTTGCCTTTTACGGCAACAGTGGTTACGCGAACGCACCGTAATGTTGCGTGATACCTTCATTGCTCTTCTTGTGTGTCGTAACATGCTCTCCTTGTGTGTCGTAACATCTATCATTCCATAGTCAGAAGAAGAAACTGAAAAGAAACTGGAACATGGATCCATGTCTGCAGTTAAAAGTGTCCCTGTCCGCGCCATGAAGGCATATGGAGGGATTAGCAGTATAACGCCACTGTCCCTTTCTTAATCTCGGCACTAGATCGGGTGAATGGCTAACTTCACGCTGCGACCGCCTTTCCCCCAGGAAGAAACCTCGGAGCCCGTCCGGACGTTGTGGAAAAGAGAAATATCTCTCGCCACTATCGGGATTTGAACTCTGGCCAGCCCAGCCAATAGGGTATTCGCTGTATGGACTTCGATACTCAGGCTCTTGAACAAGAACCCACTGAGGTCTTTCCTCTAAGCTAATACAATTTAATTTGTTTGCTTTTTTTTGCAGATGAAGCCCTTACGTGTAACGTATGTGATCGCTACTTTAGCAGCCCTCGACAATTGGCACACCATCAACAGAAGAAACGTCATTTTGGGTAAACCATTTTTATAATTACGATAGTATCTCTCACAATTCTTCTTAGCATGAGAAAAATTTCAGACGAAAGATGTAGAGAAAATCAAATCACGTTGTATGTTCAATAACTTTTTTTTTCTTGAAAAGTCGCTCCGTTTATGAGAAAATGTGGAAAATATTGTAGAGCTGGACAGGCCACAGGTTACCATATAATATGGTGCACGGGGTTTGCATGCCGGATAACTAACGCAAGAATACAGACACACACTCATAATGTTAAAGACTTGCTCTTCCACTCCAACAGTGGGTACACAAATGCGCCTCAGTGTTACATGATATGTACATTGCCAGTCTTGTTCAATTTTGGATGGCTGGTGATCAGTGCAGAGCAAAAACATACCTGCTCTTGGTTTTGATATAACAAACAGACTTTGAACAACATACCAGACTTACATTTTAAGTTTCATGACTACACAAGTTAACGAAGGTGTTCCCCCGAGGATGGTCACTTAATGGTTAAAACATATTTTAAGGTTTCCTAAAGGACGCATATACTACTATTGTGCTTGATGGTGCATTTCTTTTACTATTTGTATCTTCACCACAGAGCTCCAAGGATAAATCCATTGAAAAATATTAATGAAATATTGTGGTTTGTCTGCATCTCAGAACTAATATTAAGTAGTAAAATATTGGTGCTTTGACTGAAGGAACTTCAGATCATCAAAACCAGAGATATGTTTCAGTCTGAGCATAACTACCAACAGATGTAATTAGTAACACGTCACCAGTCATACATCACACCGTCACATCTTTAAGACTTCATATGTGACACATTTATCGAGCATAGTTATGTCCCTACAGTGATACTATAATTGAAATTATGTTTTCAGATGCTCAGCATGTGACAGTCTCTTCCCTTCACTAATGGCCCTTGAACATCACAAAGAAGAGTTTGAACACTGGTCTGGCGATGAGAGTATCGGCAACTCAGAGTCTGGCGATGAGACAAGTGATGATACAGTAACCAGTGAAGAGATGGAAAGGCTTCTATAATTTCACAATGTGTGTTAGCCCTTCCAATCGTATGGACATTTTCTTTAACTGTTTGATTTACCCCTCCATGTGGCCTTTTCAGTTCGAGTGGCAGTGAGTGTAATTTCCTATGGAGAACTTGATGTATTGTGAGGCAACATAACTTGACTCCTTGGACACATGGTATACTCAGATTAGAGACCAGGTGTGTTAAATATGCAGCCCACCAACTAATTAGTCCATACACTTCCCCTGATGCTGAGAGAAGGTGGGTTCTTGCCTGTTGTTTATCTCTGATATATTTAACATAATGCTGTGCTAAAGGGCATGTTTTTAAAAGAAATTCTTTTTGCTGTAAATAAGTTTAATACATTTAGTGGGAACAGCAGATGTTAAACCTGTAGTCACAAAAAAAGAAAGGGGCAGGTTATAGATTTCGATAGAAAGTTCAAAATGTCATGTCTACTGAGCAGCAATTTTAAAAGTTTTATGCTGAGTTAAAAATGTACTAACTGAAATTATTTACAAGCATACATTCAGTAGGAGTCAAATTTGTAACTTACTCTCATTGCTTTAGAAATACTTTTCAGCACCTGATATCGTGACTCTCTTTTAACTCTAGAAACATCAGATGATAATATATTGACACTTGACCACACCTATTAATTTTAGGGAATAAGATAATCAGTCAAATATAATTGTATTTGTTTCTTATTTCAGCAACCAAAATCTTGATCTCTAGTCACTGTGAGTAACATAGATCTAATGCAGAATATTCACGTATTGAGAATTAAATATATTTTTATATTTATACCAGAAGGATGTTTGCTTTTAAAACAAGTATGCCTTCCACATAAATATAACCTAAAAATTAAAGTGGTAAAAGCTCAAGGATCAAGCCATTAATTTAACTGAGGATAGAACTAATGAGTAATTTTTAGTTGTCTTTGATTTTCCTCTTTTGTATCTCAGTGTCATTAGAATTCTTGTAACAAGAATTTTTCTAAGAACTTGGACAATGTAGGCTGTACCTAGAAATGTTTAGTTAATTTCACTCTATTTGTGGTAACAGTGTGACAGATATATGTATGAAATACGTATGCAAGTGGCCCTCCCAGTTGTTATACGATTCAACATGCCTATTATGTATTAAGGGAAGTGCATAATCTATTGTACATGTCTGTATACTCATTACAGTAAAGAATATGAACTACTGTGTAACAAGAATATACATGGTGAACAATGAAGAACATTTTTATTCTCTCCATCATCTAAGTTTTCTCTTCCTCATTAACCTAACTGCTCTTAATGAATAATTTGAAAAGAATATTTCTTGTATTTCAAAATTATGGTTTTCCAAGTATAAGAGACTTAAGGTTACTGTTTTATGCAAGGGTGCACAACTCAACTCAACTACTTATTAGGGTCAAAAGTCAAAAGTGAGTGAAATTTGCAGACCACTCCCACACAATAAACCGGTATGTATAAAGCATAATGATATTTTGTGCAATGACATATTTTAATTTTAATATGTATTTAAATTCATTACTGGTATTTTTATAAAAAACAAGTGAACATGCATGTATATTCTACTGTATGCACTCAGTTATGAGATTACACATCTTCTATTTGGCATTATACTGATGTCTGAATGAAACTGGACTGTTGCCATCTATGCACTCAGTTATGAGATTACACATCTTCTATTTGGCATTATACTGATGTCTGAATGAAACTGGACTGTTGCCATCTTGAGAATATTCTCTCTGCCTCTCTGTTTTTGTGAGAAAGAGAGATTAGGGCTTTGTCAGCAACAGGCTATATGCACCTGAAGAACATTTGCATCCTGGATAACTGAGGCAAGACCACAGACACACAGTCATAATATGTAATATTTATTGCTTTTCCATGGCAACGATGGTTACATGAACGCAACTGAAATTTACATTATATGTACATTGCCTGTTTTGTTAAATGTCAGGTTTCAGTGCAAAAAACTTCGAAGTCTACAAATCAACCACAACAGCACATTTCATCACAATAATTTTTCTGACAACTTGCAGTGCAAATATCCTGCCATCAGTTTGAGGAATTAGGTTACTGCTTTGTTTCAGTTTTTTTTTTTTTTTTTTTTACTGAAAAAAAACTTGTTTAAAAATTTTTTTGTCTGTGGCAGTTTATTTTCTCCCCTCTCCCTCCAGGTTTTGATCCCATGACAGTCCATTTGGGATTTGTGATACACAAGGTGGCCCTGAGACAGATTTTCATTCATGTACCACTGCAGCTACAAACACCTAGCAACTAACAGCATCATTATGTAAAATACTTCTTACTTTCCTGTACGATAATTTGCACCATAAATTAAGAAAGGGTCACACATTCAGAGTTGGTGTTGTATGTTGTACACTTCTGCCTTAGTATAAACCATTCAATGAACAGGATCGATGTTCCTTCAGAACTATTCTAGAACTCCAATGAAACTCCGTATTTTGCGTGTTTCTCAAAATGTTATTGCCATGAAAAAATCTCCAAATTTTTTCAGAATCATAATGAATGTGCAAATATAAACCATCATGTTAATGCAACACAAGTGTTTCACATCTTAGCAGTAATTTAATGCTGAAGCTTCTTCTAATTTTTTGTCTTATTTTAGGATCACTTAATGACATTTAATAGCTTAGACTATATAGTGTCAAATGCTTGGGGGGGAAAAAAATTAAGCATAGTTTTACTGGGTCATCCTTCATTGAGTACTTCATCTCTTGCTGTTGAGACCACCGCACTCTCTCGAAACGGCCTGCAACACACCGTTCACCCATTGACATGGCACCACATCCCAGAAGAACAGAGACCTCCACTGTGCTGATCTGAAGGCCTAAAAACTTATGAGTAAAGAATTTGGAATTATAACGTTGCAGGCATTAACTGTTTTGAGATTCTAACACAAAATTTGACTTGGTTGACTGAAGGAAACCACAAAACGTTCTCATTCTGGATAAGACATATCCTGCATAATGTTTGAAATGGAAACTTCTCAGATATGAAGTAGTCATGCTACTTATTGTAACAGAACTCTTCATTTCTTTACAGAGAATGTTAAATGATAATACTATTATTTAATAAAATTCACAAAGTTTATGACTTCTGTAACACTGTGTTCAGCACTGTATAGATGCTGCTAATATCATTGCAAAGAATCATGCCTAGATTCATAAGTTTTAATGACTTTATTTAACAGTTTGTTCATAATGTTCATGGGTTTTGCAGTTCATTCTCTTCACTAAGTCTGATAGTGAACATGTAAATAAGACAATAATCATATATCTATCATGACATTAAACAGAGCTACAGTTTGTCATTGACAAATTGTAATGGCACATCCCTCTGCAAACATTAGCTCATTCATTATTCATCTCATCTTAAAACCTAAACACTTTATTTATTTACCAGTAAGGGGGAACAAAGTTAAAGTTTACCTTATGCACGCCAAGAAAGCACATAGGAGTGGAAGTAGAGCTGCAATTTTAAGGTTTGACAACCCTGTTGTGCTTTCAAATTAGTAGATATGTAAGAAATACTTGGCACAACTAAGTTGTGTCAATGAGTAGAGCTCCACGTTTTCTTAACCTGGGCATGAGGTCGAGGTGAGTTGTCTCATGCCACAGCTGTCAAACACCCAGGAGGAAAACCCATGCTGCCCATTCAGTGGAAGGCTGGGTGGTCTCAGAGCCAATTGGATGTTGTGAGCAGAGGGAAATATTTTGCCCTTGGTGGTATCCAAATCCCAGATTTTCCACCCCATAACCTAATCATTATACTGACTATGTTGTCCCTACTTCTTCAATTATTTGGGTTTCACGGATGAGGCGTGAATACTATTTATGTAACAAATATGAATGAACTTCTGGTTTATTAGATGTAGTTGGATTTACTGGTCAGAAATGGTTTATATCATCCCTATTCTCTCACTCTCTCTCCCCTTTTCTTTTTTTTAATTTTATTACCTAAGACAGTTACAAGCACCCCATGGCAAGTGGGTCAGGCGGGGGAGGAAACTTAGCATCTTGTAGCGACGTTGTTTGATGCAACATAATTTGCACCTCACATTTTTCACTATAGATGGCAAAAGGGCATTCAACTAATCACAGACTTGTATTAATTTGTACGTATTTTGGCACGTAACATTTGTAATGACCACATTGTGTGAATAAGGTGTTTAAGCATCATGTTGCACCTCTCAGCCTTGCATGCTTTTTGTATATCCATCAGTGTTATGTCTACAAGGTAAGAGAATATTATTGTTATGTGTATAAAGATGGCATTCTATAGTAATTTTCATTCCAAAACACAAATGATCATACAGTTTTCTCCAGACAGTTGTCTCTGAATAATTTAAAATAATTTGCTGACAATGTTTAATGAATAATGACTTTGTTATGTCCAATATGAGTCAAAACCAATACTGCCGCAAGAAAGACTGTGAAGGAAGCAGAAGTAATGAAAATTTGAAATTCTTCATGTTTCTGAGGAATTATGTACAGTAAGTGTGTTGATTTATGTTAATGCTGTGCAAAGAATGCAGCTCTTTATAAATAGAGCAAACAGTATCATACACTGGGTCTTATGTACCAAAATATGCGTATTGTTTATTCAGAATTAAATGAAAGTGTACTGTGTGTGTGTGTGTGTGTGTGTGCGTGCGTGCGTGTGCGTGTTGATAGTAATATAAATGAAGTGTAATTTAAAATTCAACACTTAATGTGTTCACCAGTTAATTGAAAAACAAAATATATGCTGTGAAAAACAATAGCCATCAAAAGTTGTCACATGTTATGTTAAATGTAGCTGTATATATTTGTTTTCATTATGTATTGAGAGTTGCACATAACATGGGTAGTTGTTTTTACTACAAACCCATCTGCATATGTAGAACTCCCACCATTTTGCATGTCAGAATGGCTTAGAGCTTTTAATTTTGTTGTGTCTTGTTATTTTCTTGTTTCATTTGGGGAAGTGAAAGAAACTGTAACAAAGAAGTGGTGCAAAGGACCACAACATTAAATACTGTGTTGGTAAAGAACATTATATGGTACTTGTAATTCATATTTTTTTCATATATGTCTAAGTTCTTTACTTTCAGGTTTTCACAGTGGTGAAAAAACATAATTTGGTCTAGGTTAGGATTACATGTGGTCACACACACACGCGCGCGTGTGTGTGGAGGGGGCGTAGAATTACAGGAATATTAATCGACTGTGGTATCAAGTTTGATGTGGAGTTTCATACGAATTGTTCTCGGTGGTGCCGGTAGTAAGGCGTTGGGATTATGCCCGAGCTGCGTCGTATCAATTGATGTCAGCACAGGTTGCCACGTTACCACGGATTAGCATTGACCGGCTCTAATCAATGATTCCATGTCCATGGATGCATGCAAGGATGTTTGTTGGTATTTGGCGTTGCGAAAGAACAGTGATAACATTCATGTGTTGTGTACAGAGGCAGTTCTGTTTATTTAATGACAATGTAGTCGGGTGCAAACGTTAAAAAGGGTCCGTTTACGCGTTATCATTAGTGTTGCGTGGTTATGGAAATGGTGAAAATGCTATGTAGGTGCTAAATTTGTCAGTGATCCATGACAGTGACGGATATAAACATACGTCAAAATTGGTTGGTAGAAGGTTAAATAAATAAACACAATCTAGGATTTATGCTTATTTAAACCTGTATGCATTTTTCGTGAATTTCCGTGCTAGAACATTGATTTTGAATACCGGAACCGTAAATAATGCAAAAGACGAAATTGTTTTACATTTGAACGTGTCACTATATTAATGTAATGTAATAATAACAAGCCTGTTAGACGTCCAGAATTAGATGAGTGAATACAGCTCAATAGAATTGTTTCCATGAAGTTGTGGTTCTAGACATGATTATTATTAAAATAGTACTAATGCCTTACACTCATTGGTGCATCCCTTAGATTTTAAGTTTCAACTTGGCACCATGTTTCATATAAAAATAAAAACAGGAGACAACCGCAAGAAATTAAACTTTTGAAGGACAGGTCATACTAAATTATTCTCTAGAGCTTCAGAGGCGAAATGAAGTCATGAGAGAATCTGTACAGATTTTTGTTCTCTTTATTTGTGAGTATCTGTGTCCTTAGTCAAGGCTACAGTTGCACCCCCCTTATTTTTTTTCAGGTTATAACAATGGATGATGGGCTTGATGAATTTGTGCCATTAACCATGACTGGCATACCATCAAAATCAACGAGTAATGATGTTTCATTGTCACAGACAAGTATTAGTCGGTTGTCAAGATCATATGCTAAAATAAAGAAGAAAAATGTATCTGCATGTCAGAGTACCAGTGTTGACAACCAGTGTGCTAAGAGTGCACGAGAAAGTATTGTAACTGCTGTTGGTAAGAACCAACACAAAGATTCACATCATGCAAGTGTGAATGCACTACAGTTCTGCCCATTGTGTCAAGCACCATTTGATATTATACAAACTGATCCACAGATGCATGTAAATCAATGTACTATACAGGACAGTGAGCTGAAAGGTAAATATATCTGACTAAAAGTGACTTGTATTGTATGGAATATAGTTGCCTTTACCACATTAAGCATTTCAATTTTTTAGTGACTAGGGGTATTTAAGATATTAGAAGGTTTTTCATATGCTTTGATGGCATCCAGTAATATGAATTTTTAATAGCTGCACTGGTGTATATCTCCTTAAAAGTTAACATTTGGAATACAACAGTGTATATGATGAAGGTGTGAAAAATAGCATCATTTTCTCTGAAATTTATAAAATTGTGCTTGGTTTGTTATCTTTGCTAGAATGTATGCAAAGATGAGCTACACGGATACCCTGTACCATAATCAATGTCTTGATGTGGCAACCCACACCATCTGTAGTATGGAACTGGTGCGGGTATTTGTAGGGCAGAATCAAACACTTTGTTTGACATTACCATTTGGATGAAAGTGAGCTGTATTTGGAAACCGTCTGCTGTACATTACATTGTGCTGTCACAAAATCATGTGTTCATTGTTACTTTTGCCAGGTTCTTTTGTAACATTTTGTGTGGATATTTCTGCCAGTCTGAGTGACATGTATACTGAAATGAAATTCATAATTGCAGGGCAGTGTTTGTATTTGATTTGCTGCGGATCTGCTTAAGTACTGCTGTCATATCTCCATTATTCTTTTGGATTCAGCATGTTTATTTTCAATTAATTACTGGCTCTTCCTCTTCAAACTCAGATTTGAATCTGAATTGTTTTTATTGCAGCACTGGCCTTTTCGCTTGGAACTCACTTTTTGGTCTGTAGTGCTGTAACAGTTTTGTTGCAGCAAAAAATTCTCTCTCTATCTTTATGCTTTTCTGCATGACAGCAACTATGTCACTAGTTTTTGACATTTTGCTGACCGTGCATCTCAGTATAATCTTAGCAATTAACCAACTTAATGCACAAAATCTTCTTTTATTGTAAGTTTATTATACGCCTCTGCATGTTTCGAGCACTACGTGCTCATCATCAGGAGGTAAAAATTGTATTGTACAGCCTCTGGTATCATCACACCTGTAGGTGGCTGTCCCCGTGCACAGGTTGAGAGCGGACTGGTTGGAATGCTCTCAACCTGTGCATGGGACGGCCACCTACAGGTGTGATGTTACTGGAGGCTGTATAATACAATTTTGACCTCCTGATGATGAGCACATAGTGCTCGAAACATGCAGAGGCGTATAATAAACTTATTATAAAAGAAGATTTTGTGCATTAAGTTGGTTAATTGCTAAGATTATGTCACTAGTGTTCTGCCAGTTGCTATACTGAGATATTGGGGCCAACAACACAGTACTGTGCTGCCACCTACAGTAATTATTAAGACTTAAGCACTGACTGGAAAAGTTTGAACTTTACTTGCATGTTGTTGTAAATGTTATGTTACTGGTGGTTCTTTCTAACATACTGTTTGGTACCATATTGTACTAGGTATTAAATTCTTAAATTTTGCCACTATTAAATTGTGGAAGAATTAAATGTTATTGTGCATTTGTTGTATTATCTTGGTTACAGTTTGGTTAGGGCAGTTCATGGTTTGTCAGAATGGTCTGTTGTCTATCATTTTTGTAGGTTTTTATTTCTATTAAAATATGATCATCTTGTGTTTATCTCAGTGCATGTGCTGCTGAACATGGCACAGGACATGGGTGTGTTTATGTTACTGTTACCACCCACGTGATTCATCATTTTTACATGTTCACTCATTCATTTGCGGCTTCTTTGTTTGATGGATGTAGAATAAAGTAGTATTTTGTAGGGTATAAAGGAGGAAATGAGCTCTTGATCTGTATTATCAAGTGACTGAATAGTGCATAGAAGTTGGGTCTAGTGATTGCCTTACCATAGAGGCAGGAAAGTGAGATTTTTTACAGCATATTCAGTATAGTTTGTGGAGAAGGGTGGCAAGAAAAAGTACATAACAGAGAGGAATGGAAGAAGCTCCTGAGAACGGCAAGGAATCATTGCATTCTGCACATGCCAATGGAATGAATGAATGAATATGCAGTACATGCATAGTTGGTACCAATTAAGATGTGACATGACATAATGTGTTGGCTCTGTTAGATTCAAAGAAAAATTAGGTATTTGATCTAAAGAAGAAGAATTATACTTGATGTGCATAACCTTGTGGCTGATATACACATGTGGGAGGTAATTTTTCCCTCGGTTTTGTTTGACAATGAATGTGTTAACACAGGGGTACACAAATCTCAGCTGGTAGGTTACCATGGTGATTATACTTTGTGCAGTGACACCTAATATATGTGGGTCCTAAGTCTGGAACTTGCTTCATGTCATTCTTCTGGCCTGTAGAATTATGAAATGGCTGCTAGAGTTTGTTTTAAATTTTGTGCACTTGTGGGGTAGTATTGCATATAATACCCAATTCTATATTTACCAGTTCAGACAAACGTTTATCATTTGCATCTTAATGTATTGAGATAAAATAATACACTCTTTTACCATCTTCAAATTTTTATATGTATAATTTTGAACATAAGAATTCCAAAGATGTTTTGTTTTACGTGACTGGTTTTTGTATATTGTGTGTTTCAGAATGTCCTAAAGGAGAACTGTGTTATGATTATGGCCTTAATCACTATCAACAGTATGCACACACAGTTCTGGCAAAGATGAGATCTTCGAAGGGTCATCTTCAGCATGGAACTCGGCATTATGTTACTTCAAAGAAAGAAAAGATAACTAGCCATGAAGGACAGCATTTCTCAAGCCCAAGTTCAACACTGAACAGTAAAAATAAAGTCAAGAAAACCGCCATTGATGATGTTAGAGGGCATGTCTCAGCTCACCAGAATAAACGGATCAATGGTGAACAAACACGTACTCTGAGAAGGGATGAGTCTGTCAGTACCTTGTTGAAAAATGGTCGTAAGAGCTCTGTGAACCTTGAGGTACATAAATATAACTTGAATGAAAGTGACGCTGGAACTGGACACACGGAAATAGTGAATTGTGGAACTGGGGATAAAAATTTAAAAATGCGTGTTAGTGACAAAAGAAATAATGGCAACAGATTGAGTAAAATTGAAGGTGGAAAGCAGGGTACGCTTTCAAATGGAAGAATTAGCAAGGCTCGTAAGTTCTGTAATGAAAGCGTGAAATCTGCAGAATTTGAAGGAAGCAAGTCAGACATATCCAGTGCATGTGAAAAAAATGAAGGTAAATGTAAAGGAAGATCATGTGCTGGGCATTGTAACTGTGAGTGTAATCATGAATTAAAATTACATGCCACTGTAGAATATACAATAGGTAAATTAGAAAAACCGTTTACTGAAAACAGGGATATCTTGACTCGTGTGTTACCGTGTAAAGTGGTGTCAGATTCTGGGTGTTTGGATACACTCAGGGCTACCATGTCACTAGTCCTGTCACCATCAAAAGAGCACTTGCGTGATGGAGGAGATAAAATTAAAACTCCAGTAAAAATGGATGCTAGCTGCAGTGAATTAGGTTGGGAAACAGTAGGAATTGCTGCTTTGCCAGGTACTGAAGTTCATGATGTGACCGTCTCTGTAAGTACATGTAACAAGACCATGCAGCTAAAGTGCTCATTGTCACATGACCATACTGTAACAAATGTTTTAGATAAAACAGGTATGAAGACTAGGCAACTGGAATCTAAATTCTTAACGAGTGTAAAGGAGCTGGGTTTGTCGCATAAGTCACACGAGAAAGAAGCTGTTGAAGTCCCACACCATCAGATGTCATTAACATCATATTTTCAGTCATCACGTCATTCGTCGTCACGCTCTCAGAACATTCGGACTAAAAATGTTAAAAGTACCAACTCTACCTTTCCACCGTCTCAAGACTCGCATTGCTTGAAGTCATGTGATTTGAATACAGCTTCGCAAGATCATAATGGACATTCATCAGAGGCACAAAAACAAAGTAAGTTGTTTAAACACAGGAATGTTTATGATTTTCATTTTGCATCTAGTTTAGAATTGTGGGCCGGGTAGCTCAGTCGGTATAGTGACTGACTACGGGCTGGATGGTTCGGGATCGAATCCCGGTGGGGACAAGATTTTCCGCCCATCCAGACTGGCCCTGGGGCCCACCCACCCTCCTGTAAAATGGGTACCGGGTCTTTCCCGGGGGTAAAGTGTGGCCGGGGCGTGCTGCTGACCACTCACCCCCTTCTAGTGCCGCGGTCATGGAAGATTAGAGCTATACCTCTTCCGACCCTCTGGGCCACTTCAGGCCTGTAATGGGATCACTTTAAATTTACCTTTTTATTTAGTTTAGAATTTCCATGAATTAATTTAATTAGTGGTTCAAAATATCTGTTTTTTTTTAAAACTGTATAAGGTTTTATACACATGTCATGACAGTGTCAGTAAATGGTTCTAAGACACATACGAATTGTGTGAGTTTGTGGGTTTTTGCAGCAGTGCATTCAAGTTCTCCATTCTTTTGGGATATGGCACTGGGTGACTGGTGCCCAACATTTTGCGTCTGCATGGTGGTTCTTGCCGCAAAGGTCATTTGGTCATTTGTCCAATGTTTACTGGACCACTGTGCTGTCATGACATGTTGGGAACTTTTCACCCAGTAGTGTGTTGCAGTATCGCAGAAGAATGGAGAGCTCAGGCATATGCATTAGTAATGCTGTTAAATTTTTATACAGTTTTACATTTTGTGATTGCTGAATGTTGGTTACAGGTAAAGAATCGGTTTCAGAGTACTGGAAGCAGCGTCTGGATGGTATGAGACGAAAAGGTCTGTCTACAATGTCTGTGATGAGTGATGACACATTGACAGTCACATCTGATGGTTTCACCAGTGCCAGTAATTCACACTCATCACAGAAATATGTAGGAAAGAAGACTTGTCCCATCTATAAGAGAATTCTAGGTGAAATACATGGTTATGACTATTGTTTATGTTTTGTTGTAACCCACATAACATCAAGTTTGTAGCTGTGAGTTATTCTGAGATTACAAGCATTTTATCGAATCTCTTATTTCTTATAATTTTAAAATACAAAATGGTGGAGAAATGTTTTTGAAATTGAGCAATTATAATTAGTGTTACAGGTATATAGACACATGTTTTCAATAACAGTAAAAGTTTGAATTGCGGTGCCAGATTCATCTGCTATGTTTTAATCCTTTGGCACCAAAAGATGACCTCAGTCCATGTGCAGTGTAATGGTGAGCTAACTGAATGTCACATAAAGTTGTTGGCTAAGAACATGCAAAGTAGTGGGTGGCCATTACTTTGCGCTAAAGGGGTAATACGGAGGTTCAGAAGGCTGTGCTTGTGAGGTAGTGTGTGGAAGTGCACTGTATTGTGTATTGCCAGGATATTCACCATAGTTCATGAAGATTTAATGTGTAGCATTTATAGGCAGCATATGATAAGGTTTTCTTTGTTGTAGTAATGGAGGTTTGATTTTTGTTTTGAAAGGTTTATCAGTGTAGAAATTATTTCATATCACAGCTAAGAGTGGGGCAGGGTATGGTTTCATTCTCCGAGTAAACAGACTTGCACAGTAGTTGTCTTTTGAACAACAAAAATGAAGAGTCTGATACTTCTACTAGTAGGGCTGCTGTCATTAGACTGTTGTTGGAATTGACATATCTTCCTACAAAATTACAAATAAAACTTCACTATTTTACTGCAGATTTTGGAAGTGCTCTGTACGTATTGTCAGGGGAATGTTCAAGCCTATCACCAGTTTGTATATTATTAGTATGCCTGGGGACTGCGATGTAACAGTGAATGTGCTGGGTGTGATTGATACTTTCCTTGAAAATTCTGCTCAAGAATCAGACACCTTACACTGGAGACAAGCAGTTCAAGTTTCAGGTTTATTCCAGGTCGGAGATGAACTTTGTTGCACGATTGTAAATTGTTAGTGAGGTACCAGGAATATGTGAATAACAACAGAATTTCTAGGTCTGCTGTAGTGCTAGTAAGTTTCATTTGTAATTTGTTAGGCCAGACTTGCCAGTTCCACTAATGGGTGAAATTCATTGTCCTTACTAGATAAGAGGAATGTTGGACTCTTCTACCTGAGTAGCTGATCAATACACAGAAAGTACTAAGACGATGACATTCACAGAAAGTACCAAGATGATGACATTCACAGAAAGTACCAAGATGATGACGTTGCATCCTTTCAAATTCATTTTTCTATACAATTTGCATGTTTCGTCTTTGGATTGAAATATAAGAGCAACTAATATAATGATACAGTTTTTAGCTTTTACGAGGGGAAGTCAGAAAGTAAGGTTCTCTATTTTATTGTCACCAAATAACTTCATATAGTGAGATGCCTCTCTATTCACTTAAAGTTCAGACATTGGTTGCTAGATGGAAGCACTTTCATAGCTCATGCTCCACAATTTTCGTGGACAACGCAGTTCTGCAATGGGTACTGCACTGTGTGTGTGTAGACACAAGAAGAGGTGCAATCAGTTATTCGGTTTTTGTGGGCAAAACGGACAGCTTCAGTTGAAATTCATCGTGAAATTCAAGCAGTTTATGGCTCAAATGTGATGAGTGTACAGCATGTGCAAAAATGGTGTCGGGAATTTAGTGGCTGTCATGTGAGTGTGACAGATGAACAAAGGAGTGGGCATCCTTCCACATCAGCAGATCTTGTCCCTGCAATTGAGGAGACTGTATGTCCTAATTGCCAGATGTTGCTTAAAGAGTTGGAAGAGCAGTTTAGTCTCTCACATGGCACAATCTGGGACATTGCTCATGAACATTTAGGGTGCAGAAAAGTGTGAAGCAGCTGGGTCCGCCAACAACTGAGAGAGGACCAGAAGAAAAACCGTATGGGTGCATCCCTCACTCATCTCCTCTGCTTTCATGATCATGGTGAGGATTTCTTGGAGCAAATCATTACTGGGGATGAAACTTGGGTGCACCAGTACTGTCCTGAGACAAAAGTGCAATTCATGGAATGGAAACATCCAGGGTCTCCCACCATCAAAAAATTCAAGACATCTACCAGCTCTGGGAAACTGATGGTGACTGTATTTTGGGACATGCATGGGGTGCTTCTGTTGCACTTTTCTCCTCCTAATGAAACAGTCAATTCTGCTGCCACTCTCAAAAAACTTAAGAGAGCTGTTAAACACAAGAGGCCTCAGATGTCAGACAAGAGGGTGCTGTTGTTGCATGACAATGCCCAACCGCATACAGCTCATGTGACAGTGAATCTTTTGGAACAATGGGGCTGGGATATTCTTGAGCACCCGCCCTACAGCCTGGATCTGGCACCTTCCGGACTTTCATCTCCTCCCCAACCTGAAAAAACATCTTCATGCCAAGCGATTCAAATCACATGATGATGTCAAGCATGAGGTGCAAACATGGCTGCGTGGTCATGATCCCACCTTCTATTGACAGGGTTTTGAGAAATGGATTTCCCGCATCGACAAGTGCCTCAACAGAGGAGGTGACTGTGTGGAAAAATAAGTGACGTGAAGTGAAGTGTAATAAGTGAATAAAGAGGCATCTCACTATGTGAGGTTATTTGGTGGCAATAAAATAGGGAACCTTACTTTCTGACTTACCCTTGTAGCTTCTTTTCCAGTGCTGTTACAGTATCTCAAAATATAGCATGACTTTCACCACTACGTAATTCTGACACCATTCATGGGTACCTGAGGTCTTGTAGCAAAAGTATGGAATCAGTCTGTTGACACTGCCATTGGAAAATAAAATCAGCTGAGCTTTAGGTTTCTTGGTGGTATTTAGTAATGTTATTCATAGAGTGATAGGATCTGGAAGATGCAGTATACGCGTAGTTTTGAATACCTTCTTCCACTGAATCGCAGTAGAAGTTTAATTATCATTTCTGTAATTTACTCTCATAAATGGACAATTTTACAAATGAACATGTAATACCAAATGAATAAAAAAATTACTTTTACCATTGTGCAAGAAAATGAAGTTATGATCTCTTAATTTTTTTTTTTTTGCTCACTTTAAGTTTATTCCAGAAGTTTCAGATGGTATATATTGTTTGTGATTTGTAAAGTTTTATGTTTCGTTGACCGTGCAGCTTATTGCAATCTTTGTAAATAACCAACTTGACGCACAATTCATTTTCTTATATTTGTTTATTCCAATTCTGTGCATGTTTTAAGGAATCAAGTGCTCATCATCAGGGGGAGTCAATTGCATCTGTACGACCTCTGGTGTATGTCACCTACATAGAGTGACATATACGAGTACCAGAGGTCGTAAAGATACAATTAACCCCCCTGATGATGAGCACTTGATTCCTTAAAACATGCACAGAATTGGAATAAACAAATATAAGAAAATGAATAGTGTGTCACATTGGTTATTTACGATTGTCATTTGTAGAGTATGAACTTTATTTTAACTTGAAATTTTTTCAGGCACATCATTTGTGGTGGATGCTTTTCAGTATGGCATTATCCCTGGAATAACACACTACTTTTTGTCACACTTCCATTCTGATCATTATGGAGGACTGAGGCGCTCTTTTTCCAAGCCCATCTATTGTAGCAAAATAACAGGTAGGAATGTTTTCAAAGCAGAGGACATTTTTCTTATGATAATATTTGTGATATTCTGTATCACTATGTTTTATCTTTGACAAACTGTGAATTTTCTTCACTGTTTACTGTTATCAGTAGTAGGTGTTGGCACTATCATCACTATTAGGATGTTCTGTAGAATAGCATGAAACTTCTTAATTCTGTCCTATTAGGCTTGTGGCTTGTGGTTTTATGCAGGTTCACACCAGGAAACCTTGTAGGTTGATATTAGTGTTTTTGGAGGGACATACTGCCACAATCTTAATTGACCCTGCTCTTCATCTAGAACACCTTCAGCCACAAAAGTAGGGTGCCACAACCTGGGAAGATTCAATCTACAGCCCAAGAAGGATGATTAGGTCCATGCCATGGCTCAGGCAGTTGCTGGCCTCTCACCACAGAGACGGGTTGAGTCACAGGCTACTCCATATGGGATTTGGGTGGACAGAGTGGCGGTGGGACAGGTTGTTGCCCGAGTGCTTCTGTATTCCCACCCAGTATCATTCAACCAGTGCTCCGTGCTCATTGATTCATCTGTCGCTGAAGAAGTGTAATTGCAGCAACTGACAGCACCTTTAAATAACATGTTTCAAAAAATAAGGAAAGACCTGAGTCAAAGTGTCAGGTTTATGTTGTGTAGTTTCACCTGTCCATGTGGGAAGGCATTTAGTGGACAAACCAGTTGTCCTGTTGATGAACAGTACCGTCATTTCCAACTGTATCAGCTGGAGAAGTCAGCCATGGTGCAGCACAGCACTGACCCAGCTTATGGTGTGCCGCTCAGCAGCACCAACATCCTGGCTTGATGCTGTATAGTTTGAGCTACTGACTGTCATTAAATAAACCAGTCAAAAAATTCAGCTGCACGTATAAATACGTGATGGAAGCAGCATAAATCAAGCTCCAGCCTAACAGCATGACTCCTGGAGCACAAAGGCCTGTTGTCTACTCCCTAAAGGAATGGAGTGAGGACCTTTCTGAGGGTGAGGCAGTCACTTCAGCCTGTGAAGTTGTTCCTCTACCTGAGCCCTCAAAAAGGGCTGTTTTCTCAGTTTCTACTTCCAGGTCTGTGACCCTAATAAAGGCCATTTTTTTCTCATGGTGAAACGTCTCCTGTGATACTACTGTTCTGGTTCCTACAAAGGGTAATTTTTCTCTCATGACATGTTTATTGTGCCTCTTGGCCCCATTTGGACTCCATCTACTCTTCCACTCTCTGACCCTGAAGAAGGATGCAGCATGTTTCTGTGAGTCACTGATATCCATTTATGGTGTCACATTGCAGAAGGCCATGATCAACACATTAATTCAAAACTGTGAAAATGTATATTTGCGTTGGTTGGCTGCACTAGTAACAGTACTTTTATTGGACAGATTGTGATGAAACTTGCTATTGTCAGAGGTTACTAATACTTAATTTAATGACCAAATATAAGTTTGGTTTAAATTTGACATCATGTGTTACTAATGTTCACATACACATGCACGCCCGCACGCATGCGCGCACACGCACACACGCGCGCGCGCGCACACACACACACACACACACACACACACACACACACACACACACACACACACACACATGAATAACATTTCACAAATGTTTAGTAAGATGGAAAACCTGTCATGTACAGCCACAAAACACATTCAGTGTTACATACTTTCCTCATATGTCACTGTTTACAGTGAATGACAAGTTTTATGTAATTTGCTGTACAGTGTGACTGTACAGCAGATATGAAGGACCAGCATATTGGCCTCTGCAAAGTACAGAGCTTACTCACAGAGACTTCTTATTGTGGTGTTTTGCCAGAGAGGAAGTCTGATCAAAATTACAATAAGGAAATGATCTGCAGCAGCACATTTGAGGTAATGCTGCTGCACCTTGTAACTTGGATGAGTGTTTAGACTCCGTCTTTCGGGTTGCAGTAGTGTAGTTGAAATGGGACACTAAGTGGTAGTGTATGGGCCGTCAAGTGGGGAAAGATGTGTAGAAATATTAGCATTCTGTTGAAGAGATATGGCCATTTAATATTGTCCATTTACTTTACAGTTGCCCTCTATGTTCGTGCATATAAAAACATTCTTTTCGTGATATACTGTGCCATCTAACTTTTCAGTCAACTTCAATTTCATAAGAGAAAAAGTAGGCTGAAGACATCACCATCCTGTCTTATTTGTGGTGTCTTGTCTGAACAGTATGTCTGGAAAGCATGATATGCAGGAACTACAGAAAACAGCCTTACTGGACAGTGTGCACATACTTGGAAAGTACTAGTGGTAAAGCATAGGAAATAATACATGTACCGTATTCTACATACTACAACCACAGAGTAGCTGCAACACAGTGTAGGTCTAGACCAGAAACATGGTTTATTTCATGTATATAATCGTAGACATCGATCCCAGTGGCCATTCAGTCTGAGGTGTAGGTCTGCAGCAGCTTGATTGCTGGGATGGCAGGTTAGAATCCTGCTGAGAGCATGGATGGTTGTCTGGTGTGTTTGTTGTCTGTTGTGTAGGTAGTGGCCTCTGTGATGAGCTGATTAGTCATTCAGAGGAGTCCTACCAGATGCGTGTGTCTAACAGTGTGAGATTTGGAGACCTCAGCTATGAGGCAGCCTAGGCCCAATTTGGGCTGTAGCATCACAGGGAAAAGAATTTTAAATACTCTGTATAAAGGTGACAACATTTAGTAGCAGTAGTAGTAGTAGTAATCCCAGTACTAATAGGGGCACTGTAACAATTTCATAATCATTCAGAAATTCCTGTGCAACATGCTGGGAAGCTTGAAATCAAGGAACTACAAAAAACAGCCATATTGGGCACCGCACACAAACTTTGGAAAGTACTAAAGTAAAAGTACAAAACATATTTCAGGGGTGAAATAACATTACTTGTAGCACAAATTGTAAGTACAGAACAGCTGCAACACTCTGTACCCTAGAAACATGGTTTGTTTCAGGTATATAATTGTAAATACCCTGCATAAAGGTGATAACAAAGATAATAACGATATGGATCTGTAGAACACACAACATTATTGCACATTTCTTGAGTACAGCATAATCTTTGCGTTCGCTGTTTATTGTGTTGTTAACCCTGTGGCATTGAAACTGACATATTTCTAACCTGGAGTGTGATGTTCACATTGCAGAATGTGGTACAGGCCTAGTTATGACTACTCTTAAGCAGCCCTCTAGAGCATCCCTAGTATAAATTCTGGTCTGCTGTAGATTAAACCAGGCATTTAATTCAATCACCCAAGGGTTAAATATGACACATGCACACGCGCGTGCGCGTCCGCACACACACACACACACACACACACACACACACACACACAGTCTGTTTTCATTGTGATGTCATGTTAATTAATTTTTTTTGTATGTCTTTTCTTCAGCTGCTTTAGTAAAGATGAAACTTTTTGTGGATGAGCAGCACTTGCGTGTACTAGACCTAGATGTTCCACGAAAAATTAATGGTGTTTTGGTCACGGCTTTGGATGCAAATCAGTACGTGCACTTATTTAAGACATGTTTTTTGTGTTATAGTGATTGTATGCATGTAATATCATAATTTTGGAATGAATCTGTAACACATGCTTGGTGGAATACAAAAAATGCACAGAAAAGGGCCAAGAGATGGACACTTTGAAATTTAACTTCATTGTGTGTGTACCTTATTATTAATTCTGATTCTGTGTATTATACATTTCCTACAGTTTGTATGTTTGCAATTTCTTGTAAAGAGCATGGTACTTTGTAGCTTTATTTTCTCATGATGGTTCATATTCCCTAAGATTTATATCCTATCCAGTTCTTAAGTTCACATCATGATGCATGTTTCATACTTTGCATTGGTTACTCACTGTAGGGCATGTGCCTCTCTTCCTAATCATCATCATCGTTTGCAAAGTATTTTCCACAGTGATATTTTTTTCCTTACCTTAGTATGTTAGAGAATGGGTGTTTGAAAACTGAGGGATGGGGATTAGGAAAAAGGCAGTGTTGCACTTAGTGTAACAGGTGGAAACTACATTACACTACATAGATCACAGTGTGAAGAAGTTACACACAAGGCAGATACATCTGATCAGCTTGAAATGTGTATTCGTTTCTCTCCCACTTGACATTTCTCTTTCTCAAATTGGTTTTGTTCTTTCTCACACTGGTGAAGTTGGCGGTCATTGTTTGAGGTACATGAAATTGTATTCATCATTTGGATTTTTGAAATTATGTGTACAAATAGAATTAATTATATGTATACGTGGTCTGACACAAAAAAAAAGAGACTGTTCCTGTAACTCTTTCTATTTAACAAATTCAGGAAATCAACTATGATCACCTTCAAAATAGTTCCCTTCTGAGTTGACACACAGCCGCATACGATGCTGCCAATGTTCAAAGCAATTCTGCAGGTCTTGTTCTGTAAGGCTGTTGAGAATCTCCACTATTTTTGGTTTCACATTATCTACTGACACAGAGTGGGTTCCTTTGAGCACTGACTTGATCTTTGGGAAGAGGTAGAAGTTGCAGGGAGCGAGGTCTGGCAAGTAGCATGGGTGCTCAAGCGCAGTGATGTTTTTATTAGCTAAAAAGTGCTTCACAGATGATGCGTTGTGGGCTGGCGCATTGTCCTGTTCCACCCATTTCTCCATAATTCCGGTCATTTCCTTCTCACGTGCTCACACAATTTCATCAAGACCTCAGTGTAGTACTGCTGATTTACTGTCTGGCCGCTGGGTACCAACTCTGCCATCACAATACCCTGGATATCAAAGAAAACAACATGGCCTTGAACTTTGAACAACTCGTGCGTGCTCATTTTGGTCTTGGAGATGATGTTGACTTCCACTGCATTGATTGTCACTTGGTTTCCAGATCATACATAAATATCCAAGTTTCGTCACAAGTAATTATCAAATTCAACAAATCTGTTTCATTCTCAATGTGTTGCAAAAGTTCCAAACACAATTCCTTGCGACATTCTTTTTGTTCATCTGACAGAACTGTTGGAACCATTTTTGCACAAACCTTTCTCATGTTCAATTCCTCCCTTAGAATTCGTCGAACACTTTCCCTGTCCAAATTGACTTCCTCAGCTACTGCTCGAACACCCAACCTTCGGTCTTTTCGAATCACATCTCGGACTTTTTCAATGTTGTCATTGGTAACAGCTGTGTGTTGATGGCCCAGGAGATCATTTTTCAAACTTTCTCTGCCTTTGAAAATCATTTGTGCCCTTCAAACATGCGTGCATGAGACATGCAGTCTTCACCATAAGCCTCAGTCAATAATTGAAAAGTTTCTGTCGCAGATTTCTTCAGTTGAACAAGAAATTTGGTGTTATCTCATTCACTTTTGCAGTCAGACATTTTCCGACCGAGGATAAGAACATGCCTATATTTGGAGATGTGTCCACTTGTACTGAGTAAAGCGTTCTAGCTGAACCTTGTAACACTCTGACAAGTCAGAACATGTTCTATAGCCATCTGTTTGTCTCTCCTCTCCCAGTCTTGGTTCCCAAGCTATAGGGTTAGTCTAGTTTTTTTTGTGTTGGACCTTGTGTGTGTGTGTGTGTGTGTGTGTGTGTGTGTGCGCGTGCGTGCGCGCACATACAGGCATATGTTAGCTGCTGTCTCTGTATCTTGCATATTTTATACTAAAGGGTAATTACACTGATGCAGAATCCATTTGTTAATGGTTTTTCAGTACCTTCATTACTGTTTTAAAATTCCTATATATTTTTCCAGTTTCTGATTGTGCTTTTTGCCTGTACTTTGCCTTTGTTGGCATTTTTCATTTGTGATATATTAGCATGTGGTGTATGTTGTGTAATGCATCTCTATTCCTGTATGGGTGTTTCAGTGACCTGCTTCTGTGCATGGAGCGACCTTTTTGAATTTGCAACATTGCTGCTTTGACCCTCAGTTTTCTTGCAGTTTAAATGATAGAAATGCCAAGAAATTGTGTAGATAATACACAGTTGCTCAAAGCTAGTTAAGTGATGCAGAAAATTTTCTTTCCTGCCATCTCTTAATGACAAGCAAAAAATGACATTCCTGTTACAGTTAAACAGTTATGGTCGAGATGCATTTTTGCCAGTATTGATGGCACTAACAGCCTTGAGCCTCACCTGACATCCTTATTATCAAGATGAGTGACGTGCCTGACATCCTTGATACAATGACATTTCACGTCTTGTTATATTCAACATTTTGGAATGAAATACATAGGGTGTTGCAGAAATATACAGCACACATGTCATGTGTGAGTTAATGGGGTACATTTGCATTAAGTATACTGCTTGATTCTAGGTAGGTGGATGATAAATTTACTGCATGACTGTAGGCAGATGGATGTTAAGTGTGCTGCTTGACTAGGCAGATGGATGTTAAGAATATGCATGACTGTAAATGGGTGGATGTTAAGTGTCTTATGTTTACTGTTTCTGCAGCCTGGGAAATAATTGTACAGTGTGTCCCACTCGCTACCGAACCCGGCATTTCTTTAATAATTGTAACACCAATGAAGATATTGCAACAAAATTTGAACAGGCATATGTTTGTTGTGTGAGAAATTAAGATGAATGTATCTGTATTCCGCTTCAAATTTCATTGCAGTTTCGTCATTGTTAAAGAAATGCCGGGTTTGGTAGCGAGTGGGGCACGCTGTATTTGTTCCTAATACCATAAAATTTTTGATGTCTGGCACTTCAGGGACCAAACGTTTGCTGGATATTGTAATTTTTTGGATATTAGAATGTTAATACCTACTGTGTATTGTAGTGTATGTAATGTGTCATTGCGTATTGTCCTGTTTTCTGTGCTGCACTGTCTATTCTCGCTTCATTACTGAATGGTGTATATACAATCTGGTGGGGATACCAGCAGCTCACCTATAATTATAATTATAATTTCTGGTTAATAGTGTTTATATAAGGACCATTTAATGCCAGATATTGCATCTTTTACATGATATATGTTACAATTTACACGAGCTGTTTTGGCAAGCACTAAGAGTTAAAGGGTGAACATGACTGATTTACGCATTCTTTTGTCACGTTCATTTTTCCTACTTGTATTCTGGAACTTTTCCCCAGGCTCTTTGTTTTTGAAATGTTAACTATTCTGTCCAAACTCTTTAACAGCTTTTATAATTGAGAAGTGCAAAGAACTAAAGTAATATGTTTTGTGTTTCATTTGATGGCATGTTACTTGATCAATTGCAGTTCAAGTTATCTGACTGGATGCGAGCTATGTACTGAATGACGAAATAGGAATACTGTGAATGATTTCACCTGATGTTAGATAAACCAGCAATCATAAACAGTCTCTGTTTACAATGTGTGTTCTTAAGTTTGCCAGATTCTGTTACTGTTTTTTAATAATAAACTTTATGTTTCAGCTGTCCAGGTTCTGTCATGTTCCTCTTTCAACTTCAGAATGGCCAAAATCATCTTCATGTTGGTGATTTTCGAGCTGACCCTAAAATGGAGTCATACCCTTGCTTCTGGAATTTATCTGTAGATAAGCTGTTTCTTGACACCACGTATGTTAATTCCTATCGTAGCATATTTGTATTCAGTTTGAGATAATTGGTTCTGTAGATGATAATTGAAGATTATTATAAATATCTGAAGAATAAAAAACCAAATAAATGCCACTTATTATTTTATTGTACTTCTTAAAGGCTGAACATGTTTCGGGCATTACTATGCCCATCAACAGGTGTTCGTGACTATGATGTTGATTACAACATTGGTCGTTTTGTTCTTGGTTTGCTGTATGTTGGAGGAAGTGGCATCTAGTTGGTTTTTTATTCTTCATTTATCACAATGATGCACGGTCCAATAAACATCATATTATAAATATGTTATGGTTTGAATGAAAATATCTTTTGCTGCATAACAAGGTAGTGTTTGTAGAATGCAGTTTGAAGTACATGCTAGTCTCCTCCGTTGCTTGTGGTTCTGTAATGGAATGGGGAAGTAATATTGGACATTAACTTGCACATTAAAAGCAAGCATTGTCTTTGAAATACAACCCTCGATTGTGTGTTGTTGTTGTCGTCATTGTTGTTATTATTATTATACAATATGTATGTCTCCTGTCACAGGCATTTCTTCCTGGTACTTCTCTTGAACCAGCAGTGATCCCCACCGCTCAGGCTTCAAGCTTCACATTGCAGTACTTTCCGTATT
>Ga0136643_10001352_pt1 | contig 29646 bp, 20 predicted proteins | sample TergutLab28metaG_FD_96883 | JGI IMG/M metagenome (GOLD analysis project Ga0136643, IMG submission 96883) | Labiotermes labralis P1 segment gut microbial communities from Petit-Saut dam, French Guiana - Lab288 P1 (version 3) (version 3) | ecosystem: Host-associated > Arthropoda: Insects >... | reverse complement strand
TACCAGTATTACGACCTGTACCGGATGCTGCGGTTACAGCTTTTAGTACTCCTGATGATGGGCGCTGTGTCACCTGAAACATGTAGAGTGACTTTGCAGTAAATAAATATCTGCATACTGTTGAATCTGGTTGGATTTTTATCAATATTGACATTCCATTTTAAGTTTCCTGTAATGTAAATACTTAAAAACCTCACTTCTGGTAAGTAAGCTATTAAAATGTTATTACAAATAACTCGTGGTTTATTAGGAAGTCTAAATTGATTACAGTGAAAGAACATTGCTTCTGTTTTTTTTATGTTTTTAATAAGATAATTTTTTGAACCCATAACTCTAATTCTTTCGTAATGTGTAAATTTTTTTATTGAAGAACATCCTCATTTTTATCAACAACAAGTATGTTAGTGTCATCCAAAAATAAGACTAATTTTACCCCTTGTTTGTTGAATGGGAGATCATTTATATATGACATAAACAAAAGAGGCCCTAAAATCGAGCCTTGTGCCACACCATATAATATCCTGAGCAAGGATGTATATGTATACCCTGCGGAAAATTTCTGCATTCCATTTGGGTTATTTCAACAAACTGTGAATGTTTAGACAAATAATATTTTATGTTTTCTCTGATACCATATGAATTTAATTTAGCAAGCAGTGTGTTATGGTTATGAACATCATATGCATTTGTAAGATCAAAAAATATTCCTACTACATGTAGACATTGATCCATGGCCTTGTGCCTGTTTTCTATGAAAGTTTCACAGCTGTTTTCATTGATTTCATTTTCCTAAATCCATCCTGTGCTTCTGATAAAATATTACATTTATTTACAAAGATATGAATATATTATACATCAGCTTTCTAATATTTTGCAAAAAAACGATGCAGTGTGTATTAGTCTGCAATTTTTATCTCATCTGGGAAAATTCATGAATTAAAAGAAGCATTAAAAATATGGACTAATAATTTTTTTATGTAATGTGTACACTGTTTAACTAAAAATGCAGCAATTTTGTTAAAGCCTGCTGAAAAATTACCTGTTAAACTTGTTACATGCTCTATTTCATTTTCAGTGACAGGATAAATGAACATGATGTTTGAACAATAATCAGTTTTTTGCTATGAAGTATATGCACATCTATATAATTAAGTTTAACAGATTGTCTGTAGTTTCAACAACAACAAAATTTTCAGCCTACCTGAAACGTTTTGTGGGTTTGATATAATTTCCATTTCTTGAATCAGTTTTGTAATCATGATGTATAGAATTTCCAAACTCTGTTTATTGTTTGCCACATTGCTTTTGTTTTATTTCTAGCCCTCCAAAAAAATCTAACATTCTCTCTTTTCTTAGCTTCTTTTATAAGTCTGTTACAAGTTATTTGATATCTCATAATATAAACCAATGATTGTCTTGAAAGATTTGTGATTCTCTTTAAATTGTTTAAAAATCACATTCTTTTACCTGAAACTTTTAAACCTTGAGGTACCCGCTTATTTTAATCTTGATCCTTCACATAAATTGATTTAGATGAAATGCTCTTTTAAAATAATATGTATACATAGACATACTCATAAAAGCATTAAAAGCAGTATTTATGTCATAGCACAAAAAAATATCTTGCCATAATCTGTTATGCAGCAAGTACTTAAATTCTTCTGTACTATTTTCTGTGAATTTTCTTTTAATCACAGTTACTGGTCCTGTTTTTAGTTTATCTATGTTTATGTGTAATATTTGTGCTAAATGATATGAATTACCCAAATCTAAAACTTTTTTTTTCCCCCTTTCCAAAATTTAAATTATCTATTTTCGAAACTTAAATTCATGAACTTGTATTATTTGTGACCCTGCTTGGTGACTTCACAGTATTTATCAAATTATACATAAAAAAAAACAAGTTTTGCAGTTCTTGAAGTTCTGCATTGTCTTCCAAGAAATTAATATTCCAGTCACCACATAAAATTAATTGTTTGCCTTTGGATTGCACTTTACAAATTACTGATCCTAACTTTTTCAAAAAATCATATAAGTCCCCATCAAGTGATCGATATATACAGGCAAGAGTAAATTTAAAATCCAGCAATTCTACTGTAGTCATTTCAAAACCTTTCCAGCTTTGTATCCATTGTACTTCTTTAGTTCACCAATCTTTTTGTACAAAAATATATTATCCTCCATGATTACTGCTAAAGCTACTAAAATTACTCATTAATTTAAAACGAGCAGTATTTGAAACTCTCATTTTTTCTTCCATTAGTCAGTGTTCTGTAAAGCATGAAATGTATAAAATTTATTAAATCTGAATTTAACAAAAAAGATAATTCAAGTAATTTACTGCTTAAACTATGAATATTATGGTGCGAGATTGTTAAAACATAAGAATTAAAATCCTTTCTATTTCCCACCTTATCTTCCACATTTATTATTTCTGGTTGGAACCTATCAATAAAAAATCATCACCTCTAGCTGTAGGTAATCTGTGAGATCGTTTGGAAGGTATCAAGGCTGGCTCATCTTCACTCTGTTCCATTTCACTATTTCTTTGAAATTTGCTGTCTTCTTGATTTTCATCTGGTCTCTTTTCCTTTCTTGATCCAATTTTTTTCTTTTCATAAAGTTGGTTTTTATTTACCAGTGGAATTTGGTTCTTCTGTCTGTCCATAACATGCTCTTCCTTCCATTTCATATGGTTGGATCAAACTTTTTTTCATTTAAAGTATCTTTTACAGTGTTCACAATTTTCTTTGCAGACTGTTTTCTTCCCCTTTAATTTAAATGCAAACCATGTCTTGTTAACTGATCTCTATCTGAATTTACCTCTGTTAGAAATGCATTGTCAAAAGCCAGATTATTTGGTACCTGAAGATCCATTTTAAAGTTACCCTATTACATGTGTCTGGATCTAACCATTTGAAAGTTATCCCGTTACCTGTGCCTGGATCTAACCATTTTAAAGTTTTCCTGTTACCTGTGCCTGGATCTAACCATTTTAAACTTTTCCTGTTACCTGTGCCTGGATCTAACCATTTTAAAGTTATCCTATTACCTGTGCCTGGATCTAACTATTTTAAAGTTACCTGTGCCTGGATCTAACCATTTTAAAGTTATCCTATTACCTGTGCCTGGATCTAACCATTTTAAAGTTATCCTATTACCTATGCCTGGATCTAACCATTTTAAAGTTATCCTGTTACCTGTACCTGGATCTAACTGTATTAAAGTTACCTGTGCCTGGATCTAACCATTTTAAAGTTATCCTTTTTACGTGTACCTGGATTTAAATTCTCTTAAGCCACAGAGAAACAACAAGGAATATCATATGGATCTGAAAGAGAATGATGTAGATTATTCTGTGTTCTTTTATTTATCATTCCTGATTCTGTGCTCCTGAGTAAGCCAAAAAGTATTTGAACACATGTTCAGTTTACTCATTGTCAGTGTCATTGCACTGCTAATGTTTAATTCTGTGTGGTCGATAGTAATGACATGGTGGGTGCACAAACTTCTGAGATGGGACTGACACAGGCATCATATTACTTTGAGTCTTTATTATGTGGTGTACACAAACAGATCTGTTGGAATTAGATGTATAAAATTTTGTATGGGCCTAGATCGTAAACATACACACATGAAATATTTTTGGTCAGTTAAGAGTTACATGGCAACTGTGCAGATAATTTATTACTACTACTAATGCTACTACTGTAACCACCACCCCACCACCAACATATTTATAATTTCAAGCTATACAAAAGTTGATGACGGGAATTTGATTTCATGATCATCTGCACATGAGTTCAGCATGCAAGCCCGTGAGCTAAATTTATTTATTTATTATTATTATTATTATTTTTTTTTTTTTGCAGTTTTTATATTTGCTTTATCCAAATGAGACCTTAATAACCCAAGACTTTTAGGACTGGAAGACTGGAATAGGAAAGTGGGTTTGTGAATCCTAACTGGTACTCATGTTTCATCCAAATATACATTGTCTAATTTAGGATCTTAAATGTTCTCATTTCTGCCACTTGCATGTATTGACAAATAAATAAGCATGTATTTTGTTATTTTATTGGCATGAACCTTAACACAGTACACAGATATCATCACTGCATCTAAAGATCGTTCAGTGGGTGTGCTGCGCCTTGGTGCTCCAAACCATGGTTGGACAGAATACAGTGAGTTAACTTGATACCCTGATTGTTAAAACAGTGCACATGTGCCTGGTGACATGGAACAGTCACGTCACAATACATTCCTAGTGCTCTTTAAGAGTTGGTCTCTGAATGACAGATAGTGCAGAAGTTGTCCAATAACAAAATTCATACCTCAGTCCCACCTTATAAAATGCAGTTAGTCAAGTAACATAAGCTACCAGTGTATGTGTAATATTCAACAAGATCTTACTGATGATCTTAATAATTTAAATATCCTCAGTTTCATTGTTATTATATTATTGTTTAATCTGTGTTGTTGGAAGCCTTGAATCACTTCTCAAGGCACAGAGAGTGATGTCATATGCTATGAGATCATGCTGGATGTAACCTTCAGTAGATTTGTAAGGTCTTGTGCAAGCTGGGTTTTCAAATATTGTTTTGTGATGGATCAGTAATTGATAATTGAAGTGTGTTGTTAAGTTACATTTCAGTGCTGATAAGTAATATATGCAATATGCTGTTATTTTTAATAGTGGCTGTTTGATTGTAAATTTTAGCATACTTGCCAAATCTTCTAATTAATAATATTTAATGGCCTTATCAAGGTATTTTATTGAAGTTTGTATAAATAATGTGGCAATTTAAGGATTTTTAACGTTTAACATTATTATTGAAAACATGGTGGCATTTAAAATGTGAGCACAGAATGGTGAAGCTGTTTCATTTGCTGCTGTTGGTAGTTCTGCCATATTGGAAGGTTGTAATAACATATGTACCTAAAACCAGAAACAGAACTGTGGTTAATAATTTAGTTCTGTACTTTACTTTCTGTAGTAGTTAGTTATCAACACCAGTGACTGTTCAAGAGCAAGTACTATGCTTGAGTTTGATGAGAGATGAATTATAAAATCTTTAGTTTTGACTTCAGTTTAGAAACATGCAATACAAGGTGATGACATTTGTTTTTATTGGGAGTCAAGGTACTGGTAATTTTATGTAAAATTTGACTATTTGTGTGCAGTGAATTCTGTATGATTGTAGGAGGTGTTTATTAGTTTGTGTTATATGTATATGTAGTATCTGTTGCAGATTTGTATCATTTGAGGTTATATATAGAGAAAGTTAAAAAAGTGCATTCTGTAGTTACCATTATGATTAGCTTGACAATCAACATGTTTATTCTACTTCATTTTTAATCCTTTTGTGCTGGAATTAAATGCCTGTGGTGATATGAATGTCATGAGAATTTCAGTGGCTACCATTTCTTTGGCATGTTATTAGGCAGTCACTTTTAGCAACTTCAGCAATTTAAATGCACACATTCTGCCAATTACAATCAACTTCTGGCACAAAAGGGTGAATCTGACCAAGTTGCAGCAGTAATTTTGTTAATGTATGTGGAAATTGTTGGATTTGAACTCCTGAGGTTTATTTTTTTATAAATACAATTTTAACAGTTGGGTATGCAAAATGTGAGCCAAATCTAGCAAGAATATTTGGAGTTCATGAACACGTTGGCAATAGCCAGGCCACTGTATTATGATAGATCCTGTAGGCCAAAACATCCTGTACATGTGTGGGGGAAGTTTGTAGCAAACGGTGAGAAGATTGCAATGTAGGCATATTCATTGTCTAAGCACGTAGATTAAGTGTTCTGTTGTAAAATAGTGAGAGTTAAGAAGAAGTGATGGTGTGAGAATATGTACATGCGTGAGAACAATGTTATAAACAGCAAACCTTGTTTAGTAAATATTATGTAGTGTGAACCATCATCACACACACTCATTAAATGCACACATCAAATTGGATAACATTTACTGATGTGTACATTATGACTGTAGATTTCATGGAGCAGGGATTTATTCATAACATGATATGGACCCTCAGATGATGATTTGTACAGTGATTTTTACCCTTTACTTCAAGACATCCACTGGTCATGACATTTACACATCTGGACTGAATCCGTTTTTTTTTATGATAAATTTAACATATTTGTATATGGAGGCAGAATCTATGAAGCAAATGTTGCATTGATGTGAAATGATTTAATGAGAAAGGAATGCCTTCATACCACTAGCGATATCAAATTTGCTTCTATTATTACTAACACAGATGCTACGCAGGAGGAATTATATGTTACATTAAAATTGTCCCAACTTGTGTACATACATGTTGCATACATCTTACAGGAAACTTTTCAGATACAATGCAGTTAAATGCGAGTTGAAGTCCCCCACAATATTTGCAGAGGGTACACATATATCTTAAAACTTAGTATAGGAGAAACATAATAAAATATAATGTGAACTGAAGTACATTTTCAGACTTGTTCATACACTTTCACCATGTGCAAGGAATATGAGATTTAATGCACTGCAAGTGTGAGGTGAAATTTTCCAGGCCACCTATAAATGCTAATTATTTCTCGTATTAGCTTGTTATATTATCTGTCTAAATGGGGAAAAGTTTATTTCTCATTTATTGTATATGGAGGTGGAACAAATAATTTTTAATATTATAAAGTATCTGTCCTGGCAAAGAAGTGGAATCATTTGTAGTGTTATCTAATTGTGTTTTCAGTATTATTTTGAACTAAGTAATTTTTATGTGTAAGGTGAAGAGTTGGTAGGTTTTTTTGAAAAACAAAGAGTTTTAGGCAGACTGAACAAGAAAATGTGTCAGACATGGACCATAAACATGCCCTAAACTATGAGAATGTTTGGATGTAACTTGCAGTGGATATTTTAAAATTTAGAGCAGTTAACAGAACATTTGGTCATAAGTTGCAGGCTGTATATGCTTGTTTGTCACTCACGTCAGACTTAACAAACTTAAGGATATATACTTGCTCAATTGCCTCTTTAGATAGGTTTTCTGTTGTTCCAGGTACCATACATTGCATGGGTACATAGTTAAGTCTTTCGTATAACTGATGGTTTACTATTTCACCAAAAACAGGTTTATAAATTTATTTATTACCACAAAATAATAATTTGTTAAGTATTAGTGTTAACTGTTTAACTCATCTGTTGATGTCTTGTCCTTATGGTGCATCGTAATTGTGTAACTGGTATGTGACATGTAACTGTTGATGTGTTTCTGAAATGGTTTATTATTAATTTCAGATGAAACTTAAATTCAGTAGTTGGCAATGGCAAGATTTGTTTATATTGAACGTAAGTCAGATATTAGTGGTATGAATAAATGTTTGCAAGAAAACATTGGTAGCGTGCAGTAAATATCTGTAAAAGGAAAGACATGAACCTAGTGGCTGTGTAGGCAGAGCATGTAATGAAGAAATAGCTTTTTAGTACCCAGATTATATACTTATGTTGGCCTAAACATATGCTGACATGCATATATGAATAAGTAACTTATATTCTGTTCATCGTATGCACTCCATTATGTCTGAACAGGAGATACAGAAATTTTATCCTGCGACATAGTTCAGTGGAACTTGCTTTAATTAACCTTTGCTTTTGCCACCTTATGAGGCCTGCACATATATGTAAATGAGTGAGGACAGATGGGATTTGAATTCATTCCATATTTTGTGAGGTACTGTGTGTGTCAGATTTGTACGCTTAGAAGGTACTGAGGTGGAGCTGCCAGTCACAAAGTATTCACTCCAGATTTTTACATCAAATGGTACCCAAGACCTGATGTACAGTTTAGTGTTTTATAAATTTATATGAAACATTTTTATAATGATTAGGGTATGGGCTGGACATTTGAGAGTTTTGGGTTTATTTCATTACAGGGGGGAAGAGATTTTCTCTTTTCTGCGCTGTTAATGTTGAAGATTCTGGACTTTCAGACGCCACACTGTGTAATGGGTAATTTAAATTGCATGCTACACAGTGTAACATCCCAGAAGACTAGAATCCTCAGATTTTCCTTTCACCAATTTGTCCACACTGCCTCTGCCACTGAACCAACTTTGGGTGCAGTGGGTACTGAGGGCTCTTTCCCCCGAAGTGAATTGCCCAAGTGCCAAGGTTAACGATGTGTGCAGCTGTATCTCCTCTCCTCCTGTATGCCTTTCATGTCTTGGTGCTTAATCTAACATGGTAATAACAGTACTTGTAATTTACCACGTAATGGTTATTTGTTTAAAAATGGTTGAAATATCAGCTCATAGATTTTAACTTTCAGTTTGTCTCAGCTTTTAATCTCGAGTTATTTTCAGGTTGAAACAAATTTACCTGTTGGCTTCTTAATGAATTATTATTTGATAAACGTAACAGAAAACACTTGAACAGTTATGGTCTGCTGGGTGATGGGAATTTGAGAAAGAATATCGATTTGAAATTGCAGCATGTGCCAAGAAATTAAGGTGGTAAGTTCATTTTACTTTTGGTTTTATCATGATGATCATCATATGGTTACTTGTTTCCATAATATTATGGAGTAAATCTTTTTCATAGTGGTAGAAGTATTTAAGTTGCATTTGTGTTATGGGACCAAAATATAAAAAAGAACATTTCACAGTAAACTTTGAATTCATATTAGAGGCACAAAAATTTAATATGAACATACATTCATACATACATACATATATATGTACGTACATACATACATACATAAATACATTCATACATACATACTTAAATATATACATACATCATACATGATTCCAGTGTATTTGGACATGTTTAAAAGTGATTTCAAGACTTACAAGTGTCATTCCTTAGTTTCAAGCCCTGGCCCAAGTGACAGGAGTTGGTGAATGATGGCTGTAGACAGTGCATGTTGCTAGTCTGTACATAACTTAAATAACCAGAATTTTGTTTATTGTCTGAGACAATGAAAACATAAGAATATATACTGTATAAATAATAGTGAAATTTTCAGTATTCTGTCATCCCTAAATTTTGGCATTCAGTGAAGTTTGGTATGGATAAATTTTAATCTTTCACAGTACTTTTGTTGAAAGTTTAAGTGTTCCAGGATGTGATACCATGTTGACTGGTAAACAGTTACCAGCACATCTCAAGAGCTTGCAACCTTCATAATCAGTGTCTTGTTATACTAACCTGGAGATAGAGACAGCATAATTCTCCAAAACACAGGTAACAGTGTACCAGCCAGTGTGGCATCGTATACCACAAGATTTGAATCTTCTGTGTCAGTCTTGTTTGTAGTTATGTCTGTTGGTGAAGTTTACATCAAATTTACCCATGGCATCATTAGGTGAAATATCTTCATTGTTAACATTAAGACAAGTTTTGATCATATGTAAATATTATGCCTGTAGTATATTATGTGTCCTTGAGTGTTATGTACAGGCCATACTAAATTTGAATGTTGTAGACTGTCTGTGTACAGAAATGCTCATTTCATTTTGTGAACTATATAAGATTAAGGGGAGATGTATAATTGGTTATTTTATAAACAGTGTTTGTGTTGTCTTGTTGCATAGAGGGCGCTATTCGCAGTGAATGCTGAACGCTGACTCAACATACATTATTTTATAAGGGCAATACATAAAAAATAAATTGATTTCTACCACGGAATAGCCACTTTCATGTTCTTTGTTACAGACCGGGGGGAGGGGGGGAAGGAACCTACAGCTGAGCTGTAGCTAATAAATATTTCTGAAAATCTTTTGAACATGTGTTGTTGATATTTCCAAAGAAAATGATACCTCCATTTGTAGCATTGAATTGGTTAGGGTAAGACATCTGTCAGCGTGTAACACCAGGTGTGGCCCTCTTCTCATCCGTGAGTCTGATGGGTCTACATCTGCATATATAACCTGACTACATTCTCACCCTGAAGATGAAGGTGACACATTCCTCAGAAACATTAATCTGACATATCCTTACCGTGCGTGAAAGAAGCTGTATTTTGTACACCATATTTTCCGGGTGGCTTTTGCTGTTTTGCATATTTGTTTGGCCTGTTGTCACAGGTAACAACAATTCTACTGCTGTATGGTCAGTTCCACTACAAAGGTTACACTTCAGAGAATCTAAAAGTGTTTACATTTTACTAATTTATTATTGAGATGTCAAAATTTAAAACTCATGAAGAAATCTAAAATTATGTAATGTACGACTTTTTTATGATGCGCCATTTTTTAGAAATGTTATGAAACTGAACTGGGGCTTTATGTAAAGTTATGACTGACTGGCACCCATTGAAATTAAATTTGTCTGACAGTTTTTGGTGCAAACTTATAAGTACCAAACTTCACTGAGCATTATAGTTGTGCAGGTGAAATTTGGACAGATATGGTCTCTGTCTTTTGCCTTCATTTTCTGTACTTCTTGTAAAGAATGCATAAACGGGGTACTTATTTATTTCCCAGATGTCTGTTTAGGCATGGGCTAGACCTGTCTCTTTCATTTCATTACCTTAATGTCATGCACACACACACACATCTGAAATCGCTCAGTTCTGGTTTTCAAGTACAGTTTACTGAAATAGTAATTTTAAAATTAACATTTTGTTGAATGGGGCTCTTTATGTAGTACTAATAGTACTATAGTAGTACTAGTAGTAGTAACATTGACTGCAGAGAAGAGAACTGCGTTCTTCTGGTTTATTACACAGCGGGTAGTTACCCATTACCTTCTGTGTAATAACCGAGAAGAATGTAGTTCTCAGCTACTTCGCAGTGGAAGCCTGAAATCTTACACTGATTTCAGTTATGGTTCTGTTGTAGTATAATGTTTATATGGGAGTATGTTTGAATTTAAATCATAATTTTGTTATGAGTATTGAAAGATGAAAGTGGTTCTGTCCAACATGAAGTGTTGTGTCATGAGCATTAGTGAAAGTAGTTAAGAACAAGTGTGCAATTACACATAATAGTGATGTGTCAACAGAATATTATGTTAAATGCAGTCTTCTGTTTAACATTGTTGTTCCAGTATAGAATATTTCATGTGTGGTGGAAAACAGTTTGGTCATTTACACTGTACCCATTGGAAAGGGTTTCTTTCTGTTAAAACCTCTGGACTGAGATCACTGATTTACACTTTCATATTCTAGGGTTATCACCATAGAGGCTTTGTCAATCCAGATGCTTGTCATGTGAGGCTGTATAATTGGAGAATTATTCTGTCTCTCACCTGACCTTTCCCCACCACACACAATTACAGATACATGCACATATATAACCAAAAGTGTCTTCTGTACTGTATCTTCACCTTCCTTGACCAAAAAAAAAATAAGAGCAAATGTTATAATTTTGCAGCAACATATACCAGAATTCTTAGTGTTTTTGTTATTGACAGGCAAGGCTAGATAGTAATAACTTGCCTGCTTACAGCAGATTGTTAGAATTTACGGGTAATAAAACAATGTCCATGTAATTGGGTTTTGTTTATGTGCAGCTTTGTATATACATATACAGGACACTTTATGAATTCCAGGCTTCCATTCTGCAAACCTTTATGTAATTTGAATTTTACATATGTCAGAATTCAATGTGCTACACACCAAACATATATCTGTATATATATATTTATGTGTGTGTATAATGTTTAAGGAGTATATGTGTGTGTGTGTAAAAGTTTATGCTGTTAAACTTATAACCATCCACTGAGATAGTAGATGAAGTGTAAATGTGTTAAAGCTTAAAATTAAGTCTAGGTATAGTGAATAAGTCAATGGATATAATGTAATTCATGGATAAGTGTATATACCGTTAAGTTCGTTTAATTCAGTGCTTACATAACACGGGGAGTGCCTGTGTTCCTCCATAATGTATGTCTCACTGTGCTGTCATTCCTGTGAGGAAAACTGTAGCACATGGTTCAGAGTTTTAATATTTTAATTGTTATTTTTGGACAGTTGCATAATTGAAATTGCATGTTAGAGGTGTGTGTCTACTGTTTTGTCATTGTAGTCTTCACAGAAGGGATTGTCCTAATGTAACAGGAACGGATGGAAATCAACACACTGAGACAGGTATGTTTATATTCAGTTAATTGGTCAGAAAATAATCAGCCAAGGTTAAGAATGCATGAAGCTATTACGTCTGTTGTTTCATGCCTTCTTGACATTGTGCTGCTAGACATCTTTACCTTGTCTACACTGGATGGTCAAGAAGTCCTGTTTTGTTGTGTAATGTGTCATATCATTTGTCTCAAGGAGAAATCACTACTGTAGCAATGTTCTAGACAGTTTTGAGAAAAGTAAATATTAATTTTTGTCACTTGTGGGCTGTTACATATTTTTATATATGTATGCCAAAGAAAACTTTTTGTAGAAATGGAAAGCATTGCCAGAAAGTTTGGACTACAGATAAACCAAGAAGAGACAAAATATATGATAGTGGAAAGGAAAAACAGTTTAAAGGAAATAAAACAGGACATTTGAAAGTAAAAAATTACAAATTTTAAAGAGCAGAAAATTTTAAATATTTAAGAGTTATATTTAATGAAGATAACATTAACCAAATAGACTTGCAAGAAAGAATAAAAAATGCTAACAAAACCTATTTTATACTACAAAAATTGTTTAAAAATAAAAGCATCAAAGAAACTAAAATTAATACTACAGAACACAATAACAGACAGAACGTTAACATATGCATCAGAAACTTGGACACTTAACAAAGAGAGATAGAAAGCAATTGAACATTTTTGGAAGGAAAGTGTATAGAAGAATTTTAGGCCCAGTATATGACAATGAAAAAGAAAATTGGAGGATATTAACCAATAAAGAAATTTATGCAAGTGTTTAAAAAACCTACTATAATAGAGACAACAAGGTTAAATAGATTATGTTGGTTTGGGCATGTACAGAGAGAATGGAAGAAAATAGAATTCCCATAAGGGTATTATATATAAATTTGGGAACAACAAGATTGAGAGGTAGAGCAAGAAATAGATGGCAAGATGAGGTGACAGAGGATGGAAGAATGGTTGGTGGAGAAGGGTGGCAGGAAAAAGTACATAACAGAGAGGAATGGAAGAAGCTCCTGAGAATGGCAAGGAATCGTCGCATTCTGCGCATGCCAATGGAATTAATAAATATATCAAAGAATGTACAAGCCGAAACATTGGTGTATGGTGCAATCTCATGTCACACATTGTAGCATTTAAAAAATCATTGCATTAAAAATATTAAAAGTGTCAGGTAATTACTTTTCCTATAATGTCATCAATATATTGGGTTAAAGTAGAATCACTCTAGGACTTTGTGGATACCCTATATTTCCTATGGGCATTCTATGTGTCATCATTATTGAGAGTTAAATGAGATGTTGTGGGATGTCTTGGCAACCTAATTTATGGAAACCTGAGTTAAAAACAACACTGTGAACGAACTTTTGGAACAAAACCTGTGTGTGACTGTTACTTTGCCTTAACACACTGAAATTAAGTTATATAGACAGTTTGTCCAAATAGTTAAGTTGCTGCAGAACTTTGGTGTACTTAATTGTCTTTTCCTATTATTAGACATGAAAGCTTTTGCATTATTTCTTATTGGTCTTTGTGAGGCAAAATTTGATGTTGATTGGTAGATTACTTCGCTGTACTTTATTTTTCCAATGTAGGTAAGGAAGTAATTGAGAAGAATGAGCCTTGAAAGCAGAATTTTTTCAGTCATTTTCTTAGACTCTTCAGCATTTCCTTCCTTTGTGAATTCTGTCTTGGTACTGCTGGATTAGACATTGTATTGTAGGATATTCACAAATTAAATTAGGTATGATTTTAAGTTTAAATAAGACTCTGTCTTGTAAAGGAAAGGCAGTCAAAAGGCTTTAAATTTCCAGACTGTCTTCATAATTTTAATTGCATGTATCTTATTTGTTGCTGTCTGAAGTTGAACAAAGTGAAATATTAACTTTTGCTCACTAAAACACAATGTTCATTTAGGAACATGGCCATTGTGATATGTAAGATCTCTGTTGACATTTCTTGTCACTGTTAAGGCATGGGGCCAAAGTTGATTTTTGTCAGTCATTCTTTTAAGTGACTGTTGTTACTGTAATTGAAGTAAATTTGATTTTTAAATAACTGTAGAATGTAACTAAACAGTATTTATTTTAAAGGCTCAGGTGTTTGTTCAATTTAGGTATTTGTTTCTGTTATCTTACACCCATTGTGAACTTCCATGTTTTCGGGTTGAATTGTTTGCAGCTGTAAAGTACCAGGGCTGTTTGAAAACAAGCTTTATTTTCATGTATTGTGATACATGGCTGTAAAAATATTATGTTAGACCTAGCTGTAAGTCTGCAGTTTTACTGCAGTCAGCACAACCTTCTTTTAAACATTACTTTCACTCAGCAGTGTGTGTGTGTGTGTGTGTATGTATGTGTGTCGATAGATGTATTACAAAAAATAGTGGAAACTAACTACACTGAGAATGAAAATTCCCAGCAGTCTTCTGTTTGAAATTAAACTGGTACACATATGTAACCCTTTCCACATTCTTTTTAAAGAAACCTTATGTGTATTACATTCAATGACATATATATTATGGAAAATGTCAAAGTAGAATATAGGGAAGGCTGTCCCTGAAGACTTACAGCCAAAAATATCACCATGAGCTCACCAAGGGAACTGATTTTAATAACTTTCAAGCTTTCATGTGTCCATACACTTCTTTCTCACCAATTTTTTATAAATTTAACATTTGATGTACCTATTCATTTACTGCTTGTACTGTGAAGTTTTTGGTTAAATGCACAAAACTTGAGTGGTCCAGCAGTTCATAATAGGATGATTTTCTAAATGAATATCATGCTATGGGAATCAAGGCTTGTAACCTTATATGTATGAAATGTTTGAAGTTGAAATCTTGGTGCACATGAGGACAGGATGTACACTTTGCATTTTTAGAAGTACCTCCACTGAACAATAGTGGGAATTGAGTTTATTATTGGGACACCAGTTTGTTTATTACATCCATATCAAGAGAAAGTTTCCATCCAAGTTTTATATTTCTTGTTTTCTGAAAGAAGGGAGCCCATGAAATTCGTTTTAATATGCCTGTGTCTTACATTAAACAGATTGGCTTGAAATTGTTACTTGCAGTTCCTGTAAATATAGTGACTGAATGTCCATATAGCCTTCATTTTGGACCTGTGAAACTTGTAGGGAATTGAGATAGGGATCAGAGGCATAAAATGACTTACATTTATGCCTCAAAACACTGGAGTGACTAAGCTGAAAGCAGAACAGACAAGTGTACAATGCCACACAGTGGATAATTATGTTTGGAATTACACATTCTGCTCTGCAATGGGAAGTACCTACACTAGCAGTTACTGTGGTGACAACAGACCTCTCAATGCTGACAGATCTGTAAGAGGCATTAGCATCTCCCATGCTATTGTGGCATATCCAAGCCACCAAGAACTGATCCATAATGCAGATAGATTCAGTATGGTATGCTGATGCTAATGGAATACATGAGATGTCTCTCTGATACTCAGTGAAAGAGGAGTAAGTGGAGTTTTGAGGATTGGAAATTTTATAAGCAACAATACAGGCAATGTATGTTTAAACATAATGTTGAGGTGCATTTGTGCAACCATTGTTGCAGTGGAAAAGCAATTATTATTATTTATTATGAATGTGCATTTGTAGCCTTAGGTATGCAGCATGCAATGCACATGCACCATCTTGTTATCAGTGGCCTGAATGACTACACTATTTTGCCACGTTTTTTGGGGGGGAGGGGAGTTATGGAACATAAAATGTGGGTTTTGATTTTCTCTACAGCTTTTATCTGTAACTTTTCTCATTTTAAGAAAAACTGAGTGAGATATGATCAAGAATGTATATTGGACTTCATGTATAGTACCCATTATTCTTGTCAGATTTAAATGAAACATGAATTTTCTAGACAGATTTTCAAAAAATACTCAAGTATTAAATTTCATGAAAATCCATGCAGTGGGAGCTGAACTGTTAATGCGGACGGACAGACAAACATGATGAAGCTGATAGTCACTTTTCGCAGTTTCGCAAATGCTCCTAACAAAAGCATGGAGCCTGTACAGTTGGGTCATTTGTTTGATGGTAATTGAGTGATCACTGTAACCAAATAAATCAAATATATAATTAAAAATAATGAATATGTTAAAAACTGTTTATGTATCATTTCTTGTATTAAAAAGTACCAACATTGTAATGGCACAAATATCTGAAATTAATTTTGCGCACTTTTAGCTAGAAAAGGCCATACTAATGGAACTTTTGTACAAATACAGATAGTACTAAGCTGTTATTGATACTGCTTCAGAACCAAAAGTTTGTGAAGGATATTTGAACTCAAGGGAGATGAAATAAAAAAAAAAAAAATTGGAGCAAGTGACAGGAATATGAACTAATCCATGTATACTGTCAACAGTTATTTTCCTTAAGAAAAAAAAATGAGGTGGATTTGACTTGTAACACACAAAACATTCTTCAAAAATACAAAGTATTGGTCAGGAAACCTAAATTTAAGTTTCAAGCAAGAATTTGTAATTGACAGGCCTTGGATAATGTTAAGTGCTGTACTTAATTAGCATATGGCAGTAGGTGAAATTACTTCACATGTGGTACACGTTCTTGATAAATTTAGTACGATTCCCTCCATTTGCATTTCATGTATCCTTGTTGATAAATTTCTTTAACAGATATGTAGTAGGTCCAGATGTATTTACTTATTAACACTGTTCATGGTGTGAAAATATTACTACATTCATATAGTAATTTGGACACTTGATATACAAATAACATTTTATTTGTATGGAAGGATTTTGCTATGACACTTGTATCAGTCACTGTATTGAGTATGTGATAGAGAATTATTGTCATATTCATAAGCTACATTGAATGATTTTTTCTGGAAAGAAATAGTTGTGTCTTAAATCTTAAACATACCTCTCTTTATTTAGTTTTTTTTTTAGAAAGAATTAAATTATAGTTTGTATGTGTGTATGCATACATGTGCAGGATGCCAATTTAAATTAATATAATACAAATGTTCAGGGGCATTATTTTGTCTGACAACTTGCAGCACTTGCTGCTACTCCAATTTGCCGTGAGTCAGTTCACACATTTTATTTTGTGTTTAGTATTCGTTAGTTTGAGGAACAATCCATGTTTAAAAAAATGTGTTCTAAGTATGTTCCTTTGGCTTGCAGATACACATCATATGTAACAAACATGTATAGTGCACATCAGTTTTGTGAGTTCAATAACCCAGCACTAAGTAACCAGTAGCAGTTGTCAGATGAAATATTATTCCTATAGTGTGTTAAATGAGTATTTAGTGGATTTGTAGGCCTTATGCATGGAAGTAGTGTTTAATAAATGAAGGTACAGCTGGAACTGTTAATGTATGGTAACTTCAAACACAGTTAGTTACAGTTGTAATGCTTGATATGTAGCACAAAGAAGGTTATTGTAAAGGAAAATGGTTAATTTCTATATCTGTTACATTGCAGTAATCTTACCTCTACTTTATGTCAGTCATTTTATGCAACTTGTTCTAGTCACAGGTTTACACATTCATACAGTAATGTTCGAAGGCTGGTCATGCTACTTTAAGTGTTTGTGGTCCAGGATATTTGACACACTTTATTTCAGACATACAGCAGTGTAATGTGGTGGACACACAATAATCCGACATTGGACATACAAATTCACTAACATTGTCACTAAAATTGCCACTTGCTGCTACTGCTGCTGTCAGTGCCTTTTGTCTAAATTATTACTTGTTCACTAGTTTCTTCTGTTCTTCACAGTAAACCCTCTGACATGGTGACACAAACCCCTCCACTTTAGTTTTGAAAATTCTGACAACAGAGTTGCTCTAAATCTCTTTTTACTTAATTTTTCTTTGGCAAAGAAGGTAGGTGTACTATGATGTGCTGCATGTGCGTGTCTATCTGTTCTCTCACATAATCTTTTAAGAAGCTGGCTGGTTTGCACTACATTTGGTACAGACACTGTGTTGTCACAGACCATCCCAACCTCATTTTCATTTTGCCATGATCAGGAATAATAATGCAATGACTGTGTGGGAACTGGTTCATGATAGATGCTAGTCGCAATTAGTATTGGGTTATGAAGCGATGCAAAGTAACATATCTTTGGAAAATAGACAACTCTTATTCAGGTAACGTTTATGTGGAATGTAAAATTACTTTGTGATGGCCATGTAAAGGTTTTGTTAAGATCTGTTTGATAGTGAACCACTGGAGCTAGTTTATGTACATTTTTTCAAATTGTCTTCAGAAGTACAGTTTAAAATATCATGACTGTGTGAAATTTTGAAGTTACATCCAACAGTTGGAACACATGAAATAATTTCTTCACCAGAATAAAGTAATGTAACAGTACTAGTGGTAGTGGTGGTTGTGGTGTAGGCTGGGATGGGAAGGTGGAAGTCGCATCATGAAATATCCATATACTGTTGTTGGCAGTATTTTCATCAGATAACAGAGTTCAGTTTTGAACATGGAATCGGAAAAAGGAATGTTCCTTTTCATTATCCATGTGTTTATTTACACTTTTACTGTAGAATTTTGCTGAAGTTCCTCATATATATATATATATATATATATATATGTGTGTGTGTGTGTGTTTTGGTACATCAGTATTGTTAATGATTTTTCAGCCCTAACATTTAGATTTTTTAAACATATTATAAGTTGAATTCATAGCGTGTTAGATGCCAAAAATCACAGTGGATCAATTCATCATACAGTCAAAACAGTGTAATGTTTAATCATACAGTTAAGAAGCATCAATTGTACGGGCCTTGCCATGTGGAAGCCGAAAGGCAACAAAATCTTAGTAGCCAAAATTGGCTGTGCTTACTACACATCATTTTAAAGTATAGGAATGAGCAGAAGTGCATTTCTCAATATGTGTGTGAACAGACAGATACTGAACCTGTTACATTACTGAAATGGACTAGTACATGACATGACCTTATGGTGTTTTAGTACATACGTTATAACCTCTACCCAAGAAAAGCAGCAGGACTCATTGTCTGTACTTTGCTGCAGCAAATTGGTCAGCAATGTTCAGATCATCCACAGAGTCTCTCTGTTAACAGATCTATAGATAGCAGTTTTTAATATCATACATGCAAGAGTTGTTTGTTCTATCATAAATATTTTAAATACAGTCTCCACTACTCTGTGCCCGGTATTGGTCTTACATATGTACATACATGTATATATGCACTGATAATTATTTTTTGTTATATTTTTCCAAATATTTATTACATCATCATTATCATCATCATCATCATGTACTTTGTAGGACTAGGTTATGAAGGCCTGTTCCTACAATCCCTAGATAGTTTTGGACTCTCAATTATTGTTTAGACATCCCAGATCGTGTCCCTTCAGTTGATAATGGAATACCTGTTGTGGAATACCATATTTTGCCATTCATTCCACATGATTCTCCCGTCTGGTTGTTATCCTTGTATCTGGTCCTATACAGTGAAGTCTCATTTTGGACCAGTGAAACTGTCGTGACCATTGGATTCTATTTTCAATTAAGAACTCCTATTTGATTACAAGAACATGAAATTCCAGTATAAAGTGACTTCATAAAGTGTAAAATGCATTGATGGTTGAAGGACAGCCTCAGTCCATCAAGCTTGACAGCAGTCGACCTCAATAGTGAAAGACTGGATTGAGAATGGTCTACACAACAGCAGGGAAGGAGTCACATGGGCTCATCCCGATTCATTAGAACCTGTCACAAAAGGTGGAAACAGTGGCATTGGTCATACAGGAAATGATCATGAAAGGGCAAAATCCAAAACTTTTAGGTTCACAAACAATGTGACTTTACTGTATTTTTAATTTCAGTCTTTCTGTGATGTCCAAATTTCTTTGGTTGCCCAGTCTAGTAAATCCTATTTGTGGACTCAAGAAACATGTGTGCCACCTCTAGTTTCTGGATTTAATTTTGTTTTGATTCCGAACTTGACTATGGTAATTAAATGCTGCTGTTGATATGATGCTACACAATCAAAATTTTGTGTCAGTTTGCACTTGTGTGACAAAATTAATGTTGTTCTTCATCACATCTTGATATCATCATTTTTTTTTTTAATTCTGTAAACCTGTTTATCACATCAGAATATTACAGTTGGATAAATGTTGTAAATGTGATTGAAATGTATATTTTGTCATGTACCAGTTTACTTGCATAATTAAACTGATACATAAAGTTCAATTTGAGTGTTACATAAAGTAGAGGTTATAGCAGATCAATTCAGATGTAAATTAACTTTGCCTCACAGCTTTTGGTGTAACCCCCCAACACCAACTTAATCAAACTCTGTTCACTAGCTTTCCTTTTGGAGTTACAGAGACACTGTAATTCCCATTTTCAGGTGTGCGGTCGCTGACAGTTCCATTGTGCACGTACTGAAGTAACTACGTTTTTTTAAATCTTTGTCAGCTCTGCAGACACAGTTGTACTTTACCAGTTAGTCAAGTGACTTTTATTCTTATATGTTATTCTGGCAAATTTGTGGGAATGCATGGTTTTCAGATATAATTTTCTGATCACAGAGAATACCTTAACCATGCTTTGTTCTTGATAAAGGCTCCTTGGGCAGGCAGCCAAATCAGATGAATTACAAAATCCACAGTTTTGGAGTCACACTCCATCTCCGCCATCAAGGTGGTGATGATGGAGATGAAGTAGGTCTTGGAAACGTTGGATTTTATAATTCATCTTACGCAGATGTCTGCAAGAGAAGACATTATTGAGTTCCATCACCATGAAAACTTCAAGGTATATATGCTTTGTTCTGTAAATATTCCCAGAATTTTGTATAAATTACTAACCTCCCACTTGCTATGTAATTTTTGGGTGTAACAGAGATTTGCTAATAGTGAGGCCTGTATTATGATGTTTTATCTCTTGAATGCTATAATCAGTATTCTGGTGGTAGGTTCGGTCCATGATAATCTTTCCATCCATTGTAGCGTTGAAGAAACATTTGTCACTGTTAAAAAAAATAAGGAACAAACTTACTATTGTCATGTTTTTTCAGGTTCCTTAAACTTCCATAATGTGCCTATGATTAACCTTTTCAACTTTTTATTGAAAGCAAAAATAGCTTAAGGATTATTCTCTTGAAAAAGACAGTTTATTTATTTATATCATGAAAATCATATGCAATGTCTGTAATTTTTTATCACTGAAATATTGTGATTAATGATTAGTGTGACTGTAATATGAAGGATAATTTTTAGAGTATACCTTGTACACTGTACTGTACTGTAATAATTACTGGTGAATTTATTTTTAAAGAGTCTTACTTTCTGACAGAGTAAAAATTCATTATCCTGCATACCCCTAAGGTGAACTGTCATTCCCAATTTTCATTTATTTTATTCTGTTCACCTATCTGTAAGTAGATGGAATATTTGAAGTCGCACTGGTGGTTCGCCTACCGTGCTTTGTTCTACTTGAAATTAAAATGTTTTGGACAATCATGTGCCAGCTGCAGAAACAGTAATGAATAAATTATGTGGTGTTACATACTACTTTAATTTCCAAGAAAAGTGGTGTTTCATTACCTCAATTTCATGCCGTAGATGCTATTGATTGTTCGTGGACAGTGTGCCAGTGCTGGAAAACATTTAATAAGTTTCTGACATGTAAGATTATAATGTAGAATTGTTACTAGAAAGTGTATGTTCAGTAAGTGTCATTGTGTGTTTTTGTTCATAGTTGTGTAGTCTGTTACGTCTTGACACCATTTCAAATGCAAAGATTATGTGGAAACAAATTAGATCCGTGATTGTGAAAGATGAACGGGGCAAAAATGAGAGCAGGGAGAATATGAAACGTGGGCATGGACTGTTTCAAGGTCCGATATGACCCAGGAAGACTGCCGAGAAGAAATATATGAAGACTCCCTGAATTACCCTATTTGATTCTGGTGTGTACCGAATGCAAATAAAACGTATTACCATTCACTTTCACAGGCCAACTTCATATGAATGCACAGACCATAACGCGATTTCCCCTCTACTTGGCCGCTGGTTAGCTACACAACGCGACGAAGTTGGCGCGACCACAGTATAGCCAGACAGCGTGACAGGTTTCATGTCATCAGATATACGTTGTCATGGCGCGGCTGCGGTTCTTAGTGTCTTCACAGTTCGACTTTCACCCTTATTTCAATATTCCATAAGTAACTGTAATTCTGTGTATGGTGGGACTCTCCTGTCGAATTTAAGTGGCAGTAGTGCTGGCTCGCTGCATGTGTTTTTGTACAGTGTGCGTAACGCCGCTTTTGTGTGTTGTGTTACGAATATGTTGGCAAACGTGGTTAGAGCTCTTTTGAGTATTTTGGGGAAGTTTTTCCTATACGTACTGATTGATTAATATTTACGGTTATGTTCTGTGATGCGATTTCTCTATAAACATAGGCGATTCTTTTACTGTACCGTTTAATTGATGTTTACATGTTTGTGCGTGTACTAGTAGTTCGATCAAGCCGTGATGTATTTGTTTATCAACATACTGTGCAGTGATTACACGAAGGTACGTATTTCATTCATGTGCTACAGTTGCAATGTAAGTTGAAAATAGTTTTTGAAAATGTTTGATTCTCACTAGTTTGTACACTGGGGTAGCAAGGTTAAATGGCTCTCGGAAAGGAGTAATCGCAGTGGCCGTCCCTATTAAAAATCGTAAGTTTAAAATACCACAATCATTGAATTTCTTTGTTTTTGGCTCAATACCTTAAAATTAGTTCAATGCTGAATACCAGTTTTTTAATTTAAAATATTCACGTTGCCACCCAAGGCGGTCGTAACCACTCGCCCGTCGTTCTACGCACCTAGTTACGTATAGTTTTGAATGTGGCACTTCTGTCACGTTAAAATGTCGAAGTCATAACTCTATAATTAACATAGTATGATACTACTTGAGATTGTATGGGTTGGCTTATAAGCCCCCAGGGGCGTAGCTACCATATAGCACGATTATGCAAAGAGTAGGGGCCCACAAGTTCCGGGCGAATTCGATCGTATTCGTGAGAAATGAACGCGCGATGCCAACCGGTTTCTTTATTTAGAAGCTTTGTTCCGCTCACAAATTCTACGGAGCTATAAAAACGGGAATGGGCCGCAAAAAAAAAAAAAGGGAAAAATTAATAAAACTAGGAGATGAAATATAAAAAAATATGCCAACATCTGATCCTTTTATTAATATACAAATTAACGATGTCGAACTGTTTTGTTGGAATATCGAGTCTGACAGGGCTTTCAAAAGTGGCTATGTACCTCCCTGGTGTTACAGGATTCATGTAGCTATTTTAAGTTTGGTACAATAAAGAATTGTGTATTGACGGATTGTGTCTTTATCATTGCGTATTTTGCAGTCACAATGGGGGTAAGACACATTAAGATTTATAGCAAGCTTTTATAGAGAATCCAATTGTGGGTTTTTATAAAACGGTAATATACAGGGAGGTCAACTGACAACCGAACCCAGACGCACGGCAATTTCAATCTTCGTTTTCTCACGAGGTAAATTTCACACTATAACAGGCCACAAAGGCCCAGAGGTGGAATAGAGGTATAACTGTACTCTTTCTTTAACCTCGGCACTATATAGGTTGGGTCAACGCCACGCCCCGGCCGTTTTACCCCCGGGAAAGACCCGGTACCCACTGTATAGGAGGCTGGGTGGGCCGCAGGACCGGTCTGGACAGGTGCGGAAAATCTCGCTCCCACCGGCATTTGATCCCCTGACCGTCCAGCCCGTAGCGAGTCGCTATGCCGAATGCGCTATTCCGGCCCACGTTTTCTCATGTTATACACAACTCACCGCATGTTAGAGTAGGTGATGGAAGTGGCCTTCGTTAATTCTCTGACGTGTTTGACACCTGATAAACAGACTGGCATACCCTGTTTGAAATTCAGGTCTGTAAACTGCCCGCACTGCAACACAACTTGAACGGCAGCTGCTGCATGACTCACCGCCAGTGTTTGTGTCGCCTGCACGGGGTGAGGTGCATCACTCGCACAGTCGTAGACGTGTCCAACGCAGTTAACTGACGTATGTTGTGTTCGTGAGTATGCAGTACAGTTCAATGGAGAGGATTTTCATTGCAGAAGCATATGTAAGGAAAACTATTGTAGGATATTTAGAATACGGTTTCCTGGTATTTCAGTTCCTTCGAAATCAAGCGTGACTGTGGGTTGGAGGGGGTCATTTCCAGAACATGCGGTGAATATCTGTCTGTGTGTATGTTATATAATATGCGGAAGTGTAAGGTCGTTGATTTTGTCGTGTCTCAAGTGTTTGGTTGTCCAATGAATTCACTGTACTTGTAGGGCTTACAAAAGCAAGCAGGCAGCTGTCAACTTTTAACAAAAATAATTTGGCAACATTATTAAGTAATCATTGTAAAGTCGCTTATTCGTCGTGTTATACCGTTGTTTATCAATGCAAAAAAAGATCGACAAGAGTAAGACGCATTGTCCTGTATGGTTTAACTGAAGTGAAATGTAGCAGTGGCCATCTTATTCCGGTGAAAGACAAGGCGTTTGAGACAGATACACCATTGAACATGTTGTGAAAATGAATTCAGATGTTAGGATGAATGAACACTTAACAGTAAAACTAAACTTTTTGTCAATAGCCTATCCAAATCATGGGTGCGTATGGTTCGTACTATGATTTTATGTGGCGCGTTCAATCATCTCCGTCGAGTGAGCAAGTTTCCTGATTATAAATGAAGCAAAGTTGACCCTGCTCATACCATGAAGGCATATGAGGGAGTGGAGTAATAGCGCCACTCATTCTAAACATACCGCCTCACGAATTCCAAATGAATAATTAAAGACACAGAAAAACTCGAACGTTCCTATTTTTCTTCTTTATGTTTCTTTTTAATATCAGGCTATTTTTATTAAAAAAAACCAGTGCGTTCTGATTGATACAGGTCTACGAACAAGTAAGACGTGTTCGTTTGTTCACCAATCATTTTCGAAGTCCTTTACGGAGGTAATCACGATCTTCCTACGCAACTTGATGGCTTAGCTTCAGGAGTTTATTCCTGAAGTCTTTACGCTCATTTGCGACAACAGTGTCACAACTCAAAATTAGTGACTTTTCAGAAGAGACTTTTAAAGGTTTTGAAGTGCTATGATTTTCTATGAGTACAACGACGTCACAGCTGCTCTCCAGCGGGTAGTTTTACAAACTGCGTTATGACACTATACCTGTTAAAAGTGAATCTGCAAACGTTTCTTTCTATACCAATAACCCCAAAACGCCAAATTTTGATTTGTGACACTTGTTGCAAACGAACGATTTCCATTCGAGAGTGTCATATAATGGATGTTCGATTCTCAGTGGTTACGGATATCTTGTTGCTTGAAGTAAAGGTTATGTTGTCCCTGTGGCCGTCACGAAGGCATGTGGGGCGAGTGGAAGAGTAGCTCCACTCTTTCTTACTCTCGGCAGTAGATTGAGGTAAATGGTCAGCTTCAAGCCGCGGCCGCTATGCCTCCGGAGAAGAGCCCCGGCATTCATTGCGTAGGAGTCTAGGTGGGACCTAGAACCAGTCTGGGCGTTCTGTACGAGATAAAAAACGTTGCCCATTTCAGAAGTCGAACCACGGTTCCTCGGTCATGCAGCCCATTGTCTAGTCATTTTATCTAATGCGTTTTTTCCCGTTCATTATTGTGTTATTTTTACCTCGATGTTAAGAGAATGGCGTATGCATTTTTTGGTCCATGAATTTACAGTAAATGTTCGTGCTGCCGAGGGACGCATAGGGGATCTGAATGTTTTTATATTTCAGAGAGGCTTCGGTATGAAATAGGTTGGCCTGTTTACTGGTAGGTGAAATATTGCTTTGTACCGACCTGTGCTTGGATATATTTTTGAACGAAATCACAGGGCATGCATATTACTGTTAGCCATATATAGCTAAAGGATACACATTTGGCTAGTACACGTATGAATATTCCTTTTATTTTCTTTTACTTATTGGTTTTCTGTTCCTTCCCATTTTACTCGTATCAGCACAGAGACAAGCGGCAAATAAAGTCTCGTATCATAGCAATTCGACAGATTAGGGTTAGAGACAAGTGAGTCATGCTGCTTTGCTTGGTTTACGAGGTATATCTGTCCGCCACATGCCAGCAAAAGTATACTGCTCTGGTGCGGTAGTATTGATAGCCTGACGTGTTGTTTAAGTAAAATGAGACAGATGTTTCAACAGACGAATGGCAGATGTTTAAACAACAACCGTACATTATGAATAATGTACAGGTGCATTACTAACCGTTTCAAGCACATGTAACAAATATAACACGCAATATGTGAACTGTAACGAAATATTCTACCGACAGATGTTCTGTTATTGAACTAGTCAATAAATGAGTCACTAGACACGTGAGAGCATTTTGGAAGAATTAGGCCTGTAGTGTTTTGTATAATGAAGTCTTGTTTAAGAATACGCTGCTAGTGTATTTATTAAGAATGTAAGCATGCACTAATCTTCACGTTTCTTAACTCCGACTTAATTCCCATTTGCCATCTGCTGGCATTATTAGAAGCTCACCATATTCTCCACGTTAGCAGGATAAGGGATAATTTAAAATGTCACTACATAGGGTTTCCCAGACAGATTAGTGTTGTGTCCCGCTCACTTTCACCAACGTACTCCAGTTAAAACACATTTGGCTGAAGTGGAGTCGCGTTTTGTGCGTGTTAGATAATACAGTTATTTCCTATGGTGTTCTGTGTGATTATAGTTGTGCTTGAATTTCCCTTGAGACTTGTTATAAACAAAGCACCTAACTAATTGCTACCAGTAAAAGGTAAATTTCACCCTGTAATCTGCCATGAAGGCACAGAGGGGTGAGTATATGTATAGCTCTACTCTTTCTTTATAAACTCGGCGCTAGACAGAGGTGGCTAGTTAACGCCAGGCCCCAGCCGCCTAATCCCCGCAAATGACCCGGTGCCCATTATATAGGAAGCTGGGTGGGCCCCAGGGCGGGTCTTAACAATGGCGACCAGTATTTGTTAAAAAAAATACGTCATACGGTGACAGAAATTCATGTTTTCGACAGGATCTGTGTTTTTCTCCCGATCGCCGTCGCCAGTGTTAAGGGGCCCTACCCACGGTGTGTAGATGAACTGCCTTCTCTTGAGCAAAGGGCATTACAATAACATTGCAGTTTGTTCGGCCCCGATGCTGTGGCTTCTGCACGGTGTCGTACACGTCCTTTGCAAATACAGATCTGTGAACCGAGTAGTCGGTTACGATCGTGTGACGAGCCTGATTTATTTCATACTAGTAGAGTGTAATTTCGGATTTGTGGGGTTTTAACCAGGTAGTGTGCTGAAGTTCTTTAAACGTCTCTGCCTCTATTGTTGTCACCATCTTCAGAGCCATCGAGTGGTAACGAAAAAAGTGTTTAAGTATCGCTGTGTATCCTGCAGTAGTTTTTTGTGTGTCTTATAACGGCGCTGTCGGTAGCTAAGGTTTAATAGTGTCGATGGTAAATTAATGAAATGTGAGTGTGGAGTATTGGTGGAATGATACTGACAGGGGAAAATAGACGTAGCATACTCAGGAGACAAAACTTGTCCCATTACCACTTCGTCCACCGCAAATCTCACAGGAACATCACAATGGAATCCTAAGTGTTTTGAAGATAAATTACATGAAAAACATAATGGATTCTGAAGAGGAACCTGATTAGTGATATTTTAAAACTGAATTCCTTGACAAATGGACGTACTTTAACGAAACTTCACATGTAATTTATGCCATCGGAGGTCTCCACAGCACAGTGCTTTTCAATCCTGCAGTCAGTAAGAAAATCATGGCGGACGTGAGAATTTTAAAATTGCGAATGAGACTAAAGACAAATCAGGGCCCTGAAGTGGCATATGGTAAAATATATATATATATGTGTGTGTGTGTAATGTTTATTAAGTTAATATATTTGTAGAGTTTAAAGTACAAATGTGGCGGTATTGTGAAATTTTTCCATAATGTGATTACCACCAGAGTGAGCACATCAGTGTGCAGTAGCTGAACCGACTTGACCTATTGCGCCCGACACTGCCGTTGCTACTGTCCGTTACTCAAGAGAGTGCAGTTTACCTGCACAGCGTGGGTGGAGTTCCTAACGCTCGTGACGACGGTAGGAGGAGAACATACGGAACCTGCCACAAACATGAATATGTAACTGCATGACCTGTCCACTGTACACCATTTGTTATGTGTTTCGTTTATAACAGGCCTGAAGTCAAACTTGTGCGCAGTCCCAAGCACATAGGACATAACACGAACAAAACACGACTTCACCTCAGCCCCTTTGTTTTTTAATGTAATACATCAGTTGTTGGTCACAAACAAGAAAGGAAAGACTTTCCCCAGTCCAAGCAACTCCCAAAATCAACTACAGACTCGGAAGTCTGCGTCAATACGTGCCGCAGGTTCATGGTGTTAATCAAAAATGTGGATTGTGAGCGGCGATAAGTTCGGTGGGAGGAACGCTCTCCCATGAAGACAGACGGATGGAAATGACGAGGCAAATAGTTACTATTCGCATTTCGAAGGCGACTGAAAAGATGCGACGTCTTATGAAAATGTGTTGTTTTAAATTGTCTGTTGACTGGCAAATATTTTAACTAGTCATAAAGACCAAACTCCAAACGCCACACAGTTTCCTTATACGGGTGTCACCTGATTACGGGTCACAATTTTGGACTCCCATTCTTAGATTACACAGCCAGGTGATATTGCATGCAGAAAATGGTGATATAGTGCGATTAGGATGATCTTGGAATATTATTTGCAACGTATAAACCTACTAAAGCGGTTATAATAGTTTCTTGTTGCTGTACTTGTTGGTTTTGAATGCTAACGGCATATGGAAACTGATGCATAGGCCCAGTAATAATGGACAGACCAAGTGCAATGGAGTCTCGATTATACGACCTTCTGTCACTACACTTTCCTGTCTATGCGACGTGTCACTTAGAATTCTGTATGACCCCCACATTCATTCTACCCTCGTTTTATTTTATCACAATGAAATAAGCTTGTAACGGAATGAATTACTCTTTGCACCGTCTTCGCATGTGTACATTTTAATTGTCTGCATTTATATGGGTACAGTTTTTTGTTGTCGACTTTTAAAGCCATCATTTTTTTCGTATATTTTTGTTGTTGGCTTCGATTAGATGTGTAGAGTTGTGCTTTATTTTGTTGATGGAAGTAGCTTGTTAATCGTGAAATGGTGATCTCTTTCACTGACACTTCAAGTGGGGAAAAATAATGTGTTTTTTCCCCCCATGGAAGAAATATATTATTTATATATATTCATTTATTTACTGCAATTGGGTTTTTACCCGGTGGCAGTGGTTACTTTACATGTAAACAAAACATGAAATTGGTTACTACTAGATTTAAGTCGGGAGGGCTACATGAGAAGCATGTAGTGGCAACTTGGAATCTTGGGAACCATCTCAGCATTTGCTTATAGACACAG
>Ga0136643_10001348_pt1 | contig 29676 bp, 32 predicted proteins | sample TergutLab28metaG_FD_96883 | JGI IMG/M metagenome (GOLD analysis project Ga0136643, IMG submission 96883) | Labiotermes labralis P1 segment gut microbial communities from Petit-Saut dam, French Guiana - Lab288 P1 (version 3) (version 3) | ecosystem: Host-associated > Arthropoda: Insects >... | reverse complement strand
GTTTCTAACCCTTTCTTAAAGGGTAACGTTTCGTATACGTGCGTCTCATCTGGTGTTAAGTCACGTGCTAATTCTCCTAAATAGTTCGCTACTTTGAATCCAGCTAGACGAACGGCTTTCTCATAATCATGAGGCTTAATGTCCTCAATTGGCTCACATAGTAATACTAAGTTATTTAACTTAGAGAATGGCGTGTAGTCTGCACCAGGTCCTGTCATGTCAACGATTCCCTCTTGGAATCCAACAATTTTACCAGCTGTCACCACTGCCATTCCTTTTAGAGCGTGAGTCTTTCCACTTCCTACTACGTCTACCTTTGAGATAACGCCTGGGAAGATTCCGCCTCCACCTTCTACTTTAACGCGTGGCTCGATCACGTCTTTTACCGGTGTAATACGCACACTCTCACCTGGTCTAGCAATATCTAAACTTGCTGATTTAAGCTTCTCATCCTCAAGTACAATGGCTTTTACAGCCTCTTCTGAAACGTAAAGAACACCATTTTCAACTTTTGATTCAGCTGCTAATTGGATGTCTTTAATGTGAATATGACCCATTTCTAATTTCATTAAAAAGCCTCCTTTTATCCTATTTATCTCTTATGCTAATGCTCGCGCAACTGCATTTTCGATGAGTGAACAATCCACGTGTTGAAAATCAGCCAACACTTCTTGCTCGTAACTTCTCCTTGTGAGAATGAACTTCTCACAAACTTGGATGCTCTCTTCAATGATTTTCACCGATTGAAGATCCAACCCTTGCTTATCCTTAGATAGCATGATGGACTTATAAGGCGTCTCATTTGGTTTGATACTCCCCGCCATCGGATGGGTTAATAAGATGTGACCTATGTGAATAAGATCCCTTGCAAAACGCAAGATTTCTACGTCACTTTTTTCCTGATATACCACAGGATGCTTTTCTTTAAAAAGCGTGTGGACCATCGGGTTATTTGTAACAATTGAAAAATCTGACTTTACAACCATCACCGCCCTTTAGAGAACCTAACGTTCACTAAGTTTCGCACAAAATAAAAGCGAAACATAATGAGGCTAGCATGAAATTCACGCTAACGTCACTATGTTCCGCTCTGTTCTTTGCTTTTTGCAATCTTCAGAGTGCAGTCCTTTTCCCAATCCTTTTACCTGAAAGTTTCACTCTAACAGCCGTTAAAGCTTGCCTCTTCGGTGGCCACTTAAGACGCTCTCCTAGGAACGATCAACCCACTAGATTTTTAACTATGCCTCTATGATAATCTATTTTTATAACAAATGCAAGCATTTCCTTGTATTAATCAGCACAATATTTGAATTATTTTTTATTAGCCAGACTAATACTGCAAAACTTGACTATTTTTCTCCATTTTTGTTATTTTTGACGACCATTTTGAGGGAGATTTGTGCTGGATTTTTTTGAGAAAAAATCTTCGGGAATAATGGTTGAGCTTTGCGTAAAGGGGGAGGTTTTCCCTAGAAGAAACCTTTTTCGGTGTGATCTAGGGATAAAACTCCCTAGATATACCTCTGTACGACCCAATCTAGGGGTAAAAATACCCAGACACCCCTCTATAAGATCCCATCTGGATCGTATTTCACCCAAAGCGACCTATATCGTTCTTTCTAGGGGGGAGGCAATTGCGAAACTCAAAGGCCTTGAAGTTACAGGCTTTTTCTCGTAAAAAACGAAAAAGCTCCTTACCTAGTAGTACCCAGTCAGAGTCTAGACGTTCTTGGCTCTTCAGAAACTTAACTTAAGAGAACTCTACAATTTTGAGGCGCTAAATTGGCTCGATGTCTGGCTATTCTTCCACCAAAACGCGATTTCGGTGAAAAAGGTGGAAGAAATTGGCTCGATTCCTAGTCATTCTTCCACCAAAACACGATTTCGGCTAAAAAGGTGGAAGAAATTGGCTCGATTCCTAGTCATTCTTCCACCAAAATACGATTTCAGCTAAAAAAGCGGAAGAATCTAGCTTGATTTCAGACACTACCTTACCAGAAGCCGTCATTTAGCTTAAATCTGGGCATTCTTGGCCCTACAAAGACTTAACTTAAGAGAACCCTACAATTTTGAGGCGCTAAACTGGCTCTTTCCACACCGATTAACCCTTTTAGAGCCATTATTTTCGAAAAATCAGGATTTTTGTGACTCTAACTGCTTATCTAGGTCAGCTTTGGATCATTTTTCTATCCGCTCCTTTTCGCAATTGCCTAGATGTGTTGTTGATCAAAAAATGTCTAGAATACCATGAAAGCATCCTAGACATTCGACTTTAACTATTAATTGTTAACTCGCTGAGCAGTGAAGAATACGACATGTGCATAATCTTCAAACAACTCCACAAATTCGCTAATACCATACTCGTTTGTCGCTTGGACAGACATAGCCATACTCCCTGTATTGGTAAACTGGAAAATAGCAAATGCCACCTCTTCTTCTCCAAGTTCAAATCCTTGTCCAAGTGATCCAGACATATAGCCATTAATCTCATCTACCTCAAGTGGGAAGAATTGAGAAGTTCCTACTCCAGCAACCGATATACCAAAATGCAGCTGACCATCGTTTGAAATGGAAGAAACGATGATTAGATCCCCATTCTGAGTTTCAACTTCTCCAAAGAGTTCGATCTCGTCTACGAGATGACCATACTGATAGTGATATGCTCTAAACTGATACTGGCCTCCTGCGATTTCAAAAAGACGTATGGCTCCGCCAAAATCAGAATTCAACGCGTTAGTTAAAATCTGTTCACGCTCTGTCAACTCAACTTCTCTGATGTCATAATTATCCTCTGATTGACAACCACTTAGTACCATGATAGCTAAAATAATGACAATAAAACGATATATTGCTTTTCTGTTCATCCTTAACCACCTCTAGAAATTAATATCTGAATCTAATTTCCCTTACAGTAAGTATATAGCACCGGTGTCTGAAATGCAATGAGAGGAAACATAACTGTGGCTATTATTGCAAATTCCGACCTTTTGATGATTTTCACTAACTAATTAGCACGAAGATCGTGTTTTGAACAAATGGCTCAAAGTATATATCCCCGTTGCTTTAAAGTGTCATCATTGAAAGAAAAAGTGATATAATCGTAGAAAATTGTACCAGTGAGTTTGAGGTGGACCAATGAATAGAGAACAAGATACGATAAAAATCGCTATATGCGAAGATAGTCAACAAGATATGAAAATAGCTATTGAAAGATTACAACAGGCGTTGCATTTAATAGGGATGAAATCAGGTGAATTCGCTCTCTATACTTTTGACAATGGTGAAAAATTACTAAAGAGCAACCTTGCTTTTGATTTAATCTTACAAGATATAGAATTAGGTAATGGCATGGATGGAATTGAAGTAGGATATAAGATTAAAAAATTATATCCTGCCTGCTTAATTATTTTCCTAACCCATCACGATGACCTAAGAGATTGTGGATTCGATGTGGGAAATTTTTGGTATTTAGAAAAAACTGCTTCAGAAAGATCGTTTCAACGGGCAATTAGCAGAGCTATTGCACACATCAAGGATGTGGAATGGCTTACCTTTGATATTATTAATGAATACGATGAAAAAGAACGAAAATCACTGCGAACAAATGAAATGATTTACATTGAATCTCAGGGTGGAAGAACCTATCTAAAAACAAAATCAGAGCTTTTAATGACCACCTATTCTCTCAAAAAGTGGACTGAGGTGCTGCCATTGGATAAATTTATGCGGTGTCATAAATCCTTTATTGTAAACCTTGATTACGCAAAGCCTATTATTGGTAATGAGCTCGTATACAACTTGGTATTGAAAAATGGTGATGCGATCTCTGTTGCTAAGTCTTACATAAAGCAACTCAATAAGAAGTTACATGGAAGAATCAGACAAAGGGGGAGAATGTAACGATGCTTGCTATTCATTATGCAGTCATAGCTCTGCAAGTACACTTAATTGCTTTTCATATGTTTCAACTTAATAAGGAGAGAAGGATTTGGAAAATAAATATTGGCATTATTGCAATCCTCATCATCGGTGATCTTTGGCGCTACAACGTTTTTGGATATCACATCACAAACCAAAGTGATACGTGGCTTTACATTCTTTTCACCACAATGATAGGAGCTTATACAACCGGATCATTAAAAGGCTTTGCTCTTGTTCTTGCCATTTACTTTCTCAATGCCCTTATCAGCATGATCACAGCTATCACATTATTTAATTTTCTTCTTATTGATATAGAAGTCGCATTAAGAAATCCTTTTTTAAGCATTCTAGGACAATTATCTGGATTTGCCCTATTACTCCCATCGGTATTTTTCGTAAAGATAACGGGTATAAAGATTCATTTTCACCTGATATCGAAAAAAGAGTTAACCTTTTGGGCAATTGGCACCCTCATTTTTGGCTATTATGTTTTTAACTTTCTAATCATGTGGAGTAGCTATCATCAGACCTTTAAAGGAAAAATTTTTGGATTGGCGGGTGTGATTGGCGGACTCATTGGCGTTCTAGGTGGGCTTGCCTATCTAATCAAAAGCTCCGAATCAAAAATGATTAAAAGAAAAAGCTTAATGCAAACTGCTACTATTTCTCAACAGCTAGAACACTATACAGCTGTTCGAACAAAGGACGAAGAAACACGAAACTTTAGGCATGATATCAAAAAACAGCTACTAGCCATATACGGAAACGTGGCTTCTGGTCAAACACAAGAGGCCACGAAACAAATCTCAAAGCTAATTGGTGATTTTCAAGAAATTCGTGAACGTGCTGGAATTACAACTGGTTCAGATTCAATTGATGCAAACCTCTATTTCCTAAAAAAAGAATACTCCTCTGTTAACTGCGAATGGGATGGTCAACTTCCTCAGAATATCATAATAAATAATGAGGAAACCGTCTCTTTAATTGGGAACTTACTTGAAAACGCCTTCGAAGCAGCAGACAAAGTGATTGAGAACAAATATGTTTCTATCAAAATCAACAGAGTTGACGACTCTTTATTCTTCCAAATCAAAAATAGCTATAACAACAAACTCAGAAAAATAGGGAATCATTTTCTGACTACAAAAACTGATAAGAGAAACCATGGTCTGGGTCTATTAATTGTTGAAGATATCGTAGCTAAATATGATGGTGAAATTTCATTTGATGTCAAGGGGCAAGAATTTATTGTAGAAGTTTCATTTTTGAATATTGTATCTATCTAATCCTCTATTATAGTGATAAATTCAGACATTAAATGACAAACGTAGCGCTTTCTATTGCTATTCACCAAAAATTTATTTACAAACAAAATCTAATGTGATGTAATCAACCAATAAGAAAACGGTTGTATACGTCACATTTTTTTCGGAGGTAAGCGATGACTAGAGGTTGGTCCTTTTGGCCTTGGAATTGGTTTTAATGAATAAAATTAAAGAATCAAAAGGAGGTGAAAAGACATGGAAAGATTTAAAAAGACTTGTATTATCACTTTGGTAGCAGTAGCAATGCTTCTATCAGGTGGAGTAGTTGCCCATGCTGGAACATGTGGAACTCAGAGTACCAATACTTGTGTAGATACAAGTGTAAATACCGGTGGAAGTAGTAATAGCCCACAAACAGGCAATAGATTTACTAATGCTAATTTCCGAGTTACTAACCAATCTGGTGCAACCGCCCAAGCCACAGGAACAGCACAATATCGTAGCACGGGTGTCATCGCAACATGGACTAATGCTGGCTCTCGTCAGGTTCGACCTGGTACAAACTCAGGAGATGTAAATGCTTCTCGACCCTCTAGTGCACGTAATTGGCGTATTCGACTAAGTGCATCTGGCTTTACAGATGTTGGTCAAACCGCTCGTGCTACTGCAAGAGTTAGGAACTAAAATTGTCAAGTAAAATGACTACCATACTTTTGTATAAAAAGTGTGGTAGTTGTTTTTAAAGAGGTGGTTCTTTATCCAAAATTTTAAACTGTTTACTCATTTATTTTTCAGAAATAAACTAATATTAATTTTATTTGGCCTATTCTTCCTATCCATCCATGTCATTAGCATAATAAACTTCATACTCTATCGCCATGACAGCGCAGGTTCGCTAATCCTCCTCCATCAATCTCTACTACTTGTCAATCTTACATTTATTGCTTTCCTCTTCCTTTCCTACGAGTATTTCAATGTTACTAAAAAGTCAAACTTACTCGAAACACTAAGCTCATCCAAACTAGGAACTCTTAAACTTTATGGCTACCAATTTTTAGTAATGTTACTTCTCAATGTGCTAATCACATTGAGCTATGCGATATATAACATCACACTTTATTTTTACTATGGTTTTGATAGTTCCGCATTCTTAATGCATATTTTACTGAACATGTTAGTAAATATTTTCATGGTGCAATTAGTCTCCATTTTGATTGGTTGGGCATTAGCTTTATTTTTCAATCGGCTAATAGCTTATATGCTCGCTACTCTATTCCTTTTTTTAGGAAGTCAAATCTTTGAGTCAATAATAATTGATGCATCATTTATCATAGGTCGTAATTTCTATCCATTCTTCGAATTTTTTAACTTCTCCATCCCCTCTATCACTTGGTCAATCAACTTTCATTTTGGATTTTCAATATTACCCGATAGTTTTTGGCTAATGATGGTTTGGATTGTCATGCTACTTAGTGCTATACTAATCCACCTATCTCGTGAAAAAAGAGGTCGTATTACTCTAACTATTATTTCATTGATCGTGCTTGCTATTAGCTTTCGACTCTATCAACAACCATTGTCTAGGTATGCAATGAATTTTAGCTCTCATAGTAGTCTGATGTATGATCCTTTTCATTATGAGGGGGCAGATATTCAAACAGAAGTAGCTAATTTTACCGTCCTCACTTATGACTTAGATATCACCGTTCGTAATCAGATTTATGTTACTGCAACGTTAACCATTGACGAATTATTGTCTGAGTATCAGTTTACACTTTACCATCGTTATGTGGTATCAAGTATCGTTAACCAAGCAGGTGAGGAAATGAGTTTTGTTCAGGAGGGTGATCATTTTACAGTCTACAATACTGTACAAAACCTAGAGTCAATAACTATTCACTATGTTGGTTATAGTCCAAGATTTTACTCAAATAGACAAGGTATGATCCTACCAGGCTTCTTCCCCTACTTCCCTCAACCTGGACATCAGCTGGTTTTTGATTCTTACCTAGAGGCATTTAAACCAATCATGCTCCCTGAAGAAGCCTATTTCAATGTTACAGTTACGGGCGCAAGTAATGTATTTTCAAATTTAGAAGAAATAGCACCGAATCATTTCAGTGGTTACACAACAAGCGTCACATTAATTAGTGGCTTTCTTAATAGCCAAGCTATAGATGGAACCACCATCGTCTACCCTTTCTTAAACCACATGGAATTTAACTACGAAAATAATATTCGCTTCATGAACTATTTCATTCAAGATTTTAGTGCTAGCGATACTATTCAGACGATTCTGATACTACCAAATCTTAATCTGCACCACATGTCTACTGTTGTACATGGTGATCACATCACCACTGGAGGTCTTTGGAACTTAGCAGAGGCTAGTTATCATTCCTTGATAAACCCTAGAAAATTCACCTTATACTGGTTGATTGACCTGTATACTAATGATCAAGAAGCTTTTTATTATGAACTTGCGTGGGAACAGTCAGTTGATATTTTTGATCACTACCGTTTTCTCGAGATGATGCAAAACAGAATTGGAGTTCTAGGTGAAGGCAGATTCCTCGAGTTAGCACTTTACTACATCGAAGATGATACTGACGAAAGATCCATCGGTGAATTTTTACTTGATTTAGAGGAGGCAAGCGATGTTAGAAATTAGGAATCTCAATTATCAGTTTAGAAAAAAGAGCATCATTGAAAATTTCTCTCATCAATTCAAACCTGGCATATACGGATTGCTAGGAGCCAATGGTGCAGGGAAGACAACTTTAATGCGTTGCATGGTAGGTATATACACTCCTAAGTCCAATACGATCTTTTACAACGAACAACCCGTACGAAATAATAGAAACTTCTTCAAAGATATCAGTTACTTGCCACAGAAGTTCGGTCTTTTCAAAGACTTAACCGTTAAAGAAATGATGTTAATGATGGCTTCTTTAAAAGATGTAGATATTAAAGCCAATCCAAGCATTGTAGAAGACTGTGTGGCAACTGTTAACTTATCTAAAAAGTTAAATGACAAAGTGAAAACACTATCAGGTGGTATGATCAGGCGACTTGGCATTGCACAAACGTTACTTAATGACCCAAAAATCATTATTTTTGACGAGCCAACTGCTGGTCTTGATATTGAAGAGCGGCTACGCTTCAAAAACATTATGTCCAAAATTGGAAAAGATCGTATTATTATCATTTCCACACACATTGCTTCTGATATTGAAGCCCTTTGCGATGAAGTGTTAGTGTTAAAAGATAAAAGGATCGCTTTTACAGGAACATGCCAGGAAATTGCAGAGCAAGCAAAAGGAAAGACTTTTATTCTACCACAAACAGATCTGTTTGATATGAAAGACGACTACCATATTCAAAATCACTTTGAAAAAGATGGTACAAGTTTTGCTAGAATTGTGACTAACACTTTACTTGGCGAGTATCATGCGAAGCCTGTTGATCCTACCATCGAGGACGGATATATATGTTTGTTAAGGGACATTTAAATACTTACCTAATGCGCCTATACCTTCATTCACGAAACATTGGCTTCTTGTTCTTCGTCCCGATCATCATTTTTGTCATTCTTATCCCCATCTTGAACTACTTCCAATACACCATAGGTGGCATTGATGAGATGTTATACTTTAACATCATTCGATACGCACAATGGTTAATGCCTTTTTTCTCAGTTTGGAATGTGATCTTTACGTTACGTGAATCCATTGAAGTGGAAGGTTACGAGTTGTTTTATATGCCTTATAATCGAATTAAGGCTATCGATGTGCTGGGAATTTTTGGCATTAGTCTTGCTCTAATTACGTTGCTATTTTTTGTGTATGGATTGACTTTGCCAAACATGTGGCTTGAATATCTTCGAATTATAAGTAGCAGCTTTCTATTCTTGGGATTGGTATATGGTATTACCAATCTGTTCAAATCCATTACACCGACAATTATGATTTTGATTATGTATTTATTTGGCTCTGTAATTGCAGTAGATCACGACCCCATCCCCTTACTTTTCTATACCTCTGAGATGATATCATGGCAATTATTTTTAGAACATTATTTAATTTTAGTTGTGTTGGGATGTGTGTGTTTCTCGATTGGGCATGTTGCAAATAAAAAATTCTATTAAATAACCTAAAAACACGTTAAAAGCGATGCGAGACTGAAAATCTACGTATCGCTTTTAATATGGATTTTATCAATATTTCTACCCCGCCTGCGTCCATCTTGCTTGTCGGCAATTTTCTTCCAACAATTTCTCAAATTCTTTTATACAACCTTCCGACTCCAAAGTTTCCTTTTCAACAAAGGTCCATTCGCTACCTTTACTAGTCAGTAAATATTTATCAGGTGTTACCAAGATTGCCAACACCTCTTTGTATGGAATCGTCTTAGAGTCATTTTTAACGACCCCCTCCTCTTTAAATTCCACTACCTGCGTCGTATCCAGAATTCCTTCTTCTTGTGCCATTTTAATCCCACGCCTTACAGTCAGTCTCGGAAGCTGCAAGATAAATATGAATAGCATAGTCGCAACTAATCCAGACACATCAAACCAAAAGGATCGAGTGGATGATGGATCTAGCAACGATGAAATGGCAAAAAATGGCATGGTTAGAAGAACAATCAGTGAGATTGTCGTATTTCTCCTCAATCTTTTTTTATTTATCAAACTTTTGTATAGCCCCTCTGTCACAAACGTTTCTGTTTTAAAGTTCATTTTATCCTCTCTCCATAAATAGCGTCCAACTTCTTCACGTTATATTTTAACATAACTTCCTCTCACCTACCACTTGCAAAGGGTTAATTCTAGTTAGAAAACTTCACAATAAAAGACGCCGTGACATGAGCCACGCACGCCTTCAAGGAGATCTCTTTTATGCTTTTTGTCCTGTTTTGAAATATTCTGTTAACATCATGATACCAGTTAAAGTAACTACCACTACTACTAAATAGATTAACTGATTGATGTTTCCGCTCAAGAATCTGAAGAAGTTGAAGGCTAACCATACACCTGGAATACCTGCGATTGAGATAGCTAAAGATTGTTTTCTTGCATACTTTCCTTCTCTAACGAACTTAATACCAGCAACTGACATTAAGAAGGCACACGCACCCATCATGATTGGGAATGCTGCTCCTGAACCTAATCCTAACATAAATACAAGGGCCATTGCTGGAGAGTAAAGTCCTACACCAGCTGTCATTAACGCACCTAACACAAAGAATCCGACTACACCAATAACTAAACTAACACCAGTTAACCCTGTTACTGCATCTTCAGCCGTGTACCACCTAACGATACCTGGACCTTCTAAAAAGCCTGCACCATCCAGACCAGCTATTAAGCCAGAAAGCGGCGTTCTTAAAAACATAACTAGTGCAACAGCAACTAATGCAAAGCCAACCACACCAACAATAGTACGCCTGTTAAACTTAGAAACAATACCAGCACCAATCCATGCACCAATAACTGATGCACCAATTAAAAGATACAGTGTGAGCGCATCAATATCAACAGAACTAATATACAGCCATGCCATAAATACTACTGGAATCGTATGTGCAACGTTTAACGTCCCTGGCACAACGCCAACGTCTACCGTCTTCGTTACTTTGAACAAAAACGTGGTTGGTGCAAATGATCCGATCCCCACTGTATCAAAGAAATTTGTTACAGCACCGATAATTGCATTGATGATCAGGTTTCCTTGAATTTCTTTGCCTTGCTCACCTAGAACCTTCTCGTCTTTGTGCTTAATAATATCCATGATGAACACAACCGTAAATGCTCCACCAAAAACTAGTAACAATATTAGTAAAATTTGAATTGGATCCATAATCCTTTTCCTCCTCGTAGGCCAAAGGCCTCGATATTTTTTTTACGCCCTTGGGCGTCTGTCTTTACTACTAATATATGTCCTCCCTCCGACATATGTTAATCCCATCCCTATTTTAACTTAAATCCGTTCTTAACCGGATCCTTTGAATCTAACACAAAGTTCGTAAACCCTGTGATGTACGCTGAACCTGTAATATTAGGAACGATCGCTTTCTTTCCATCCACTTCTGTTTCCTTCACAATCTCCCCTTTAAACAGCGTGCCTAGAATGCTTTCGTAAACGAATGTCTCACCTACTTTCAACTGGTCTCTTGCATGTAAAATTGCCATTTTTGCACTGGTTCCTGTTCCACAAGGTGAACGATCTAGCTGACCTTCACCGAAGACAACCACGTTTTTATAAGTCGCATCTGGATGGGTTGGTTCGTCGTAAACCTCCACTAAATCCACCGTCTTAATATGAGGTAGGGTTGGATGTTGAATCTCAATTTGCTCGTTAACTGCTGCCATGATTTGCATACATAAATCCGACAGCTTCGACGCATTATCTGGAATAATTTTTAATCCTAGCTCATCGGCATGAAGAATCGCAAAGAAACTTCCACCAAATGAGATATCAAAGGTGATTTCTCCTACACCAGGTAGGTTGATTTTCTGATTTTCTTTATACAGGAAGGATTCTACGTTATCAAAGGAAACTTCTTTCACTCGCTTCCCACACTCATCGTATAATGCCGTTGCCCTAACCAAACCTGCTGGTGTTTCTAGTACAACCACTTCCGTGGGCCCCTGTTCTTTACGCTCAACAATGCCTGCTTCAAGAACAATTGCCACGGCTGCGATGGTATTGTGACCACACATGTTAAGGTAACCACCACCGTCCATAAAGACGATCCCAATGTCTGCCTCTTCTACTGTGGTAGGCAGTAAGAAAGCACCGAACATGTCGTTGTGACCACGTGGTTCAAACATTAAGGCTGTCCGGTAATCGTCGTGATGTTTAACGATGTAATCTTTTTTCTCAGCCATGGTAGCCCCCGGAATATCTGGTAAACCATCGACGATCACGCGTGCTGGTTCTCCAGCCGTGTGTGAGTCAATAACGGAAAATACTTTTTCGTAATCTCCAGGGATGGGAAGTGTTTTAAGTGCAGATACGATTTTACTCATAATACTTAACCTCCTCTATCTTTTCGCATTTTTAACTTTAAAAGGGCAAGAGCCTTGCGAGCATCCAAACGATCGAGAGCATTTTCACCGACAACCTCTGTTTCAACACCAGCTTCCGACTTGTTAATGTCAACCACTAAGTTGGTATAGTCGTTCTCCACCACAAACTTGGCTTGCTTACCAATAAATTTGAGGCCAACCACACTCATACCACGTGCACCAATTTCAGCCATGGTATTAGCAAAGTCAACGTCTGAATTCCCCCAGCCATCAGCCGATAAGATAACACCTTCGCAATCCATGGCAGAAAGCCAGGTGGCACAGCGTCTTCCAACCAAGTGCTTCGTATGATTATCCTGTGGCGTTCCGACGACAACAACGCCAAGTAAATCCACTTCCTCGTCCTTCGCTACCACATCCAGTAGTGGGTCTTTAAAATGATGTAAGCTTGTTTCTTTTGTAGAAGGTCCAACACCCATTCGAGCACCTACCTTTCGCACTAAAGTATATGATTCAGATGCCTAAATAATGATTAATTATGCCAGTTACATCAAGGCACGTAATGCTCCATCCCGATACTCGTTAGGAGTTAGAAGGACGGGCATGTTGTTCATGTCAATGATGGAGACACCTCCGGCAAGGCCAGCTGGCTCATTGGGAAAGAGCAAATTATCGTACATTGCTCCTTGTCCAGACACTTGCTTAATGATGGCCACTTTCGTTTTTCCTGTTGGTGGCATATCGATGAATTCGTGACGTTCATCAGCCTCGTTGCCGTTTTTCATTTTCAAGATGTCACGGATTTCTTGAATCAGATTGTCACATAGTTGATACATGGCCAAGGCGATTTTTCGATCAAAGAGTACGTCGCTTTTTATGACCACATCCACATGAACGATGACATCCTTCTCCCCTGGTGAGCCGGCTTTGCCAAATTTCACTTGGTCTTTTAGCACGCCATTTGAAGCACCGATGGCACTGATCTGACGTCCCGATGTGTCACAGCCAGTTAACATAAAGCAACAACCGGTTAACGTATGGGTAATACCCGACCCAAGCTTTCCAAGCACTTTCGTCGCAACGGGGACGAAATCCATAATGGTATTAATATCAACGTCACGCTCACTCGGTTTAATAATCTAAACTTCTACCGTTTCCACAAAATCAGGTAGTAGGCTGGCTTCCAGGACGGAAGCATCAACGGTTAACGTGCTACCATTTAAGCTTGTCTTTTGACCGAGGACGACTTCTGTTACATGAAAACTTTTAATGATCAATTCTCTTGTACTATCCTTCACAGTTGCTCACCTAAACCTTTTGTTATTTTGAGTTATTTTTTTCACATGTATAGCCTTTTTTAAGTCTCTAGCGGGAACCCCCACTAGAAACTTATCTACTTGGTTATTAAACTTTGGCTAAGTATTCGTATGGTAATGGTACAATTTTACCAGCACTTGGAATGTTGATTAATTCTTGTAACGTGTCTTTCATAATCGCTGTTTGCATTTCAACGTTATGCGGTTCACCAGCGTTAGCTCCCATTGGAACCATTGGTGCAACGGCTCTTGGCGATCCGTTTTGACGAACGACTGGTGGTAAGGCGGCGATAAGGATGGTTGGTATTCCTGCTTCTTCAATTGCTCTCTGCACGATCACGGCAGTTCTATGGCAAGTCCCTCAACCAGCGGTTAGTAAAACAGCATCCACGCCATCTTCGATTAAGCTTTTAGCGATTTCCGGTCCTGTTTCCTCGGTAAAGGCAGTTTGATCTCCCCCTCCACCCATGAATCCAAAGTGACGTGGTGCCACTTCTTTAATAAAGCCTTCTTTTTGAATCTCATTTAAGCGATCCACTGGGAACATGGCGTTAATGTCACGGTTCGCATCGGCATTGTCGTAACCACCGTGAGAAACCATGAGATCCGTTGCCTTTGTTCCACCTGGAATGATTCGATAGCTCGTATCTCCTGCTAAGTTAAAACGCTCGTCTGTCTTTAAATGCACACCAGCTGCGGTGGCCATGGCAATTTTCATTTCGTTCAATGGCTTGGTGACTGGTGTGAAGACAGGTTTTGGTGTAATGGGAACAAAAATTTCCGATTGTAAACCTTCAACAACAGTTAATTTCATCTTACTTCGCTCCTTCTTTTTCTTTTGCTGCTAAAGCAGCTGCACGTCGCTTCGCTGATTCTTCAATGGCGTGAACGTAATGTGCATTAGGTTCTTCTGATAGTACTTCTGGATAAGACATCATAAAACCGACTTCTTGTCCTATGTGAATGTCGTAATCAGAAATCAGCATGCGGCGTGGTATTTTTAATTGTCCCAGCCTGCCCTTCAGATCGATGGTCACACTGCCATCGGTAATTTCAACGAGAATTCCTTCGTACATCCGTTCCGTTGAAATGTATTTTAATCGTTCTGCTCCATCCATACTAATCATCCTTATTTTTGTGGTTAATTATATAACGCAGTAGGAACTAATCATTCGTATAACTCATGAAGTTCCCTTGCGAAGTCAATCGTAATCGCAATAAATTGCGAACTCATTGACTTATTCTTTTTCGTAAAGTTCTAGCCTTTTCTTGCTTTTTGCTAACACTTGTTCGTTATCGGTTAGCTCGATTTTCTCTCCCGTTGCTTTTTCAATGGCTTCAATGTTGTTAACTTTTACATTTGGGTTCCACTTACGTTCAGCCGCTTTAATTTCAACACCTGAGATTTTGGCTTTCAACATCGCTAAAGCACGGATGGCATCTTCGTCACACAAGGTGTTATTAGATAAAATTTCGTTTTCAATTCCTTGCAACGATTTGTTATGGTCAACCATGGCATCCATGTACTTGTTACCAACAACAAGAGCACCTTGGACGGCAGAGTAACTCATCCCAACGACGCTGATACCACGTTTACCAATTTCTTCGATGTGGGAAGCGAAATCGATGTGGTTGTTTCCAAATCCTTCGGTGGTGACAATGGCACCATCGATGGTCATGGCTTCTACCATCATTCCAAGACGCTTTGACACGTAGAATTTTTCCGAGTTAGCTTGTGGTGATCCAACAAAGATCACACCTACTAAGTCGATTTCTTCGTCTTCCATTGCTTTAAGGATCAGCGGCTCACGGAAGTAATGACGGGTGTTTTCTTTAGAAGCTGGTCCAATACAGGTTAAAGCATGGATTGCTCCATCTAATACTTCAGTTGGCGAAAGCATCACTGGTAAGTTCCCTAAATCAACGTTCGCTTTTCCTCCAACGATTCCTGCTGGTTCCATCGGTAAGATTAAGTTGTCGTGCATCGCTCCTTGACCCATGATTTCTTTAATGAGTAGGACTTTTTTGTTTCCAGCACGACGGTATTGCGAAATTTCATTTTCGCTAACGATGAGGCTTTCGTCTGCTTTTTTCAAAGCTTGTCTAATTTCTTCGGTGACGTAATCAGCGGCTCTGTGAGCTGCCAATGGTCCTGGTCGCTCCATGTTGGCTCCAGCAACGATGGTCGCTTCAATTTTGATTAAAACGTCTCCACGATCTGGTGCACCTGGACGTCCCCACATGATGTTTTTCTCTAGCTCTCCTTCTGAAGAACCGAACTCTCCAATTTGAACACCGTTAGCATCGGTTCCCGTTAATAACACAACGGCACCGTCAATGACGCGGGTAATCCCTTCACCGAGCTCGCCTTCTTCTTTCGTAGCAATGGGTTGAACATCCATGATCGTTTCACTGAAGGTATCGTACTTATCTGGTGTCACGATCTCCAGCTTCATGCCTTGAACCAGCTCTTCCATCTTAACCGCTTCTTCACATAGTGCTTCTGGGTGACGTAAGTATAAGGTCGTTCCTTCAATTTTTGTTTCTTCTGCAATTTCAACCGTTTTGATGTTAAAGCGTCTTTGTACTAAGCTACGTACTTTCTTCGTTTCGCGAACCACTTCCACAGCAGGCGTTTCCATGATAGGTGATCCTGCTACTGGAGCTGCTACAGTTGGTGTAGCTCCTCCTAGAGCTCCCACAGGAATTTCTAGTTGAATGCCTTTTCCTTCAGCAATGTTTATTTTTAAAATACCTGCCGCAGCCGTCTGCCCTGTCTGCATCATCGGCGGAGTAGCAACCGGTGCGACTGTTTCTTCTACTTTTGGCTCTTCCACTACTTTGGCCACTTGAATGCCTTCAAGTACATCGGTGGTTAACGCCATTAAGGAATCAAGTGTTTTTGTTAAGGTTGCACCTAATGCTTGTTCAATCGTGACATGGTTACTAGGAATTTCTAGTAAGCCTGAATCTTCTAGATCTGGAAACAAAGCCGGATCTTCTAAATTTGCTGGTGTAATCACCGTGCCAGCCTCTACTCTACAACATAGAACCGCTGGGTCTTTTGCGTGGTCTTTCACTGTTTCTTCAGTAATTGCCATAACTTTCAACCTCCTAAGATTTGCTTATGCTTATACTTTTTTGACAAGGAATCCTTTACTCCTCAGACTCTCGTCGATACAACTTATGACCTGCTGCCCTTAAAACGTGATCGGTACTATGGTAAGTGCGTACTCCTAACCTAGGAGCGATGTTCATCACCGTGTTCGATCAAGGCTGGCAAGAACTCATAAGTACGGTTTCAATCCCTGCTTTTTTCATCGCTAGGATTTTTTCCGATTGACCGGGACAAACTCCTGGTAAATCACATCGGTACCTGCCGTTATGTTCCACCATTCGTTTACATTTCTCTACAGCGACAATGTTAGATCCCATCCCTGTCGCAATCTCGCGAAGTCGGTTCTCATCTGCCCCACATTCGCAAGCGAGCAAGCCAATGTTACGGCCATTCTCTTGTGGGAACGGCATGGCAACTAAAATACCGCCTGTCGTTTTCGTTAAAGGGGTATCCGATGTACCGGCTTTTCCAGTGAACGGTCCTCCGATAACAACTTCACCATAAGGTTCGATGTAGCCGCCACATTGTTCGATGTAGTGACCCACTGGCATACCGATCGGTTGATCTTCAAAAATCTTTGCTTCTTTAACACGACCAGCGACGGTAAGGTCTTTGTCGATGTAAGGCTTCCGCTCTTCAATGGCTTCCACGATGCGTTTAATGGTCTCTACGTTGGAAATCACTGCATTGGCAACACTAGGTAGTTCTCCAGGTTGAAGCTCTACACCTAACAATTCTCTAACGATCACTCGTTCGTCACCTGCGGGATACATGTCCGATACGAACTTAATCTCCACATCCGGCTCCCCTTTACAGGCCCCGACAAGAGCAAGAATGGCTGTTCGGTATTTTGGCTTGATGGCAATGTAAGCTTTCTTTGCTCCGCTGATTTCAAGCAAGTACTTTAAACCACGAACAATGGTTTCTGGTTGTTCTTCCATAAACTGGACGTTATGACCAAGAAGGGGTTCGCATTCTACGGCATTAGCAATGACATAGCCGCCATCGATTTTCCCTTTATACTTCACATGGGTCGGAAATCCTGCACCTCCTGCCCCAACAATTCCCGCTTGTTCGATGGCTTCTAAGTAGGAATTGGTTTCCGGGATGGGAACGTACTCAGACGTTTGTTCATCGTCCATCGCAACGACGATGTGCGCTTCTGTTATTTCCGTTACAACACCAGAGACACTAGCATGGATATTGGCACCAAGGCCGGTTGGCTTGGCTATCAATTGACCTCTTTCTACACGTTCGTCTACTTCAACAATGGCCGCACAAGGAGCACCAACGTGTTGACCAAGCTTGATATAAACCTTCATTCTTTTCACCTCCGTTCTTCATGTTATTAAACAAAAACACTTGAATTGTGAAAAAAATCTTTTGCACGATTCCACTTTATTATAGGTTCTGCAATGGCTTTCGTCAATCAATTTGCCATAAGGATATCTAATGAGACGTATTTTATTTTTTAATAGCTTGTGTTTTTACGCACAAGATCAACGTTTTTGAAGACTTTTTCACAACCTTTCCTTGAAGTGTGTCGCGATAGAGATATCTAATAGGACTTATTCTATTTTTTAATGAGTTGTGTTTTTACGCACAAATTTGTCTCTTTCATCGACACAAGTTCTGACTAATCGTGCGCCTTTGGTCTAAAAAATTAGACCGCCATTCACTTCATCACCCCTTCGTGTTGATTTTGTGGTCATTAGGGGTGATTAAACACCCCTAAGCATTGATTTTATGGTCATTAGGGGTGACCCACCACCCTCAACCACTGATTTTGAAACTATTCTGGGCATTCTTCATCGTTTTCGATTCCATCGTTGACACAAAAAGCCTTCTTATGCTATACTGAATCTCGTTGTTATGGGAGTGGATGGGTTCTGGTGTGCCCTCTGGTCTTCAAAACCAGTATGAGGAGTTAATAGCTTCTTGGGTGGGTTCGATTCCCACGCATTCCCGCCAAATTTAAAAGTGTAATCGAGTGTGTTAGCTCCGACAAGCATCTTGAAGTCCGACTTATTTTCGTAGAAAATAAGTACAGGACAAGAGATGACCTCGAGGAGTTGCGAGATGAAACTAGATATGGCTTCCAGGTAAATACCTGAATCAGAAGCATCCAAATTTAAAAAAATCTATAACCAATGAGAAGCAATTTGTTTGCCCTTATCGGTTATAGATTTTTTTATTGAGTCATTCCCTCTACTGAAGCTTTCCTCCACAATGTTTGCAATACTCAGCAAAAAAGGAACCACGCCCTAGCAGACTTTTACAAGCTGGACAGCAAATATTAAAACCAAAATAGATGACAGAAACCATACTCATTCCCATTAAAATAAAGATAATCATCAGTCCGACACTCAAACCTTCTCCAAGCGCCATCGCCTGAAAGTCTTCTTCAAAAGCAACCAGTGATAAAAAGAGTAGGAGCATGACTCCTACACTAATCATCGAACCTAATCTTGCTTTTCCTAAAGACATATTAACTTCACCATCGTTTTAAATCAATTCTTTCATTTTATCTTCTAAGTCGGTAAGATTAACTTCAACTACCTCACCGGTTTGACGCACTTTCACTTCCACAACGCCTTCGGCTGCACGTCGACCAACGGTTACACGAATAGGTAATCCAATTAAGTCTGCTTCAGAAAACTTCACGCCTGGACGCTCATCACGGTCGTCCATCAACACGTCAAAGCCAGCCTCTTGTAGCTTGCCATAAAGGTCCGTGGCGACTTTCTTTTGGTCGTCGTTTTTCATGTCAACGGCAATCACATGAACGTCAAATGGTGCTAAAGATTTCGGCCAAATGATCCCATCTTCGTCGTTGTTTTGTTCAACAGCTGCCATCATGACACGGCTCACACCGATTCCATAGCATCCCATTTCCATTGGCTGAGGCTTTCCATCTGCATTTAGGAAGGTTGCATCCATAGCTTCTGAATATTTTGTCCCTAGTTTGAACACGTGCCCTACCTCAATGCCTTTGGCATGAGCAATGGTCCCTTTTCCATCTGGACTTGGCGCCCCAACTTCCAGATCGTGAACTTCAATGTTGGAAGCAAAGTCGCTTTCGGTGGAATAAACAATGGTATCTTCCCCAATGTCAGCCAAGGCCATAAATTCAGCCGAACCGGTTCCACCAATTTGGCCGCTATCGGCTTCTACCATACGGAAGGTTAACCCACAACGGGTAAAAATGTTCGTATAAGCTTGAACAAAATCTTGATACGCTTTGTCGAGACACTCTTCGTTCATATGGAAAGTATAAGCATCTTTCATGGTAAACTCACGACCGCGCATTAAACCAAAACGTGGACGCGCCTCGTCACGGAATTTCGTTTGAATTTGGAAGACGTTGATTGGGAGTTTCTTGTAAGAATCCACGTAGTCGCCAACGATTTGCGTGATGACCTCTTCGTGAGTTGGACCCATAGCAAATTGACGTCCATGACGGTCTTCCATGCGCATGAGTTCAGATCCGTACACGTCCCAACGTCCCGTTTGATCCCATAGCTCTTTTGGGTGTAAGACCGGTAAAAACAGTTCGTTACTCCCAATGGCTTCTAACTCTTCACGTACAATGTTTTCAACTTTATTTAACACACGCTTTGCTAAGGGTAAATAACCGTAAATTCCAGCAGCAACCTGACGGATAAACCCTGCACGTAGCAAATAACGATGAGAATCAATCTCAGCTTCGCGAGGTACTTCTTTTAATGTAGGGATAAATAATTCTGATTGTTTCATATTATCGTTACAAGTGGATGACCACCTGTAATCCACACCTCCATAGCATATAAGTTTTAAGTTTAACTACAAATATAACACAAACACAGTAAGAAAACAATCACAATGGAAAGTTTTAGTTGTCTTTTACCCGGTGTAATAAAAGGTCTAGACACAACTGTGTGTTCATGTTCATTTTTAAGTTCGCTTGGGCTTCAAGAGCCATGCGAATTTTTTTAAGGCAACGTTTGACGTCGTTGCGTTTTATCACCGCCTCATCCAGTGGCGGGGCGGCGGCATTAGTTGCCAGATTCAGCTGGTGATTTAGCACGTGTTCGTAGTATCTCACGTAGGTCTCCAAAAAGGCTGCCTGCTTTTCTTTGAGAAGTCCCTGATGTTTGGCTAAGACAATTTCAGGTGCCTGCCTTGACGTCTCCAATTCCATCACCACGTCCAATAGTTCTGGATCAAAGGTGGCTTGTGGCGATCGTTTAAAGTGCAAGTTAATGGTTCGAGACACGATAGTTGGCAGCAGAGCTTCTTTTGCCCCAGCAATTAAAACGATGTACGTGTTTCCTTCTGGTTCTTCAAGAAATTTCAATAGACTATTGGTGGCAGCAGAAGACATGAATTCGGCTTCTTCAATGATGTAGATTTTCGCCCCCTGTTCCACCGCTTTTTTAGTGGCTTCTGTCCTTAAAAAGGCAACTTGCTCTTTTTTAATGTTCTTTCCTTCCGGCTTAATTCGAATCACATTAGGGTGTTGGTCGTCGTCGATGAGGTTAGTAGCCGTGGCGTTTTGTTCCAGTTGAAGGACGAGTTTAGCAAAGTATTTGCTTACGTCAACTTTTTCTAGGTGGTCACCCCCGAAAAAAAGATAAGCATGAGCTAAGTGATCTTCCTTCTGTGAGCGTTGCAAGAAATCTACTACATGGACTTGTCTCGTCAGCGCATTCATGAAGTTAACCTCGAAGCAATGATTTGATAAATCTCGGTGACAATTCCTGCCACAACCCGTTCACCATCGATGACTTTAATCCGATCCCGATCTTTTTTCGCTAGCTCATGATATCCTTTGTAAACCGCGTTATGGAAGTCCATCCCCTCTAAATCCAGTCGATTGATTTCTCTGTTTTCATCTTTATTGATACGAGCCAAACCTACTTCAGGCTTAACGTCAATAAGAAAAGTCAAATCGGGTTTTTTTCCTGCTGTCGCGAAATGATTCATGTGTTCAATAAAATCAGGTCCAATGTTTCTTGCATAGCCCTGATAAGCGATGCTACTATCAATAAAGCGGTCACAGATCACGATTTTCCCCGCTTTCAGTGCTGGCTCAATCACATCCACTAAGTGTTGCCTTCTTGCGGCAGCATAAAGCAGCGCTTCGGTTCGCGGATCCATGTCGGTGTTGGATCGGTCTAAAATAACATCGCGTATGGATTCTGCGATGGGGTTCCCCCCAGGTTCTCGGGTATAAATCACCGCGTAATCGTTGCTTTCTAAAATTTTAATCAATCCTTTAGCAACGGTGGTTTTCCCTGATCCTTCCACCCCTTCTAACGTTATAAACATCTCCATCACCTTACTTTTAAACATCCAGTTGTTTTGCTGAAAATTATAGCATGATTTGACCTTTTTTTAAATCCATAATGGTTGGAAAACATTTTCATTGAAATTTTTGTCAAAATCAGCAGGTTTTTTTATTTTTTCTGCGTATATAACTTATAGGGGGATGTTTCAGAGCAGAGCGCAAGAGCTCCGAAGAAGCGAAAAGCCAAGTAACTAACCATTTTCATTTTCTACTTGGCTTTTTAAGCCTAAAATTTATCTGTCAAAGACAAGTTTTCTCTATTTTCTCAGTTCACTTGGCTTTTCAGAGGTTAGAATAGGCTAAAAAGGCCAAGTGGAAGCTACTTTTTGCACTTTACTTGGCTTTTAGAAGTCTTTTATATGTTAATTAGGAGGTTTATCCATGAAAGGACACGCCGTCAACTATCAAAATTTATTACTAGCACTCAAAAAAGAAAAGCGATCGCTATTGGAGGGAGCTCTTATTCGTCGAGGAACTCGCTTTTTCCACTATCTAAAGGGTAAAGAACGAGGCATCACCCGTCAACCAAGAAAGATCGCACAACTGGCTCGCCGAAAATACATCGATGTTTTGATCACGGTCATCACCAATTACCTGGCCACTCCGTTATCTGAGGTCCACCAATTCAAATTCCCTGCACACAAAGAGATCATCACTTCTCTCCCTACTGCCTACCACAGTCTGCCGGATTCTTATTTCTATCAGACATCTTTGATCACTTGGTTACAACGACCAGTTCCATCTCCTCGTCACCAAGATTCTCTCCTCTATCCAACAAAGGCCGGCTTCCTTGTTCGCTCTAAGGAAGAAGTCCTCATTTCCAACACCTTAACCGATAACAACATCCCCCATAAATACGAGCTTCTTTATAGGGTGGATGGCTTTACTGCCCGTCCCGACTTCACCATCAAAAATCCCTACACCGGCAAGACTACCCTCTGGGAACATCACGGCGCCTTCCATGTTGAAAAGTACGGAGAAAATGCCCACAAAAAGATCGTCTCCTATACCAAATCCGGACTTATCTTAAACGACACGCTCATCATTACCTACACTGACGACATTAAAACACCGAATCGTCTACAGGAAATCATCGATACCATGATATTGAAAGTCTGAGACACCTGAACTCCCACTACGAGAAAGAGACTCAGTTCCCAACTAAACGATACGAGGTGACTTTATATGTTCATTTACGCTGCTTTTTCTTCCTTCATCCTAGGGTCTATTCTAACACTTGTCCTTCACAGCATCGCACGGAAATTTCTCATCCATTCTTACCAATTAACCCTTCCTCCTCTCCCCTACCCGATAGGAACCAGCTGTTTAGGTGGTTTGCTCTTTACTATCCCGGTCGTTCTCTATCCAAATCTCGCGATTCAGCCGGGACCATCTTTTATCTTGATTTCCTTATTAATTACCGTCACCATCACCGATCTGTATGCCCAGCTGATCCCTAACAAAATCCTACTCTTTTTTGCCATCCCACTCCTTTTGATAAATCCCAACGTCGTCGCTCCCTTCGTCGTCTTTTTCCTTTTTTATCTTTCCACTTCCATAGCGGCCTTCTTATTTAAAAAAGACACATTAGGAGGCGGTGACGTGAAGCTCTATGTGGTCATTGCTTTTGTTTTGGATATACAACCGCTCCTACTTTCCATTCTATTAGCAAGCTTGCTTGCCTTGATCTATCTTCTTTTCCTAACCAAAAAGAAACCAATTCCCCTCCCTTTTGCCCCTTTTATTGCTACAGCTACTTACATCGTTCACCTTGGTATCTTTTAGGATACTACCCCACTTTAAAGTGCCTACTTCTATTTTACAAAACCTTGGTTATAATAGAGAGTGTTCAAGCTTTGCTTGACTACACGAACTTAATGCCACTCATAGAGAAGCTTAGAGCATTCGCGACTGTAGCTGAACATGATAGGTGCAATAGAGAGTGTTCAAGCTTTGCTTGATTACACGAACTTAATGCCACTCATAGCGAAACTAATGCGAATGCATGTAGTTTGAGCATGACAGGTATAATAGTAGGAATGACCAAATGAATGACTAATTTTCAGGAGGAAAAAATATGAAAAAATTCTTAACATTAACGACCACCCTTACCTTAATGATGGTTGTCTTACTCGCTTGTACGGGTGAGCCAACTGCTGAAAACGGGGACAACAACGAAGAATCCGTCGCCACCACCCTAACCGTTGGGCGTGGGATGGATTCTCAGATCATGGATCCACAAGGTTCTAACAGTGGGGCTGACGCTTTGATCTGGACTCAAATTTACGAAGGCCTCGTAAGGTTGAACAATGACTTAGAAATTGAAGGAGTTCTTGCTCACGACTGGGAGCAAATCGACGATCTCACGTGGCGCTTTTTCTTACGTGAAGACATCTACTTCCACAACGGCGACCCGTTCACTTCTGCTGACGTTGAATTCACCCTACTAAGAGCTTTAGACTCCCCATCCGTCAGCCACATTGTCGGTGAAATTGATCCAGAAGGCATCGTCATCGTCGACGACTACACCATTGAAATCACAACCACCGAGCCCTTTGCCCCGTTTCTTGTAAACATGACCTTGCCAGGGATGAGTATTTTGAACGAGCGAGCCATCGAAGAAGCAGGCGATGACATTAACGAAAATCCAGTGGGAACTGGACCGTTTATGTTCGAGGATTGGGACCTAGGTGAACGCATCACCTTAGTCAGAAACGACAACTACCACGGGGACCTAGCTCAAGTAGAAACGTTAATTTTCCAAGTCATTCCAGAACCAAGTAACCGCATGATCGCTTTAGAAGTAGGTGACGTTGACATGGTCTTAGACCTAGCCCCTTCTGACATCCACCGTGTGGAAGAGTTAGATGAACTGAACTTGATCAGGCGTTCTGATTTAGCTACCCATTATTTAGCTTTCAACACCAACTTTGAACCATTAAACGACGTTCGTGTCCGTCAAGCCATTAACTATGCCATCCATGTGGAAGAAATGATCGAGACCATTTTAGAAGGCGTTGGCGGCGTAGCGACAGGACCAATGAATGAAAACGTCTGGGCCCATCACCCTAACTTAACCGGTTATGGCTTTGATCCGATCCGCGCACAGGAATTATTAGCTGATGCTGGCCTTGAAGACGGCTTTGAAGTTAATTTAACCGTCAACGGTGAAAACGCCATGCGCGTTAATATGGCGGCAGTCATCCAGAGCCAACTAAGCGACATCGGCATTACCGTTACGCTGCGTAATTTAGAAAACGTGGCCTACACCGAATACGTAGACTCCGGAGAAGGACAAATGTATATTTTAGGTTGGACCAACGTGACTGCCGACCCTGAAAACGGCCTCTTCCCCCTGTTTCATTCTAGCCGTCATGGATCTGCTGGAAACCGCACCTTCTTTGCTAACGATCACGTCGACGAATTATTAGAGGCAGGACGAGCAGAAATGGATCCAGCACAGCGAGAAGCTTATTATCTCGAAGCACAAGAGATCATCGTTGACGAAGCGCCATGGGCTTTCCTAACCACAGGTGAAATCATCGTTGCTACGAGTGAGCACGTCACTGACTTCGTTCCAAGTCCACGGGGATTACATTTCTTTGATCGCGTAAGGGTTAATCAATAAAAAGCAACACAAAACCCCTGAGAAAATTCTCAGGGGTTTTTTATCTATCTTCATCTATTTCTGACTAAATTTTTCGCACTTTTTAACCACGTTTTTTAGTGCTTCACGTACTTGCTTCACTTCCCCGAGGGTTAGGATGTAGTCGTTATATACAACTGCCTTCCCGTTGTCTTCCGTTACTTTCACTAAGTATTCAAACACGTCTGCCACATTGATCCGGTTATAAACACCTGCTGGATTGTTGTATTCACCAGCAACGCTATACCCTTCACTTTCTTCCATAACGGCAAGACTACGCGGAATTTCGTATCGGTCGTCCACTTCCCCTAACAAGTAATTAATGGTCACGTCAAAGTAAGTAGCTACTCTTTGAAGGTGAACCACACTCGGTGAAGAATTAGACCATTTCGAAACAAGACCATTCCCAAATTGATTTTCACGCTCTAGCCGACGCATGGAAATTCCTTTTTCTTTACATAATGCCCGGATTCTTGTTACGAGATCGGATTCAATCTTTTTCTTAGGCATGAGCACCATTCTCCTCATTCTGTAGATTTTATTCTATAAATCTATTGACATCTCATTTTGAGTGTGTTATAAGTTAAGTGTAGAAAAAAACAACACACTCCCCTCCTTTTTAAACACAATACAAGATAAAAAGCACAACGAAACATGGTGCTTAGATGCCCGACTTGCTTATATTTCCATCTAATAATAAGTCATTTTTCTTTTGTTGTCAACACGTTTCACATTTTTTTGACGCTCATCGACATCTTTCTGACGCTTATCGTAGAAATTATGCACGTTTTATTTCTTTCAGCTAGGCTAGCCTAATAATTCGAGAAGATGAGGCCCAAAAATCAAAGCACCTACCACAAAAGCAATAATAGAAGCCAGTAAAACAGCACCTGCTGCCACATCTTTCGCAATGAGCGCAAGCATGTGGTATTTTTCTGTGAGCAAATCAACCACCCGCTCGATGGCCGTGTTCATCATTTCCAAGGTAATCACTAACGTAATAGCGAGTAGCACCAGGGAAAATTCAATGCGATCCAATTCAAAATAAAAGCCGGCAGCAATGGCGAGGACTGAAAACAGGTAATGAATTTTTAAGTTCCGGCAAATCCGAAGGGCAATAAAAATACCATTGATCGCATATTTAAAGGATTTGGTTAAAGCTTTAAAGGTGTGCTTTTCTTTAGCGTCGGATATTTTTTGCATCTAAAATCGCCTCCTGCTTCGAAAACATCACCTTTTCCTCTTCATCGGTTAAATGATCGTATCCTAGCAAATGCAGAAAGCCGTGAACGGCCAAAAAAGCCATCTCCCGTACTTCGCCATGGCCATAAGCATAAGATTGTTCCCGCATCTGATCCAATGAAATAAACACATCCCCTAAATGCTTAGTGCCTGCATATTTCACTTCGTCTGAGCCAAAGGTTAACACGTCGGTCACCCCATCTTTCCCGCGGTAACCAGCGTTCAGCTGTTTCATCTGCTCGTTATTTATAAAAATATAACTACATCCTACTCTTTTCCCGATGCCTTCTAGCTCCGCTGCTTTCCCAAGCACATCGCGAATTAAATCTTTAAATACGTCCACATCTTCTTTTGTTTGATTGTAAAATGAAACGTTCACTTTCATGTTCTTCACCTATTACTCATTTTCTAATTGATCGGCTACGGTATAGCGTTCAATAATCTTTTGCACCAAGGGATGTCGCACCACATCAACCGTATCAAATTGTATAAATTCAATCCCCTCTACGCCTTTTAAGACGTCTGCCACATGAACCAATCCACTGGTCACGCGCTTTGGTAAATCAATCTGGGTCACATCTCCTGTGACAACCATCTTAGAGTTTTCGCCTAAGCGAGTTAAAAACATCTTCATCTGTTCTTTCGTCGTATTCTGCGCTTCATCGAGGACCACGTAAGAATTTTCTAAGGTTCGACCGCGCATGTAAGCCAATGGTGCAATGTCAATCTGACCACGGCTCATCATTTTTTCCGTCACCTCAACCCCTAATACGTCATGAAAGGCATCGTAAAGAGGTCTTAAATACGGATCCACTTTCTCTTTTAAGTCACCCGGTAAGAAACCAAGGCTTTCTCCCGCTTCCACAACCGGTCGCGTAATGACGATTCGGTCCACCTGACCTTGTTTTAATAAGGTCACGCCAATCACAACGGCTAAATACGTCTTTCCACAGCCAGCAGGACCGATCCCAAACACCAAGTCGCTTTTCTTGATTTTCGTAAAATAGTCACGCTGATTGAGGGTCTTAGCGTAAATGGCTTTTCCTTTTTGCGTTTTCGTAATCATGGCACGGGCATCTACCACTTCCGTTAAGGTCTTTTCTGATGTGGCCTTTGCCTTTAGTAAATAATTGACATCGTTGGTTGTAATGTCTTGGCCTTTAGCATAAAGCTCACGTAACGCTCCAATCATGGCCGCCAATGGTTCCATGGCCTCAGCGCTTCCTAAAACATGCAACTCATCGCCACGTAAGATCAATTCTACTTTAAAATGGGACTCTAATCGCTTCAAATGTGCCTCGTCCACACCAAATATCTCATTTAATTCCCCAACGGTTGTCTCTTCTATTTTAATTTTATCCAAAATGCCACTCCTTAACCTAACCAATCTTATTGCGTGATGTCCTCTTCCACGGTCACGTGATAAATAAGCCTTACTTTATTCTCCGTCTCTTCCGCCGTTAAAAACTGTAAGGTGACCAGTTCAAAATCACCGGACATCACCTCTTCAAGCTGCCTTTTTGCTAACCCATAAGAAGCCTCTTGAATCACTTCTACTTCATGTTCCACTATTATATCACGCTTTTCATAAGATTGCACGCGTTCTACCGTGAGGGTTGACACACCAAAAAGGCCGAATGGATGAAAGAAGCTGTGGCGGTCTTCAAAGTCCTCAAATTCCGGTGTATTTCCCCATAGATTAAGCCTTGACCCACCAACGTTTAAAAACCACTGTGTCTGACTGTTGCTGGTCAAAAGACGAGTCACATACTCCCGTGGAAACTCAATTTCCATCTCGTACCACACATGAGCATAAACCGATCCATGGGCCATTCCCTCTATCGGGGCCATTTCTTCAGCAAAGCCCGTTGGCGTATAGCAGGTAATCAGCGGGTCTCCTTGACGAACCACTTGCCCAATCTCCACCAAAGGCCTGCACTCTGATACTTCCACAGATGTAATCACCCCAGACGATGTGGCGTAGATGGTATCCGCCGCCATGGGACCTTCTTCACTTTCCGTGATTTGGGTGTCGTAAATGGAAATTACCAGTAAATTACCTTCCGACTTAATGTCGATCCAAATGTAGTCATGAAACGTTTCTTGTAGATAAGAAGCAAGCTCAGCAGGGTTGCCCCGTGGAACAGAAAAAGGTCCCAATTGGAAAAAATGATCAGTCAGCTGTTCCTCAACTTGAAGGGTCTCCTCAGGTGGCAAGTTTCCACGAATCTCATAATCGATGGTTAGGAAGTTAACCGCTACAAGCAAGGCAAGCCAAACCAAGGTTACTGGCAACATGAAAGTTCGAATGCCCGTGTAGATGGAGCGATTAGATATCACATCCATCTCTTGGGTCGCACCTTTGCGCACGGTTACCACGTATCCCTCTTCTTCGTGGTTAACACTGTAGATTCGAAGACCATTTGCTCTCAAACGTTCGAGATCAGACAACGTTTCAACCTTAATGTATTCTTTTGGAATTAAAAATTGCAACCATCCGTTATTCATGGTGATCACCTTCAATTAAAAAGCCACTGATTTTTTTTCCGATGACCTTCACATAGGTGTCACCGTATTCCTTTACTTGAAGACGTGTACCGAGGATCTTATAACGAACTCCGGCTGGGGTGGTCAAGAGACACATGTCATCGGCTAAATACTCGATCACACATCTTGCTTTAATGACCACACATTGATCTTTGATGATTTCGACGCTGGACATGACCCGCGAATCAAAGATCAAGTCCTCAATTTTTTCCAATACTTTCATAACAACGTGTCCCCCTTGATTCCATAATTAGGCTTGCTT
>Ga0136643_10001346_pt1 | contig 29685 bp, 9 predicted proteins | sample TergutLab28metaG_FD_96883 | JGI IMG/M metagenome (GOLD analysis project Ga0136643, IMG submission 96883) | Labiotermes labralis P1 segment gut microbial communities from Petit-Saut dam, French Guiana - Lab288 P1 (version 3) (version 3) | ecosystem: Host-associated > Arthropoda: Insects >... | reverse complement strand
TGTGTGTGTTTGTGTACGCGCGCACGTAAAACACTGTACTCTAAAAGATAATATAACTTAAACTGCGATAAGCTCTCTTCTGGAATTTGCGCAGCGTATAAAGTTAGTATGTTAACGACGTTTCGAGAATACCTGTCTGTCCCATCTTCACAGGTCAGGCAATATTCTTGGATTGCGTGACCCTTGGGACGGATCGTTTGCCCCAAACTTCGGTAACAAATTATCACTGCGCGTTACATTAAACCCCGTAAGAGCTCAGATTTCCCTTCCACTGCCGCTGAAGCCTGAAATCACTAATAACGTGATACTGTTTCTGATTCTTCACACTCTCTGATTTTATTGTCATTGGGTGACTGAGAAGCTCAGAGCTGATTGTATAGGTCCCTGTAGTAGCTACTAAGTGACCTACTCTGTGTATTTTTACCTGAGTAACGAGTTCGCCCCAAATCTGCTTCACATTGCTCCCAAGATGAACACAGCTAAACTTCATCCCTCCTTCTCTGCTTGGATATCTGACGTTGCATACATCATGCCAGTTTATGAGGTCAAAACTTCAAGAGATTAAATTGTTGTTCGGGGAACTCAAATTTCCATCGGACTAATGCTGTATATATACCCGTAAGTAATAGAATTTCTCAGCTCAGAACTTCGTAACAGGTTACGTAAGCAATCCCTCGCTGTGCTTGCTTTGTCCAGTATGTGTCAGGCCGCAGTGTGCCTGACTTTTGGAAGAGATTGTTTTAACAGCGCCACAAAGCATAAAGAGATAATGTTGACCGATCAAGGACATAACAGACCGCATTGTACAACACCAACTTGTACACATTCATGTTTCGAATCAGGTCCTTTTTAATCTTGTTCTGAACGTCAAATGACAGATTAGCATTGTTATGAGAAAGTTTCGTAACCTGTTTACTTTTACGGTTTCCTGAAGAGACATTACTTTTTCGTACAAGTGTAAGCTCTCTCTCCTGAAAGTAAAAGCATGAAGTTCCTTCGAAACTTTGGTAAATATCTAATAAACTACACGACGTCACTTTACATAAGACATCGACTTTCTTAGTCTGTCGAAGTGTCTGCATTTCCGGAAGTTTATCCACTCTCCAAATTATATTTCTCAGGACTTGATTTGCCAAAATGATTTTAAAATATGCTTTATTTTGCCTACCCCATACATGTGACGAGAATCTGAAAGAAATTACAGGTTATTAGGTATAGAGTTTAATGTTACTATTCCTTGAATATATAAGACTTAGCTCACAATATATAAGACTTAGCTCACAATATATGCCTGATATTGAATGAACGTTTTGCTCGCTGCTAATTTCTGTAACATTTAGGCTAAATCTGTTTATAGGAAATACATTTCGAGTTCGTAACTGCATTATTCCCATAGTTACTGCGTGAAAATCTGCGGTAATTGTAAGTGTTGTGTGGAAAATACGTATGGTCTCCCTGAAGATGGTGTAACAAACACCGAAACATGTAAGAGGCAACTGGTGATAAATATACGTATTTAACTTATGTGCATTTGGTTGGAATAAAAAGAAGTGATTGAAGGATTTTAGTACAGGTTTACGGGTTTCGCTTAATGTTACCTGACAAACGTACTCGTTTCGGCAGAGGGTATCCGCTGTATGTTAATAAACGTTATCTGCCTCACAGCATTGCAAGGGTTAAAAGTGAGCGTTACGCTTTGCTCCTTACAGTACAGGATTACGTAGGATGAACTTACCTTAGTTTTATACACCCACAGTAAGTTATTTGCAGCATACGCAAAGTGAAAGGTAAGAAACAAAGGCTGTTCTTTGTATGACGAGCTGCTTGTCTTTCCGTTTTTGATTTCGTTTTAAAACCTGCACAGCGTGGCTCTTTTCTGGGGGCCTTGGATCCCTATTATTCAAGGCAGTGAAGAAAGGGTATTGTGTTAGTCACAGAGCTGTCCCTCTGCAGTAGCCTTAAGAAGTCAATATGTACACCTGTTTGAAAGAACCATTCTTATAGGGCACTGCGAGCGATCGTAATTGTCTGGTTCTTGGAGATCTGAAGAGCTGTTTGATACTGTACACTTTAAGAACACACGCCAATTGTTTTCCTGGCTTGCTTACATTTTGTACGAAAAACTGTACACAGTACTCTCTTGCTTGGGTGTTTTTATCTTTTGAACATGTATTCTAATTTGTCTCGTGTGTTTTGTTGCTAGTTTTAAGTTGTCGTGTGTGCAGTTGTTGTGGGTTTTCCGTGTGTATTGTTGTAGTTGTCTTGTGTATTGTTGTTTCTTGTGTGTATTGTTGTTAGTTGTCTTGTGTGTATTGTTGTCATGTTACGTGTATTTGCTGTACTATGTGTGTATTGCTGTTTTTTTACTTTAGATGCCGGACGTCTGGTTAGAAGTCAGTATTCGGAAGGTCCTGCGACCGGCCATATCGACACAGGTTTTTCTTGGTTTCCATGTGTCTGTAAGCAAATGCTGAGATGGTTCCCAATATTCCAAGTTGCTATTACATGCTTCTCATGTAGCTCTCCCGATTTAAATTTATTAGTAAACAATTACATGTTTTGTACACATGTGAAATAACCACTGCCACCGAGTGACAACCCAATTGCAGTAAATAATAATAATAATAATAATATTACTTAAATGTGTTTTTTTCGAAGGGATATGAGAATATTTTTAAAATGTAAATCTTTATAGCTTGATTTATTTCTAGTGTGTTTAAAAATCGAATTATATAAATTGTTGTGTTAATTATATAACCGTAATTGTATTTGTCTGTCAAACATGATATTATTTGTAAGACTGTCGCTTTTTGTGGCGATTTAAATGTATTTTTAGTTAATCTTGAATAATTTTGGATATATTAAAAAGTTTTTCATGTAGCAGCTATATTCTCCAATGATGTGATTGGTGATCATAATTTTACCGTATAAGACATTTCATCTAGCAGACAATACTGCCCAGTTCTCAAATTTTCTTAAACGCAATTCTTTAGACATGGGTATCTCTTCAATTTGCCAAACTTATTTCAGCATGCATAATTCCTTTGAACTTTAACCTTAGATTATGCATGAGACACATTTATTATCTCTCATCATACATCAGGTCATAAGAGTGCAAATTATTGTAATTTTTCGCTGTATCGCTTCGTGTTCAACTAACATTATTCCCAGTTAATTTTTGTAGCGGAATTCAAAATGACATCATAACTAAAGCAGCAATGGAAAATATTCCTAATTAAATACCCGAAAGCCCAAGTCTATTTATCCAAATCAGAAATTATACGCAGGACTATTAGCTGTTTATCAGAAATAATTTCTGTGTTTCAAATCCATTACAAAAGGCCTGTGGAACCTCCTGCAGATATACATGTCACAACGTAAGATTAATTAAACCCGTGAATTCAATTAGCCTAGAGCTCCAGGGTATAATGTTGAAATCTCTTACCGTGTTACTGTGTGACAGTACGTAATGACTAGATATTACAATTATTCATTCAGCGAAACAGAATGGCAACCATTTTGAATGGAGTCCACGTTGCTGCACTGCCACAGACACCTTCAGGGTGACTCGTCTGATGTGCGTCTTTGTACAAGCAGCCTTGTTAAATAACAATCTGAATTAGTGGGAATTTCCTGACAGCCACTAGATATTAAATATAGGCCGAAATTAATTAACTCTAATGAACACATACATACATAGACATAAATATATTATTCATTTGCAAGTGTACGTCATATTTAGGGTCTGGTTTGCTCACTCATAGTATTGATTAGGCTGCGGGCTGGGCCTAAGAAGCGGGGTTGCATCCCCGGCAGGGGTAACTTAAGATGAGTCAGGAGATTTTCCCGAAACTTTGGTACCTTAATACTTAACCACCTATCGTTTAACCGCAGAAAGTTGTCATTTTAATATTTTGCCTACTCGAATCTGAAGTGTGGTCTCTGATAGAAAAAACAAAAATTGCCCTCGAAGATCAACGATTGAGGCTAATAATCTAAACCAAAATAGTTTAAATTAGGGACACTTTTAGTATTACGTAACGAGGATGTTCATATAGCAACCTGTAATTAAATGTTTAAAAGATACTAAATGCTGCCCAACGAAAGCAAGAAGGAAAGTGAGATGTAACTGGAAAAAGACGTACAAGATAATGTAATGTTCAGCCTATTTAAAGTCAAAATTTGGAAGGAAAAATGATTTTGATAACAGCTGGACAAGCGCTTGCGTCTCGTCAAAGACACAGTCCACTTTGTTGATAAAGATGATACTCGAAGTGGTCAAAGAATTGCCAAGCTAACTAATTGCTAAATAACTAACTAACTAACTCCGTGCAGCAGCGTTCTTTCTGAGAAGCTAACATTTCCTCAAGTAGTCAATAAATTTTCCGGGTTTTATGGAACCCGAAGGTTCATTGCTTCATTCACAACAGTTCGCCACCTGTCCCTACACTGAGCCAGTTCAGTCCAGTCCGGCTACCTTACCTTACCTTCTTGAAGACCTAACAGAAGTAACACAGATTTACATAAATCTTCATTAATTCCCTTTTTCAATAGACTATAGAGTATACTGAGCTTACTAACACTTTTAACTAATTATAAAATATGTGCAAGAAAAAATGTCTAGATTGGATTGCAGTAATGTGGATAATGGAAAGTACTTTGTCTAAAAGGAAGTAAGTAAGATAAACGCCACAGGAGACTTTAGTCTAAAGTCGTATGTATTTATATAAGCCTTGCGATAATTCTACAAGCCTACTTACAACCTCCCATCCCTAGAGCTACAGCAGATAAGAGGCTTAGTCGAGCTGGGGTGAGACAGCATGGCACAGTGCAAGCAAGCTTGTGCGAGAGATATGTTAAAGAATTGTCCTGCTTTGCAGCTGTCTGTGGGATTCTTTACGATATTCTGGTAATGCTGTAACAAGGAAATATTTGTAAGAAGGCAGCGGCGCCATTACGTTGATTGAATACACGGCGGACTGGATTATCGGCAAATTTGGGTTTGACTCCCGGCAGGAGCACATATTTTCCCTCATGACCAACTGCCTGACCAAGACAACCTCCTGCTTAGTGACTAATGGCAAGTTTATCGCCGAGGGTAACGCAGGCCGATAAATAAATCTGACCTTGCCCTCTGTCTGATATCGAGGTTAATTATGTTCGGAGATAAAAATTCGCTTACCCAAACATCACATTCTTCTCGTACTTATACAAATACCAGGGGAACTAAACTTTTCAACTGAAGTTAACTCTAAATCTGAAGACGACATAGTGCATAATTAGTAAATGTTGAAGGAGAATATCTCCTGCAGATTAATTACTACCAATTTCGTTAGTTATTTCGGGATTTTTAGCCTTCTTGAATGTCGTGACGATGAAAATATAAAACAAAATATTTTACGCGAACAGAATAAGGATTTAGTAAGCTGTTACCAGTTTATGCTGATGATGGTAATACGTATATTGGGCGGAAGCCTACATAATATAAAAAAAATCGCAGAACCTTTAGTAGTTGCTACTAAGGAGAATGGAATATAAATAAATGCTTAGAAAACTAAGTACACGATCGTGCCTCGAGATCAGAATGTAGGACGAAGTAACAATATGAAGATTTATAATAGTTCATTTGAATGGGTGGAACCATAAAAATATTTTGGAACAACCATAACGTATCAAAATTCCATTCATGAAGAAATTAGAGCAAATTGAAGTCAGGGAAGGCCTGCTTTCATTGAGTGCCAAATCTTTTGTCTTCCAGTTTACTATCAAAAAATTCCAACATATAGATATGGAGAACTACAATTTAGCCTGTTTTTTTGTATGGGTGTGAAATTTGGTCTCTCAAATTGAGAAAGGAACGTACGCTAAGGGTGATTAAAATGGAGTGCTGTGGAGAATATTTGGGCCTAAGAGGAACGAGATGATAGGGGAATGGAGAAGACTACATAACGAGGAGCTTAATGATCTGTATTCCTCACCAAGTATTATACGGGTGATCAAATCAAAAGAATGAGATATGCGGGCAAGTGACAGGTATAGGGGACAGGAGACATGCATACAGGATTGTGATATGTCCGTGCATTGTGGACAATTTTAATTTTAATGTCTATATGTCGACATTACATTAGACAAGATTACCACAGTTTTGTGAGAGGAGCAGTGTAACAAACGCAACTTCATAATATAAATAACAATTAGGGCCGCGGCCATGCAGTACATTGCGAAATGCCGTACTAATTGGACTATTTCACAGAAGCACTAGACTGTACAGTATTGCGAAGCACTTTGGTGTTTATGCTGTTGAAGCCAGAATGACGTGTTACGAAATTTGTTTTAAATATCCTTGACATGGATTCCCCCACATGTGCCGGGGCAGAAGTAACAATATCCTTCAGCAAAATCTGCTTTTATCCCATTTAATGAAAACAAATGCACCATTTTCCCGCAAACAGGACAGATAATCTGGCGTATATTTAATTACTATTTTTTTGTCCGTATCTTAAGCTTACCGTCTTTCGATGAAGCTGCTGTTGATAAAGCTAATCTTCTCTTTTCAAGTTTTGGTTTTAGAATTGTTAGTCACAGTCAGGGCCTTAATGTATGGTGCTGCAGTCAGAACCGTTCCAGATGCAGAGAGGATAAACTTTCTAGACTTCCACCTAAGTGTGTCTTTATTGAAGCACAGGGGTTACGAGATAATTTATTCTACGGGAAGTGAAGCGCTTTTCTTCCAACTTGTGCGGATTTCAGTCTTGCTGCTTTTTGGTCGCTGGCACTGGATTAGTTGCACTGTATGTTGGAATCATTTGATGCCGAAAGTATTTCACTGGTATTTTCAGGTTCATGTTTGGCATGTCCAGCAGCTGACACACTGCAACTGACTGATTGGAATAATTTTACAGCAATGTGTGTTGTATGGCGATCCCTTACAAACCATGAAGCAAAATAAGCATCCTTAAACACGTATCGATAAACAGTACGTCGTTCAACACTCTTAAACCCGATTGATGGGAGATTTGATGTTACTCTTAATACTACTACCGTTGGGAAAGCGACACAGAGCAGCGATACGAAGTGATATAACGCGTATTATTATCCAGTTTTGTTGCTCGTGCAGAAACCTTGTACGTTGTATTGTTGAGGGCTTTAAAGAATGTCATATCAAGAGACTGAATTCGATAAGGGCAATGAGATGGCATCAAAAGTAACACAATTTCTTTATTGTGTGCAATTTGAACGGCAACAAGACCCTCCATGTGACTGCTGTGGCACATCTAGTCACGCCCAAGTTTCACCACTCCAATATAATACACCATCTATTCACAAAACACCTCGATTGTCATCCATCCTTAGTCCTGTCAGCAGAAAATAATACAGGATGTGCTTAGAATGAGGTACTTTGATTTATTACTTTTAGAGGTTAAATGAACATATGGTGTGATATAGAGACCCGTGGAAAATTCTGCATAGACAGCTGTCACGTTCCGCCTCGTTCACAATATGTAATTGCTTCCACTCGATGCTTGGTGTCTCTCTGAGTTCTGTCCTTGCCAGACGATGCACCATTACGTATGATGTTTTATCTTCGTTTCAACGGACGATGTGAATTCGAGCTGCCTCAGACCCAGTTAAGGATTTCGTTTCATATGTTCTGCAAATTATTCCTTAGCAACTGCCTTCATTTTCTGATGAACCTGAGTTTTAATTTGTTTTCCTTAGCTATCTGAAAGACAAATTTATAACAATTTACTTTTAGGACTTGAATTATGCAAGAATTCACATTTCGTATGACCCGCAAAACGTTTCTTCCAAATGTAAAAAATGCTGGACAAGATCGTTTCCTTCATCCTCACGTAATTCTTTGGATGGCAAGTAGCCACATTTGATAATGACATAATTTAAGAAAACTTTTTTTTGGAGGGGAGGAATAGTTTGGGGTATGTTAAAATTTCGAACTAATGGATTCGCACCAGATCAATCTTTCACTTTTTCCAACGATATTCTTGTATCCCCTTACCTGTATTCACTACACAATCCTTTCGATTTTCATACTTGTTTCGTTGTCTTCCCCAATCATACCTCATAACGTTTAGTGTAACTCCCACCATGTGGCCATATTACCGATCCCCGATGATCCACGCTACTCAGCAAATTACAAATGCAGTCATGTTGGAGTTTGATGGAGAATTCAAGACAGGTACGCGCAAGACAGTTATATTCACAACACTTATTTTTATGTCTGTCAGGCGCGATGCCAAAATCTGAAACCTGGGTTAGATAAAATACTTTCTTAAATATAACTTTCAGTTGATAAGAACCGGAGAAAACGTACGAATCTTTCTTACATCACAGCGAAAAGAAAGAGACTGACAGAACTTAGAAGGAAGAGATTTCTTTTTTCTTTTCTGCTGTTGTAGAGTTAATGGCCTTGTCATTTATCACGGTACGATAGATGTACCACAAATCCAAATTACACTCTGGTCCAGAACGCACATTTCTTCCTTACAGATGCCGCTCATCCGAATTCCAGTCACAAGAAATGTGTGTGGAAATAGCCAAGTGTTTATCGAACTTTGAAGCAGGTTTATAATATCAAATTCTTTATTTGTCCAACTAATGTACACAAATTATATTAAATAATTATTGAAACATATAGAATTGTGAAAGTTGCTCCAACATATTTCCGTTTACATAAACCATCATCAGAGAGCTGCAGCCTGTGCTTAGCTAAAATTACATTTCTGGTTCCAGTATGCATGTCGTTATAGATGTTTTCAGTGTCATGGCCGCATTATTGTTATGTAACATAATTTATGTGCATTAGTTGGACAAGTAACTAATCTGATATTATCAATGCACGGTACAACCACGAAGATTGCAGGTTTATAATAACTGTTGCGCATGAGATAATAATGTTGAAACTGGAATATAAATGGCGAATTCCGTGCTCATGACAGTCTCTTAATATTATCCACCCATCTACGCCTAGGTCGCCCCAGTGGTCTCTTTACTTCCGGTTTCCCCACCAAGACCCTATACATCCCTCTCTCCTCGCCCATATGTGCCACGTGCCGTTTCTCTATAACTATTGTCCTAAAAGTTTATCACTCTGAGAAGAATAAAGCGAGATGTGATCAACAATGTACATTGTTGTTAATAATGTAAAGCCCCCGCTATTCTTATAAGATTTCAATAAAACTTGAATTTTACTGACATTCTTTCAAAAAAATCCTCGAATGTCAAATTTCATGAAAATCCATCCAGTGGGAGCCGAGTTTTCTATGCGGAGAGACACATGTGACGGAGCTAATTTTTTTTATGTTTTGCTGACCGTGCATCTCAGTATATTTATCTCAGTAATTAACCAACTTGATGCACAGAATTTTGTTTTAAAGTAAGTTTATTTCATACCTGTACATGTTTCGAGCACCATGTGGTCATCACCAGGAGGTCAAAATTGTATTATGCAGCCTCTGGTATCATCACACTCTGTAGGTGGCCTTCCTGTGCACAGGTTGAGAGAGGACTGCAGTCCCAGTGGGCGCGCGGTCTAAGGCGTGGGTCTGCGGCCCCTCGCTTGCTGGGATTGCGTTTTCGAATCCCGACGGGGGCATGGATGTCTGTCTCTTTTGAGTGTTGTCAGGTAGAGGTCTCTGCGTCGGACTGATCACTGGTCTAAAGGATTCCTACCGAGTGTGGTGTGTCTGAGTGTGATCGTGAAGCTTCGATAGTGAGGAGGCCTTGGCGCCACGAGGGTCTGTTGCGCCGTGGTAAGAAAAACGGGTTTGGAAATAATTAAGAGAACAAATTAACCTGAATCTTTGCTGTATGCATGAAGTTTCCTATGTTGCTTTTCATAAATCATTTTGAATTATTCTGACTTATCTTCTTTCGTACACTGGGACATGATCCTTAGGGGGGAAAAAACAGCCTGTACATTCTACGAAGTGGAAATAATGTTACTGAGCACATCCGTACTGCTCGAGTTCAGACTTTAATCAAATAGAACGCGCCCTCACTTCAAAACCTTGGCCAGAATCGAATTTCCCAAAGAGTAGAAACCTAAAACCAAGCCTCTCGGGAAGCCATATAGCCATTGTTTGCAACTGAGATGTAGCTACGAATGTTAATTAAATTGAAAATAAATGAGAAAGTTTTAGATTGTTGTTTTTTTAACTCTACTTTCCCGTTCTGCAAATGGAATGACGAGAATTGAATTTTTTTCTCTGTATGTAAACTTATCGTTGCAGTAGTGACAGCTTTGACAAAAAAATGATGAACAGCCCGAAAGCGGAATGTAATGCAGGCTATGTGGAAGGCACAGAACGTTTGTGTGTTTCCGCAGAGTCTGATGTACAGAGTTGTTTGAATAAGCCTCTCGGAGATTAAAAGCAGAATAATGTACCTAACAAGCCATTGTTTATTTCTGTATATATTGTATTATAAAACCAGCCTTTCTGAGTTTTATGAATGAACAAAACGTGCGTATTTTTTTGTAAACCTCCTGTGTGATATAACACATTTCTTATACGTGTGACGAATAAAGTGTTCAAGGAGATTCAGTACAATAGAATGTTGTCATGGTTCATTGAAGCTAACCAAGAAAATTTGAACAAGTATTGGAGGCTAACCGCATATTTATTAGATCTTTTTTTCACAATACACAAAAATTGAAACGTGTTACATCTTTCGTATTATAGTTTTGACTCTTTCATATGCTCTTTTTATTCATTTTCGCTTCAAATTTTAGCCGTGTTTATGAAGCGGAATTGGAATCAAAGTTGAAATAAATATCTGTTTTATGTTTTAGTACTAATCCTAGGTCTCATTGCCTCCTGATTCACGTTTACCAGGTTTTTAATTACAGACTTCCTGATGTATACGTTAATGTGTAATACGTAGTGTGCGCAGTTATTTATATCCATATATGGATATACTTATATCCATATATTAATGGATGTATATATAAAACTGCGCGCACTACGTAACCTATTGTACTATAACTTACTATTGAAAATATGCCTATAATATGTACATAAAACTTCGCACACTATATAGCCAGTGCTGCTACTTCTTACTAGTGAAATCTTCCCTTCTTGGCTCGACATTCTCTTAATATGGTAGGATATGATATTTACTTACTGCTAATGGGTTTCCACCTGGTGAAAGTGGTAGGTGGACCTGTACAAAAATGGTAAATAGACAGCACAAATGGAGAAACAGTACACAAAACAATGCACAAACAATACAAAATCACAAAATACACGAAATAGAAAACAAAAATACTAGACAAAAAAATAAAACATAAACAGAATATTATGCAAGCTAAGTCGAGTAATTAGAAAATAACAAATAGCAGCAAGTAATAATGACACAACGTACTGCACAGAACTTACATACAGCTACATATCTATAAGTGAATGATAATAACCACATTTCACCCGAGATCATCCCTTCACTTCGCTTCATTTCACTGCACTTCACACCACTTCACTCACTGTTTTTCATTTCACAGCACTTTTGGAATTTTCGTCACCACACTTCAAAAACACTTCACTTCTCCACACTTATAATTAGTTTTCTAAAAATATGTGATTGACAGTGGAAAGTCCGTAGCGCCTCTGCAGTCAGTTGGTTCCGCAGTTTGATAGTCCTAAATACACAGGAGTATTTGTTCTTTGTTTCCTGGTCAAAATTTATGATCGTGATCATCCGTGCTCCGATAGCTTGTTCCTTTAAACCCGTTCTGTATACATTTCCATGCCCGTTCTCTGGTGTATGCTTTGAAAAGTGCGCAAATGCGAGCTATCTTCCTGCGCTGCGACAAGTTTTCCCAGACAAAAGTGTTCGTATGATTTGCAGATTTAGCCGCTTTCTTCTGCACGCGGTCTGACGCATTTATCTGACCGTCTCTCTATGGGTCCCAGCGAGAAGCCCCGTATTCAAGAATCGGACGCACTAGTGACATTTAGGCTAAACTTCATGAACTTAATGAGTTGTATTGTTGCAACAAAATTTGTTGCTTAAGCAATCTCATAAACACACATCGTCTTTGGCCATTGGTGTATTAAGTACCCACTTTCTGCCTCAGGGTAATCACTTTATGCATTCAAATTTTGCCAAACGACAATTATTATGCACGATTTTTACACTGTGAATTGATTATAAGTATGATTAAAGAGAATAAAAATATGAATGCCTTTGTTGCATTTATTTACCTTTTGAACCTTAATTCAACAGTTTTCAATATAATGACGTTATGATAATTTTAACTCCCCTATAAGGGGTAGGGGTAACTATTTGTAAGTTTTTACATACCAAAGAAATCTTTCGTTTGAATTTGGTTCTGAATAACAAACTGTGAAAAACATGTGTTCGAAAATGATAGTAATAATCATGTACTAGTATATTAACATACATTGTTGTAAGCATCATATTTACCTTCTCTTTCAGTCACTTGTTTGTTTAAACGAGGACCTTATGTTGCGTATAAACATTTTGTCGTAATTGTGCTGCAGTCTCAACCAATCTTGCTGGACGTGCGTTTTAGCTCCACAATCTTTTTTTAAATAGTATAAAATCTTTTAACCATACATTCGTGAGATAGTCGTAACATAACGTTCAACAATGAAACGTTTGGAAATAACTTATGAATGTAGATTTCATAATATCACATTTCTTTAATAGAGTTTCCTGCATTTAATTACCTCAGTTTCCCACTAAATAAAGTATTTTGGACATAAGCTCAAAGGTTCTGACAGTCATCGTGTTTGTAAATATTAACGTACATAAATATATGGCTTGCACACACCTATACGATCCTCATGCGTGCTATATTTCACGCGTCTCTTTCCAAAGGTTCATTGTCATTGATGTAAATTGAGCCCCTTTTTTAATCCCTAGTCGTTTTCCTGAAAAGTGATCATATTACCATAGGAAGCAATGTAATAGGTATGGCTTAGCATAACAGACTACAACAAGCCGATGGGCGTTAAACCGAAAAGGAGATGAAGTCAATTAAGAAGTATTGTAAGATGGCAAGGGGCGTAAAGGAAGAATGGCGTAAAAAATTAAGCGTAAAATAAGTTAATCGTCAAATAAGGGCTACAAACACTCTTAAGCCACTATAAATTTAAAAATCGGGAGGCCGTCAATTGTGATTTAAAAAATTACTTACACAAGGCTCTCTTAGTTGCTAAGAATGTGTAGCTTTGATTTTACGTGAAGATATGAGTACTTGTTATTTATGGAACGATACCGATACTGGAAATCCGACATACTGGAAGCAAGATCTGTCTCAGTGCCACTTTGTACTTCACCACCCAACATGAAATGACCCGCGATCTATCGCAGGCCTCCGCGTCGAGGCCGGGTACGAATACCGAATCCGTTGCAAGGCCTGAAACTCACACTAATTAATGTCTGTACCATATAAAATTTCTTAATCCTATGATAATAGTGCATGAGTGGCACTAGATTTTCCCCAGAAAAAATTTCTCTCACGGCTGCCATATTTGTATTATGAAGATGTAGTATCAGAGTAATTCAAAGTCAAGATGGCCTCTACTGGCGTCACACATAGTGAAATATGTGAATGCATAAACACACACAAGGACGAGCAGCTATAACAAAGCTAAACAGTTTTGGTGGGAACCTGATGTGACTCCCAAAACTAAGACTCGTATTTATCATGCAATAGTTAAAAGTATAATTTAATATGCAGCAGTAACATGGTGTTTAAAAGCGAAAACGGTAGCAAAATTAAACTCTACAGAAATGGGCTTTTGGCGACATTCGGCTCGAATCTCCAGGAAGGACAAAATTAGGAAAACTATTATTAAACAAAAAATGAATGCAGCAAGGTCTCTTTTAGAAGATATTAAAACCAAACGACTTCAATAGTATGGACATGTCCAAAGAATGGAAGAAGGGAGATTACCAAAAGAAGTTATAAAATGGAGTCCACCAGGAAGAAGAAAACGAGGTAGACCTAAACTTACCTGGGTGGAAGGGATTCGAGGACTGATATGAGAAAAGGGATTAATGGAAGAAGACTGGAATGACAGAGGCAACTGTAGGAAGAAGATAATATAATTGTCAAATGGGCGCAGGAAAATATGGAAACATTGTACAGCCTGCTAAATAATAATAACAATAATAATAATAATAAACACATACATTTCCATATTTCACTTCTCATTGCTGGAAGTTTAGATACACGTTTTTGAAGAATTAAGATCATTTTAATAATATATGTAATATATATGTATACATGTAATGCGAAATTTTAATATTAAAACGGTGGTACATGTAACAGTCACTTTCTGCAGTGTCTTTGTCGTTGTCCTAATATTTGTTTCGCTTTATACATATATATATAAATCATGCTAGAGGGTGCTATATATGTGAGTCGGATATTTGTAAAACAGGCCTAATGTATTTATTCTACAGGCGGAAGAGTACTCATGACATTCGGTCAGTGTTTAGTATTTCAGATCAAATTTTGGAACAAGAGTTAATTACGTGCTAATATTAAAACCACAGCGTGCTCTTGGTTTGTAATATGAAGTCACATCAACCCCAATTACAGAATTGTAGTCGAATGTATAGCCAGCGAATTTAATTACAATGCCCTTGTTTTATTACAGCAATATCTATAATGAACCGCTAATGAATTAGTCATTCTTTGCTTCCCAGTGGAGTTGGATGAGTATGAGCTAACATACAGAAACAGGCGTCAGATTTCCTGAAACACGGTCGTCAGATTAACAGCAGTCATTGAATGCAATTGCGAATATATTTTTATATTAAAATTGAAAGAAATATTTTGGAATGCGACAAATTATTTGGGTGTTAAATTTGTGGTTTTCCTAGAATTTGCCACCATATTATACGAAATACATGTTGCAACGTCCTGGATGACCCCGAAGGCTCCAGCTTCATGGTAAAACTTTCGAACCTTCCTAACAATCTGCATGTAGCTGCATCCAAAAATATCGTAACTTTAATGTTCACTATTTATGAAGGTTTTGGTTGTAAAACTCTCGTTGATGTCTGTCGTAAGTCAACTTAACCAGTTCCCATTCTCTAACGTCATTTCCCTAAGATCACTTTTAATTATTTTTCTTTTTTTACGCGCATGTTTTGAAAGCAGACTCTTCAAGTTTCGATTATCAAACTCATATTTCCGGTTTTCCTTTTCCCTTACGACCTGATAAACACTTGTAACTTTTTGCTTTTACAGTAAGAAGTTCTTATCCAACTTTCAAAGGAAACACTTATCTAAACATTAATTACCAATCCAGTTTTTTGTTACAAATACAAAAGGTTGATGGTGGGTATGAAGGAAAATGTTCTTTTTCATCGAAAAGTTACCAGACTTAAGTATATTCTTTGCAACGTGCTGAAGTTTTTAATGTTAAAGCAAATGGTTGTATATTTACCCCTATTCTTCAGTAATCGCCATTTATTTAGAAAGTTATACCAAGATCATAAATCCACTCCGGAAAAATGCAGAATTTTTTAATGTAAAAGCAGGCTGTTCATATATTTGCCACTGTGCTTGAATGGGTTAGATGTAGAGAACTCTATTCAGTGAAGAACTCTTTGTGTGCTGCCTAATGTAATGGAGAAGTGTTTGGAGTTTGTGCTGTCTGCATTGCCTCAAGAATCGCTGTGGGTGCACGCGATTCAGCACTTTGTAACACAGAGGGACACTCCTGTTCCCCTCTGCAAGCCCTTTAGAACACTCAGTTCTCTATTCAGAAACATGCCCTTGAGATTTCCAACGACAAATGAGGTGTGACTGTAATGAAAAAAAGGAAAGTCTTTAACGCCTTTGATTATGTGATAGAAGAAATGAAACAGAATTCCTTACTTGGACCAAATTAGAACCACTAAAAGTAAAAAGATAATTCAGGCAAGAGTGTAAGGTCCCCAGTAAGTATCCGGTTTTGCAGCGTATAAGTTCTGCAGTAAATAATTTTCTTTTTCCGAAAGGCCAATAGGAAGTTTTGAAGCAGTTCTCACCGCGCCTGAAGAGTTTCCCATCGCAGTGACTGTGAGCATTACCGATTGCTGGGACGTGATGCAGTTTAGTGTGGTTCAAACGCAGCGACGTGTCTGAGAAACTCTCCGTCTCTTTGGAAGGGTAGATAAAAGGACATTGAAGATTATAAGGCTTTATAAATACATTTATACTGCACTATAGTGTCATATCCAAGAAGAAGGCGATCTTAGATGTCTGCCTTATTTATATAGGCGGAAATACAGACAAAATTTGACACATATACTCAAAGAATGTGATCTTATTTAAAAAGATGATGCTTGCTCAGTTGATGAAAAAAAAAGTGCTTTATTTGAAACTGAAGAAATAACAAAGTAGGAAAGTACCTGCGGTATCAGAAAAGGTCATTAGGCCTTTCATGAAGCTGTAGTTGTTGATATTGATAATTATGAAACCTGAAAGTTTATTACTGTGTTCTTAAAGTCCCCTGCAAGCCCTATCTAAAGCCAGTTCAATCCCATCGCAACTTCACACCTTAACTCTAACATCTATTTTAATATTGTACTATCATATACACTTATGTCCACGAAAGTAGTCTCCTGCATTGAGGCTATGCTAACAAAGTTTCGATATAAATTTCTCATTTTTTCCATTCGTGCTGTATGCCGAGCTGTTTTCACCATCTGTGTGTGTTAGATGACAGTGTAACTGATGAAACTGTTACGAGTTTTGTGTTTCTCACAATGGAATTAGTTTAGATTCATGACGTCTTGTCTGTTGCGACGTGTCAGTTCATAAATAATTTTCGACGTTTCGGAGGGGCATAATTTCTCCATGTTCTGAGTTTTTACGTTTCCCGTGTCTCCATTCGTACTTTCCCGGACAGTCTTTCCGCCACCGTGGAACTACCTTTCGACCCGCCACAACAATAGATCGTCTTTCTCTCGATAATGACCTGATTGTCGTCTGCGACCTAATTCTTCGGACATAAAGATGGACGCACTATGTTCCTTCAAAACCTCAGAATTTATTTACAATACCACATCGTGCTGCAACCCAGAAAATCACAAAATGAAGGCCCTCGTATGCCGTTTCTCCATCGTCGTATAACTTCCCCTCGAAATCCAACTGTCCTGTTAAAATTAATGTTACTCAGTTAGGCCAATATCTCTCTCACGTGCAGCGTGCAATTGCAGTATTTGATATGCATAGCCTACCGGATCGTAGGGCATTAAAATTTCATTTTTCATTATTACTGACCCAACGTAACCCCTAATTTACATTAAACCGACCAAAAGCTAATTACCACAGTTACCAAAAAAAAACCTATCCTTTTGGTACGTAATGTGCAATGTAGACTATTAAGATTCTGATTAATGTTTCAAACGTTTTTAAATGTGGTGAATATTTAACAAAATTAACCAAAAATAACTGCGAACTGAATTCTGTGCGTCTCTAATATGACTAAATTTGTAGTAATGGGTTTGTGTTCCAGTGTAGCCAGCATAATGGTGAATTAGATGTGAACAGCCACACAGGACACTTAAAAAAATAAACTAGTTCCAAACGGACTGTTCAACCCCAATAATTCCCAGCAGTTAATTATAAGGTTAAACAGATTACAGGCTGTGTCATCAGTCATCAGTCTGTACGTATCAAATGCCTTGTACAGCATGCATAGTTGTGCTTCTGCTTCATATTGTATCCATGTCAAAATATCTTACAATCCCTTACAATTCAGTTGCTTTGACGTGGAGTTTTATAATATTTTGGAATTTCAGTGTTAGGTCATCCGTTTACATAAAATGATATATCACCGAACTAACCATCGTCATCGATATTGCAACTAGAATGATCGTAAGAAGCAGTTTGTAGCGTGGGGTATAATGGGGGGGGGTTGGGGGGAGAGTTTTTTCTGTATTTTTGACGGCAGACTTTCACTTTTTACCAGCATTGCCTCTACAAAGAAATCCTTCCCGCAATCTGTGATACGTCAGTAAATAATGCCTCCTTTATCACATTGTTTTGTAATGGCGCTGAGACACGCAGTGGTCTCCACGGGGATTCCCAGCCTACCTGAGATTTATGTCAGCATTTGTAACATCTTTATGCTGGGTGGACAATTTATCGGTGCACCTGTTCTCAGCGATATGTTGGCGATAACTTTACAACTGTGTGGAAATATGCAATGTATGGTGATCGGACTGCAGGTTCAGGTGACTTATTACTGAATTAAATTGTGATTGGAAAATATAATATGAAGACTGAAAGTTGGAGACCAAATGTAGGTGGAAGAACAGTATGAGGTACAAAATGGATGTTCTTCAGATATGATCCGTGACAGAGTAGTAAGTGTAGTGACTAAGCTACGAACTGGAAGACAAAGAAGTCGTGTTTCGATTCTCGAGAAGGGCAGTAGATGCTTCTCTACTCCAAAATGTGAAACCGATTCTGGAACCGGCCCATTGCCCTATTCATCGGGTACCGAAGGTAAAGCTGTAGGGTTGTGAAGCTGAGAACTCATTTGCATTTAGTGCACAGGGTAATAACGACTGGAGCTGTGCTTCCGTTCCTCCGTATGCCTTCACTAAACAGGCAGCAACACGAAAGTATGAAGCAAATTGAAATGGTTCCCGACAGGGAGATGAAATACATATGAATGTCTTCTAGAATTTGAAGCCGCGTGTTCTGGTAGGAGTTTACAGAAGTTTCGGAAGATGCTGTTCCATAATCAGCGTCATATCAGACTACACCGTGAAATATCGCCTACGCCTATCGCTGACGTAGTCACTACTGTGGAAAGCTCTCCTTTACCCTGAAACTGGAAGCAGCGCGTTCTTACGAAACACCGATAAATTTCTGCTGGGCATACGGCGTTGCATCCCAAATAACTTATTCTGTAGTTGATTTTTTATCCCCATGGTTCGACAGTCCTTCTAGGCCAGGGCCTCCTCATTGTTAAGGTTTCAAGATCACACTCACTAGACACGCCACAGTCGTTAGGACTCCTCAGGGCGAATGATCGGTCCGTCGCAGAGAAATCTACCTGACAACACTTAACACTCACAAGAGACAGGCGTCCATGTTCCCGGCAGTATTCGAACCCACAATCCCAGCAAGCGAGCGGCTGCAGACTCACGCCTAAGACCGTGAAACCACTGGAATCGGCTGTATAGGTGATTAATTCGCGTTCATTTTAAGAGTATAATACCTTCAGTATGTGCCTTAGGATGCTGTTCTGTCGTTACGTGTGGTAGTACGTAGTTACGAATGGAAGCAGATATCACCAGTAAACTGTGGGGTTCTTGTAGTCGGAGGTGTTGGTGGGTTTGTCTACGGGGAAAAGTAGCCGTAGTGAAAATTAACCTGGAGTCCTTATTGCAGTGTCGAACTTCGTAAACAATTTCACTGCGGTTTGCAACACCGCCTTTTGTATTCTTGTTTTACCACATTTAGTAGCTCACTGGTTTAAGAACTATATTTTATTCAGCTGTTTTTCCAGAATATCTGAAGTATTAAAGTTAGATGCGTGTAAATACGCCCGTTTTAACTCCTTCTAATTAAAGTTTCATTGAGTTTTTTGTGTTGAAATAATATTTGCCTGGCAGTTTGTGAATCAGGTAATTCGTTTACTGTAAGAACAAACGTTAATTTTGAATGCGTGGATTTGAATATATCTGCAGGCTGCTGTAGTCGCCATAAGGGGAAGGGGGGGGGGTACGTTTAATCGCTTATATACGAATACGGACGGAGAGAAGTAAGTTTTATGTTTGTTAAAGTTGAATTCCATGCAAATAAAAGCATTTATTAATTGAATTTCTCCAAGTAATATTTGTGGACAGTTCCCATGCATGTGTGTCAGCGGTAGATGTGGTGTTTCGATTCAATTTCCTTGCTAGGTTGAGATGCGTCGACAGAGCGTGAGTTGCAATAGGACATGACTAACCGGAAGGAACTGTGTGTCCAACTAACTACACAGCGAACCGTACAAAGGGGAGGAATAATCGAGTAATTAGGAAACCAACTGGTCAAAGGTCACAGTGCGTAAGTGATCTGAGTTGTAACACCAGGTAGTCTCCACTCAGGTCGAAACACACAGGCGTTTTCGACAAACCTGTAGGTTCTATCAGCAGAGAAGCATATGAAGAAGATCAGTCCATCCGAAAATTCTGTAAATTTGTATTAGCATAACTTTAAGTGTCTAAGTTTCTAAATAATGCGTACATATTACGAAAGATTGTATGTCAGTTGTACAAATGTATTGAGTATTATGTGTTTTGGCTGGTAATTAATTTTCATTATTTCCTTGTAATAGCTCGCGAGTGCGAATAATAATCATCAAATATTACAACATTTTAGTCGTAAAAAAACATGCAGATTTGTAGTTAAAAATACTTGATGCCGGGTGATTTCTTGGGGAGATCAATGGATCATGATCAATGTGTGAATAAGAAACAGTAGCTGCCACCAAGACAAAATAAGGAATAAAACATCGAAATCGACAGTCCTGCCTCAAGTGGAGGCCAAGGAATTTACAAGGAATATTTTAGTTTATAATTTCTTACATTTTAGAATTGTAATTTATATTTATTAAAGAATAATTGGTGAGAAAAAATGAAATTGCCATCAGTGCTGAATCACAGGCTTTCTACAAATGTTTGTATTGAAAACATCCGCTGGGTAGTCCAAAAGTTATGTTGTTGCAAACGAAGCATATCGTATAATATTTGTCGCGGTAATCCGCGATAAGAGTCTTGGGGGAGTTATGATACAGTGCAGTTCGGTAATATAATGTGCATAGATGTTGACGTTTCGGAAGTGCCCTCTCTCTGCTTTTTAAAAGTATGAGATTTTCTATCCCTACATGGAGGCAATAGATTTTGTATAAACGCCGCTCCAAATCTGCCAAATTATACTTAATTTCTCAAAACAATTTTCTTTAATGAATCTACCCATTTATTTCTGTATTTATAAATTAATTTTGAAGCATATTTTTTTTTCCAGTTTCTTCTACAACGTTTAATCATATTTTTCTCTGATTCTGCATCTTCATGTAATGTAATGTAACAGCTACATGGAATGGATAGACATATCTTTGAAAAGTTAAAAATGTATTAAATCTTCATTAAATTTTTTGTATGTTGGGGTGTCTTTTTTAGTAAATTTCGCCCTCAGTAAAATCCTGAACTAGGTTAATCCATTCCACATTTAGTTGTTTCATTACTCATGTCACTAAACGCATTTAATCACCTTCAGTATTCTGTTATAGATATCTCTACCAAAAAAACGTGCTTTCTAGAATTGTTGTTGTAAATACGGCAGACACGTGATTTGTGAAACAAAGTACTCAAACAGAATGTAGGCCAAGAAGACTTTAAGATAACAGTTACTTACAAGGCATAATGAGAGGAGAAAATAGCAAGATCAATATTTTTGAAACATGTTATGAGGATGGGAGGTGAATAAATTGGCTAAGCTTATTGTAACATTTATTTGTAGCATTTGTCGATAGCCTATAGGCCTATGTCTGACTAGGAGAAAGGCTTTTCCCTTAAATTCCATGTTTTAAGTAAGGTTGGTCGTCTTTAATTCGCATAAGAAGAGTCTAACTGGACCCTCCCGCGGTGAAATGGACCGTGCTGCCCCAAGCCAAGTCGTGCTTTGCAAGACTGTCTTTCGCAAGTGCAGCCCAAAGACAGAAAAGAGCATCATACTCTGTTATAGCTTTTCCCATTATGCCGTCAAAATGGTAGACCGAGTGAGAGTTGCATTGGAAATTGGATCAGGCAAAGTTGTGGCGCCACTTTGAAAGTAATTCCGATCAACCATGTCGAGAAAGTGAAAAACTGAGAAGCAGCAGGAGGGTTCAGGGCTTCGGAAAGAAACGTCCAAATGTGGAGGGAGGCAACAAAAAAGACAAATGTGTAAAGGCGAAAACCACCTGAAAATATTTCAGTGGACCCGAGCATGGTAATTTATGGCAACTAGAATAAAAGGCTTGAATTCGTGCGCCTCATAGGATTAACTGGAATGCCGAAAACATACATGTAGGACGATAAAATATAAACGCCTAATGTGGGTGTGTGCGTGTGTGGGTTTTGTAATGTGTTGGTGTGTGTGTGTGTGTGTGTAGGTTTTGTAATGTGTGTGTGTGTGTGTGTGTGTGTGTAAGGATTTTGTAATGTGTGTGTGTGTGTGTGTAGGTTTTGTAACGTGTGTGTATGTGTCGGTTTTTTAATGTGTGTGTGTGTGTGTGTTATGTATGGATTTTGTAATGTGTTAGTGTGTGTATGTGTAGATTTTGTAATGTGTGGATATTTTGGTAATATGTTTACTTGTATTTACAGTGTTTTTGTATTGTTTCTTTTATGTATATTTCTTCTTATTTGTTACTAGTATAAGAACTACTGCCACCGAGTGAAAATTCAATTGCAGTAAATAATAATAATAATAATAATAATAATAATAACATAAGGCTCCACCAGTTTTGTCTTAATTTAGCTTCACCTTGTTCTGGGGTAAATAGAGTAGGTTAGTGTGACATATATTGACTGGAATGTTATGTATTTGCTGTTATAGCCTTTTCTTTAAATACAGCATAGAGCTACCAATTTTTATCTTCATAATCATCATCAACATCATCATCATCACAATCATCTTTTTTTGGCCTGTTCAGAATTCACAATGCCCATCTCTTTCTTGGATATCCCACATGTCTTCTACATTTGGGATTATATTCTAAGGCGATCTTCGAAATTCGTGATCCATCCATTCTGAATAAGTGTTCTCCCCATAATTTCCTGTAGCACTAAATATTTGCACTTATTGGAGTGACCTTTAGTCCTTTTCCATTATTTTCACTGGGAGAGGAATCCGGTCTTGTACAGCCGTTGACAGATCTCAAATAAACCATTTCTTCGACTCTTAGTGAAGCATTTACTTTTTTGTTCAGTACTGTACATTGAGATGGACACAGCCATCACCTTATAAAATGTGATTTGTGTATCATTTCTGGTTTTGTTTTTCAAGGCTCTTTTTAATATGCACCATATGTGTCTAAACGTATTAAAAATCAATCTAATACGCTTATTAGTGTAGTATGTGGTGTCACAACTTTAGGTAAGTGAAATGTGACACTTGTTCAATAGGTTCACTGCCTATTACAATTTTTGTTCGAACGGGGAACTTACCTCCGAACGTCACAATTCGTCTTCTTAGCAGAGATATTAAAATTGTGATTTTTAGCAATTCGTGTAAGTTTATATTTTGCTGTGTGGAGATCTTGTTCAGATTCTTGAAGAATTATTGGTTGTCAGCAAAAAGGGTTGTGCTGATAAAAGAATTATTTATTTGTAACCCTGCATTTAACACATTTTTTTCATGTTCGAAGCATGTCGTTAATGTAGATATTGTAAAGAGTCTGTCATAAACTGCACCCTCTCCTCACTCCTTGATTTATGGAAACTTCTTCGGAAATATTGCAGCTAACATCCATCTGTAAGGTATTGTTCTTGTAGAGGCATTTAATAGTGTTCACAAGGTGTGCTGGACAACAGCGCTTATAGAAGATATTTCATAGATCATTGCGATCTAATTTAACAAAAGATTTTTGGAAGTTGATCAAAGCTATGTGCGTTTCTAAGTTAATTTCGTATATCACATCTGTTATTTGATGCACAACAGATTTATTTTTATAGTAGAACTCCCTTTAAGAAATGTTATTTAGCAACGAAATTAAAAACAAACATTTACATAAATATTGTTGTAATTGCGGACATCAATTTTCATGTTATGCCTTATTGCCAGGTACGGCATTCTGAATTCGTCCCTAAACTAGTATATTTTTTCCTTCCACAGTTGCTTTTAACAGCAGTCCATAAATGGCTCCACTGTGGCTGGGTTTACCTTAATTCGTTCAAGCATTTGTATCTGTCTTGCGTTATCTTCTGTATGTATGTAGGTATATATATATATAAAGTTTCTTATGATATTCAGATTTCGTGAGAGAAATGTAGTTCTATTGCTTTTTTGTATGACATTTCTCGAGGCTGCATAAAGTTATTTTTCTTACTTGAACTCTTTATTCCTTGCTGTAACGACCAGCTTAAATTTCAGTTCTAAATTACTAGCACTTTGTTTGTTACAATAAATAATAAGCTGGCACTGTGCGGGTTTTGGAACCACCGAACATGCGACGTCAGTTAGATATAAGATCTCTTTTATTGCGAGCAATAAACCACCATGCATATGAATTAGAGCCTTGTATTCATGAGACTCATTAGGGCCTCACGTCTGACTTTTAGGAGGGACGTTACTAATGCATTACGAGTATTTTTATTGATTTTTAGATGGGTTGACACTTCGGATAGTTGGAATTGCTGAAATGTTATTGAAAAGTTAATTTTTTTGTTTATTGAAATGTCGTCAGGCTTTTGTAACAGGAAAAATTACTTACCAGTTTCTAGGGTCCAGGAAGTTTTGTGAAATTCTGATTAATTTATCTTTTGTTCGTTGCACAAATACACGTACAATTAGCCATGAAGTGGGCGCATCTAAATTCGTAAAGTCTGTGTTCGTAATTACAGTTGTGGTTTTACGTAACTGAATTTAGAACATTTCACATTTGAAAGTCACCAGTTATTAGCTGCATTAAGTTTTGCCTGCATCTAGAAAGTTAAATGTTTTAAATGTATGAACCAAAATTCTGAACTTCTAAATGAAAATTATTTTATTTGACTAAGTGGTGACAACACTACTTTCGCGCAAAATTTCGACACCAACATCGCCATTGAATTGCTGGACATATTTGTTTTAAATATAGCGAATAGGATAACGACTCGCTGGAATTAGTTTTAGACTTGGTTTATAAATGAGGTCAGTAGCTTCAAAATACCTTAGTGTGGATACATACAGGCATTAGCAGACTTTACAAATTCCCTTACTACCATCCAAACGCAATTGTCTTGGCGCCTCAAGACAGCCAGAAGTGATGGCCTCATAACTTTATCCATATCCCTGTTACAGATTATGTACTATTTCCTCGTCTGTAACTAAAAGAGGATGCAGAAACCAGAGGGACAGTAATTAAGAAGATTTTCTCCACGTACTCTTGTGTAGTCAGCTGAGAAAACCTACCCAGAGAGACTTCCATGTTTAGGCAGTTTCTCATTGCAGATTGTCGGCGTCGGTATCTGTAATTTTACTTTGTCTTTTCAACCTAATTGATAAGAAATCTCTATATCAATATCCTACTTATTCGTAGACAAAACACTGTGCATTTTGGCTCTGAGGTCGACAAGTTTTGATGCAGATGATCCCTGTTTCGTGACGTCATAACACTGATCCAAAAAGCATGGGCGGAAGCAACAAACCTTCCACTATAGCGTGATACTAGCGCCAACACGACGGAGACTTTTCAGTAGCAACTATAATTGTTACGGTGAAGTACAAAATGCAACACAAAAGGCACCGGGGCAGTAGAATAATAATAATAATAACTACAGCTTTGTCAAATAAAAGAGTTTATCGCTGAAATTCGAAGACTCGCTGAATTTCGCTACTGAAAATCACTGACAGAGAGCTGTGTAGCAGAAGCAGTTGGATAATTGTACCGAAAGGACTGCTAAATATGTTGACAAGAGAAGAGATGAAGTTAATTGGAGCTAAAAAATCAGAAAGAGCTTTAAAGGATAATATAACATAGCTGTTTAGAATAATTTAATTTGAAACAGAAACAGGGGACGACAGAGTTACACTTATTGTTTATTATCTCTTTACAGTAGAATATATAAATAAGTTAAATAAAGGAACTGGGTGTAGCTTATAGTGTGAAAACGACGGCTATCTACCCTTGTTGACTACTGATGCAATACAATGTGTAAAATATTAAAGAAAGATGCATTACATAATAGAGCCTACCTGCGTTATGAATTAAAGGTGAAGATATCACATTGCAGGCCTGGACAGGCCGTAATGGCTCCAGGAGAACGAGGCTTCCAGAATTTGGAGACAGGGGGCACATGAAGGTTGTAAGGTTGTCAGACCTATCTCCTAGGAGATATACATGGTACTCATTTCTGTTCGCTACAAGTCAGAAGGTCGCGGGTTCGATTCCCGATGGTATCACTGGAATTTTTCATTGACATATTACTTCCGGCCGCACTATGACCCCGGAGTTGATTCAGCCTCTAACAAAAATGAGTATCAGGAATATTTCTTGGGGGGGTAAAGGCGGCCGGTGCGTAGGGCTGACAACCTTACCACCTTCATATACCGATTGTCTTGAAATCTGGGAACCTCAGGACCTGTCCTGGCCTGTAATGGGATTGCTTTACCTTTACTCATCCCAATGACATAATCGAACCCGCGACCTTCCGATTTGTAGCGCAATGCCTCAAGCAACTGCGTCACCGCGTAATCCACTTTATAAATTAATAAAACTAATTTGTTCTGGAATATTCCGCCCTTGTAGTATGCTACCTCGTCCTTCTACCGTGAACATGAATACATTGGCTTTCTCCGAAACGTTATTAAAGTTGTGCCAGGTTAAACGGCGTCACGTACCATAATACAGGATTTTTCATACACACAGACTTCAGAACTATAGATCTAACTTTTATGGAACGTTCATTTATTGTGTGATTGTGTGTGTGTGTGTACATTCACTTCAAAGAGTGGACACATGTAAAGAAGTTGTGTCCGTCTGTCCGTCCGCATAATTCGTCTCCAAAACTCCAAAGCCGGCAGACTGGTATAGATTTGCCATCTTTTGGAGGCAGCCAGTTACTCCAATTTCGGTCACCCTTTTTCCAGACTGCATGGCGTCACGAAACCGTAAAAGAATAAACTTAAAAGTAATCGCCGTGAGAAAATTAAAAACTTGCAAAATGCGTAATATAGGGTGTTTTTTTCGTACTTGACCGATAAACGCCGACGCGACGCTGTAATGATTTTTCATTCTAATTTCTGAAAGTTATCATCACTGCGATCGTTTGTCCAGAACCCATCATCGACTGTCAAAACCTCCCCAACAAGCGGCATACGCCGGAACTCTGACAGAACTTTGGGCCGGCGCTTATCGGCCAGCCAGGAAAAAAAACATCCTATATTTCCACTACTTTTCAACAAGCTAAATGTTTTAGGAAATCTAAAGAAATATGATTTCTTACTCTACCTAATTTAGAGAGCTTTTCAGCGATTGGTTAGGATCTGTAAAGACAAAGAGTTATTGGATCATTTTAATTTTGGCTGTCAGATGGTCGATAAGCTGTAGACAGCAGTGCACAGCCATACTGGAACAACCAACAACTGTGTGTTGCTCTTGCACACTTCAGTACCGCAGATGAACTTAAATTACGGAATATTGCCACCCACATTTTTTATTTTAACCGTTTAAATCAATGGTAACATCTCTACCACTTTATGTAACAGCAAAAAAATCTATACATTTTTCCTAATCATTATACTTACGTGTTTATTATACTTCTGACAAAAAACATCGGTTATTCCCTTAAAATAATTACCGGTTTTGTATTTAAAACTCAAAGACAGCGTGTTTATTTTTATGTAGGCGATTAACTGTATATATATAACAGTATTCGGAATGTCCTGCGACCGGCCATCTCGACACAGGTTTTCTTGGTTTCCCTGTGTCTACAAGCAAATGCTGAGACGGTTCCCAACATTCCAAGTTGCCACTACATGCTTCTCATGTAGCTCTCCCGACTTAAATTTGTTAGTAATCAGCTTCATATTTTGTATACATGTAAAAAAACCACTGCCACCGGGTGACAAATCAATTGCAGTTAAATATTATTATTATTATTATTATATGTTTGTGATATGAGTTCACTATGAATACTTCTTTTTCCTGGAATGTGACACCATATAAACTGGTACAGTTTTGTAGACGATCTAGAGGCGCTTCTTGTCACCAACATTTTATCCTATGCAGCTTTTTAATTTTATTAATTTTACTTTGGCTTCATTTTAACGTCGTTGATTTCCTGTTGATTCCTGAGCTGGGACTGGCTTATCAACCCAACCGCAACAGAATAAATACTTTAATATAATTACTTTGATTTTTTGTATCACATTTGGTGGTCCTCCTTCCCAAACGGCCCTTTTTAGATACGATGTCTGCCTATATTGCCACCTCCCCACCGCCATTCCTCTTGTCTTACCACTCTGTGTCATCTACCACATTCAGCGCATCGGCAACTCATTGACGGTCGTGATGGAGGCAACAAAGATTTCTGAAACATCAGTCAACTTTTACCCTTCTGCACGTTGTCAGCACACGACAGCAGCGTTTTTTTAGATTTTTGTTTTCTGTCGGCGAATTTTATGCTTCAAAAATTTTTCAAGTGACGGCAAAATAAGAAGAGCTGATCAGCGCAACTCTGTATTGTTTATACTATGACTCTGGAGGATCTCTCGATCCTCGAAAGTGCGAACAAGAAACCTTTGTGGTCGAATCCCTTCAACTGTGTCTAGCCAAAGGATTCGGTGGCACAGAACAGCAATTTATTGTTCAAGTCTCCACCTACTCTTGGGTAAATTCTGCTTAATGTGCACTAATTTCATTGTAGTTAAATACGAATTATTAACCCATAAAACGGAGTTGCGCTTTCAGCTAGACTAATGGAAAATGCGGCATATATTATTGTAATGTTTGCTGTTGAAAAGGGTGTACACTCTATAGCATTAGAAGGGAGAAAACTGTCGTATATGTTAGAACTTATTCTAAAGGGCTTAGAGTTTTTAGTTAAGAGAAAGAGGAAGAAAATGTAGAACGTAATGCTGATTGATTAGACCCTAGGTAGCTTGATCTGTGTACTGACTGAACTGAGTCTTGCACAACTGACAAATTTTGATTAGATTCCCAGCACAGACAAAAGACTTTTTGCCAAAACATGCACTCCAGCTCTACGCTTCCCGTCTCACACCTCCTAACCAGTCTGTAAGGGAGATACTTTCCCGGGGTAAATTGGCCAGAACGTCAAGGTAACTTCTTTTCTGTATTTCGTTGCGGGATTAAGAGTGGACGGAGCTGTATCTTCATTTCCCCATATTATTGATGGCGAAGTGCTTAATGAAGCACAGAAACGTGCGAAACTTACTCGTGATATTATAATTTGTATCAGTTTTAAAAGTGAGACAAAATTACAGGAAACGTTCACCTATGTGACATCACTTCTTGGTACATAAACTTACAACATTACAAAGTCTCCTTCCTTCTTCGCAAACATTTTATTTTTTATTCCATTTAAAAGAATTTTAATTGTATTTATTGTAGGAAGTATACAGAAAACTCTTTTTGAGGATGAAATAGAAGGGCAACGAAAACAAAGGGGAGAAGAAAAACATACAAAAATATACCAAAAATGTATATGAATATACAACGAAGTGTCAGCCAAACACGATAAAACTTTATTATGTTTATTATTGTATTAGGGCAACATGTTTCGATTCTTATAGAATCATCATCAGGACCTTCTAAGAATGCAGATCCTTACTTAGCAATGTTTAAAATGCGCTGTGGGATCACAGACAGTTACTTGTAAGCGTTTGGGATCCCACAGCGCATTTTAAACATTGCTAAGTAAGGAACTGTATTCTTAGAAGGGTCTGAGGATGAATCTATAAGAGTCGAAACGTGTCGCCCTAATACAATAATA
>Ga0136643_10001343_pt1 | contig 29712 bp, 29 predicted proteins | sample TergutLab28metaG_FD_96883 | JGI IMG/M metagenome (GOLD analysis project Ga0136643, IMG submission 96883) | Labiotermes labralis P1 segment gut microbial communities from Petit-Saut dam, French Guiana - Lab288 P1 (version 3) (version 3) | ecosystem: Host-associated > Arthropoda: Insects >... | reverse complement strand
TTCTTGCCGCGCAGGGCTATGACGTTTCTTCTATTACCAAAATCGCTGGGTAACTTCTTTTTTGGCTATGTCTGATAGCTTTTTTTGTATGCGCATTTATACTGTTAGGCTTTCACACTTGCCCTCCTCTTTTTCCTTTTCATTTATTAAGCGGTTCATGGCTTTTACAATTAAGAAAACCACCAACGCCAAAATGATGAAATTAACAACAGCGGTGATAAACGCACCGTACTGAATAGTTGCACCGCGTACATACACGTACAAGTAATCAAAGTTTTGCCCAACAAATATGCCAATGATCGGCGATATAATGTTATCGGTGAGTGCTGTAACTACATTTTGGAACGCTAGGCCAATAATCATGCCAACGGCCAGTGTCATTACATTGCCGCGCAAGGCAAACTCTTTAAACTCTTTCATAAAACTTTTCATGCTGCATACTCCCTCGTATCGTTTAATTTATGACAGCTATTCTAATCCACAAGCCACTTGTATGCAAGAAAAAAAGCCCCAAACCTTATCGGGTTTGGGGCTTAGGTAATTTTTTACTTCACTGTCACTTCCGCAGTTAGCGGCTTTACGCCACATAGCTTAACACTACGTGCATCCGGTTGGCTAAAGCCCACATGCAATTTGTGTTTGCCTGGCAGGCTGTATAAATCGCCTTTCCAGTCGCGACGGCTAAACGCATCGTGCGCCAGTTTGACGGTCACTTTTTTGCTTTTGCCTGCGCTCACTTGCACAGACGCAAAACCGCAAAGGGTGTAATTTTCTTTTTGCCCTGGCGATTCTACATATACTTGTACAACCTCGCGCCCTGCTTTTTTACCGGTATTTTTTACAGTGACGGTAATTTCTTTGACACTTGCTTTAAGCGCGTCAACCTGGAAAGTGGAATACGTCAACCCATAACCAAATGGGTAAAGCGTTTCGCCCTTGTAATAGCGATAGGTGCGCCCCGCCATGCCATAGTCCCAGAACTCTGGAAGGTCTTCGTTAGAGCGGTAGAATGTAACAGGCAGCTTGCCCGATGGATTCACTTTACCAGCAATAATTTCTGCAATTGCGCGGCCGCCCAATGCACCGGGGTAAAATGCCTGCAATATACCGTTTACGTTTTTGTCTGCCCATGTAACCGCAAGCGCAGAACCAGAGATAATCACCAAAATTACCGGCTTACCTGCAGCAGCTTCTGTCACCTTTTCAAGCAAGTACTGCTGGCGGCCGGGTAGATTTAGTGTATTTTTGTCACCACTGCTGTACTCGTTGCCTGTATCACCTTGCTCGCCTTCTATGTCTGCATCCAGCCCAAGCACAAGTACAACCGCGTCACTTTGTTTTGCGGCAATACACGCCTCAGAAACTAAGTTGTCTTTTTTAGGCAGGTTGGACGTTTTGTCCTTATACAAATGGCTGCCTTCCGAGAACAATACTTGTGTGCCTGTTTTTGCAGCTATTTCACGAATGCCGTCAAGTACAGTTACATAGCGGCTTGCCGTACCTTCGTAGTTGCCTTCCAATGCACGACGGCTATCTGCATTTGGCCCGATAACGGCAATCTTTTTAAGTGCCTTAAAGTCTAGCGGCAACGCGCCGTCGTTTTTAAGCAGCACTGGCGCACGGCGCGAAACTTCCATATTTAACTGGCTATGTGCGTCGCAGTCTAATACCTCATACGGGATGCTTGTGAATTTTTTGTTCTCTTTCGCGCCCAGCAAACCAAGCTTCATGCGGGACACAAATAAGCGTTCTACCGCGCGGTCTATGTCAGCTTCGTCCAATTTACCTTGTTGCACTGCGTCCACGGCCATAATCATCACATCGCCACAACACAAGTCGCAGCCTTTTTGCACCGCAAGCGCAACAGATTCTACTGGCCCCGGGGTTATCATATGATGTTTATGGAAGTCTTCTATCGCCCAGCAGTCGGATACATAATGGCCGTCAAATCCCCATTTGCCACGCAAAATATTTTCCATAAGAAGCGTAGACGCACAGCAAGGCTCGCCCAATGTGCGGTTGTACGCACCCATTACAGACTCAACTTTGGCTTCTTTTACTGCCGCTTCAAATTGCGGCAAGTATGTGTTCCAAAGGTCGTACTCGTCGCAGATGGCATCAAAAGAATGCCTGTCCGCCTCTGGGCCAGAATGTACAGCAAAGTGCTTGGCACACGCAATTGTTTTTAGACTGTTTGGGTCGTCACCTTGCAAGCCTTTGATAAACGCCACACCCAGACGCGCTGTAAGATGCGGGTCCTCGCCATATGTTTCATGCCCGCGCCCCCAACGTGGGTCGCGGAAGATGTTGATATTTGGTGACCAAAATGACAAACCCTTGTAAATATCATGGTCTCCCTCTGTTTGGAAAGCGTGATATTTTGCGCGGCCTTCGGTTGCAATGCAGTCTGCAACCGTGTGCAAAAGTTCATCGTCAAACGTTGCAGCCAAGCCAATTGCCTGCGGGAACATGGTTGCCGTACCCGCGCGCGCCACTCCGTGAAGTGCTTCGTTCCACCAATTGTACGACGGAATGTTTAAACGTTCTACCGCTGCGGCATAGTGCAGCATTTGGCTAACCTTTTCTTCCAGTGTCATTTGCGATACAAGTTCTTTGGCTTTTTGTTTAAATTTCAAATTGTCCACTCCTTCTGCTTTTTATAGAAATTATTCAAAAAAACTGTACATTAAAGGTCACTGGTTGGCAATGGAATTACTTTAGAATTTTTGGGTTTTGACACCCCTCTATTATGCGAAATTGTAATGAGTTTGTAATTGCAATCGTACAATATTAATGGTTTAATTTACAGTGTAGAGTAGTAAATGGAGGTGAGCAACTTGGGTTTTAAACAAGCTATATTAGCGTTGTTAGTCTTCTGCCTTAGTCTCGCACCTCTTGCAACGGTTGTCTATGCCAACCCCATTACCCCGCCCGTTGCAGTTGAAGAGACTCCGGTAGAAGCACCAGAACCTTGGTTAGATAACATACGATTGCCCGCAAGGCGAGAAGGGCTTGATATTTCCGGTCTTGTGCCTATATTGCTTCCAGCATTTGGCGAAGCTTATTATCAAGTAAATACACAAATACAGGATGTTATTGATACACTTATCACAGATGCACGCCGCGCACGTGCAAGAGGTATCGCTTTCGAATATGAGGTTTTTGAAACCGCAACAGTGGTTTCAATTGTCGTAGAAGCATATGTACGTTCTGCGATATCACGCACTTTAGTACGTAGCATAAACTTTTGCCCAGATACCGGTGATATCCTTACCATTCGCGAAGCTGTTGACACAGATATTATACCGCTTGCAAATTTAATTTTATCGGAACGCATGCGCCGCGCGCCAGCGTATTTTTACGCATTGCCATCACTTTCGCTAGAAACGCAAGCGTTTTATGTTTGCGAATATGGTGTTACAATCCTTTTCGATGAGTTTCAGCTTTCCGCCATGGTGCGGGGCGTTGTAAGGCTAGAGCTTTTAAACAGCCGTGTCTTGCATGCCACTGTTTCGCAGAACTATGTGTGGCATACCGGCAACGGATACAACTTGATTATGATTCCCCTGCGTTATGCCGCAGAGCAACTTGGATACGACGTAAGATGGAATGCCAGGGATTCCAGTGCAGAGGTTTGGCGGGATCTTGGGCAAGGGTTACAATTGCTTATATGGATGACACCAAATATAAATGAATATCGTACACCTACCATGGTGCGTTCGTTGGAAGCGGCACCTTACTTTAATACCACAACCAACACAACCTATGTGCCTATTACGTTTTTTGAGCAGATACTCCCGCTTTCGGTCTATGATATAGACGAGGATGGCAATTTTGTTTTTATGGCATATGTAGAATAAATTAAACAACCACCCCTATCAGGGTGGTTGTTTTTTATTGGTTTGGCCTCTTTTGGGATATTTCAAGTTATGGATTAATCTTTGACAAATTGGTAATAATCATGTTATACTGTATTTGTATATATTTTGGAAGGGGCGGTTTGCGCACAGAGTACTGCAAATACATTTTACTAGAAGAGGTGAAGCATTTGTTTAACACAACTGATGTATCCCATGTTAGGAACGATATTCAAAGAATTATCGGTAGCACAGTTAGGCTTGAGACAAATAAGGGGCGGCAAAAGTCTGTAATTAGTACAGGTGTTGTTTCTAACGCCTACCCCAGTATCTTTACCGTCCTATTAAATGAGGGCTCTGGTTCTTCCCGTTTTTTATCATTTAGCTACACAGATGTTTTAACCAATACGGTAGAAATTACGCTGTGCGAAAGCACACCTGCATAACAAAACTCTGCATAAATTATAAACCCCCGTCATATATTGCCTATAGGCATAATGGCGGGGGTTTATTTTAATAATTTATAAGGAGGGCTTAGCAATGGCCGAACTCGTGAAAGATCAAGTGTTTTTAGACCAATGTGTTGGGGGCGATGAAGTCCAAATAATGCTGGAGGGTGACCTTATCGTTCCAGACACCAAACCAGACATGGCTCTTTTGCTTCAAACAGAAGAATCTGTTGTTATAGACCGTGCAGAGGCAGGCAGCGACAGGATAAACTACGTAGGGCGGCTAAATATTTCGGTTTTATATGTAGCTAAAGATTTGACAAAGTCTGTCCAGGCAATTGAGCTGACCCGTAGCGTAGACGACTTTATTAACCTAGATGGTGTTACAAAAGAAATGTGGGTGCGAACAAAGGCAACCATTACAAACATAGACTATCGCGTTGTAAATGACCGCAAGGTCAACTATCGCGCAGTGGTAAGTATCAAAGCGTCTGCAGAAAGAAGCGACGCCCACGACATGGTCGTACATATCAACAATGTGCCGGAAAATCAATTGCTTAAAACAAACCTGCATATTAACCGTACAGTCGAACATAAAGTGGACCGCTTCCATATCAAGGATCAAATTATTTTGCCATCTGCAAAACCCAGTCTACGCGAAGTTTTGCAAGCAACTGCAAGCATAACAAACCGCGACGTTAAACTTTCGCATGGCAGGGTTAACCTCACCGGCGAACTTTTGCTTACCGCACTTTATCGCGGCGAAACAGAGGAAAGCCACATAGAGTTCTTGGAATCCGAACTGCCATTTAGCGGACCATTAGATGTTGCCGGCGCAAATGATGACATGTTTGCCGATGTTGCTTTACAAGTTTTAGAGCAGGCCATTACAATACGCCCCGACGACGACGGCGAAGACAGGGTGCTGGACGTTGATATTACCATTGGCGTGGAGATGAAAGTTTATAGTTCGGAAACTATTTCCGTATTGGCAGATGCCTATTGCACCAATCAGCAACTTAGCTTTACAACAACACATGTGCGCTACCCGCAACTTGTATGCATAAATCGCAACCAAACCCCTGTGCGCGAAGTGGTTACTTTGGCGGATGATTCGCCGGGCATGCTACAGGTATTCCGCGTCAAAGGGCAGCCACACCTGGACGATATACGCGTAATTGACGATAAAATAGTGGTGGAGGGCGCAATAAACACCGATATCTTATATGTTGCGGAAAGCGACGCAACACCACTTGCAAGCTACCGCACAGTAATACCGTTCCGCCAAACAATTGAAGCAAAGGGCGCAACACCCGGCATGACAGTTAATATAGACACCTCTATAGAACACGCGACATTTAACATGCTTAGCCCACGCGAAGCAGAGGTACGCTTCCAGCTTACGTTTAATACGCAGGTTATGAACCAAGTGGAACGCGGCATAATAAGCGATGTCGAAATTAACCCGCTTGACCCAGCCATTTTGGAAGCACAAGCCAGCATGACCGTTTACATTGTGCAGCCCGGTGACAGCTTGTGGAAAATTGCAAAACGCTACAATTCCCCAATAGACGAACTTTTGGAAGTCAATGAACTTGACAGCCCGACAAAAATCTTACCAGGTCAAAAGCTCCTTATACTTAAACAAAGCGTATAATAAAAAACTGCCGTGCATAAAAGCATGGCCGTTTTTGTTTTGTTGTTTATGTAAACATCCGGATTACTTCCTATCCAGCAACAAATAATCCAAACTCATCCCTCCAAACAATTGCGACATGGCACGCAATTTAACTGCAGGAATAGCCTTGCGGCGGTATATCCAGTCATTTAGCATATCGCAAGACACATCAAGCCGGTTTGCCATTTCCATTTTAGACATATGTCGCCGCACACGCTCGATTTCTATATTTATGAACATATACTTCCTCCAACATTCTCACAAGGGGGCATCTGTGTTTCATTATTACACACACAGTGTATTTCGTCAAGCAGATTAAAATGAACAATTTTATCAAAAGATATTGCATTTGCAACTAATGTGTACTATACTTAAAAAAACTACACGCAAGGAGTGTTTTATTATGGTGGCAGAACGGCTAAAGACGCTTAGACGAGAACAAAAATTAACCATGCGTAAGCTGGTATCCGCCCTGCCAATTAACTACAGCACCTATGCAAACTATGAATCTGGCTTCCGTGAGCCAAACTCCGAGGTGCTGCAAATCCTGGCAAAGCACTTTAGTGTTAGTATAGATTACTTACTTGGTGTTAGCGATAACCGCAAAAAAGCGGAAGAAATTGCAATTCTTAACGACCATGAGCATGAACTTATTTGCAATTATCGCAAACTAGACACCCATGGCAAAGAAATGGTTGACCTGGTACTGCAAAAAGAATTGGAGCGCGTTTTTCAAACTGCAAAGGAATTAGCCGCTCAAGAAAACCAAACAGATGACAGATGGGTGACATTACGCGTTTTCCACCAGCGGGCGTCTGCCGGGCTTGGCAGCTATTTAAGCGACGACAGCGACAATGATTATGAATCTATGCGCTTTATGGCGACCACCATAAGCAACCGCGCAGACTTTTGCGTTAAAATTAAGGGCGAAAGTATGGAGCCTAAAATTTGTGACGGCGACATCGTTTTTGTACGCGCTGTCCCAAAAGTAGAGATAGACAGTGTCGGAATTTTTGTTTACGAAGGCGAAGCCTATTGCAAACGCCTACGGCTGGATCAAAAAAAAGGAACTCTATTTTTAGAGTCCTTAAATAAAACTTTTGCGCCAAAGCGCGTGACCAACCCCGAAGCATTGCGTACTGTTGGATTAGTAATTGGCATTGCCGAGAAACCAAGGCAAGAACCGAGTTAACACCATAGCCACACCAACTACCACCATGACCCCTATCGACATTATGTCGGCTGGGGTCATTTTCATGGGGGTCATTTTTGTGCGCTGCTGGTCGCCACGGTAACAGCGAGCTTCCATCGCCGTGGCAAGTTCGTCTGCGCGTTTAAAGGCCGAAACAAACAACGGGACAAGCATCGGCAACATGCTTTTTGCACGCTTAATTAACCCGCCTGTGTCAAAGTCTGCGCCACGCGCTTTTTGCGCTTTCATTATTTTATCCATTTCATCTGCTAGGGTTGGGATAAACCTTAATGCAATTGTCATCATCATCGCAATATCATGCGCGGGGATTTTAATTAACTTTAACGGTCTAAGCAACGCCTCTATTGCATCGGTAAGTTGTATAGGCGATGTCGCAAGCGTTAAAATGGAGCTTCCTGTTACAAGCAGTACAAGCCGCGATGCCATACGGGCAGAAAGGACAATACCCTCCATTGTAATGCGAATTATCCAAACTTGAAATAAAATATTCTCGCCTGGGGCAAGAAACAGATTTATCGTCATCGCAAATATGAGCATAAATAAGATGGCTCTAAGCCCACGAAACAACATCCGTGGCGGCGCTTTTGATACATAGATAAGCGCGGCAACATATATCGCAGCAATACCATAGCCTATAAAGTTATCAACGATTAGTAATAATATGATATGCGCCAATGCACCTATCAATTTAACCCTTGCATCCAAGCGGTGAATAGCTGAATTTGCAGGATAATACTGACCTATGGTAATACGCCTCATTCACCCAGTCCTCCACAACATATGCCTACGGCCGCCTCAACCGTAAGCACACCATTTACTCCAAGCGTAGACATAAGCTGCGTAATTTGCGGCACTGCCAAACCCATAGACTCCAACATTTCACCCCGGGAGAATACATATACAGGGCTACCCTCGCAAACGATTTTACCCTTATTTAACACAAAAATACGATTTGATAATCGTGCAACGTCTTCCATACTGTGCGAAACTAAAATGACAGTAATGCCAAGGTTTGTATGCATATACTTTATCTGCCGCAAAATTTCATCTTTGCCGCTAGGGTCAAGCCCAGCAGCCGGTTCGTCTAAAACAAGCACTTGCGGCCGCATTGCAAGTACACCTGCTATTGCCACACGACGCTTTTGCCCACCAGAAAGCTCAAATGGTGACTTCTCGAATAGCGATTCGTCGATACCAACTACTTTTAATGCATCATGCGTACGTGTATTTATCTCATCTTGTGACAGTCCCATGCGCGTCGGCCCAAATGCAACATCTCTAAATACTGTCGACTCAAAGAGTTGATGCTCTGGATATTGGAACACTAGCCCAACATGCTGGCGTATACTTTTTAATTTTGATTTATCTTGGTGTATATTTTCGCCGTTAAGCAACACCTCGCCCCTTGTTGGTGTCAGCAGTGCATTAAAGTGCTGGATTAGCGTACTTTTGCCAGAACCCGTGTGTCCTATAATCGCAACCATTTCGCCTGCGTTTATTTGCATATTTATATTCTCGATTGCTGCCTTTTCAAATACCGTTCCTTCATTATATATATGAAATAAATTTTTCATCTCTAAAATTGGAGGTTGCAGGGCTGGTGCAAACGTTTGCTGCGCCACGACGTCTGGAATCTGTAACCGCTCTGTAGCAACATTTTTCATAAAGTCTGCAACTGTTAATACTGCCCCGCTCACTGGAATACCACAACATTTTAGCGCATGTGCAAGTTCGGCGGCTTGTGGCACACTCAATCCAAGTGCTTTCATTTTTTCGACTTGCGCAAACACAGTATGTGGTGTACCGTCAAGCTGCACTTCACCTTGCTTCATCACAATTATACGGTTGGCAAGGGCGGCTTCTTCCATAAAGTGAGTGATCAAAATTACAGTTATACCTCTCTCTTTATTTAGTTTTGCTATCGCATCCAAAACCTCACGCCGCCCGGCAGGGTCTAGCATTGCCGTTGGCTCGTCCAATACAATACAATCAGATAACATAGCCAGCACTCCAGCTATTGCCACACGTTGTTTTTGTCCGCCAGAAAGATAATGCGGCATTGCACTTGCATATTCGCTCATGTCAACGGCAGCAAGCGCATTATCCACTCTTTTCCGTATTTCTTCCGACTGCACACCTAAATTTTCTGGGCCAAATGCGACATCCTCTTCCACAACTGTCGCAACAATTTGATTATCTGGATTTTGAAATAACATGCCTACGGCTTGCCTTATTTCCCACATGTTTGCGGCGTTGCTTATATCCATTCCATTCACAAAAAGCTTGCCTTCCGTTGGTGTCAGCAGTGCATTAAAATGCCGCGCCAGTGTAGATTTGCCAGAGCCATTGTGTCCTAATACTGCAACAAACTCCCCCGCCTCAATTGTTATATCAAGACCGTTTAGTACCCTACTAGGAACCGCACCCTCATCATACACTGGATATTCAAAAGACAATTTTTGTGCCTGTATTATCATCTCTTCACCTCTGATGTAAAATGCAATGCTTTATAGTACCACAACCATAGCGAATTCGCACTTATCGTGATATAATTACATTAATAATTAATACCTTCGCCTAACAATTCTCAATATCAGACATTGCGAATTGTTAAGATGACTTGGATAAACACAATATTTAATATTGAGGCGATATCATGGAGTGGATAAAAGCAAGTATTAAAACAGCAGGTGACGCAGTAGAGAATATAACAGGATTGCTTATGATGTGCGGCATCACCGGCGTAGAAATTATAGACGCACAGGAAAGAGCACGATTCTTTGCAGAGCATACGCGCAACTGGGACTATGCAGACGAATCGCTGCTAGTTGCAGACTCCAACTTTGCATATGTTATTTTTTATGTCACAAACGACAACGCAGGCACAGGGCTATTAAACGACATAGCAGAAAAACTTAAAGCACATGATACAAGTGCAACTTTAACAAAAGAAAGCACCAACGACGAAACCTGGCTGAACGAATGGAAAAAACACTTCAAGCCAATAAAGCTTGGGCGCATTGTAGTTGTACCAGAATGGGAACACTACCAGCCACAAGCAAACGAAGTTGTTTTCACAATAGACCCCGGCACCGCATTTGGCACAGGGCAACATCAAACGACACAGCTATGTATCAATGCATTGCAACGCTGGGTACGCACAGGCGATAAGCTTCTTGATATTGGCTGTGGTAGCGGGATACTTTCTATAATAGGGCTTTTACTAGGTGCAAGCTACGTATACGCAATAGATGTAGACCCCGCAGGAGCAATTGCTGCAACAAAAAAGAATGCCAAGCTTAACCCCGTCAATCTCAATCTTTTAACCGTTGCAGCAGGGGACGTTTTAACCAACGAATCTGTTAAAGCAAATGTAGGAAATGGCTACGATGTCACCGTTGCCAATATTGTGGCAGATGTCATAATTCCACTTGCACCTTTGAGCCGTGAATTTACAAAAACAGACGGGCTGTTTATCGCCTCAGGCATAATCACCGCGCGATTACCCGAAGTTTTAAGTGCATTTGCTACCGGCGGGCTGGCCATTATTTCACAAGAAGAACTTGAAGGTTGGCACTGCATAGTGGGGAAATATAATGCCTAAATATTTTTTTGCACCCAACCAGCTACAAAACGGAACTATCACTTTAACAGACGAAACAGCGCACCATCTTTTACACGTCTTACGTCTAGGCATTGGCGATTCAATTATACTCTGTGACGGCGAAAATACAGATTATAATACCACAATTGTTGCCACACAAAAAAACGCTATAACATGTATGGCCAAAACTCCCCGCTACAGCGGAACAGAACCACGCACACATATAACACTCTTCCAAAGCCTACCCAAAGGCGACAAAATGGATTTAATTATCCAAAAATGTGTAGAGCTTGGCGTTAGCGAAATTGTGCCTGTAGTTACCACAAGGTCTGTTGCCCGTACAAAAGACACAAAAACCATACGATATCAACGTATCGCCGAAGCCGCCGCAGGGCAAAGCATGAGAGGTATAATCCCAACGGTTAAAAAAACTACCACATTTACACAAGCAATAAAACTTATAAGCAACTCACCGACGTTTGTGGCATACGAAGAAGAAAAAACTTTAGCACTAAAATATGCATTACAACCAGCAAAACATATAAACATTTGGGTTGGCCCAGAGGGCGGATTTACAACCGAAGAAATCGCAACCCTAAAAAATACCGGCGCCATTACTGTCACCCTTGGCTCGCGCATTTTACGCACAGAAACAGCAGCAATTGCAACTGTTGCGCAAATACTTTGCCTTTTGGAGGAATAAGAAATACATGCAAATTTACTTCGACAATGCAGCAACCACGCCCCCACTCCCCAACTTAAGCGGGAATTTTTTTGGCAACCCTTCATCCCCTCATTCACTGGGTCGCGCTGCAGAACGGGAACTTTTTACGGCACGGCAATTCTTCGCTAAAACTTTCAAATGCAACACAAGCAATATTTTTTTTACCTCTGGTGGAACAGAGTCTAACAACATCGCATTAATTGGATACGCACTGGCACACCAACGCAAAAACCTGACTATCATGGCACAACCGTGGGAACACCCTTCCATTTTACAGCCACTTAAATATATAAAAGATAATGGTCTAGCAGAAGTGCTTATTGCACCATATGATAACTGGAATTTATGCACCACCGAAAACCGCCTAGCTGCAATTTCCCACGTTAACCACGAAACCGGTGACATAAACGATATATCAAGCATTGCAAAATCCCTAAACAACACAAAAATTATGGTGGATGGCGTACAAGGCTTTTGTAAGGAAGAAATTGATCTTACCCCTGTAGACATCTACACCTTTAGCGCGCATAAGTGCCATGGACCAACCGGTATTGGCGGGCTAATGAGTAAAACAAAGCTTACACCCCTACTCTACGGTGGCGACCAAGAAGGCACGCTACGCCCCGGCACAGAAAACGTGCAAGGCATCATGGCAATGGTCACCGCTGTACAATATATTCGGGAAAACAAAACCAACCACCATTCATATGTTGCTACCATAAAAGCGAAATTAGAAGAGTTAACACAAGAATTACCGGGCATTGTAATCAATACCGCCGGCAACAAATTGTCACCATATATTTTGAACATGAGCTTCCTTGGCCTAAAGGGCGAAACTCTCGTGCATTTGCTATCCGAACGTAGCGTTTACGCTTCAATGGGGGCAGCATGCCGTAGCCGTAAAAACATAAAATCTACCCTCGAAGTCATGGGGTTTCCACCAGAGGTTGCAAACTCTGCCGTACGCTTTAGTTTTTCACATTTAAACACGCTGGCAGAAGCAACCACCGCTAAAGATATAATAATTGAATGCGTTACCCGCCTACGTAAGATGCTTGGGGTCAAAATATAGAAATGAGGCAACCGTGTGAATACGAAAAAAGTCCTTTTGATAAAATACGGCGAAATTTCACTACGCAAAGGTAACCGTGCGCATTTTGAACATCATCTTATGGATGCGATACGCAACAACTTGCGCGGCATTGCAAATATTCTCGTTTCACGCGAGCAAGGGCGCTTCTTGGTAGAAAATACACAAGGTGACATTAATGCCGGCGAGATACTACCACGGATACAACATATATTTGGGCTAACCAAGTTTTGCTTGGCAATAAAAACATCGACTACACACATAGACGAACTTAGACCCATAGCACTTGAATTCTTCCGCCAACATTGCGGGGGCAAAAAAACATTTAAAGTTAACTCCAAGCGCAGCGACAAAAAATACCCTCTCCTATCTGGCGAAATTTCTGCCGCCATAGGTGAGGAAATTTTTATGTCAAATTTAGAGCTAACGGTAGACCTTCACAACCCAGACATTACCTTATGGGCAGAACTACGCAACCACACATATTTTTATGTAGATAGCATTAGCGGCAAAGGTGGGCTACCGTACAGAACAAACGGCAAAGGCATTTTGTTGCTTTCCGGCGGGTTTGACAGCCCTGTAGCTGGGTACCTAGCGGCGCGCCGCGGGGTAGAAACAGTCGGGATATACTTCCATTCCCCACCTTTTGTGTCCGAACGCGCGGCAGACAAAGTAAAGGACTTAGCTCGCCAGCTCGCAATGTATACCGGCAGATTTAAACTCTGCATTGTACCATTTACGGCTGTTCAACTATTTTTAAAAGATTCCACCCATCCAGAAAAGCTAACCATCCTGTTAAAACGGGCAATGATTCATATTGCAAGCGCACTTGCAGAAAAAGAAAACGCGCAGTGCCTTATCACGGGTGACAGCATTGGTCAAGTGGCAAGCCAAACAATGCACAGCCTTGCAGCAGTCAATTCTGCCGCCACGATAACAATTATCCGCCCGTTATCAATTATGGATAAACAGGAGATAATAGATATAGCTAAAGAAGTTGGCACCTATGATATATCCATACGCCCCTATGACGATTGTTGCACCTTGTTTGTAGCAAAACACCCAGAAAACAAACCCAGCGCAAAAGCAATTGAAAAAATAGAAGGGCAAATTTACGATAAACTAGCCCCTTTGCTAACAACTGCCCTACAAAATGCAGAATACTTTGAAATGTAGAAGCGCGTCTGGTATAATCAAAAAGGAATCTAATTACAAGAAAAGAGGATGTAACACATGATACGCAGAGTAATGAAAACCGCAGTAAAGATATTTCTACTGGCAGGGGCTTTGGCGCTAACCGCCTGCATACAAGAAGAGGCTGGCAGCACTACCCCTCCTGATGACAACGACGACCTTTTATTCCAAAACGTTACCAACCCCGGGAGCAGCGAAGACGAGGATGAAGATAATGCCCCGCCTGAACAACCCGAAACTCCTCCGCTTCCATCCCTAGACGGCAACCCGATGTTTGAACACATTCGCGAAAATCCTGTAACCCTTCTGCAACTACAACCGCTTGCAGTGGGAGAAGAACTGGCAATCTTACACACCAACAAAGGAGATGTTGTATTGCGTTTCTTTCCTACCGAAGCACCTATGGCGGTAGAAAATTTTACAACCCACGCACGCAATGGCTTTTATGACGGACTTGTTTTCCACCGTGTTATACCAGGATTTATGATACAAGGCGGCTGCCCCAATGGCACAGGCGCGGGTGGGCAAAGCATATGGGGCGGCACATTTGGTACCGAGCCAAGCTTTAATGTACACCATTTCCATGGCGCACTTGCCATGGCACATGCAGGCCCGGGTACAATTGGCAGCCAGTTTTATATAGTACAAAATCAAGAGTTAAACCAGCGTGATGCAAGTATGTTTAACTCTATCTTAGAACATGAAATGGATTTACCAATTGGTGAGTTTAGCGATGGCACACGCATATATGTACGCGATCTTAACCCACCAGAAAAATTTGAGCACTTTCTTGAACACGGCGGCACACCACATTTAGACTGGATGTGGAACGACAGCGGCGGACACCCAGTATTTGGGCATGTTGTCTACGGCATGGATGTCGTAGATGCCATAGCCAACACCCCAAGGGGCGCAGGCGACCGCCCAGTTGAAGAAGTAATTATTGAGCGAGTTTCTTTCATAACTTACGACGGCAGCGGCAATTACCGCCAATAAAGGAGCAACGCCAATGATATACCTAGACAACGCAGCAACTACTCCGCTACACCCCAACGCACGTGATGCGATGCTCCCGCACCTTACGACAATTCATGCAAATCCATCCAGCATTTATACACCCGCGCGGCTGGTACGTAAAGCAGTAGACGATGTACGTAAAATTGTTGCGGACGCAATTGCCGCGCAGCCAAACGAGATATTTTTTACCGCAAGCGGCACAGAAGCAGACAACTGGGCAATTAAAGGTGTATTGGAAGCCGCCGAACATGGCAAGCATATTATCACGTCGTCGGTAGAACATCATGGCATCTACCATGTATGCGAATACCTACAAAGCAAAGGCATAGATATAACCTACCTACCGGTAGACGGCGAAGGACGTGTGTCCCCTGCAGATGTTGAAGCCGCAATACGCCCGGACACTTGCCTGATATCTATAATACTTGCTAACAACGAGGTTGGGACACTCCAGCCCATTGCCGAAATCAGCAAAATAACACGCAAACATGGCATCCCACTGCATACGGATGCAGTACAGGCTATCGGGCATATGCCGGTTAACGTAGACGAGCTTGGGGTAGACCTTTTGTCACTTTCTGCCCATAAGTTTTATGGCCCCAAAGGCATCGGCGCATTGTATGTACGCAAGGGTACGCACATCACCCCACTATTCCATGGTGGGATGCAAGAGCGTAGCCGCCGTGCAGGAACAGAAAATGTAATAGGCATAGTTGGCATGGGCGCAGCGCTTACAGCGTCCTTATTGGAAATGGAAACCGAACACACCCGCCTAAGCCAATTGCGCGATAAACTTATCCATGAAATTTTATCTACTATCCCTCATACAAAACTAAATGGCGCACAGGGTGACAATCGCCTTGCCGGCAATGTGAACATTTCGTTCTTATTTATAGAAGGCGAGTCGCTCCTTTTACATCTGGATATGCATGGAATATATGCATCCACAGGGTCGGCATGTTCGTCTGGGGCATTGGATCCATCCCATGTATTAATGAATATGGGACTTACACACGAGCAAGCCAATGGTGCGATACGATTCTCGCTTGGGAGAGAAAACACAAGTGAAGACATAGACGCGCTTATGGTGGTTCTACAACAGACTGTAAAAAAGCTACGCGACCTATCCCCACTCTACGACGATTATATTAATTCTACGAAAAGAGGCTAATATGGAATATAGCGAAAAAGTACTAGACCACTTCGTAAACCCACGCAATGTTGGCGAAATAGAAAATGCCAGTGGAGTTGGTACCGTTGGCAACGCAAAATGCGGTGATATCATGCGTGTCTATCTTAAAATTGAAAACGACATAATTGTAGACGCGACGTTTAAAACTTTTGGTTGTGGTGCCGCTGTGGCGACATCCAGTATGGCAACGGAAATGGTAAAAGGCAAAACCATAAAAGAAGCCATGGCTATAACCAACAAAGCCGTCATGGAAGCATTGGATGGTTTGCCTTCTACCAAGGCACATTGCTCTAACCTTGCAGAAGAAGCTTTGCAATCTGCATTGTGGGATTATGCACAAAAAAATGGCATCACTATAGATGGCTTAGAAGAACCAAAGGAACATGCACACTAATATTTTGCTTATCGTATTTGACATGATATAATATGCATAACTTTGAAAGTCAACAGAAATGGGGGCATGGTCATGTACCAAAAGGGCGATAAAATTGTTTACCCACTATACGGGGCTGGCATTATCGAGGGATTGGAACACAAAGACATTGATGGCACCATGCACACATATTATGCACTGGATATCCCTGTGGCCAATTTAAAAATCCACATTTCTGCAACCAAAGCCGATGACCTTGGCGTTAGACCTATTATGCCAAAAGACGAAGTATTGGTAGCACTACACGCAAGCATTGGCACATGTGTTAACATGCCTGATAACTGGAACATTAGATGCAAGGAAAACATGGAGCGCATGAAAACCGGTGCTATTACCCAAGTTGCTATTGTATTCCATAGCCTTTTGATTAGAGAGCGCGAACGCGGGCTTTCTACTGTAGAGAAAAAAATGATGACAACTGCAAAACAAATCATACTTTCCGAACTTATACTGTCCATGGATATTGAACGCACAGAGGCCGATGAAATTTTAGATAATATATTCTTATAAACCACACCGCTGAATCGCCAGTGCTTTTTGCATTTGCGAAATGGCGGTTTTTTTATCAATAATTTGAGAGGAAAATATGTATGCAAAAAAACATCACCTTACACATTGTGGAGGACTACCAAGCACTTAGCAAAAAAGCTGCACAGATGTTTGCCGCGCAAGTAAATAACAACCCAACAGGCATTTACGGCTTTGCCACAGGTGGCACACCGGAAGGCATGTATGAAGAACTTTGCAGCATGTCTGCCGCAGGCAAAGTTGACATGACAAAAATAATGGCGTTTAACCTAGATGAGTATGTTTCCCTTTCTCAGGATGACCCGCAAAGTTATTTTTATTACATGGCAAAAAGACTTTTTGACGCAGTGGGCGTGCCGCATGGTAACCGCTTTATTCCCAAAGGTGACACTCCAGACCCCATTGCAGAATGCGCCGCGTACGAGAAAAAGCTTGCGGAAACAAGTGGCATAAACCTACAAATACTGGGCATTGGCACTAACGGACACATTGGATTTAACGAACCGGCAGACACATTTGCAGGGCAAACAGGATATGTTGCGCTTGCAGAAGAAACAATACAAGTGAATTCCCGCTTTTTTGAAAATGAAAGCGACGTGCCACGCTTTGCAATTAGCATGGGTATGCAAACCATAATGATGGCAGAAACGCTTCTTTTGCTTGCAAGTGGCGACTCTAAAGCAAAAATACTACGCGAAGCACTTGTTGGCCCAATTACGCCGTTTGTGCCTGCGTCTGCATTGCAAATGCACCGCAATGTCATTGTAATTGCAGATAAAGCAGCGGCTAAATATCTATAAATGCAAAATAAGGGTGGCTCTTCCTTTGTGCGCCAGGCCGCAATTTTAGCTGCGGCCTCTCTTTTTGTGCGCTTTATGGGTTTTGCATACCGTACCCCGCTTACAAACTTAATTGGTGACGATGGCATTGGCTTTTACTCTATCGCATACAATGTTTATGCCTTTGGCATTGTTTTATCCTCGGGTACTTTACCGGCGGCACTTTCTAAAATGGTTAGCGAACGCCTGGCAAGGCGGCAATATGGCAGCGCGCACAAGCTTTTTAAAACCGCGCTGCTATTTTCTATGAGTGTAGGCGTGGTGGTGGGTGCTGTTATGGGGTTTGGTGCGGACGTTATCGCGAACGTTTTTAACGCACCGGACACGGCACCTGCTATCCGCACACTAGCCCCGACTATTTTTGTAGTTTCTGTCTTAACTGTGTTTAGGGGCTATTTCCAAGGTATGAAAACAGCGGTGCCAACCGCTATTTCGCAAGTTGTTGAACAGATTTTTAATGTCGCATTTTCGCTTTGGCTGGCATTTTTGCTGCATGATACGTTAAACCCACACCGCGCAGTTGCTGGAGCAACGGCAGGAACCGGTATTGCCGCGCTGGCAGCATTGGGGACATTACTTTTTTTGTATTCGTTTATTGCCAAGGACTTGCGGACAATGGCAAACAACGACCTTAAAACTCGCGAAAATCGCCGCACACAAATATGGGAAATTGTGCGTACTTCCTTACCTATGATCATTGGAACAGGCATGTTTTCGTTTGCATTTTTAATGGACTTGCAAATGGCGTCTGGCCGTTTGCTGGCAAGTGGCGCGTTTAGCGAGCAGCAAGTTAATGAGCTTATTGGCCAGTTTACAGGCAAGTTTATACTGCTTACCACCCTGCCAGTTTCGCTTTCGCTTGCGCTTTCCAGTGCTGTAATACCAGAAATTGCGTCGTCGCGTGTATTGATGGATACGCAAGCGGTTAAGCAAAAAACTAATATGGCACTGCGCATCTCTATGATACTTGCAATACCATCTGCCATAGGGCTTGCAGTGCTTGCCTACCCTATTATCGCGCTGTTATTTCCCCGCTTCCCGGACGGTGGTTGGCTGCTACAATTTGGTGCGGTGTCTATTGTGTTCCTTTCGCTCAACCACGTGCTAACAGGCGCACTGCAGGGGCTTGGGCATATTAAGCTGCCTATTTTTGCGGCACTGTTTGGCGTTATTGCAAAAGTGCCTATCAACTATGTATTGGTTGGCATACCAAGCATAAACATTTTGGGTGTGGTGGTGAGCACAATTGTTTGCTACATTGTTGCCGCGGCAATAAATATTTTTTTCCTCTATAAAAAAACCGGCATATTACCCAGCTTTAGCGGTGCGTTTATTAAACCGGCACTTGCGTCTGCGGGTATGGGGCTTGTGTGCTATATAACGTACCACACCTTAGCATACATCGCGCCAATGCAAATAGCCACCATTGTTGCCCTATTTACAGGCATGGTGGCATACTTGTTGTTTATGTGCCTTATTAAAGGATTTAAACAAAGGGACTTACAGGTGCTGCCTTTGCCGCGTAAGTTGCGTGGATGGATGGCGAGGTTTTAACTTTTTTAAAAATGCAAAACCACTGTCTTATTTACATATCGTAAAATATTTTTTATTTTTTTGCCGCCTTTTTGTTAATGAAAACATAACTTGTGCGTATTCATTTATGTAAAGGCCTTACACAATAATGCTTTAAAGGAGCGGCCATGACAGCGCTTGTTAATAAAGTAAGCAAAATGAGCAAAGCAACAGAAGACGCCAACATCTTGCTGGAAGAAGTATATCATCAATACCACAAAAACGTATACAACTACATTGCCTTCCGCATTAACAACCACCACGATGCAGAAGAACTTGCAAACGATGTATTTGTTAAGGCAATGCAAAACGTCGCGCGGTATAAACCTGCCTTGCCTATGGAAGGCTGGTTAATTGGTATAGCCAAAAATGTGGTTACAGATTATCTTCGCAAAACCCAGCGCCGCATCTTTTCCCCACTGGACAGTATTTTAGGCCTAGTTTCCAGCAATAAGCAACCAGAAGATATCGCCGTTATAAACGAAAGCAGCTACACACTCATGCTTGCCATGGCAAAACTGCGCGACAACGAGCGGCAGATACTTTCCATGAAATTTGCAACAGAACTTAAACACAGCGAGATTGCCGCAATTTTAAAAATTAGCGAATCTCACGTTGGGGTAACCGCCCACCGGGCATTAACCAAGCTAAAAAAGCTTATGAACATGGAGGGCGAAACCATATGAAAAACGACGACTTCCTAACTATGTGCAAAAGCATAGACCCGTCTGCCGCGGTAAACCGCGAAAAAAACCTGGCAACAATAAAGACCAGGCTTAAAAAGGAGCAATTTATAATGAAAAAACATAAACGTCCATTTGTGGCTGTTGCAGTGATTGCAGCCGTACTCACCCTTTCCCTTGCTGTTTACGCTACCGTGCCACTGATTACAGGCCGGATAATAGTAGACATCCATGTCTTTGACGACATTTATCTTATCCAGCACCCCACACGCAATATGAGCTTTACCCTAGCCAATTCTTCCTGGGAAGAAGGCGGCACACCACAAGCCACGCACCTTTCTTTTCAAGACGCAGCGATAGTCATGGCCGATGTGATATACAGCCAGTTTGGCTTTTGCATAAACGGCATGGAAGGCTATATGAGCTTTTGGGACGGCAATGGCGTAAATACAGCCCGCTGGAGCGGGTCTATCCTTTGCTACGAGCAAACCATGCACTCCGAAGGCGGGGAATTGTTTCATGTAATGATAGACGCATCTACAGGTGAAGTACTATTTGCAAATATGAATACACCGGAAAACCCATTTAGGGGATAGCAGTCTTATGTAGAGGCAGGCCTTGCAACCTGCCTCATTTTATTGTCATTATCACCGTGCCGGGGTAATAATGCGCAATAATTTCTCTATAATTTTTCCCCATTTCCACCAATGAACGCACACCGTTTTGGCTCATGCCAACACCATGCCCATTGCCGCCACCAAAAAAGTAAAAAACGCCGCCGCGTTGTTCCAGCGCAAAGAACGCGCTGGGCATAAGGCTAAGCCCAGCAACCGTGCTACCGTCGTGCCGTACAACAGGTATGTTCCCGGGGCTTAGCAAGGTACGGATATTAAATTCTGTACGCACAAGCACCCTGGCTTCTGTACCCGTTAAGATTATTTCCATTATATTTCCGCCTTGCCCACGGCTTTTTATTTCGATATGTTGCAGTTGCCCGATTGAGTTTACCCTTGCATTTGTAGATGCGCCGTTTGCGTCCAGCACTTGAATAAGCGCGGGGTTAGCAGCTTGGCGTGTGGCGATATTGCCGTTTATACTTTGCGACAGCTGCGCCGCGGTAAGCTGTACTTCCCAGCGAAACCATGCAAACTGGCGGTCAAACCCCGGGATATCATGGCTACGGAAGAAGGCGTCTGCGTACCGTTCTTCGCGCAGGTTGCCGGGGGAATGTTGCTGCATGTCAAACTGCGGCAGCGCGCGCAAGTGGGCTGGCGACTCGCTGGGGAACTGGCCGCCCCGCGCCCACACTTCGCCAAAGTTGGCTGTCATACCACCGGAAGTAGAAAAATAATTGGCAATCACCAATTCGCCATCCACGGTAAGCACCTGGCCACGCGTGGCGGCAACCGCCGCTATAGAAATACTGGTTTCCGGGATATTGTTGTACACCTGGCTCATCACAGAATCGTCTACATGCGCGCCAAACTGACGGAAGCGGTTTTGGTATATCTGGTGCAACGCGAAACTACGCGCGGTTATTGCCTGTACCTTTGCCGCTTCTAGCCCGTGGGCGGTTGGCATCTCGCTGGGGATTACCGCCTGCAAATAATCCTCGATACATAACACGTTTACAATCACAAACCCGCCATTGTTGCGTGCAATTTCCAACGTACCACGGTACTGCGGGGTTTGCCCGCCCGGCCAGTTGCGTGTAAGCCCTACAATTTCTAACCTATGGTTTATAGGGTCGTTTGGGGAAATATATAAACGCGTACTGCCCCATAGGTCTGCGTTTTCTGTTTCGCTTACCGTAAAATGCTGACCTGCTGCAAAGTTTCTGGTCACGCCACCACCACTCACAGTAAACGCGCCTGTACTTGTGACCGTCACCTGCGGGTGAACAAGCCCGCCAAAACCCGTGGTGTTTATTGCCACGCGGATATTGGTTGGCGTTTGTTGGTGCATAATCACCGCCGCACCAACCCTGCCGCCTATGATATGGAACTCTGCCATATGTGTACCCACAAGCAAATCTTGCGGGCTGTGCAGCGTACCGGCGGCATCGTACACCGCAAAATACGGACATAGCGGCACTGCGCCCCATTCGCGTATATCGATGGAATGCGCGCGCACCCGTTCTATCGTGCCGCTAATCACAGCCTCTGCGGGGGTTATTGCAATAATTTGCTGCCTGTAAATTTGCACATTGGAAATAAGCGTTGGGGTATCGCTTATAGCAAGCGCAAAATCCCGCGCCACCCCACCAACCGCAATAGTTGCACTAACGGCGTCTAACCGTGTAACCATTACATTGTGCAGTGTTGGGGAAAGGTCTGTAACGCCCAGCACTGCAACAATTTGCCTATCGCGATGTAAAACACGTATCGCTTGATTTATAAACGCGCCAAGGTTAATGTCTTTGATGCCAAATGTACCAAGGCTGGTATAAAGCTGCCCCTCGTCTTGCCCCAACACAACGACATTAGCCGCCTGCATTCCGTGGGAATAATCGCAATCTTTTAAGTATTGCACAAAAAGCCCCACCCACAAAGCATAGGAAATATACATGTCACGGTTTGCGTCTGTGATGTAAATAACGTCTGCCGCAGGGCGCAGGTGGTGCATTATTGCTTGTGCTTGGCCAAGCGTAAGCATCCCGCCGTCGGGGAACGCCCATTCCAGTCCAACCGCTGCTAGCATTTGTGACACCACCCTTGTAGGCACGGGCTGGTCTTCGCCAATGGTCGCAAGCACTTCGTCAATGTATAACCCCTCCGGCACAACGTGTGAATAATCAAGCAAAAAAAACACATCGCTGTCGGGGATGTCTGTCCAATCGGTAATAATCATTGGCAACCGGCCGCCAATATCGTCATCGGGCATGCTACGCCTATATGCAAAAACTGCAACCACCGCCAAAAGCAGCAGTGCAAAAATAACTATCTTTTTCATTTTCATTTGCTGTACCAACTCCCCATATCAATTGTATGAGGACAAACTATAAATAATGCGGTATACTTGTTTCATTCTATTTACGGAAGGATATTACAATGAAAAGATTATTCACATGCTTTATATTAATTGCTATTTTTGCGCTGGCACTTGCCGGCTGCGGCCGCTCGCAAAGCGAAAATTTGCCAACGCGTGGCGCATGGCATGGCCACACATATGTAAGCGAATACTTTGGTTTGCAGTTTACCCTGCCGGAATCGTGGGTGATGTTTACAGACACCGAACGCGCCATTATAACGGGCACACCACCTGTTTCTTGGGATATTTTTGAAGACATTGAAGCAGAGATAGAAGTCCACGATATGCGCGCAGCAGATTTTATTACAGGCGACGACGTACTCATTCGTATCCAAGCCTTTGCGCCAGACCTTGCAGAGGATATGGATTACGTTGGCTACCTGCAAAGCATGTCCTCTATGCTACAATTTATGGGGATAGGCGCGCGCAACTTCCAAATGGGTGCAGTGCCACGGCAAATTGGCGAGTATCAATGGCATTACATGACATATCTCATTTTTGATGACGCGTTGCAAATGATACTTGTAAATATACAGGGGCGGTTTGTACGCACCATTGTGGCAACTGCCCAAAACGGCAGCGCAAGTAACCTCGACAACATTCTTAATAATTTTTCTGCCATAGATTCTGCATTTGCGGGCGAAACCGGCACCCCGTTTCCAGGCACAAGCACGCCCGGTACAGCGGCTTTTGGTACCTGGGACGGTAATGTATACACCAACCCATCGATAAACCTTACATTTAACATGCCGGAATGGTACCGCGCATACACCACCCTGGAACTTGCCAACGACATGGAAATCCCCATCCGAATGATGGAAACCGGCACAATTGGCACCGAGTTGTGGGAAGAAGCATTCTTTATTGGCGGCGATATTGACGTCATGTTTGCCTACGACGAAACTACCTACTCTTCTGTAGGGCTTAGTGTACGGCGTATGCCAAACGGTATGCGCACGTTCCCGCTTCACGGATACCTAGAGCGGCACATTAACCAAGAGGCGCAAATGTGGGCTTCTATTGGCTTTGATATCGAAATGGAATTTGCACAAACCACCACCCGCATTGGCGCGCACGAGTGGTATTCTGGCCGGGTGATAGTGTCATTTGAAAGTTTAACATTTATGGCAGAACGGTTTGTTACCATTGTTGATGGTTATGTATGGAGCTTGGTAGTTGTGGCAGATAATGTTGAAGAGTTGGGGAAGATATTGGGGATGTTTTAACAGAAGCCGGTGACAAATAAAAAAGCAACCAAATTGGTTGCTTTTTTTGATTTACCAAGCTGCATCCCGAATACTAAAGAACGCAAAACCCAACACCGCCCACAGTATTAAATACAGCACAAGCGCAATCGCACCTATAATCAGCATCGCGCGCGCATAGTTGCGCCTATTCAAATTGCCATTGGAAGACGCCGCCCACACAATAAGCATGATAAAACCTACACAAGGAATTACCGAAACCAAGTACGTTATTAACCAATCCCCCACACTCATTACAGAAGTGTCTGCATAGGTAGGTATTGTTGGGTTGGCATGGCTATGGTACATATGTGTATGTACCGGCGGTGGCGGTGGCTGCTGCTGTTGGCTTTGCGCGGTTACATCTGCCCCGCAGCTACCGCAAAATTTACCCTGTACATCTGCATTGCAATTTGGACATTTATTCATTTTTTTGCTCCCTTCGGTTTTTTGTTGTTCGACCCACTCTTTTTTATCACCCTTGGCGGGCGTATCAGTGCCTTTGGGTCGTGCCCTATCAAGTCCTTACGCCCGGCGCGCAACAGCGCGGCCTTTACAATGTCATAATTTACAGGCAACCGATATTGTATCAGTGCGCGTTGGGTTGTTTTTTCGCGCTGGGTTTTGGCGGTTTGTACTTTTGTCATGCTGCGCGGGTCTAACCCGGTGTAGTACATGCAGGTAGAAAGTGTGCCTGGCGTGGGGTAAAAATCTTGCACTTGTTCCGGTTTATGCCCCACACTTTGCAAATGTTCCGCCAGTTCTATCGCATCTTCCAGCCCGCAGCCAGGGTGGCTGGACATCAAATACGGCACAAGATACTGGTCTTTTTTCAGCTTCTTATTCGCCGCTTCAAACTTTTGGGCAAATTGTTTGTACTGGTCAAACCCCGGCTTACCCATGGCGGCAAGCACCTTTGACGAAACATGCTCTGGTGCAACTTTTAGCCGCCCGCTAATATGGTGTTCGCATAGTTCCTGCAAAAATTTATCACCGTTTGGGTCGCCATTTACATAGTCGTACCGTATGCCGGAACGCACAAACACCTTTTTAATTTTTGGCAATTCCCGTAGGGTTTTTAGGAGCTTTGTGTAATCCGTATGGTCATATTTTAGGTTTTTGCAAGGTGTGGGGGTTAGGCACTGCCGCTTACAAGGTTTTGGGTCTGGCTGCTGCCAGCGGTTGCACGCCGGCGCACGGAAGTTTGCCGTTGGGCCGCCAACGTCGTGGATATAGCCCTTAAACGCCGGGTCGTGCGTAAAATTTGCCGCCTCGGCAACTATAGATTTGTGGCTGCGCACTTGCACCATTTTGCCCTGGTGGAAACACAGCGCACAAAAATTACAACCGCCAAAACAACCGCGGTTACTTATGATACTAAACTTCACTTCCTCTATGGCAGGCACGCCACCTTGCTGGGTATACATTGGGTGATAGTCGCGCTGGTATGGCAGCGAATATACACGGTCCAGCTCTTGCGTGGTAAGCGGCAAGGCCGGCTTGTTTTGCACAACGTACACATTGCCATAGCCCTCTACCAAGGGTTTTGCGGTTAAATAGTCTGTATTGATATATTGCTGCATAAAGCTTTTTGCATATGCTTTTTTACCTGCTGCGGTTGGCTCGTTAATATCCTTAAACGCAGGCAGAACAACCGGGTTATCCAGCATAGAGATATCCTTGGTTTTAAACACTGTACCCGCTACAAAAGTGATATCATGTGCGGCTATCCCGCTTTCCAAAGCCTCGGCAATTTCTACAATTTGATGCTCGCCCATGCCATACACGATAATATCCGCGGCAGAGTCCAGCAAAATAGAACGCCGTACGGCGTTGTCCCAATAATCGTAATGGGCAAGCCGCCTAAGGCTGGCCTCTAACCCGCCAATAATAATGGGCGTGGTTTTGTAAACCTCGCGTATTTTGTTGCAGTAAACAATTGTGGCACGGTTTGGGCGTTTGCCCAACTGCCCACCCGGCGAATACGCATCACTTTTACGCTTGTGCAGCGATACAGAATAGTGGTTTACCATAGAATCTATATTGCCGCCCGTGACCAGAAACGCAAGTTTTGGCTCGCCAAATTTGCAAAAGTCCGATGTTGTTTTCCAATCCGGCTGGGGTAAAATTGCAATGGTATAGCCGTGCGATTCTAGCACACGGGCAATGATACTTGCACCAAAAGAAGGGTGATCCACATAGGCATCACCCGTAACCAGTACAAAATCTACTTGCGCTTTTATTTCTTCTGCTGTGGTTGGCAGGAATGGCATTCCGCTAACTCCCTACTATGCAAGTAATATCCGAAAATTTTGCAACCTCGTATGCAAGCTCTAAAGATTGGCGGTCATTATTGCCCGGCGATGGTACACACAGAAGATACCCTTTTGCGTTTTTTACTACTTTTTCCATACGTTCCGGGGCGCATGGCGCAAGTACGGAAATTAAATATATATCATGCTTTGTACATTCGTGTTCAAACTCTGCACTTTCCTCGAAGGGTACATCATACAGCAAAATACCGTCTACCCCCACTTCTTGACATTTTGCGGCAAACGCACCAATGCCATAGGCATACACAGGGTTTGCATATGTTGCAAACACAATGGGATTATCTACTGTAGTACGCACATCTTTTACCATTTCAAAAAGCTTGTCTACATTACAACCGGCGTCTAGCGCACGTTGGTTTTCGTCCGCGCGTTGGCCAATAGGGTCAGAAAATGGTATACCTATTTCTAATACACATAAATCTTCTATTTCCAATATCGTTTGCTTGGTAGCCTCGATACTTGGGTAGCCGCCCGGGATATATTCGACCATCTGTATCTTGTGAATATTAATGCGGTTATTCATTAATGTTTACCCCCTTGTACCTTGCAATGGACGCAACGTCCTTATCGCCACGGCCAGATAGGTTGACAACAATGATTTGCTCCTTACCCATGGTAGGGGCAAGCTTTTTTGCATATGCAACGGCATGCGCGCTTTCTATTGCAGGGATAACCCCCTCTGTACGGGCAAGGTATTCGAACGCTTCCACAGCTTCGTCATCTGTAATAGCTACATATTGGGCGCGGTCGGTTTCTGCAAGGTACGCGTGTTCCGGCCCAACGCCAGGGTAATCCAGCCCCGCAGAAATGGAATGCACCGGGGCAATTTGCCCGTATTCGTCTTGGCAAAATAATGTTTTCATGCCGTGAAAGATGCCAACCTTACCGGTGGTGATAGTTGCCGCGCTTTTGGGGCTGTCTACCCCCGCGCCCGCGGCTTCGCAACCATAAAGTTTGACATTTGGATACTCTATAAATGCGGCAAACGCGCCAATGGCATTGCTACCGCCACCCACGCAAGCGATTACCGCGTCCGGCAGTTTACCCTCGGTTTGTAAAAGTTGCTCTTTTATTTCTGCGCTAATAACCTGCTGGAAGTCGCGCACCATTTGCGGGAAGGGGTGCGGCCCAACCACAGAACCTAGCACATAATGCGTATCGTCTATGCGGCGCGCCCATTCTTGCAATGTTGCGTTTACCGCGTCTTTTAACGTTTTTGTACCGCTGGTAACCGGGTGGACTTTTGCGCCCAACAGTTGCATACGATACACGTTAAGGGCTTGACGCTCTACGTCTTCTTGCCCCATAAAAACTTCGCATTCCATATTCATAAGCGCAGCGGCGGTTGCGGTTGCCACGCCGTGTTGGCCTGCGCCCGTTTCTGCAATTAAACGCGTCTTACCCATTTTTTTGGCCAGCAATGCCTGCCCCAGCACGTTGTTAATCTTGTGCGAACCGGTGTGGTTTAAGTCCTCGCGTTTTAAGTAAACTTTGGCACCGCCCAAGTCGCTTGTCATGTGGGCAGCATAGTACAAAAGCGACGGCCTGCCCGCACATGTGGCAAGCAAATTAACAAATTCCTGTTGGAACTCTGCGTCGTTTTTGTAAAACGCATACACTCTTTCGAGTTCAAGAATAGAACCCATTAACGCCTCCGGGATATATTGCCCGCCAAATTGCCCAAAGCGACCCGGCTTGTTTCCTGCATTATCCATTTTGCCCATGACGCACCTCGTTCTTTGACATTTTCTTATGATTTTGTCATAATGAGGTACGAATGTCAAACCCAGCTTTGCAAGAGGTGAACGCATGTTAATAAACCCAGAAGATTTAAAAATTGTCCGCATGAAACGGGCGATAAACGCACTAATCGGCGATATAAAAAACAAAAGCTTCCCTGTAGAAAAAATCATCGTTTTTGGCTCGGCACTGGGGGAAGGTTTTAACGAACATTCGGACTTAGACATATGCGTCGTAAGCAACAACGAACTAAACGAAAAACAAAAACACACACTGGAAAATTACATCACCAACATGCTGCAAGGCGAAGTTGCCGTAGATTTTATTTATTGCACCAACGAAACACTGCAAACAGGCTCACAAGTGCATAAAAGCATAAGGGAAAAAGGACGGGTCATGTATGAACAGGTATAGGGAAATTGCCCTGCAAGATTTAGAAGACGCCATTTTTAGCTTAACCAACAAGCGATACCGCATGGCGGTTTTTTGCTTCCAACAATTTGCAGAAAAAAGCGCAAAAGCCCTTTTAGAAAAAAAAGACCCCGAAAGCAGATATCTAAAATCCCACGCGATAGAATTAGTTTTGGCTGCGTATGACAGCACACACCAAGTGAGTGATATTGGCGACAAGGCCAGATACCTTACCAGCTTTTACTTTAACACAAGATACCCTGGCGACAATTATGCCGAAATTTCTGAAGCGCAGGCAGAGAAGGCTCACAAACTTGCAATGGAACTAAACCATTACTTTAATGCAGAACTTGAGCGGCTGGACGCTATTGCCGCACAGGAAACGATAAATATTTAAAATTTTTTGTGACATTTTCCTAGGACAAAGTCTTAGACATTTTCCTAGTGAAATGTAAATCGGCCTAATGTATACTACACCCAAGTCAAAGGCACCACCCATACAACCCTCTCTACCACCGGCACTAACGACAAACGGTAGCCCCGTCCCTGCGTACAGCCCCCGGTTTTATGATTGCCGTTGTTTGTGCGTTTTTACCTTGTGGCTTGCCCCCTGCCCTTGGGTGGGGAGGAAAGATATGTTGGATTATTATTAAAGTTTGACTTGTAACGCAAGATTTACCGCGCGCGGCGGTACTTGTCCAATTTGCAGTTTTTAATCATTTGACCGCTGTCTTTCCAAACGTGTTGGCTGTTTTACTAAAGTTTATGTATGTGAGGATCCTGTTAGCAATTTAATTTTTGCTAGTCCGAAAGCGAGACCGAAACGCACGGCTTTAGGTGCGTTCTCGGGCGAAGTTTGAGGCAGCAAAAAGTTAATTGTC